>Ga0153954_1001351_pt1 | contig 13460 bp, 7 predicted proteins | sample TSFL038MetaG_FD_102277 | JGI IMG/M metagenome (GOLD analysis project Ga0153954, IMG submission 102277) | Attine ant fungus gardens microbial communities from Florida, USA - TSFL038 MetaG | ecosystem: Host-associated > Fungi > Mycelium > Unclassified | place: USA: Florida, Wekiwa Springs State... | reverse complement strand
TTCATCCCTGGCCACGAGCACGCTTCGCCGTCACTCACCCGAGGTGGGAGCCGTATGCGGGAAAGCCGCACGTACGGATCTGTGCGGGGGGCGCTCAGAAATGAGCGTCCCTACCGCGACCGTTCGATCGATCAATGAATGGGGGATCCAGTGAACGTCAGCCAGGCCACGCTCGCATCCGACGTCGACGGCATCGCGCTTGAAACCAGTGCGCGCCGTGCCCGCCGCAACGCGATCTGGGGATCGGCGATCGGCTATGGGACGGATGGGTTCGACCTCCTGATCCTCGGTTTCATGCTGCGTCCGATCTCGGCTGACCTCGGGCTTTCCCAGGCGCAAGGCGCCTCGCTGGTCACGGCCACGCTGTTCGGCGCCGTGCTCGGCGGCTTTGGCTTCGGCTGGCTGTCCGACCGGCTCGGCCGGGTGCGCGTGCTGGCGTGGACGATCGTCTTGTTCGCGGTGTTCACCGGACTCTGCGCGCTGGCGCAGGGCTATTACGACCTCCTGATCTATCGCACCATCGCTGGCGTCGGTCTCGGCGGCGAATTCGGCATCGGCATGGCGCTGGTGGCGGAGGCGTGTCCGGCTGCCGAGCGCGCCCGCGTGTCGTCTTATGTCGGACTCGGCTGGCAGGGCGGCGTGCTCGCCGCCGCGCTGCTCACGCCGCTCTTGCTGCCCTTGGTCGGATGGCGCGGCATGTTCCTGCTCGGAATTTTCCCCGCGGTTATCGCCTACGTCATCCGACGCACGCTGCACGAGCCGGAGGTGTTCCTGCGCGAGCGGAAAGCCCGCGCGCCGCAGTCTTCGTTCCGGCTGCTGGTGAAGGATGCCGAAACCGTCAAGATATCGATCGGCATGGCGATCCTCTGCTCGGTGCAGAATTTCGGCTATTACGGCGTCATGATCTGGCTGCCGAACTATCTGTCGACCCGTTTCGGCCTGGCGCTGACGCAGACCGCGGTCTGGACCACGGCCACGATCGCCGGCATGGCGATCGGCATCTTTGCTTTCGGCCAGATCGCCGATCGCGTCGGCCGGCGCACGGCCTTCTTCATCTACATGGCAGGCGCCGCCGTCATGGTGCTGCTCTATTCCCGCCTCTCCGATCCGACCGCGCTGCTGTTGGCCGGCATGGTCATGGGCTTTTTCGTCAACGGCATGCTGGGCGGCTACGGCGCGCTGATGAGTGAGCTCTATCCGACCGCGGCGCGCGCGACCGCGCAAAACGTCCTGTTCAATGTCGGCCGGGCGGTCGGCGGTCTTGGTCCGCTGCTGGTCGGTCTCGTCGCCGCCGCGCGTGGCTTCGAATTCGCGATCACCCTGCTGGCGCTGCTCTATGTCGTCGACCTCGTCACCATGTGGCTCCTGATCCCGGAGCGGCGCGGCGCCGAGCTGGAATAGGCGGAGAGGCGGCGCTACGGCCGGCGGCCTTTGGCCTCCGCCATCTCCCGTGCGCCGCCAAGCAGCTTCACATTGCGACGGCCGCCGGCGCCTTCAGGCACCGCGATTCGATGCGGGTCACGACCTGATCGCCGCCGCGATCGACGCTGAGGAGAACGCCGCAGCTCAAGGCGTCGGTCCGGCACAGCCATAGTCCGTTGCGCAGACATTTCACGGATGCCGGCACCTTCGGCAATTGCCCATTGTTCGTCTCGACGCTACCAAGCGCAATGTCGCCTCAATCGCGCGAACGCTCTCTTCTCCGCCAGGTTCCGCCCATGACAGCTTCCGTAACGCCTCAGGACATCCGCACTGCGCTGCTCTTGCGCCACGAGATCGCGCTGCTTGATCTCAGGCATGAGGCGGCGTTTGCGACTGGCCACCCGTTGTTTGCCGCCAACATGGCGGCTGACCGGATCTCACTCGAAGCCGCGATACGGCTGCCGCGCAAGGATGTTCCGATCGTCCTCTATGACAACGGCGAAGGGCTGGTCGCGGCGGCGGTCGGGCGTCTCGCGGCACTGGGTTACACCAATGTCCGCGCGCTGGCGGGCGGATTGCAGGCCTGGCGCGATGCGGGCTACGAGGTGTTCCAGGATGTCAATTCCTATGCCAAGGCGTTCGGCGAGTTGGTCGAGACGCGGCGCCACACGCCCTCGCTGAGCGCCGACGAGGTCGCTTCACTGATCGCGGACAGCGCCAACATCGCTATCCTCGATGTTCGCCGCTTCGACGAATATGCCACCATGAACATCCCCGGCTCCGTCAGCGTGCCCGGCGCGGAACTGGTGCTGCGCGCGAAGGCCGCCGCGCCCGATCCCGACACCACCATCATCGTCAATTGCGCCGGTCGCACGCGCTCGATCATCGGCACGCAGTCGCTGATCAATGCGGGTCTTCCCAACAAGGTGCGGGCGCTGCGCAACGGCACCATCGGCTGGACCCTTGCGAAGCATGATCTGGAGCACGGCGCTGGCAGGCGCGGCGCCATCGGCCTGTTTGACGGAGCCAGCGACAATGCCCGCGAGGTGGCCTATCGGGCCGGCGTCCGGCATCTCGACAGCCGAGAGGCGGCGGCGCTGACGGCCGAGACCGATCGCACGCTCTATCGTTTCGATGTCCGCGACGAGGCGGAATACACGACCGGCCATCTCGCGGGCTTTCGCCATTATCCGGGTGGCCAGCTGGTGCAGGAGATCGATATGGCGGCGCCGGTTCGCGGCGCGCGCATCCTGCTCACCGACGACAGGCGCGTGCGCGCCGACATGACGGCCTCGTGGCTCGCGCAGATGGGCTGGGACGTCTGCGTGCTCGAAGGCGGCTATGACGGCCCCCTGGAAAAGGGCGCGCCAGGCGTGCTGCCGAAACCCGATCCGTCCCATCGCTACCGGCGTCCCTACGAAGGCACCGAGGTCGCCGAAAAGGCAATGCAGGCCTATCTCGACTGGGAGTTCGGCCTGGTCGAGCAGCTCCGGCGTGACGGAACGCACGGCTTCTTCGTGATCTGATTGCGGTGCCCGGCGGCCGCCCCGTTCGACACGCTGCGCGGCTTGTTCGCGACCTGAGCGCGCCGTGCTTACACCGGCGCCGCTGCCTCGGCGAGCATCTCCCGAACCAGCGGCACGACCTTGGTGCCGTAGAGCTCGATGCTCTTCATCAGCTTTTCGTGCGGCAGGGGGCCGGCCGAATATTTGAGCTGGAAGCGCGCGACGCCGAGCGCCTTGACCGTCGCGGCGATCTTGCGCGCCACGGTTTCGGGCGAGCCGACATAGAGCGAGCCGTGATCGGCCTCGTGCACGAATTCGTCACGGCCCATTGGCGGCCAGCCGCGCTCCTTGCCGATGCGGTCGCGCATGATCTTGTAGTCGGGCCATAGCTCTTCGCGCGCCTGTGCGTCGGTCTCGGCGACATAGCCCGGCGAATGCACGCCGATCGGCTTGGCCGGTCGGCCGAATTGCTGGTAAGCGCGATGATAGAGATCGACATAGGGTTTGAAGCGCTTCGGTTCGCCGCCGATGATGGCAAGCATCAAGGGCAGGTCATAGTGCGCCGCGCGCACCACCGATTCCGGGCTGCCGCCGACGCCGATCCATGTCTTGAGCGTGCCGTGCTCGGCCGGCGTAAAGATGAGCTGGTCCTTCAGCGGCGGACGCAGGTTACCCTGCCATGTCACCGGCTCCTGCTTCAACAGCGCCGCAAACAGATCGAGTTTCTCCTCGAACAGCTCTTCATATTGGCGGAGGTCGAAGCCGAACAGCGGGAAGGATTCGGTGAAGGAGCCGCGGCCGAGGATCACCTCGGCGCGGCCGTTCGAGACCGCATCCACCGCCGAAAAGCGCTGGAATACGCGGATCGGATCATCCGAGCTCAACACGGTGACCGCGGAGCCGAGATGGATAGTCCGGGTGCGCGCGGCGATCGCCGCCAGCACCACCTCCGGAGAGGAGATCGCAAAATCGGCGCGGTGGTGTTCGCCGAGCCCGATGAAATCGATGCCGAGCTGGTCGGCCAGCACTGCCTCATCGATGACATTTCGGATCACCTGCGCATGCGGCAGCAGCGCGCCATCGGCGCCGCGGGTGACATCGCCAAAAGTATCCAGTCCAAATTCAAGGGATTTGGTCATTGATTCCGGTTCACTTGCAGAGCAAAACGAATTTCGCCAACCCACATAGGAAGCGGCTTGTCGCACGGCTAGGGCATGTCGCGAAACGCAGGGTTTCCGTCAAAACCGGTTGTTTTGCCGCGGCGGGCCGTATTCGGTGACCTTGCCATGGCGCACACCGGACGGACCGCCCCGACAGAGGTCGTGCAATCAAACGTGAAACCGGGGAAGCTGTGGCGAATTATGCTGGTGTGTCTTAACTCATCGTATGCGAGGGCGGTGCATCCGCCGCATGATGGCAATCGTGGAGCTTCCCGTGGGCGAACTGAGATTGATCGGCGACATCGGCGGCACCAATGCGCGATTTGCGATTGCGGAGCGTGGCAAATACCGCGAGTTGAAGCACGTCGAGGTCGACCACTATCCGTCGCTGCACGACGCCATGGCGGACTATCTGAAGGCGCTGCCGCAGGCCGAACGCGCCGGTCTCGCCGGCGCGCTCGCGATCGCGGGCCCCGTGCTTGGCGACAGGATTTCCATGACCAACAAGGCGTGGTCGTTTTCGATCCAGGATCTAAGGCAGAGCCTCGGTCTTGCGACCCTGACTGTGGTGAATGATTTCGCGGCCAATGCCTACGCCATTCCGCATCTCGAGACGCAGCAGAAGTTCGCGATCGGTCCTGCCATCCCGAACGCGCATGGCAATATCGGCGTGATCGGGCCCGGTACCGGGCTTGGCATGAGCTCGCTCATTCCAGATGGCGCCGGCTGGGCATTGGTGGCGGGCGAGGGCGGTCATGCCACGCTCGCGGCGTCGACGGAGGAAGAGTTCGCCATCATCCAGATGCTCTGGAAGCGCTGGAGCCATGTCTCGGCCGAGCGTGTGCTGAGCGGTGCGGGCCTGGTCAATCTCTATGAGGCGCTGTGCGCGCTGCGCGGTATCGAGCCGTTGATGCTGACGCCGGCCGACGTGACCAAGCGCGCGATGGACACGTCGGACGAGATTTGTATGCGCGCCTTTGCTTGCTTCTGCGAGTTTCTAGGCAGCGTTGCCGGCGACCTCGCGCTGACCATCGGCGCGTTCGGCGGCATCTATATCGCCGGCGGCATCCTGCCCCGCTTCAGGGAGGCTCTTGCCGCTTCGAACTTCCGGCAACGCTTCGAAGCCAAGGGCCGCTTCGCCTCGATGCTTGCGAAAATGCCGACCTGGCTCATCCTCGATGAATCGCCCGGCTTGATTGGTCTCGCCAATATGCCGCTGGAATCTCAAAAGTAAAACAATATGGCTGGTATTGGCGGCGTAGGTATGGGACGATTCGTTTCGCCTCGGATCTGAAGAACTACCAAACCATGACCTCCCGCCTGGTCGTCATTCCAACGCGACACGTCATTCTTGTGCGGCATATTGCGGCCGCTGATGCCGGAAATCGCTTCGTCCGTGCGGTCGATCCCGGTCATCGCGCCAGCGTGCTGGAGTGGCGCGGGCGCATCGTTGTCCGACGCAGCTCGATCGCGGCGCGCCGGCCGCATGTGGTAAAGACAATAAGGAACCGGAATGACAAAACTTCGTCTCGCCATCGCCGGCTACGGCAAGATCGCGACCACGCGGCATTTGCCGGCGATTGCGGCTGCGGCCGATGTCGAGCTGGTGGCCATCGCCGACCCCAGGGCGACCTCGTCAGACGTGCCGCATTTTGCGAGCCTTGAAGCGCTGCTGCGCGAAGGCCCCGAGGTCGACGCGGTGACGCTGTGCACGCCGCCGCAGGTACGCAGCGCGCAGGCACGGCTCGCGCTCGAAGCGCGCAAGCACGTGATGCTGGAAAAGCCGCCGGGCGCGACCGTCAGCGAAATCGCGCCGCTGCTGGCCGTCGCGCAGGCGGCCAGGCGTACGCTGTTCGCGACCTGGCATTCGCGTCATGCCCCGGCGGTCGAGCCGGCGCGCGAGCTGCTGGCCGGCCGCGCGATCAAATCGGTGACCATCATCTGGAAGGAGGATGTGCGGGTCTGGCATCCCGGCCAGGCCTGGATATTCGAGTCCGGTGGGTTCGGCGTGTTCGATCCCGGCATCAACGCGTTGTCGATCCTGACGCGGATCTTGCCGCGGCCGGTATTCGTGACCCGCGCGGAGCTCGGCTTTCCCGTCAACCGCGAAGCGCCGATCGTGGTCGGGATGGACATGACCGATGCCACGGGCCTTCCGATCAAGGCCGAGTTCGATTTCCGCCAGACCGGACAGCAGACCTGGGACATTCGCATCGAGACCGATCGCGGCCCACTCGTTCTGTCGGGCGGCGGCGCCAGGATGAGCGACGGCGACAAGGGCGTGGTCGACGCAATGAAGGAAGAATATCCGGCGCTCTATCGCCGCTTTCTCGAGTTGACATCGACGGGTGCGTGCGACGTCGATCTGGCGCCGCTGCAGCTTGTCGCGGATGCCTTCCTGATCGGCAGGCGGCACACCGTCGAAGCGTTCGAGGACTGATCATGGCAGCGACGAATAAACCACGCGTCGAACGCGCCGCTTTTGGCAGGATGCCTGACGGCACCGTCGTCGAGCGCATCACCTTGCGCGGCGCCGACGGTTTTGAGGCCGGCATCATTCCCTACGGCGCCGTGCTGCATACGCTTCACGTGCCCGACCGATCCGGCAAGAGCGAGGACGTCGTGCTCGGCCATGACGAGTTTGACGACTATCTCGCCCAGCGGAAATTTCTGGGGGCGACCATCGGACGCTATGCCAACCGCATCGCAGGTGCGCGCTTCACGCTGGACGGTGCGGCGATCCGGCTCGACCCCAATAACGAACCGAACATGCTCCATGGCGGCAACGAGGGCTTTGACCGCAAGCTCTGGTGCATCGTCGAGGTCAAGGAAGCGCCCGAGCCCGCGGTCGTTCTTGACTATGCAAGCGCCGATGGCGAGGGCGGCTTTCCCGGCCGGCTCCAGGCACGCGTCATCTATCGTGTGAGCGGCCCGACCGAGCTATCCCTGACATTCGAAGCGACGACGGATGCGCCGACGGTCGTCAACCTCACCAATCACAGTTTCTTCAACCTCGACGGCGCGCTGTCGGAAAGCCAGATCCTCGATCATCGGCTCCGCATCGTCGCCGATCATTTCCTGGCGACCGACGCGACGTCGATCCCGCTGCCGGGGCCGCCGCGCCCGGTCGTGGGGACGCCGTTTGATTTCCGCGAAATGCAGCCAATCGGCGCGCGCATCCGCAAGGACGACGAGCAGTTGCGCCGTGGGCGCGGCTACGATCACAATTATTGCCTGATATCCGGCGACGGCGTGCGCCTTGCAGCGCGGGTCGAGGCGCCGCGGAGCGGCCGGGTGATGGAGCTCCTCACCAACCAGGCCGGCCTGCAATTCTATTCCGGCAATTTCCTCGACGGCACGCTGTCCGGCAAGGGTGGCCGGCTCTACCGGCAATCCGACGCCTTCTGTCTGGAGCCGCAGGCCTGGCCGGATACGCCCAACCGTTCCGACTTTCCGTCGGCCCGGCTCGATCCCGGACGGCTCTACCGGCACGAGACCGTCTATCGCTTCTCTCTGGTGTAGCCGCGATGGTGCCGGATGAGCCAATGGAGGACGTGCCGACCTCCGTCCTGTCGGCGGAGCGCTGCCATCTCGGCGAGGGGCCGACCTATGACGCGGCAAGCGACACCGCCTGGTGGTTCGACATCCTCGAACGGCGATTGTTCGAGGCGCATCTCGCCAGCGGCGAGATCAGGATACATGCGCTCGCCGTGATGGCGAGCGCGCTGGCGCGGATCGATGCTGCGCGCCAGCTCATTGTTGCAGAGGATGGGCTTTACATCCGCAACGTCGCCAGTGGCCGCATGGAATTGTTCGCGCCGCTGGAGGCCGACAACGCGGCGACGCGCTCCAACGATGCGCGGGCGCACCCTTCGGGCACGCTCTGGCTCGGGACCATGGGCCGCAAGGCGGAGCCGCGCGCCGGCGCGATCTATGTGCTGCACCGTGGGCGCATCTCGCGTCTCTATGCCGACATCACCATCCCGAATGCGATCTGCTTCTCGCCGGATGGAGCAATCGGCTATTTCGCCGACACCGGCACCAATGTGATGTATCGCGTGCCGCTCGATGCGGCGACCGGATTGCCCTCCGGCGATCCCGTGCCCTTCATCCGGCATCAGGGTATCGGCGGGCTCGACGGCGCCGTCGTCGATGCGGATGGAAACATCTGGAACGCACGCTGGGGTGGCGGCTGCGTCGACGCCTATGATCCCCACGGCCGACGTCTCCGCAGCTTGCGCGTGCCTGCGCGGCAGTCGAGCTGCCCGGCCTTCGTCGGCCGCGATTTGTCGCGGCTGCTGGTCACCTCGGCCTGGCAGGATATGGACGAACGCGCCCGCGCCGACGATCCCGGGCATGGCCGCACCTTCATTCTCGATGTCGCCGCCCGAGGCCGCGGCGAACCGGACGTGAAGCTCGGCATGTCCTGAAGCCAGCTTTGCAGTCGCCGCAGAATCACCTAATCCTGCGTGCGCAGCCACCTCTGACAGCGCCAATGAACCGTCGTGAACGCCGGGCCGCCGGCCAGAATCTCAAGACGGCTTCTGGCGCCGATGCCAGGACTCCTTCAAGCGGGGCTCCTTTAAAGGATCCTGCAATCGAGGGGCCTGGAACGAGCCCTGTGGCGACGTCCGAGACGCTCTGCGAATTGGCTTACCAGCATCTGCAAGCGGGCCGCACCCTCGACGCCCAGTTGTGCTGCCAACAGGTGTTGGCGGCTGATCCTCATTGCGCCGAGGCCATGCATCTGATGGGTCGGCTTGCGCTGCGCGCCGAGCAGGTCGATCACGCGATCGAATGGTTCACCCGCGCCGTTCGGCAGAAGGAGAAGCCGCGCTATCTCCTCGATCTCGGTCATGCCGCGCGGCGCCAGGGCCGGTTCGAGGAAGCGTTCAGGGCATTTGACCGGGCCGTCGAACTCGACATCGGCTCGGCCGAAGCATGGAAACCGCTTGCGCAGTTACTGGCCGATTTGAATCGTCGGAACGAGGCGGCGTTGGCGTTCCAGCACGTTTTGAAGCTCGATCCGGGCGATGCCCATGCAGCCTATCAGGCCGGTTTCCTGCTTTTCCTGACCGGAAAGCGGGAGGAGGCACTCACCCTTCTCGACCGGGCAGACCAGTTACGGCCTGACGACGCGCGGACGCACCTGATGCGTGCGCTGGTGCTGCAAAGCCTCGCCCGCTTCGACGAGGCCGAGGCCGAGATGACGCGTGCGCATGCACTCGATCCCAACGAGGCCGACATCTGCAACGACATGGGCGTATTCCATCGCCGCTTCGGCCGGTATGAGCAGGCGCTGGTCTGGTTCGACAAGGCGTTGAAATTGCGTCCGGCTTTCAAGCTCGCGCAGTCCAACAGGGCCTATACGCTCGAACGCCTGCATCGATTCGACGAGGCGCTTGCGATCTACGCGGCGCAGAAGGCGGCCGATCCCGACGATCCGGAACCGGATTGGAATGCAGGCCTTGTGCAGCTTTTGACAGGAGACTTCGAAGCGGGCTGGGCCGGCCGCGAGGCCCGATGGAAGTCCCCGAAGCTGCCGATCGCTCGGCCGAATTTCCCGCAGCCGATGTGGCTCGGAAAGGAGCCGATCGCCGGCAAGACCATCCTGATCTATCAGGATGAGGGATTGGGAGACGTCATCCAGTTCGCGCGCTATGTGCCTGACGTGGCGGCACTTGGCGCCCGTATCGTCCTGCAAACGGATGACGCGCTGGTCCCGCTTCTCTCAAAACTGCCCGGCGTCAGCGAGTGTATCCCGCGGTCGGCCAAACATTACGGGCTGTTCGACACCCATTGCGGCACGACGAGCCTGCCTTTGGCATTTGGCACCAGGCTCGAAACCATTCCCGCTCACGTGCCCTATCTGCCCGCGCCCGAAGAGGTGCGCGTGCGGCTCTGGGAACAGCGCCTCGGCCGGCACGACAAGATGCGCATCGGCCTGGTCTGGTCCGGCAATCCCAAGCACGGTGACGATCACAACCGGTCGATTGCTCTGTGCGCGCTCTCGCCGCTCCTTGAGCTCGATGCCACCTTTGTAAGCCTGCAGAAAAACCCGAGGCCTGACGACCAGGCGACACTGTCCGGGCAAGCCGGCATCGTCGACCTGACCGCTCATCTCGTCGACTTCGCCGAGACCGCCGCGCTGGTGTCCTGCCTCGATCTCGTGATCACTGTCGATACCAGCACAGCCCATCTTGCCGGCGCGCTGGCGTGTCCGGTCTGGATCATGCTGCCGCACATGCCGGACTGGCGCTGGCTGCTCGATCGCGAAGACAGCCCGTGGTATCCGACCGCGCGGCTGTTCCGGCAGTCCGAGCCGGGCGACTACGCCGAAGTGATCGCGCGAATGCGCAATGCGTTGAACGCGCGCATCGCCGCCTGGTCCGCGAGCGCCGCGGCGACGGGTCGCCATGCCGTTACGCTTTCTCCCGAAGAAGCTGTCGCCCAGCTGATCGACGCCGGTTTTGCCAAGATACGCGCCGGCCAGCATGTCGAAGCCGAAGCGATTGGCCGTGAGGTGATCGCGCTTGTTCCCGATCACGCCGATGCCCTGCACCTGATCGGCCTCTCGTTGCTGAACCGGAAGCAGTTCGATGACGCGGTGGAGTTGCTGTCTCGCGCGATCCGGCGCGATCCCAAACCACTTTATCTGACGAGTCTCGGCACCACCTTGCTCAGCCAGGGCCGGCATGAAGAGGCGCTGCAGGTCTTCGACAAGGCGGTGCAACTCAAGCCCGATGATGCGGATCTCTGGAAAAATCTCGGTTTGGGGCTGGCCGAGGCCGGGCGGTCCGAGGACGCGGTCCTGGCCTTCGAGCACGCGCTCAGGCTCAACCCGCGCCACTTCGATGCCGCGCAGCGCGCTGCGCTGCTGTTGTTTCGGGCCGAGTGCTACGAGGAGGCGGTCACATGCTTCAATGTCTGTGCGGAACTGCAGCCCGATCATTTCCCGACGATCTACATGCGCGCGCTTGCGCTGCAGAATCTGAAGCGGTTCGAGGAGGCGCTGGCCGACTATCAACGCGCGCTGGCACTTGACCCCGCGCATGCGGAGACCTGTTACAATGCCGGCAATGTGCTCCGCGCGCTCGACCGCCATGAAGAGGCGATCGTCTGGTACGACCGGTCGCTGGCGTTGCGGCCGGGTTCGGCAACGACGCTTGGCAACAAGGCGGTGTCGCTCGTCGAGCTGCGTCGCTTCAATGAGGCGATCATGGTCTTTGGTCAGGCGATCGCCGCCGATCCCGACCATGGCGTCGCAGAGTGGAATCTCGCGCTCCTGCAATTGCTGCTCGGCGATTTCAAGGCTGGCTGGGCCGGGCAGGAAGCGCGCTGGAAAGTGTCCATGCTGTCGGCCGCGTATCCCAGATTTTCGCAAGCCAAATGGCTGGGCGCGGAGCCAATCGCCGGCAAGACCATTGTCGCTTGCGCCAATGAGGGGCTGGGCGACACCATTCAATTCGTGCGCTACCTCCCTATGCTGGCGGCACGCGGAGCGCGGGTCATCCTGGTCGTGCAGGATGCGTTGTGCTCATTGCTGTCAGGCATCGGGGGCGTCGCGCAGTGCTTGCCGAAATCGGCGAGCCCATTGCCGGACTGCGATTTCCATGTGCCGCTGTCGAGCCTGCCGCTCGCCTTCGGTACGAGGCTCGACACGATACCCGCGAGCGTGCCTTATTTGCCGCTTCCGCAAGCGGCGCGCGTGCAAGCGTGGGAGGAACGCCTGGGCGCGCATGACAGATTGCGTGTGGGCCTCGTCTGGTCAGGCAATCCGCAGCACAACAATGATCGCAACCGTTCGTTCGCGCTCCGCCTGCTGGCGCCGGTTCTCGATCTCGACGCAAGCTTTGTCAGCCTCCAGAAGGAGCCAAGGCGGAACGACCGGGCGTTTCTCCTCGAACACGGAGATATCGTCGATCTCACCGTTGGTCTCACCGATTTCACCGAAACCGCCGCGCTGATCTCATGCCTCGATCTCGTGATCTCGGTCGACACCAGCGTCGCCCATCTTGCCGGCGCGTTGGGCTGCCCGACCTGGATCCTGCTGCCCTATACGCCGGACTACCGCTGGCTGCTCGATCGCGACGACAGCCCCTGGTACCCGACGGTGCGGTTGTTCCGGCAGAGCGAGGCGCGCGATTATACCGAGGTGATTGGGCGCGTGGCGGGCGCGCTCCGCGCACGTATCAGCGAATTCTCCGCGGCCGCGCCGGCGGCAAGCGCGACGACCGTGCCGGATGGCGCCAACAGCCTGCATTCGATGGGATTGCTGGCGCTGAACCAGAAGAAGTTCGATCTCGCCGTGGAATTTCTGTCCCGTGCGATCCGGCACGATCCCAGACCGCTTTACCTGACGAGCCTCGGTACCGCCTTGCTTGCACAGGGGCGGCACGAGGAGGCGGTCCAGGTCTTCGACAAGGCGGTGCAACTCAAGCCCGACGATGCGAATGTTTGGAATGGTCTCGGCATCGCACTGGCCGAGGCGGCGCGGCCTCAGGAGTCGATCCTGGCCTTCGAGCATGTGCTCAGGCTCAACCCGCGCCACTTCGATGCCGCGCATAAGGCCGCGCTATTGCTGTTTCATGCCGAGCGTTACGAGGAAGCGCTCGCACGCTTTGATATCTGCGCGGAAATGCAGCCCGATCATTTCCCGACGATCTACATGCGCGCGCTTGCGCTACAGCACCTGAAGCGGTTCGAGGAGGCGCTCGCTGGCCACCAGCGTGCACTGGAACTCGATCCCGCGAGCGCCGACACCTGCCAGAACATGGGTAACACGCTGCGGGCGCTGTTCCGCCATGAAGAGGCAATCGCCAGCTACGACCGGGCGCTGGCGTTGCGTCCGGGGTCTGCTGCGACGCTCGGCAACAAGGCGGTGGCGCTCGCCGAGTTGCGCCGCTTCGACGAGGCGATCGAGACCTACCGCGCGTCGCTCGCCGCCGATCCCGGTCATGCGGCGGCCGAATGGAATTTTGGCCTGCTGCAACTGCTGCTGGGCGATTTCGAAGCCGGCTGGGCCGGGCGGGAGGCGTGCTGGAAGCTCTCCTCGCTGTATCCCAAGTTCTCGCAGCCCAAATGGCTGGGTGCGGAATCGATCGCGGGCAAGACCGTGATTGCCTGTGCGAATGAAGGGATCGGCGACACCATTCAGTTCGCGCGTTACGTTCCGATGCTGGCCGCGCGTGGAGCGCGGGTCATCCTGGTCGTGCAGGATCCGCTATGCTCATTGCTGTCAGGCATGAAAGGCGTGGCGCAGTGCCTGCCGATATCGGCGGACGCGATGCCGGACTGTGATTTCCACGTGCCGCTGTCGAGCCTGCCGCTCGCTTTCGGTACGAGGCTCGACACGATACCGGCGGGCGTGCCT
>Ga0153954_1001349_pt1 | contig 13476 bp, 13 predicted proteins | sample TSFL038MetaG_FD_102277 | JGI IMG/M metagenome (GOLD analysis project Ga0153954, IMG submission 102277) | Attine ant fungus gardens microbial communities from Florida, USA - TSFL038 MetaG | ecosystem: Host-associated > Fungi > Mycelium > Unclassified | place: USA: Florida, Wekiwa Springs State... | reverse complement strand
TAAGAGAAGCCTTCGCGTGTAACCACGCTTTGGCTTAGCTGTTGAAGGAAAGAAAAAATATGCGTTGACTTAAAGCGCAATTAGAGGACTTGCGTTAGCCTGATGCGTATGTGTGGAAACACTAGCCTCACTCGTTCGGATCAATTCTGCATTGCCATTTCAGCCATCGGCTGCTCATGCACTCATCCCCCACCGGACGCCTCGGCGTCTCTTAGTGGGGCCCCTTTTGTGTCATTCGCAGACATATTTGGGAGGGCCCTTCACGTCACTTCGCTCCGTTCACCCCCCTCCCAAACCCTCCCCGCCCGGTGATGCAGCTCCCACATGGGTAGGAGAAGGGGTTTGGGGGGAGATGGGTGAGCGGCCGATTTATTTTTATTCTCTGCGAAGCTAATGAATTGGAGCCATTTCACTTCTTGGAGGCTGCCTGATCTTCGCTTAAATTAAACTGGCGTGGGTTTAACGTATTGGCTGAAGACTGGAAAGGTTAGACAGCACATCATATAGCAGTTCTTCCCTGTACAATAATTTTTTGCTTTAGAGTTGGTTTAAAAAAATAGGAAGCAGACTTTTTGCCAATATTTTGGTCATTTTTTCTAACACAATTGTCGATCACACAGCCATTTTAAAGAAGCCACCATGCAGTCCAGACCATTGCGATTCCAACGAATGCTTTAAATGACCAAAGCAAAATGAAATCTGCACTTGAGGTGCCATCCGGTTTGCTAAGAAGAGATCTGATAAAACATAGCGATGAGAGCTGTCGACCCTATTTTTTACTTTCACCGCCCACGTAAGGGTGGTGGTTGTTATGTATAATTTATTTTATATTTGATTTTTTATCAGAAATTCTCAAAATGAGTTTTTTTAATTCTATTGGAGAGATTCGAATGTCGACTTCTGTATGTATCGATCATAAAGGTAATGCTTTTTTAATTCCCACGGGCCTCCCTTGTGCTATAATATGTTGTCCATGTGTTGTCACAGCTCAAGGTTTCTCAGAGAAACAAAAAACTACAGATGATAAAATCTGTTTTGTCATTTCTAGTGCCATAGCAGGAGGGTGTATTGGAGCTGGATGTGGGGCTATTGCTGGAGGAATTGGGGCAGGTCCAGCTTTTGGGGTAGGATTAGTAGTAGGCGCAGCTGTTGCTATCATAAAGGTAATTATTGATGAGTTGCGATAAATGTTGTGGCTGTAATTTGGGTGAAATAAATGAATCTCTTTATTTTAAAAGAGATTCGAGTGAGATATGGTCTAAGATATGCAGTGTAATCTCAGTCATTTGTTTGATTGCATTCGCTATTTTCTTTGTTTTCAATCTAATCAATAATCCTAATTATTCGCTAATCGATGATACTGTTACGATTTCTCAAATCTCATTCGTCACCGGAACATTGTTATCTGGATTTGTGTTTGGAGCTTCATCTGCTTACTTGCATGGAAGATTCAAAAAATATGACTATCTCATACAACAAAATACCAGGTAACCCGACGAATTGTCCTCAGTAACGCCTCGGCTAACTTCGCGGTTGGGGCTCGAAAAAAAGTAGTTAGAGGGTAGGGATGAGCTTTGTGAAGAATTTGAGCCAAGTGTTGCCTTCGATTTCAAATTGCTTGATCGTAAGCCACCAAGCAGCCCAGACCATTGCGATCCCAACAAATGCTTTAAATGACCAAAGCAGAAATGAAATTTGCACTTGCGGTGCCATCCGGTTAGCGATCCCTAAAAAGAGATCTGATAATAGCATAGCGATGAGAGCAGGAGCGGAAAGTTGAAGGGAGAGCTTCACCACGATATGACACATCTCGATGGTCGCAAACCATAGGGGCCGTCCTGCTTCAAAAAAAGCACTCGGAAAAAATTGATCGAAAGGGAGAACGGCATAAGAGCTTATAATACCTTCAAAAAAAAGAATAGGCCCACCGATATAGAAAAAAATCACAAGCATCATGTCATTGAATAAAGTGCCCAAAGGAGATGTTTGCATCTGTGTGGAAGGATCCATCACTTGCAAGCTTTGGCTGCCGCGCTGATGATCGATCAGAGCACCAGCTCCCTGGATATAATAAAAAGGGACTGAAATCATGAATCCTAATAAAGAACCAATGAATGCCTCTTTTGCCAATAGAAGCATGAACACAATATCATTTTCGATCGGATGGTTATACTGGAGAATGAGAAAAGGGAGAAAGATAATCACGACTAAAAGACCAAGACCTAATTTGAAAAGGTCAGGTATCATTTTTCCCCCGACAAATGGGGCTAAAGCGATAGCTGGTGCTAAGCGCGCGAGACCCAATAAAAAAACCTTCCAAACCTCAGCCAGCGGTTTACTGAGGATGTAGGAAAAATAGTGATCTGCAAAAGATGAAGCTACTTCCATTTATAGAAATTTTGGAAAATTTGCATCGCAAAATGGTACACAAAGCCACCCAGCCACCCTCCCATAAAGATGACAGTTGCCATGACAGCGATCAATTTAATGGCGAAAGCGAGGGTTTGCTCTTGAATTTGTGTTGCTGCTTGGAAAATCGCCACAAAAATACCAATAATTGAGGCAAAGAAAATGGGCGGACCAGACATGATCAAAATCAAAAGAAGGGACTCGTATGAGTATTCAAAGATGATGGAACGAAATGTTGCAGCAAGCATTTCAAATCCTTAATTTTAATTAAAACTCAATGCTAGACCTTGTACTAGCAAAGTCCACCCATCGATCATCACCACAAGAAGAAGTTTCAAGGGCAAAGAAATCGAAAGGGGAGAAAGCATCATCATTTGCATCGCTAGCAAGATGTTAGATGTCACCAAGTCAATCACAAAAAATGGAAGATAAATCAGGACTCCAATCTCAAAGGCAGCACGGATTTGCGTGGTAATGAATGCAGGGGCTACCACCAAAAAATCTGTTTCTTTGAGTGTTTGTTTGGCTTCATCTGGGAACGTTTTATAAGCAATCTTATAAAATCCCTGAAGATCTTGTTTGCGAGAATTACGTACTAAAAACTGTCTGAGAGGCTCTTTCGCTGCATCAATGACCTCAATAGCTAAATTAGCTGTTTTAGCAGAGAAAAGCTGACCAGACGTCTGTCCTTTAATAATGGGTTCCGCTCTGTGATACATCTCGAGTCCTGTCGGATACATGACATAGATCGAAATGATGAGGGCGATCCCATTGATAATTTGGTTAGGAGGTGTTTGCTGTACCCCAAGAGCACTTCTAAGCAGGGCAAGTGTAATCGTGATCTTGATAAATGAAGTGAAGAGCATGATCAAAAAGGGAAGCAAAGCTAAAAAAATGAGCAAAGCTGCTTGAGAAGTAAGATCTGGATAGCCTGCCCCTAAATCACCTTCGGGAGCCATTGGGGGGTGGGCAGGGTTTGTCATTTGCTGTAGAAGTGCTTTGCCATTGTTTTGGGCAAAAATAGGCGTTTCAAAAATGAAGAGTGCGCCGATGAGCAAACAAATGCGTATGATGAAGAGCGGGCTCAAAATTTATCCTTGATTGCGCATTTCAAAAAAATTACGAAAAGCAGCTTCCAAAGCTTGAAGCTGGTTATCAAGCTGAGCATTGATAATGCCAGCTTCAGTCACGATTTCACACCCTCCGGGTGCTATATCTTGACGTACAGAGATGGATAGAGTCTCTAAGTGTTCCAATTGCGATTTTAAACGGGGTTTTTGTTCTTCAACATATTCTAAATCAGCGGGGTTAACATAGATGAAAATTTTTCTGTGGTGTGAAACACTTTTTAAAGCGGTCGCAACGATGTCAGCAATTGTCTCGGGTTTGGTTTCAAGCTCCCGTCCGATGATTTTTTTTACAGCAGTTAGGGCAAGTGGAACAATTGCATTTTCCATTTCCTTTCTGACGCGGACGATTTCCTCTTCAAGATGTGCCATGTGCTCATTCAATCTTTTGAGGCCTTCTTCAAAACCTGCTTTTTCTGCGAGCTCTTTTAAAATTTCACATTCTTTGGCGACAGCATTGCGGAAATCGATCTCTTCTTTTTTAGCTGTGGTTACAATCTGAGAGGCTTGCACAAGTTCAGAAAAATCTTCAGCTGGAATCACTTTTGTATCTGGCGCAGGATGGGTCTCCCCCTTTTTGATTAATGTAAAAAGATTCATGAGACTTTCTCGCTATGTAAGTATCTTTTCGCTACATGCAGAACCTGATTTCTAAAATAAGAGTAAAGCGCAGGATCTTGCTTATTGTATAGCTCTTTTTGGATCACTTTCGCACGGCCAGTATCTAGACGATGCAGTAAATGCCACTTAAAGTGTGTATTTTCTGGATAAATGGCTTTGGCAATCCTTACAAGCCCTCGGAAATGGAGTAGATGATTTAACTGTTTTTTTGAGCCATCCCAAGCTTGGAGTCCTAATTTAGCTGAAACCCATTTTAAGGGCTGTTTGCTGCAGTAATGAAGGAAATGAAGTTGTTGGGTATTGAGTGCTTTATAAATTTTACCTAACAATCCTTTGTCGACAACCTGGCGTAAATCTGCTGCTAAATCGTAGAGGCCTAAAAGGTCTGCTAAATGGATCAACTCTTTTCGTTCAATCTGCAAAAGAACATTCAAAGGAGAATCGGGTAAGTTATGAAAGCTAACCAGATCAGGCTCTTGGACAGTTGTTCTCAAATAATCCAGAAGAAAAGGGCGTAGAAAAGGAGCTACCGATTTCTCTTCAAAAGTGATCGATAACATTTTTTTGGTATCTTCTCTTTGAGAAGGGGGGAGAACGGCTAAAAATAAGGCTTGGGCTGTAGGAGGATAATTTTTGAGAGTCTGTGATAACCATGAAAAATGGATCACTTCCGCCCAGTCCGTAAGTGAAAGAAAAGTGCGAGGGCTAAAATGGCTAACTTGAATAGTAGGAAGTTCCTCAGCTTGTTTTTTTGATAAAAAAGGGATGAGATCATCTGAATGCCCACTTCCACCGAGAAGCCCTTTAAGCATAGCTAGAGCATTCGCATTCACTCTGGTGTTTCCTCTGTTTCCTCTTTAACTACAGCCATCTCACCCCTATATTGTTCGGGTTTGATCAAGAAAGGAATTCCACCTTCTCTTTGAATAAGAGGAAAAAATTTCCATAAAAGCCATGCCAAGAAGCAAGCCAAAAGAAAAATAATGATAATGAAGATGTAAAAAATCAGACGAAAGCGGGAAGCTGATTCTCTTTCAACAATAACCGACCAAATTGAAACAAAGCTCTTTTCCTCTTCCATCTGCTGAGGTGTCTGAAGTGAAATATCGGCAAAAAGTGCACGATCTGAGATTACCGACACATTTTCAACAGTTAAACCTGGCAAAGCGCTTGATACAAGACGTTTGATTTTTGTGATCGCTAAGCTATTAGGGTTATCTAAAATCCCACGGTGCTTGACGAAAACAGAAGCTGTGAGCTCTCTTGAGGTTGTTTCCCCCTCTTGTGGGAAAGTAATTTGAACATTTGCATCGATAATTCCATCCATTTTGCGGATAGTTGTCGCAAGCTGTTCTGATAAACCTTCTTGATAGCGGATTTTATCTTGCGTATCAGAAGGTACAAGTCCTTGAGCGCCAAAAAGATCGAGAAGGGTTGTTCCTCTAATACGAGGAAGGCCCGCTTGATTTAAGATAGAAAGAGAATCGGTGATTTGACTCGCTGGAACCATAATGTCCCACATTTTCTCGGTAGTCGCTCCCCCTACAGCAGAAACAGGAGATGCGACTTTTTCGGCGAGAATTCCTTTGCTGTTTAAGATGACTACAATTTCATTTGCCTCTCGCTCTGGCACAGAATTAACTATGGTACTTTTTGACGAACAACTTGCAAAGAACACAGCGCCAAAGAAAAGCAGCCATAAAGTCCAACGTGTCATAGAACATCCCTTTTTTCAGGAAGATAGCACAGCCCACTTTTAGTGTGAATGGGAATCCCATTCTTCGATCAGCGTAACCATTTCTTCACGCATTCCTGAAGGGACTTGCGGATCTTGAGAGAGTTGGACAAACTTTTCGTGATAAGGTGTATTTTTCAGTGCATCGCAATTATTGATCAGATACATCCTCACCAGTGGTTTATCTTGGATTTGAGGATCTTTCAATTGTTCAAAACAGATCTTTGCAACTTCTTGGTCGTTCGCAAAAGCAGATAAAGCGAATGCTGCGTTCGAATTATCTTGAGTGATGGGGCGGCTTTTAAGGGTTTTTAACAAAAATTCTTGTGCTGGCTGTCCAATTTCAGCCATAGCATCGACCGCCACTAGCTCATCAAAAATGGTTGGTTTAGAAAGAGATTCGAAAAGAGGAACGACACCACTAGGATCCCCGATTTTTCCAATGCATTGCATGGCTAAATAGGGCGCATACCCATATCCAGGAAAAAGTGGGTCATAAAACTCATCAGCATCTAAAATAGCAAAAAGGTCGGGCAAAATGGATGTTCCTTGAGAAACGACAGCCTCGATTTCTTGCTCTGGCTCCTCTTCTTCACTTAAGATCATATTAGCTAACAGACGAGGAATGGAATTTTCATCGATATCCATCTCATAAATTTCTTTTAGCTTTGCATAAGCACTCCGTGCTTTCGAAACTTTCTCAGCTTCTGCTCCTGTTAAAACGAGAGGAGCTAGATCTTGTCCCATTTCTTTTTCCACATCTGCCAGATATGAGATTCTTTCGAGATCAAAGTCTGGATCAATGCCCACACTCTCGTCCAATTCATAATAATTGTGCATCACTTCAAAATCGCCACCAAAATGGGCATCCCGATGCATTAAAATGAGATGATCGATTTCATCAGTCAAAGGGTATTCCCCTTCTTCAAGCGGTGTGTGCTCATCTTTTGCATAATAAGCATGTCCATTTCTCTCATTTGCTGAAGGACGGTTTTTTGATACCTCTTCAAAAATGGAAAGAAAAGATTTTTTATGTTGAGGATCTTTCTCATTCATTTTGTTTACTCTTTTTAAAAACAGACTCAGCATTATAACTTGAGCGGACAAAAGGTCCACAATACATGTGTTTGACACCCAAAGCATGGCCATATGCGGCATAGGCCTCAAATTGCTCCGGCGGAATAAAAGCTTTAACGCGCAGTTTACGGGGATTTGATTGTAAGTATTGTCCGATGGTGATGATAGCGCATCCAGCTGCATAAAGATCCCGGATCGTCTCTTGTACTTCTTCTTCCGATTCCCCAAGGCCTAACATTAAGCCCGATTTCACTAAGATATGGGGAGCTTGAGTGGAAGCATACTTCAACGAGAAGAGAGTTCTTTCATAGGTCGCTTTGTGCCGCACCCGAGGACTTAAGGTTCTCACAGTTTCGATATTGTGGTTAAAAATTTCAGGTTCAGCAGCGAGTACAGTTTTTAGAGAGCTTTCTTGACCTTGAAAATCGGAGGTTAACACTTCGATCGTTACGTTAGGATTGAGCGTGCGTATAGAAGAAATAATGCGCGCTAAATGAGAGGCTCCTCCATCATCTAGGTCATCACGGGCTACCATCGTGATAACAACATGTTTTAGTCCAAGTTGTTGAACGCTTTCTGCTATCCGTAGAGGCTCATCTTCCTTAAGAGAAGGAGGTTTGAGAGCAAAATCGATCGAGCAAAAGCCACAATTGCGTGTACATGCTTTTCCCATAGCCAGAAAAGTGGCTGTTTTTTTTGACCAACATTCAAACAGATTGGGGCATTTGGCTTCTTCACACACTGTGGGTAAATGATTTTTCCCTAGAATGTGTTGTGTTTTCCATAATTCTGTGCCTTTAGGAAGTTTCCGATGCAGCCACTTGGGAAACCTTCCTAAAGCTACAACTTGATCTTCATCCTCTTGACTAGGATTATCTGGCAAGATATTGAGTTTTTTCACCATTATTTCCGAATAGGTGGTAAATGAAGAGGCATTTCATCAGCTAAAAAAGCCGCCTCCATCCAAGCCTCAGCAATTGTTGGATGGGCATGAATCGTATCACTGATTGACTTTATGGTTAACTCGTTGCCAATGGCCACAGCCATTTCTGCAATGAGAGTCGAGGCGCCATATCCCACGACTTGAGCTCCTAAAATTTGTCCGGTATTTTTTTCGACAACGATTTGAGCAAAACCTTCTGTCTCGATAGCCGCCAGTGCTTTGCCAAGAGCTTGAAAAGGGAATTTTCCAATCCGGGCATCAAATCCTGCTTGAATTGCTTTTTCTAATGTGTACCCGATCGTTGCAACCTCTGGAGAGGTAAAAATGACCGATGGAACGGCCGCATAATCCATTTCCGTATAGACCCCAGCAGCATTATTGGCTGCAATCATCCCTTGATGAGAGGCCACATGCGCAAGGGCCCATTTCCCCGTGATGTCACCAATTGCAAAGATGTGTGGTACATTGGTTTGCATGAAAGAATTCACAGGGATAGAGCCGTCTTTTTCAACAATCACCCCAATATTTTCGAGACCAATTTTATCGGTATTGTATTTCCGTCCCACTGAAATCAAGGCACAATCTGCCTCAAACACACGCCCATCACTCAAATGAGCTTTCACTCCTTGAGACACTTTTTCCATATGAGTGAGAGCTGCTTGAGTTTCAATTTTGATCCCCTGTTTTTTGAAAATTTGCGCCATTGTATCCCCAATAGCTTTACCTTCAGTTGAAAGGATCGAAGGAAGCAATTCGATAATTGTGACATCCACCCCAAAAGCGTGGTGCAAACAGGCAAATTCACAACCGACAACGCCCCCGCCTATGATCAATATTTTTTTAGGCAATTCAGTAATGTCTAAAAGTGATGTGGAATCATGAATGGTTTGATGATCAAAAGGGATACCTGGCAAAGGACGGGGTTCAGAGCCTGTTGCGATGATGATGGATTTACCTTTAAGAACGGCTTCTTGATCGCCGATGACTTTCACCTCAAAAGGGGAAATAAATTTCCCAAATCCTTTGAAAGAAGTGATTTGATTGCTCGCGATTAACCCTTCTACACCTTTGCGCAAACGAGCCACAACCTGGTCTTTACGCTCTTTCATGGCCTGGTAGTTAAAAGAGACAGAACCTACTGAAATACCAAATTTATTGGCTTCGCGAACCTTTCGAAGGACTTCTGCATTGGCAATCAATGCTTTAGAAGGAATACATCCCCGATTTAAGCATGTGCCACCCATTTCGAGAGATTCAATCAATGCTGTTTTTAATCCCCTTTGTGCTGCACGGATTGCAGCCACATAACCTCCAGGTCCCCCACCAATCACTATACAATCAAATTCTTGTTGCGTCATGCATCCACCACTAATTTTTCAACAAGTATAGCCTAACCTTCTTTTTTTTTCCCCGTTGTGCAACAATCTGCAAAAAGAGATAGCGGGAAGATGACAAAAAAAAATGACAAACGGTTATGTTGGAACTGTGAAGGGAATGTCTCTCATCACATTAATCAATGCCCGTACTGTGGAGTCGATGTCACACAACCGCCTCAGCGAGATGAAACACAAATCTTTAAAGGCTTTTCAACCCCTTTCCAGCAAAACGCACAACAAGAAATTCCCCGTCCACCCTACTCAGCAAATCAAATGACTGTGTCTGAAGAAGAGTGGAATTCCACTATGGAAGAGCCGCAAAATCACTTGGGTGAAGACTCAAAAAGAGAAAATATTGCTTTACTGCTTCTCTTACCCGGCATTGTATTTCTTCTCTTTGGTTTAACTTTGCTCTTTTTTTCTCGAGGTGGGGTGATGGTTCTGAAATGGAACCAAGATCTCGCCTATTTTTATTTTTTAGGCGCCATACCCCTTTTGTTATTGGGTTGGCGCGCCTTCAGAAAATAATTAATTTAAAGTTAGGCGCGTGATTCGTGCCTGAGCCACTGGGCATTCGCAAATATTTCGGGGGTCAACAGGGCGGCGGCATTCGATACACCGCAGGGAACTTTGTGTAGTATAAAGTCCTCCTTGGTCTGCCTGAAGAGCATCTGTTTCAAATGTCCCCTCAGGAATATGCACGAGAATCATTCTTTCTGTGAGCTCGATTTGATGCATGTCGCAGTAATATTTTTCTGTTTCTGCAGCAAATGTTGAACCAAAAAGCATCATTAACCAAGTAAGAAAAATAGCTGAGCTTTTCATCATACTTTCCTTTGTTAAGGTTTAAGCAGAAGTCAACATACCATAAAAAATATTTAAATCAAGCATGAAGCCAGCATCACCGACCCTACTCCCTAAAACTAACCAGTGCCGAAAGCTTGCCGAAGCCCAATCAGTATTTAGTTATTATTATTTAGTTATTATTTGTTTTTAAGGAAGATCATAGACATGTCGGGTGGTTGCGTCACTTACGTGTCAGCAACCACCCGACATGTCTATGATCTTCCCTAATCTTCTAAAATTTTGGACTGCATCGTTATACGGCGCCTTCTTCGGCAAGGCCACAACATTTTTTGTATTTTTTGCCACTCTTGCATGGACAAAAATCGTTACGGCCAATTTTAGGGGGGGCATTGATTGGGATGCCTGCTGGTGCGGGAGGCTCTTCCTGAGCAGACTCTTCTTGGCTATTGGGGAAGCCATCAAAAATCATCCGGTTGCTTTCCAAGCTAATTTGCTGGAGCAATTCTTGGAAAAGGCCGCTATGGAGGGTGGTGATTTCAAACTTGAAGAGGTTGCGAGCAGTTTCAACGTAGAGATGGCTTGTCAGGTCATGGAAGAGTTTGAAGGCTTCGTGCTTGAATTCAATCAAAGGATCTTTCTGCCCTACAGTGCGCAAGGATACCTCTGAACGTAAATAATCCATCGTTAAGAGATGTTCTTGCCACAGTTGATCTACCTTACTTGTCATTACCCCACGGATGGCATTTTGCCCGATCAGCTCCGCATTGATATGGGGGTTTGCAGCCCTTGCTTTGGCCACTTCTGAAGTGAATTTGTGTTCGAAGGCTTCAATGATTTTTTTGGCTGCCCGCTCTTCAATTTCTTCTACTGAGCTGTGATCATCATCGAAATATCCCACATCGAAACTGACAGGGAAAAGTGAGATGAGATGTGTACGGAAGGCTTCAGGGTTCCACAACCCTTCGTGGCTACGGGATTGAAAATGCTCTGAAGCGAGCTGCTCACAAACTTGTTGAATCAGATTGCGTGTGAGCGGGAGGAGATTCTCTGTATGCAATAATTCATTGCGGAAACTGTAAATCTCTTGCCGCTGTTTATTCATCACATCATCATATTCGAGGGTATATTTGCGCATCGTATAGTTGCGCCCTTCTACTCTTTTTTGAGCAGTTTCAATGGAACGATTGAGGATACTTGCCGAAATGGGTTCCCCTTCAGGAGGACGGAAACGTTGGATCAATGCATTGAGCCTGGGGGAAGCAAAAAGACGCATCAGTTCGTCTTCGAAAGAGATAAAAAATTTAGAAGAACCAGGATCTCCCAAACGGGCACTGCGTCCCCGCAGTTGGCGATCAGTTCTACGGGATTGGTGGCGTGTGGTGCCAATCACATGCAATCCACCGAGAGCTGCCACATCATCTTTGAGTTTAATATCAGTTCCACGACCTGCCATGTTTGTAGAAACGGTCACAGCTCCCCGTTGTCCAGCTTGAGCAATGATTTCAGCTTCCTGCTCATGGTGCTTAGCATTCAAGACGGTGTGTTCAATTTTATTTTGCCTCAAAATCCGGGAAAGTTTCTCGGAAACTTCAACCGATTCTGTCCCCATCAAAATGGGGCGCCCTTTTTCATGCACTTCTTTGATTTCCTTGAGGATCGCGTGATACTTCTCTCTTGCCGTCATATAGATTTCATCATCGAAATCTTTCCGTTTTGTTGGCTTATAGGAGGGGATTTGTAGCACATCGAGCTTATAGATTTCTTTGAATTCATGCGCCTCAGTGATCGCTGTTCCCGTCATCCCGGCCAGCTTGCTATACATCCTGAAATAGTTTTGGAGTGTAATTGTGGCGTAAGTTTGGGTTTCTCTTTGAATTTCGACCCCTTCTTTTGCTTCGATCGCTTGGTGTAAACCGTCCGAGAAGCGGCGTCCAGGTTGAGGCCTTCCTGTGTTTTCATCGATGATGATGATTTTGCCACCATCAACGATGTAATCGACATCTTTTTCCATTAACAAATGAGCGCGCAGCAATTGACGGAGATTATGAGATCTTTCTTTCCGTTTCACATCCTCTTCATTGAGCTCTAATTTGCTTGCTAACTTTTGATCCTCATCTAGGCTGACATCAGCGTCAATTTTAGCATATTCATGCCCCAAATCGAGCATGACAAAGTCGCTCGCAGCCCCTTCTGTCAATTCTGCCCAGGCATGGATCCCTTTATCTGTGAGCTCAAACTCATTTCCCTTTTCATCGACGACCATAAAAAGTTCTGCAATCGTGTCGAGCTTTTCTTCTTTATTTTGGTCAGAATGGTAATAGGTATCCCATTTGTCGATCTCTGCTCGCAAATCGGGATTTTCTTTCATTCTGCGCAAGACCTTATTATGGGGCATCCCTTTACTGACAAGCCAAAGGCGGCGGCAGGCTTCACGGATTGTTTCGAGCACCTGTTTTTCTTTGGGAAGCTCTTCAGATTGGGCATAAGGGTCCAGTACTTTTTTAGCCTCAGTGGCAATCCGACCTACCAAATCTCTTTGCATCTTCACAAGCAAAGCGGCTCCGTCTTTCAGTTCCGCATACATCTGCAAGCTCTTTGGAGTAGGGCCAGAAATGATGAGTGGCGTACGCGCCTCGTCGATTAGAATGGAGTCGATTTCATCGATGATTGAGAAAAAAAAGCCCCGCTGCACCTGTTCTTGCTGAGTGGTGGCCATGGAATTATCCCGCAAATAATCAAATCCAAATTCAGAAGCTGTGCCATAGACAACATCGGAAGCATAGACATTTTTGCGTAAGTGCTGAGGCGTATCATTGGTTAAAGCCCCTGTTTTTAATCCTAACCAGCGCAAGATAGAACCGACCCACTGAGCATCCCTTTGAACAAGGTAATCGTTGACAGTGATCAGATGGACGGGTTGCCCTGAAATGGCATTCAAATAAAGGGGCAAAGTCGCAGTGAGCGTTTTTCCCTCACCTGTCATCATTTCCGCAATATATCCCTTGTGCATGGCAATGGCGCCTAGGATCTGGACATCATAGGGGATCATGTCCCATTTTTGATCATATCCCGAAACGTGAACATCAGTACCACAAAGTCTTCTGCACACATTTTTAACAACTCCATAGGCTTCTGGAAGCAATTGATCTAGAGTTTCCCCCTCTTGGTACCGTTTTTTAAATTCCTCTGTCTTTTGGCGGATCTGCTCATCAGTGAGTTGCTGGAATTTCTCTTCCCACGCATTCACCTCAGATACAATTTTTCGCAGCCGTGCGAGTGTTCTTTCTTGTGATGTGCCAAATAAACTCTTTAAAAAGTCCAACATGTCTCTCTCATTGCCAAGTTTAATGAAATTTGATTATACCTCTAAAGCCTGAAAAT
>Ga0153954_1001348_pt1 | contig 13482 bp, 12 predicted proteins | sample TSFL038MetaG_FD_102277 | JGI IMG/M metagenome (GOLD analysis project Ga0153954, IMG submission 102277) | Attine ant fungus gardens microbial communities from Florida, USA - TSFL038 MetaG | ecosystem: Host-associated > Fungi > Mycelium > Unclassified | place: USA: Florida, Wekiwa Springs State... | reverse complement strand
TACTCCACCCCGAGATAGATGCGCTGAACGTCGGGGTTGTCGGCCATCGCCTTGGCCGGGCCTTCGAGCACGGTGCGGCCGACCTGCAGCACGTAGGCGTGGTCGGCGGCCTCGAGTGCCAGATCGACCGACTGCTCGGCGAGCAGGATCGTCTGGCCGGCTTTATGGAGCGCGGCGAAGCTGTCGTACATCGAATCGACGATGGCGGGCGCGAGGCCGAGGCTCGGCTCGTCGAGCAGCAGCAGCTTGGGCTCGCTCATCAGCGCGCGGCCCACGGCCAGCATCTGGCGCTCGCCGCCCGACATGGTGCCTGACTGCTGCTTGCGGCGCTCGGCGAGCCTCGGGAAGATCGAGTAGACATGCTCGAGCAGGCGCGGGATGCGCGTGCGATCGGACAGCGGCGTCGCGCCCAGCAGCAGGTTGTTTTCGACGCTCTGCTGCGCGAACAGACGCCAGCCCTCGGGCGACAGAGCGAGCCCCTTGCGGACGATGGCGAAGGCCGGCTGGCCCGCGATGTTCTCGCCGGCGAAGGTGACCGTGCCGCGCGAGACGCGCGCGATGCCCGCGATGGCGTTGAGCGTCGTGGTCTTGCCCGCGCCGTTGGAGCCCAGCAGCGCTACGACCGAGCCCTGCGGCACCTCGAGCGACACGTCGGCGACGCCGATCAGGTCGCCGTACTTCACCTCGAGGTGCTCGATCTTGAGAAGCGGGTTCACGCATCCCCCGCATGCTTGACCTTGCGGCGGCCGAGATAGGCCTCGATCACCCTGGGATCGCTGGTCACCTCGCGCGGCGTGCCGCGGGCAATCTCGCGGCCCTGGTGAAAGACGATGACGCGCCGGGTCAGCGAGGTGATCACTTCCATGATGTGCTCGACGATCACGATGGTGATGCCGTCGCCATGGATGCGCCGTACCAGTTCGATCGCCTCGCGCACCTCGGTGGGCGTGAGACCGGCCATCGCCTCGTCGAGCAGCAGTACCTTGGGCTCGGAGGCGAGCGCTCTTGCGATCTCGAGCCGCTTACGGCCGGGCGTGCCGAGGCTGCGCGCCGGAGACTCGGCCAGCCGGCCGAGGCCGACGCGATCCAGCACCGCGCGGGCCTTGGCGCGCGCCTCTCGGGCATTGGGATGCCGGAGCAGCGCGCCGATCGTGACGTTGTCGAGCACCGACATCGATTCGAAGGTGAGCGGCACCTGGAAGGAGCGCGCGAGGCCGAGCAGCGCGCGCGCCTCGGGCGGCTGGCGCGTGACGTCGACGCCGGCGAAATGCACCGTGCCCGCGGTCGGCGTCGTGTCGCCGGTCAGGCAGTTGAAGAAGGTCGACTTGCCTGCGCCGTTGGGCCCGATGAGGCCGAGGATATCGCCCTCTTCGACCGCGACGGAGGCATTGTCGACAGCCTTGAAGGCGCCGAACGCCTTGGTGACGTTCTTCGCATCAATCAGCATGGCCGCTCGCAGGCTGCGGAGCCGACGGGGGACGCTCCCGCCAGCCCAGCCGCTCGAACACCGAGAGCAGACCGGAGGGCATGAAGCGGGCGATCAGCACGATGATGGCGCCATAGACGACAAAGGTGACGCCCGCGCCCTGGCCGCCGAGATAGCTGTTCGACAGCTCCTCCAGCGGCACTAGGATCAGCGCGCCGACCAGCGGCCCGAAAAGCTGGCCCGCGCCGCCGAGGGCGGCCATCACCAGCATCTTGACCGAGATCAGGATACCGAAGCCCGATTCAGGATCGATGAATCCAAACATGCAGAGATAGAGCGAGCCCGCGAGCGAGGTGCCGGCAGCGCTCAGCATATAGGCATAGAGCTTGTAACGGCCGGCCGAGACGCCGAGCGACCGCGCGGCGCGCTCGCTGTCCTTGATGGCGCGGAGATAGAAGCCCATGCGGCTGCGCTCGATCCACCAGGTGAGGCCGAGGATGCCCGCTAGAACGACGAGGAAGATATAGTAGTAGGGCAGCGCCGTCAGGAAGGAGAGATCGAACACCGAGCGCGGCATCGGCGGACCGCCCAGCCCCTGCGCGCCGCCCAGCCAGTCGCTGGTCGAGGCCAGCACGCGCACCAGCTCGCCGACCGCGATGGTCGCCATGCTGAAGTAGTGCCCCGACAATCGCAGCGTCGGCTTGCCGATCAAGGCGGCGACGAGCGCCGACAGCAGCATACCGAGCGGCGCACCTACGATGGGCGGCAGATCGGCATGGACGAAGGCCACGACCGAGGAATAGGCGCCGATGCCGAAGAACACGGCATGGCCCACCGAGACCTGGCCGGCATAGCCGCCGACGATGTTCCAGGCCGAGGCGCCGATCGCAGCGAGCAGCACGAGCGCGCCCAGGCGCTGCCACACTGCCGACCCTTCGGTCAGCAGCGGATAGACCAGCACCAGCACGAGCAGGGCGATCTGGATCAGGCGGCGGCCGTTCATGTCTTGCCCATCAGGCCCTGCGGCCGGAACCACAGGACCAGCACGAACACAGCATAGACGATCACGTCCTTGTAGACCGGCGCGATCAGGAAGGCCGAGAGCGATTCGAGGACTCCGATCAGCAGGCCCGCGACCAGCGCGCCCAGCACGCTGCCGAAGCCGCCGAGCGAGACCGTGACGAAGGCGACGATGGCGAGCGTCTCGCCCACCGTGGGCGAGGTGTAGAAGAAAGTGGCGATCAGCGCGCCCGCGATGCCGGTCGCCGCGCCCGCGAGCGCCCAGGCCAGCGCCTGCATGCGCTGCGGCCGGATGCCCATGAGCTGCGCCGCCGTCTCATCCTCGGAGACCGCGAGCATGCGGCTACCGACGGCGGTGCGCGTCAGGATCAGATGCAGCAGGATCGTGACCAGCAGCCCGACACCGCCCGCCAGCATGCGCGCGCCTTCGAAGCGGATGCCTCCGAGCACGAAGGAATGGCCCACCAGATTGTCCGGCAGGGTCTTGAAGTTGGCGCCGAAGATGTTGAGGGCGCCGTATCGCAGGAAGAGCGCGAGGCCGAACGTCCCCAGGATCTGCGCCAGCATCGGGCCTTTCATGATGTGGCGGACCAGCAGGAAGTAGCTCACCACCCCCAGGGTCGCGATGACGATCGCCGCCGCGGGGACCGACGCCCAGGGACCGCCGCCCAGCGCCGTCCAGATCACGACGGCCACGTACATGCCCAGCATGACAAAGTCGCCGTGCGCGAAGTTCACGACGTTCATCATGCCCCAGATCAGGGTCAGGCCCGACGAGAAGAGCGCATAGACCGCGCCCAGCAGCAGGCCGCTCACGATGACCTGCAGCAGCAGCGTTGCTGTCATTCGACCTGGTGTCCCTGCAAAACCGACCCTGTCACGCTACCTGCCGCGTTATCCATCACCAGCCCTTGTAGGGCAGCACGACCTTGTCGGTGGCGCGGTCCTTCGGCCAGACCGAGACATACTGGCCGCCGCGCATCTGGGTGACGAGGGTCGAGCCGAGGATATTCTGCCCCTTCTCGTCGAACTTCACGCCCTGATAGCCCGCGATCAATTCGGACACCGGCGTGTTGGTGGCGACGAGCGCCTGGCGGATCTTCTCGGGCTCGGTCGAGCCGGCGCGATTGATCGCGTCGACCAGGGTGAAGAAGGCCTGGATGGCGCGGCCCGAGACATCGTCGAGGCCGTCACCGCCAGTCTTCTTCTTGTAGAGCGCATCCATGAGCGCAGGCACGCTGCCCGGCTTGCCGCCGGCGAAGACCGAACGGCTGATCAGGCCTTCGGTCACCGGACCCATCGGTTTCACGAAGGCCGGGTCGTTGAAGCCGCCGTCGTCGGCGATCATGATCTCGGGCTTCCAGCCCAGCTCCTTCATCGTCTTGGCGTAGAGGATCGCATCCGACGTATAGGAAATGAAGATCACGACGTCGGGATTCTTCTCCTTGAGCTGCAGCACCTGCGGCTGCACGTCGGTCGAATTGGCCGAGTAGGAGATGTTCTGCGTGACGCTCAGCCCTTCCTTGGCGAAGAGGTCGCTGATCACGCTCGACACCGAGTTGCCGTACTCGGTGTTCTCGTGGACGAGCGCGATCGAATCGACCTTCAGCCCCGCCGCCTTCTGTTCCTTCAGGAAGATCGAATAGACCTTGGCGAAGTCGAGCGCGACCGGCGTGGTGCGGAAGAACCACTTGAAGCCGCGCTCGGTGAGGTTGGCGGCGACCGACTCGCCGTTGACGAACGGTATGCCGTATTTCTCGGCGACCGCGCTGGCCGTGAGCGTGATGCCGGATTGATAGGAGCCGACCAGCGCCGCCACTTTCTCCTGTGTGATGAGGCGCAGCGTCTGGCTCTGGCCGGCGGCCGGCGTGCCCTGGTTGTCGGCCATCACCAGCTCGAGCTTGGCGCCCTTCAGCCCCGAGAGACCTCCGCCCTTGGCCAGCGGAAACACCTTGGCAAGCTCGGGATTGCCGTTGTTCACCAGATCGACCGCCATCTCGAAGGCCATCTTGCAGTAATTGCCCGTGCTGGCGGAGTTGCCGGACAGCGGATAGACGGCGCCGATCTTGACCGTCGCCTGCTGGGCCGAAGCCCCGCGAGCCACGGCCAGCCCGGCCAGGGTGATACTTCCTGCAAATGCTCGACGAGACAGCCTGCGCATCAAACAGCTCTCCTCAAACGCCCCCTCGCGCCTCTCAAAACCCGTGCCAAGAGCCTCACCAGCCCCAATTCACCAGCCCTTGTAGGGCAGGATGAGCTTGTCGGTGGCCTGCGCCGCCGGCCAGACCGAGACGTACTTGCCGCCGCGCATCTGGATGAGGAGGCTGGAGCCCAGCGTGTTCTGGCCCTTGGTGTCGAACTTCACGCCGTCATAGCCCGCGACCAGCTGGTCCTGCTTGATGTCGGTAGCGATCAACGCCTGACGGATCTTCTCCGGCTCGGTCGAGCCCGCGCGGTTGATGGCGTCCACCAGCACCAGGAAGCCCTGCAACGCGCGGCCGGACGTATCGTCGAGCCCCTCGCCGCCGCTCTTCTTCTTGAAGATCTCGTCGAAGATCGCCGAGATACTGCCCGGCTTGCCGGCCACGAACGACGATCGGCTGATCAACCCTTCGGTCGAAGCTCCCATCTGCTTCACGAAAGCCGGATCGTTGAAGCCCGAATCGTCGGCGATCAGGATCGGCGGCTTCCAGCCGAGCTCCTTCATCGTCTTGGTGTAGAGGATCGCGTCCGACGTATACGACACGAAGATGGCGACGTTCGGGTTCTTCTCCTTGAGCTGCAGCACCTGCGGCTGCACGTCCGTCGAGTTCGCCGAATAGGCGATGTTCTGGATGATGTTCAGTCCCTCCTTGCCGAACACGCTCGTGATCACCGTCGCGATCGAATTGCCGTACTCGGTGTTCTCGTGGACGATCGAGATCGTGTCGACCTTCTGGCCCGCCGCCTTCTGCTCGTGCAGGAACTTCGAATAGGCCGCGGCGAACTGCGAAGCGATCGGCGTCACGCGGAAGAACCACTTGAAGCCGCGCTCGGTGAGGTCGGCGGCAACCGACTCGCCGTTGACGAAGGGGATGCCGTATTTCTCGGCGACGGCGCTCGCCGTCTGGGTGATGCCGGACTGATAGGCGCCGGTCATCGCCACGACCTTCTCCTGTGTGATGAGGCGCAGGGTCTGGTTGGCGCCGGCCTGCGGCGTGCCCTGATTGTCGGCCACCGCCAGCTCGATCTTGGCGCCGCCGAGGCCCGGCAGGCCGCCCCCCTTCGCCAGCGGGAAGACCTTGGCGAGCTCGGGATTGCCGTTGTTGATGACGTCCGCGCCCACTTCGGCCGCGATCTTGGAGAAATTGCCCGCGCTCGCGGCGTTGCCGGAGAGCGGATAGAGCACGCCGATCTTCACCGGCTTGGGATCCGCCGCCCGGACAGCGAAAGCCGGCAGCAGGCCGGCCATCGCCACGCCCGCCATCACCGATCGGCGGGTCGTCTTCATCGTCTTCTTCGTCATTGTTGTTTCCTCCCTTTCGCCTTTTCTGGCGCCTTTTCTGGCGTTCGCTTGTCTCAGTTGGCGGTCCACCCCTTGTAGGGCAGCACGACATCCGCCGTTGCCTTCACTTTCGGCCAAATCGGAACGTACTGGCCGCCGCGCATCTGGATGACGAGGCTCGAGCCCAGGATGTTCTGGCCCTTGGCATCGAACTTCACGCCGTTGTAGCCCGCGACCATCTGGTCGGCCGGCATGTTGGTGGCGATCAAGGCCTGGCGGATCTTCTCGGGCTCGGTCGAGCCCGCCCGGTTGATGGCATCGGCCAGTGCCAGGAAGCCCTGCAGGCCGCGCGCCGAGCCGTCGTCGAGGCCGTCACCGCCGCTCTTCTTCTTGTAGAGCGCATCGACCAGGGTCGGGATGCTGCCGGGCTTGCCCTCGGCGAAGGCCGAGCGGCTGACCAGTCCTTCGACCTGCGCGCCCATCGCCTTCACGAAGGCGGGGTCGTTGAAGCCCGCATCATCGGCCATCATGATCGAGGGCTTCCAGCCCAGTTCCTTCATCGTCTTGGCGTAGAGGATCGCGTCCGAGGTGTAAGACACGAAGATCACGACGTCGGGGTTCTTCTCCTTAAGCTGCAGCACCTGCGGCTGCACGTCGGTCGAGTTCGCCGAATAGGGCACCTTCATCGCGACGTTGAGACCGTCCTTGCCGAACTGGCTGGCGATCGCGTCGGTGGTCGACTTGCCGTAGTCGGTGTTCTCGAAGACCAGCGCGATGCTGTCGATCTTGCGGCCCGCCGCCTTCTGCTCCTTCAGGAACGAGGCATAGGCCTCGGCGAAGTTCACGGACACAGGCGTGGTGCGGAAGAACCACTTGAAGCCGCGCTCGGTGAGATCGCCCGCCGTGGACTCAGGCGTCAGGAAGGGGATGCCGTACTTCTCGGCGACCGCGCTCGCCGTCTGGGTGATGCCCGACTGATAGGAGCCGATCATCGCTACGACCTTCTCCTGTGTGATGAGACGCAGCGTCTGGTTGGCGCCGGCCTGCGGCGAGCCCTGATTGTCCGCGGTCACGAGCTCGATCTTGGCGCCCTTGAGGCCGGGCAGTCCGCCGCCCTTGGCGAGCGGCATCAGCTTGCCGAGTTCGGGATCGCCGTTGTTGATCAGGTCAGCACCGAGCTCCGACGCGATCTTGGCGTGGGTGCCGGCGCTTGCGGCATTGCCGGACAGCGGATAGAGCACGCCGATCTTCACCGTCTGCTGGGCCGATGCATCGAGTGTGAAAGCGAACGACAAGACAACAGCCAGTGATGCGGCGCCCGCGACGAGCGTCCGATGAAGAGTTCCAGGCATACACAAAACCCCCAGAAACGACGTGTTTTCCCCGGCCGCGATGTTCGCATGCAAAAGTGCGGTCAGCAAACCCGATAGCGCTCAACCGTCGCAGGGTCGATCTCGATGCCGAGGCCCGGTCCCTCCGGCAGCAACACGTGGCCGGCTTCGAGCTTCAGCGGCTCCTTGAGGAGCTGGGTCCGGAGTGCGTTGTCGCTCATGTCGTATTCCAGCATCTGCGGATGCGGCGGATGGCCGGTGTGCGGGCCCGCCGGCAGCGAGGCCAGAAAATGGCAGGCGGTCGCGAGTCCGACCGCGCCGCCCCAGACATGCGGCGCCAACCGGAGGTTTGCAGCCAGCGCCAGGGTCGCGATGCGCTTGGCCTCGGTCAGGCCACCGACGCCCGGGATCGAAGGCTGGACGATGTCGATACAGCGACCGTCGATCAAAGCACGAAAGTCGCGAATGGTATGGTGAGCCTCACCAGCCGCCAGCGGGATCGGCGAGCGGGCGCGCAGTTCGGCATAGCCCCGGAGATCTCCCGGCGGCAGCGGTTCCTCGATCCAGTGGATGCCGAACGGCTCGATCGCCCGGGCACAGTCCAGTGCCACATCGGGCGTGTAGGCGCCGTTGATGTCGACCAGCAAGAGCTTGTCCGGCGCCAGCGCCTCGCGACCCTGGCGCACCCGCTCGACGTCGCTCTTGATGCCACGGCCTATCTTTATCTTGGCGCCGGCATAGGGATGGTCAGCGGCTTCCTTCAGCATGTGGCTGAGCTGGCGATCGGGATCGTCCGAGAAGAAGCCCGTCGAGGCATAGGCGGGAAAGCGCGTCGCCCCGCAGCCGCCGATCAGATCGCAGACCCGCACCCCGAAGCCGCGCGCGATCGCGTCGATCAGCGCCACGTTGATGGCGGCGAGGCAGGACGTGAGCTGGTTGCCGACGCCGAGATGGTACATCGAGTTGCGGATGCGCGCCTCGACATGCTCGAAGTCGAACACGCTCCGGCCGACGAACATCGGCTCGACCATGCGGAAGTATTCGCGGGTGACGAAGGGATTGCCGAAGGCCTCACCAATTCCCTTCACGCCGTCGCTGGTTTCGACCTCGACCAGCCCACCGTTGCGGCGATTGCCGCCGCCGCGCGACATGCCATAGGCCTTTTGCGGATCGAATGCGTATTCGAGACCGATGAACGAGAGGCGCCGGATGCTGGGCATGACGGCATTCTGAAGTAGGATGCGCCAAGGGGGAAGCCGTGACCGACCTGCGCTCTCTCGATCTCGACGTCGTCATGGCACGCGCGGCCGCGGCGCTCTCCCGCGCCAGGGGGCGTGCGATCAAGTTCGAGGATCCGCAGCCGCTCAGCAAGCAAGAGCGACGCAACCTGATCGTTCGCGCAGCCGCTCGTGACGATAACGGCGACGTGACGCCGGTCATCGTCAAGGCGACACGCTCCGCCACATACGACCCAGCGGCCGAAGATGCGCTGCAAACCTCGGGGCTCGTGCGCGAATGGGTGGCAACTGTCTATATTGGTGACGCGCTGCTGGCCGGAGACGCCGAGGCCGGCATTCTGGTGCTCAAGGATTTCGGCCGAGACCTGCGGTCCCTTGATCATGTGCTCCTGCGCGGAACTGCCCGGGAAGCGGAGGAAGCCCTGACATCCTATGCGACAGCGCTCGCCGGCCTGCATGGGAAGACGCGGAATTGCCTGGCACCGTATCGCGCAACCTTCGATGCCGTGTTCGGCGCGCGCCCGCATCGGCCGATCGGCCGGCGAGTCGAAGCGGAAGCGGTCGTGAACGCTCTCGGTCACGCGCCGCCTGCCGACGAGTTGACGCTGCTGACATCGCGACTACGCGATCCCGGTCCGTGGCAGTCGCTGGTCCATGGCGATGCCTGCCCGGACAACGCGCTGATCGTGGATGGCGCCGTGCGCCTGATTGACTACGAATGGGCCCATCCCTCGCACGCGCTGCTGGACGGCATCTACTGGCGCATCGGCTTTCCGACCTGCTGGTGTGCCGGCCGCACACCTGATGCTGTCGCGGCACGCATCGACGCCACCTATCGCCGGGCGCTTGGCCGCGTGATCCCGCTTGCTCTCGAAACAGCCTTCGAGGCCGAGCTCGCCTACATCGCCGCGGTCTGGCTCCTCGATTGCCTGTCGTGGCGATTGGGCGCGGCGCTCGAGCGCGACGACCGATGGGGCATCTGGTCGATCCGGGGACGCCTGCTCTGGTATCTAGAATACGTCATCGCGACGACGGCCGCCGCCGGAGTCTTGCCAGGCCTGAACCAAAGCGCCGAGGCCTGGTTATCGACGTTGCGCAGCCGATGGCCGGACACCGTGCCGCTCGGCTACTTTCCTGCATTCGCAGCCGAGGCCGCACCCGTTACTGCAACGCGACCTTGAGGCACTCGCCGGCGGCATAGGCGTTGTCGCGCGCGGTGCCACGAGAGATCTTGCCGCCCATCACGAGACTGCGCGCTTCCCTCTCGACGGTGTCGCGCAACGTATCGCTCGTCGGGTTTTGAGCCAGGCTGGCCGCGTAGATCGCCTGGCCGTCCGGCGTCAACTTGGCTGAGCAGGCGGTTCCCGCGGGCCCATCCGCGTAGGCCGCGCCAGCAACTCCGGTCACCGCAAGAACGATCGTCACCACTCCGAGCCTCGACATCTGCTGCACTCCCATCGAAAGTCCGCAGCGACCCTATCGCACTCGCAAGCCATTGTCGTTGATCGCGCGGCATGCTCCGATACGCCGAGCCGCAAGGAGATTGCATGAGCGCAGTGCCCAAGACCCATCGCCGAGTCGTCCTCGTGCGCCGCCCGCCGGGCGAGCCGGCCGAATCGGACTTCCGCGTCGAGGAGGTGCCGATGCCCGAGCCCAGGCACGGCGAGGTGTTGGTGAAGGTCGCCTATCTCTCACTCGATCCCTATCAGCGCGGCCGCATGCGCGATGCCGCCTCCTATGCCGCCCCCGTCGGCCTGGGCGAGGTGATGACCGGAGGCATCGTGGGCGAGGTCGTGAAGTCGGAGAACAGCCGCTTCAAGGTCGGCGACGTCGTCGAGGACCGGCTGGGCTGGCAGGAGTATGCGATCGGCGGAGCGCCCTCGATGCGCGTTGTCGATCCATCGCTCGCGCCGATCTCGACGGCCAACGGTGTGCTCGGCATGCCGGGCATGACGGCCTATTTCGGTCTGCTGGAAGTGGGCCAGCCCAAGACCGGCGAAACCATCGTCGTTTCCGCGGCGTCGGGCGCAGTCGGTCAGGTTGTGGGCCAGATCGGCAAGATCATGGGCTGCCGTGTGGTCGGCGTCGCCGGCGGGACGAAGAAGTGCGCCTTCGTGAAGGACGAGCTCGGCTTCGATGCCTGCGTCGACTACAAGGCGGAGAAGGATCTCGACAAGACGCTGCTGGCGGCCTGTCCCAAGGGCATCGATGTCTATTTCGACAATGTCGGCGGCGAGATCTCCGACGCCGTCCTGCGCAACATCAACGTCTTCGGGCGCGTGGCACTGTGCGGCTCGATCTCGCAGTACAACGCGACCACCCCGCCGACGGGCCCGCGGCTGCTCGGCACCTTCGTCGGCAAGCGCGTGCGCGCGCAAGGCTTCATCGTCACCGATTTCGCGGGCAAGTACGAGCCGGCGATGCGCCAGATGGGCGAGTGGATCAAGAGCGGTAAGCTCAAGTATCGCGAGGACGTCGTCGAGGGCATCGACAAGGCGCCACGCGCCTTCATCGGCATGCTGCGCGGCGAGAACTTCGGCAAGATGCTGGTGAAGATGTAGCAGCGGATGAGCTACGAAGCGCCCTTCGCCGGCCTGAAGGTCGTCGATCTCAGCCAGGGCATCGCCGGTCCCTACTGCGCCATGCTGCTCGCCCAGCACGGCGCCGACGTGATCAAGGTCGAGGGGATCGGCGACGGCGATTGGGCGCGCACGCTTGGCACACGCTACGGCACGCACTCTGCGTTCTCGATCGTCGGCAATCTCGGCAAGCGCAGCATCGCCGTCGATCTCAAGAGCGATACCGGCAAGCAGATCGTCTGGCGTCTCCTGAAGGGCGCCGACGTCTTCCTCGAAGGCTTCCGGCCCGGCGTGATCCAGCGGCTGGGCTTCGACTACGACGCCGTCGCCGCTCGCGAGCCGCGCATCCTCTATCTGTCGATCTCGGGCTTCGGACAGACTGGTCCGCTCGCCGAGAGGCCGGCGATGGATCCCGTACTGCAGGCCTATACGGGCCTGATGAACGAGAACAAAGGCGAAGACGGCATCCCGCATCGCGTGCCGGTGATCGTGGTCGACATGTCGACGGCGCTCTATGCCTTCCAGGGCCTGTCGGCCACCCTCTATGCCCGCCGCGACGAGCCGCGCGGCCGCAAGATCGAGGCGAGCCTCATGCAGGCGGCGACGGCGCTGCAGTCGATCCGGCTGATGGCCTGCCATCTCGAAGGCGGCATGATGACGCCCGGTGGCGTGCCGGGCGGCGTCTTCCAGATCGCCGACGGCTGGATGACCGTGCTCGCCCTCAACGATCGCGACTGGCGCGCGCTCTGCGGCGCAATGGACATGCCCTCGCTGCCCGACGATCCGCGCTTCGCCACACCGGCGCTTCGGATCTCGAATGCCGAGGCGCTCTATCTCATCCTGCGGCCCGCCCTCGCCCAGAAGCCGTGGTTGGAATGGAACGCACGACTCACCGAAGCGCGGCTGATGCATGAGCGGCTGAACAGCTACGCCCAGTTCCTCGACCAGCCGCATGTGCGCGAGACCGGCCTGATCCAGTGGCTGGGCCAGGCGGGCCTCAACCGGCCGGTACCCGTACCCACGCTCCCCGGCACGCCGCCCTCCCCCGACGGCACGCCGCGCGGCACCGCGCCCGTCACCGGCCAGCACAGCACGGCGATCCTCGCGGAGCATGGCTACAGCGCCGCCGAGATCGACACGCTCCTCAAGCAAGGCATCGTCGCCGCCGCATGATCACCCGACTCGACCCCAGCCAATATCGCCGCACCCCGTGGAAGAACGGCGGCGGCATCACCGTCGACATCGCCGGACATGAGGACACGTGGCGCCTCAGCCGCACACCCATCACGAGCGGCGGTCCCTTCTCCGACTACACGGGCTACGACCGTCTGCAGGTGCTGGTCGCCGGAAGCGGGCTGGTGCTGCAAACGCCCGACGGCGAGATCGACGTGCGCACGCCCTTCCAGCCGGTGCGGTTCGCCGGCGAAACGCCGATCGTGAGCCGACTCGAGGCGGGACCGGTCGAGGTGGTGAACCTGCTCGGCCGGCGCGCGGCCGTGCGGCTGGGCCTCGAGGTCGCGGGTCCGGGCCATCGGCTCCTGCTCGGTGCCGGTATCCACCTCATCTATGCGGCGGATGGGCCGGCATCGATCACGACCGGCGACAATCTGCATCCCCTGGACGCCGATCACGGCTTGCGTATCGAGGCCGCGCCATCGACGATGCTTGCCTGCACAAGCGGGCACGTGATCGTCGCCAGCATAGTCTAGGGATTTCGGGGAAAGCATCGATGCGGATCGCGGTGGTCGGCGCTGGCGGCGTCGGAGGCGGCTATGGTGCGGCTCTCGCCAAGGCGGGCGCCGATGTGACCTTCATCGCGCGCGGAGCGCATCTCGCGGCGATGAAGAGCAAGGGCCTCAGGGTCACGGGCGGCCGCGGCGAGACGCATCTCGTGCCGACCCAGGCGACCGACGATCCTGCCGTCGTGGGGCCGGTCGATTACGTGTTGTTCTGCGTGAAGCTCTGGGACGTCGAGAGCGCGGGCCGTCATATCAAGCCGATGATCGGACCGAACACGGCGGTCATCCCGCTGCAGAACGGCATCGATGCGGCCGAGCGGCTGGCGCCGATCCTGGGCGAGAAAGTGGTGATGGGCGGCGTGGCGCAGATCGGCGCCCACATCGCCGAGCCGGGCGTGATCCGTCAGGTCGGCACCTTCATGCGCATGGTGTTCGGCGAGATCGACGGCTCGACGAGTGCGCGCGGCCAGGCACTGCACGACATGTGCCTCAAGGCCGGCTTCGAGGCGACCGTGAGCGACCGGATCCTGACCGAGCTCTGGATGAAATTCATCCTGCTCGCCACCAATGCCAGCGTGACGGCGCTCGCACGGCTGCCGATCGGCAAGCTGCGCGACGATCCCGACATGGGGCCGCAGATCGTCGCGGCCTACAAGGAGGTGATC
>Ga0153954_1001347_pt1 | contig 13484 bp, 12 predicted proteins | sample TSFL038MetaG_FD_102277 | JGI IMG/M metagenome (GOLD analysis project Ga0153954, IMG submission 102277) | Attine ant fungus gardens microbial communities from Florida, USA - TSFL038 MetaG | ecosystem: Host-associated > Fungi > Mycelium > Unclassified | place: USA: Florida, Wekiwa Springs State... | reverse complement strand
CTATATGACGGCTTATGTTGATGGCACGGCGGTCCCGCTCGAAGCGGCGGCCGCGGAGGCGGCGCGGCTGCTCGAAGGCGCGCGCCTGCCTTTGGTTGCCGGCTTGCAGACCGATGTCGCCGGTACGCGTGCGGCGATTCTTCTGGCCGAGAAATTACGCGGCGCCTATGACCATGCGGCGAGCGATGCTTTGCTGCGCGATGTCAACGTGCTGCGCCAGGCAGGCCGCATGGTGACGACAGCGAATGACGTGCGCCTGCGTGCCGATCTCATTCTGCTTGTCGGCCCGCGCCTGACCGCGCTCTGGCCGGATCTCGCCGAGCGTCTGGCGCTCGGTGCGCCGCCGCGCCTCAGCGCCGACAAGGCGGCGCGCAAGATCTTCTGGCTCGGCGGTGAGTCGGGTGCCGCCGCAATGATCGGGGCGACCGCGATCAGCGTCGGCGCCGATCAATTGCCTGTGGCCGTCGCGGGACTGCGTGCCGCGGTCGCCGGCCGCAAGACCCGCCTTGGCGGTGCCTTGGCCAAGAGCCTCGCGGAACTTGCCGAAAATTTGAAAGCGGCGCATTTCGGTGCCGCCATCTGGTCGGCCGAATCGCTCGACGAATTGACCATCGAGGCTTTGAGCGGCCTCGTGCTCGATCTCAACCAGAAGACGCGATTCACCAATCTCGCTTTTGGCCCGTCGCAGAACGGTGTCGGCGTCGTGCAGACATCAGGTTGGATGACCGGCTTCCCGATTCGCACCGGCTTCGGCCGCGGCTATCCCGAACACGACATCTGGCGCTTCGACGCCAATCGCCTCGTCGATACCGGCGAGGCGGATGCTGCGCTTTGGATTTCGGCCTATGGCGCGGCGGCGCCGAACTGGCGGCGCAAAGTGCCTTTCGTCGCGCTCACCGCGCCCGGCACGACATTTTCCTATCCGCCGAAAGTGCAGATCGAAGTCGGCACCCCCGGCCAGGATCACGAGGCCATCGAATGGGCCCGCGAGGTCGCAAGCTTCACGGCGACGTCCGCCGCCGCGGCCAGTGACGCACCGCGCGTCGATGCGGTCATCGGCCTCATCAGCGAACATCTGAAAGGAAACTGAGGCATGTTGATACGCCTGACCGGCGGCCATGTCGTCGATCCTACCAACGGGCGGGACGGCGTCGGCGATATCTGGATCAAAGATTCGCGCATCATCGAGGCGCCCCACGGCGAGACGCCGGATCAAGTCTTTGACGTCTCCGGCAAGATCGTCATGGCCGGCGCGATCGACATCCATTCGCATATCGCGGGCGGCAATGTGAACACCGCCCGCCTGCTGCTGCCGGAGAATCACCGCGCCCATATCGCGCGCCCGGCCGAAACGCCGCTCTCGACGGCCGGATGGTCGACCTTCGAGACCGGCTGCCGCTATGCCGCGATGGGGTTCACCACGGTCATCGAGCCGGCGGTGCCGACGCATACGGCGCTGCACTCGCATCTCGAACTCGCCGACATTCCGATCCTCGACAAGGGCATCCTCACCGTCGTCGGCGAGGACGATTTTTTGCTTTCGCTGCTGCGCGAGGGCGGCAATCGCACGGCGATCGCCGATTATCTCGCCTCGGCGCTCGCCCAGACCAAGGGTCTCGGCATCAAGAGCATCAATCCGGGCGGTTCGGTCGCCTTCGCCAACAATGCCCGCACCTATGATCTCGACGACATGGTGCCGTTCTATGGCGTCACGTCGCGCCAGATCACCGAAGCCTTGCAGCAGGGCGTGATGGACATCGGCATCGCCCATCCGCTGCATCTGCATACAAACAATCTCGGCATTGGCGGCAATGTCGAAACCGCGCTGCGGACGCTGCAAGCCGCGAACGGCAAGCCGCTGCATCTCGCGCATCTGCAATTCTATGCCTATGGCAAGGAAGGCAAGCGCGGCTTCTCCTCGGCGGCGGCACAGCTCGCCGATGCCGTCAACAAGACCCCGAACGTCACGATCGACGTCGGCAGCGTGATGTTCCGGCAGACGGTGACGATCTCCTGCGACGTCATCCGCCAGTTTGCGTCGATCGGCACGGCCAAGCCGCGCAAATCGATGATCTACGACGGCGAGGTCAATGGCGCCGGCGTCGTGCCTTATCTCTATAAGGCCGAGAGCTTCTACAATGCGGTCCAATGGGCGGCGGGGCTTGAGCTCTTCCTGCTCATCACCAATCCGGCGCAGGTCTTCTTCACGACCGACCATCCGAACGGTGCGCCCTATACGACCTATCCCGATCTCTTCGCGCTGATCATGAGCCGCGAACTGCGCAACAAGTGGATCGCCGATCTGCCGAAGGAAGCGATCGAGCAGACGACGCTGCCGTCGATTGCGCGCGAATATACGTTCAGCGAGATCGCGACCATGACCCGCGTCGCGCCGGCGAAGCTCCTCGGCCTTACGGATCGCGGCCATCTGAAAGCCGGTGCGCTCGCCGATATCGCGGTCTATGACGATGATCCGGCCGATCGGGCGCGGGCTTTCCGCCACGCGCATCTCGTCTTCAAGGACGGCGATCTCGTCGTCCGCGACGGCCAGATCACGCATTACCGCACCGGCCGCGCGCTCACCGTACAGCCGACCTATGATTCCAACATCGACCGCCGCTTGTCGCGCTATTACGACGAGGCCTATGGCCTCTCGCGCGATCTGTTCAAAGTGCCCGAGCACGCGATCGGTGTCGACCATGCCTTTGAGGAGGTTGCATGCCAGGGATAACCCGCAACGGCGTGCGCATCGACGATAGCTTCGCCGAAGCTTTCCCGATGCGCGGCACGGCGCTTTTGATCACCGGGCCGAACCGCAAATGGGCGCGGCAGGCGGCCGTGACGATGACGGGCTTTGCGACGTCGGTCATCGGCTGCGGCGTCGAGGCGGGCATCGACGGCGATGTCGACCCGCGCGATACACCGGACGGTCGTCCCGGCGTGCGCGTCCTCATGTTCGCCATGTCCTCCAACGAGCTGCAGAATCAGTTGACGAACCGCGTCGGCCAATGCGTGCTGACCTCGCCGGGCTCGGCCTGTTTCGCCGATCTCACCGCGCCGGATGAGCTGAAGCTCGGCGATCTCCTGCGCTATTTCGGCGACGGCTGGCAGATCTCGAAGAAGTTCGGCGGCCGGCATTTCTGGCGCATTCCGGTCATGGACGGCGAATTCCTGTGCGAGGCGACGACGAGCTTCACCAAGGGCGCGGTCGGCGGCGGCAATCTGCTCATCTGCGGCGCCGACTACGAATCGACCTTGCGCGCGGCGGAAGCCGCGATCGAGCAGATGGACAAGGTGAAGGGCGCGATCATGCCCTTCCCCGGCGGCATCGTCCGCTCCGGCTCGAAGGTCGGCTCGCGCTACAAGGTGCTGCATGCCTCGACCAACGATGCCTTCTGCCCGACCCTGCGCGGCCAAGTCGCGACCGCACTCGACGATGATCTCGGCTGTGTGCTCGAAATCGTCATCGACGGTCTGACCGAAGCCGCTGTTGCCGAGGCCATGCGCGTCGGCCTCGCCGCCATCGTCAAGCTCGGCCCGAAGAAAGGCGCACGCCGCGTCAGCGCCGGCAATTATGGCGGCAAGCTCGGACCCTTCCATTTTCATTTGAAGGAATTGGCGCCATGACGCTCGTCCTCTCGCTCAAAGCCCAGCCGCCGCAGCGGCTCGACCTCTCGTCGCTTGTGCCGCATCTGCTCAAGGGCAAGAGTGCCAAGGAGATCGCCGAGATCGATCTCGCGACAACCAAGGAGCCGGCCAAGGTCGGCGACATTTTCCGTGTGCGCGCGGGCAGCGTCGACGAGATCCGCTTCGACGGCGGCTCGGAACGTTTCGACAATCTCGGCGCCGGGTCCACGACCGGCCGTGTGGTGCTGACCGGCGATGCCGGCAGCAATGTCGCCCGCAAGCTTGCCGGCGGCGAAGTTATCGTCACCGGTCATGTCGGCCCCTATGCCGGCTCGGGCATCGAAAGTGGTCGGCTCGAGATCATCGGCGATGCCGGCGATTTCCTTGCCGCGCCGCGCGAAGGCGAGATGCACGGCATGAGCGGGGGCACGCTGATCGTCCGCGGCACGGTCGGCGATCGCGCTGGTGACCGGCTGCGCCGCGGCACGGTCATCATCGAGGGCGACGCGGGTGATTGGCTCGGCAGCCGGCTGGTGGCCGGCACTTTGGTCGTGCTTGGCGCAGTCGGCCTCAACCCCGGCTATCTGATGCGCCGGGGCACGCTGGCGCTCGCCAATCCGCCGGACCTGCCGCCTTATTTCGTCGATTGCGGCGCCTATTTCGCCGCTTTCGCGCCGGTCTTCGGCCGTGCGATGAAGCCCGAGAGCGCCGGGACGGAGAGATTGTTCCGCGGCGCGCTGCACCGTTTCGCCGGCGATATGTCGGTGCTCGGCAAGGGCGAAATCTTCGTGCCTGCCTGACGCATCAGAATCCGGAAAGCGCGCCGCGGTTTCCGGATCGATTCGATGCGGATTGAAAAGATTTGTGATCGAAAAAATTGATGATCCCGGCGCGTCCCAAAGGGGCGGCCGGCGGCCCGCCCCATTTGCCTCGCTGCCCGTTTCCTCTATGTTAAGAATGCCTTAACCAAGGAGTCGGCGGTGGAAAGTGCCTTGCGGCCGAACGGAAGCCAACCAGAAGGCGCCGTGCATTTAGCCAGCGCGGATCGATTGAGGCAGGCGCTTCGGGAGGCCCGAATCGACGACGCCGAGCACAGCCGTGTCGTCGCCGAGCTGCGCGGTGCCGAGGTCGCCCGGCTCGAAATGCTGCGCGACGAATTGCAGCCGATCCTGGCCGAGGTGCCGAAGGAGGTCGATCTCTTCGATCTCGCGCTTGTGCCAAGCGAGCGGCCGCGGCTCTTCATCGACATGATCGCCTTCGTCGAGATGGCGCACGACCGGCGCACGTATCGCTTCGTGCAGGACACGCGGCTCGGCCGCGTCACTATCGCCGAAAGCGAGCGGCTCGAACCGATGATCGAGGCGATCACCGATTATATCGCGCGGCGGATGATCGAACGCGACAAGGCGCTGGCCGGCGACACGACGCTCGAACGGGCCGCACGCGCGCAAATCGAAGCGCAGGAAAAGCTCGCGGCGCGGCATCCCCTGCCCGCCGAAGCGTCGAAGCCGGAGCGAAAACGTCTCTTCAGCCTCGTCTTCGGATTCTTCATCGAATTCTTCGGCTCAGCCGCGCTCGTCGCGCTGCTTGGTCTCGGTGGCTGGACGGCGTGGAAATATATCACCGCCTGGCTCGCGCAGCTTCACGGCGTCGCGCACTAGCCCTTCTCGCCGCTCCGCTCAGCCAGAAATTCTGCATGGCGGCGGATGAGATCACCGGCAAGTGCGTCGGCGATCAACTGCCGCGTCTCGGCAATTCCATAGAGCCCCACAAAGGAGCCGAAGCGCGGACCGCGACTTTCGCCGAGCAGCACCTGATAGAGCATGTTGAACCATTCGTTCGACACGCCCGGCCGCTCGGGCGTCGCACCCTTTGCCTTTAAATCCTGATAGCGCGGGATCGGCCGCGCGATGTCATAGAGCGCGGTCTGAATATCCTCTGCGCTCGCATCGGGCGGCAGATTTGCAAGCGTCTGCGAAAGCGTTTCGAGAGCCGCGCGTTCGACCTCATCCGCCGCGCGATAGCTCTTCGCCGGACGAACGAAATCGCGGAAATAGCGCACGGCATAGACGATGAGCCGATCGAGCTGCGGATGCGTCTGCGGCGTGACATCCGGCGCATAGCGGCGCAGGAAGCCCCAAAGCACCTGCGGGTCCTCGCTATTGGCGACGGCCGCAAGGTTGAGCAACATGCCGAAGGAGATGGCCGTGCCGCGGCCCTCGTGACGCAACAGTTCCGGCGCCGGCGGATGGCCGGCATGAATGTGCCAGACCGGATTGCCGAGCTCTTCCCTTACCTCCTGGCGCGGATAGGCTTCGAGGAAGGACAGATAATCATCGACGGTGCGTGGAATGACATCGAAGTAGAGCCGCTTCGCCGCCGTCGGCTTCTGATACATGAAGAGCGACAGGCTTTCGGGGCTGGCATAGGTCAGCCATTCCTCGATCGACAGACCATTGCCCTTCGACTTCGAAATTTTCTGACCCTTTTCGTCGAGGAACAGTTCGTAATTGAACCCCTCCGGCGCCGCGCCGCCGAGCGCACGGACGATCTCGCCCGAAAGCTTGACGGAATCGATCAGGTCCTTGCCGGCCATCTCGTAATCGACACCAAGCGCATACCAGCGCATCGCCCAATCGGGCTTCCATTGCAGCTTGGCATGGCCGCCGGTGACGAGTGTCGTGAAGCTCTCACCTGTGACCGGATCGCGCCAGGCGATCTTGCCCGCCGCCGCATCGACGATCTCGATCGGCACCTGCATGACGATACCGGTCTCGGGATGGATCGGCAGGAAGGGCGAATAGGTCGCGGCGCGTTCCTGGCGGAAGCTCGGCAGCATGATCGCCATCACCGCCTCGTAACGCGCCAGCATGTGCAGAAGCGCGGCATCGAAGCGGCCGGAGGTGTAATAATCCGTCGACGAGGCGAATTCGTAATCGAAGCCGAATTGGTCGAGAAAGCCGCGTAGCCGCGCATTGTTGTGCGCGCCGAAGCTTGAATGGGTGCCGAACGGATCGGGGATCTGCGTCAGCGGCTTGCCGAGATGGGCCGCGACCATCGCCTTGTTCGGGATATTGTCCGGAACCTTCCGCAGCCCGTCCATGTCATCGGAGAAAGCGATGAGGCGCGTCTTCACCGCATCGTCGGTGAGCACGCGGAAGGCGTGGCGCACCATGGTCGTGCGGGCGACTTCGCCGAACGTGCCGATATGCGGCAGGCCGGAGGGGCCATAGCCGGTCTCGAACAAAACCTCTGTCTGGCCGGACCGCTCGATGCGCCCGACGATCTTGCGCGCTTCCTCGAACGGCCAGGCGCCGGCATGGCGGGCAGCTTCGCGAAATGACAGCGGCACAAGGGCCAGATCGTCTGGGGCAGGCATGGCTTTTCCGGGATGTGTGCGCTGGCACGTAGCTGGCGCGATACGAGGCCCTACTATCAAAAAGCGGAATCGGCAATTGGCGCTGCCGCACCGGGGTTATCGGGCGCCAGCAAATCGGAGGGCAGGTGCGTCAGTTCGTCTCCACAATATTGCCGGCTGTTCAGGCCGGCAGCCCAGTGACAGGCTCGTCATTGGGTGAGCATCGCTTTTGCAACGTCTCGGGGCTTTGAGCAGATCAGATGAATCGTCCAGGCTCACACGAAATACCGTCTCAGCCGGTCAAGCCCGCAAAGGCGGCATGGCGCGCGGCGGAAACGAAGACAGTGCTCGACGAGCTCTCGAACTCGCTGCGCCGGGCGCTCGCCGACCATCAGATGATGCTCGACATTCTCCTGCAGCGGCGGGCGGAGCTTCCCCTCGAACTCGGCGAACTCTTCGAAGACGCAAGCAACGCCTATATGGAAATGTCCGAAAGCGTCAGCCAGAAGTTTCTCATCAAACGCGGCAGCCCGGTTGACTAGGCACTGGCTCTTAGCCGGTCGCTCAGGGATCACGACCCTTCCGGCCGTGGTCCGCCGATCTCGTCCTCTCCCGACACAAATGCGCCATCGCGCCTTCGCTTGATCTCGCAGATACGCGCGGTAAAGTCGCCGCGTTTACGCCATAGACCGCGCATAGGGCGTGGCGGCGGACGGGGCCGCGAAGGGGCGCCTGTGATCAAGCCGGGGGCAAATCCAACAATCGTGCGGAACGCGGCCAGCCGGAGACCGCGACAGCTTGGCTTAGGCTTCGCGACTTTGGCGAAACGCCTTTCGCGCCTCCGCGACGCGGCGCTTCTCATTCTTCTGCTCGCCCTTGCGCCAGGCTTCGCGCTAAGCCCCGCCTTCGGCCAGGCGGCGGCGGTGCCGAATTATTTCGATCTGCAGAACCGCCTGGAAAAGCCGGATCTCGGCGCCCTCCACACATTGCGGTTTCTGACCGAGGACGATTACCCGCCCTTTCATTTTGCCTTGCCCGACGGAACGCTCACCGGCTTTGATGTCGATCTCGCCCGCGCCATCTGCGAGCAATTGAAGATCGCCTGCACGATCCAGGCGCGGCGTTTCGATCTGCTCGAAAACGCGCTCAATGCCGGCGACGGCGATGCGCTGATCGCCTCGTTGCGCATCGACGCGGCGAGCCGCGCCCGCTTCGATTTCACCGCGCCCTATTACACGACGCCCGCCCGGTTCGTCGCCCGGATGGGCGCGACCTTCGAGGCGACGCCCGAGGGCCTTGCCGGCAAGACCGTGGGCGTCATCGGCCGGACGGCGCATGAGGCCTATCTCAAGACATTCTTTCCGCGGGTGCGGCGTCAGGCTTTCGCCACGCGCGGCGAACTCTATGCGACGCTGCGCGGCGGCCAGATCGACGCCTTTTTTGACGATGCGATCACTTCGAGCTTTTGGCTCGCCGGCAAGGACTCGGACAATTGCTGCGCATTTCGCGGCGGCCCTTACACCGACAGCAATTATTTCGGCGAGGGCGTCGGCATCGCCGTCAAGAAGGGCAACAACAATCTGCGCCGCGCGCTCGATTATGCACTGACGGAACTCGCCCGGCGCGGCGTCTATACCGACATCTATCTCAAATATTTTCCGATCGGCTTCTACTGAAACTCTCAAGCGTCGGACGTTCAAATTGAATCGCTCGGCGCTCTTAAGTCTTCCTCAATCGCATCGGATTTGTCCGAAAACCGCTTCGCACTTTTCGGTCCGATGCTCACGATCAGAGATAGGTCTCCAAATCCTGCGCCGCGACCTGCGGCGGGCGCTCCACATCGAAGGCCGAAACGAACTGGCCTTGCTTGTCCATCAGATAGATGATGGCGGTGTGGTCCATCGCATAGTCCTTGCCGTTCGACGACGGCGCCTTGCGCGCATAGACGCGATATTCCTTTTCGACGGCGGCGATCTGCGCCGGCGTGCCGGTGAGGCCGATGATGCGGGAATCGAAGCTCGCCAAATATTGCTTCAGCACCGGCGCGGTGTCGCGCTCAGGATCGACGGTGATGAACAGAACCTTCAGCGGCTTATCTGGCCCCGCGGCCTTCAGCATTTGCGAAAGCTGAAAGAGCTCCGTCGGGCAGATGTCCGGGCAATGCGTATAGCCAAAGAAGACAAGAAACGGATGGCCCTTGAAATCGGCGTCGGTGACGTCACCGCCGTTCGAGGAGGAAAGCCGGAATGGGCCGCCGATCGAGGGAACCGGCGCACCCTGCTTGGAAATGGTCAAGAACGAGCCGAGCCCAACGCCGGCAAAGCCAATGACAAGGATCAGGAAAGGAAGCAAAAAACGGCGCGACATGAGCCGCAGATAGACAAAAAGTCGGGCGAGAAAAAGTCCAGCCGTACCGCGGAATTCCGGGGAACCGCCAAAGAACTGTAAAATCTAAGAAATTTTATAACGCGATCGTGATCATGACATTGCCCGAAGATTGCCGCGAATGTTATAGTATTACAGACCGTCTTCCATTATCCGGGGTTTCTCATGTTGTTTCGGTTGGGCGCGGCGTTCGCGCATCGCAAAGGCCTTCTCTTCGCAGCCGCTGCCGGCCTCGCCCTGGCGCCGGCCTGGGCTGAAGCCGCCCCGGTTTCGGTGGTTGCGGCAGAGAATTTCTACGGCGACATCGCCAAGCAGATCGGCGGCGCCGATGTCGCCGTGACCGGCATTCTCAACAATCCGGACGAGGACCCGCATCTTTTCGAGGCGAGTCCCTCCGTCGCGCGCGCCATGTCGGCGGCAAAGATCGTCATCGCCAGCGGCGCCGATTACGACCCCTGGGTGCAAAAACTGCTTGATGCCGCCAAGAACCCCGACCGCAAGGTGATCGTCGTGGCCGACATCGTTGGCAAGAAATCCGGCGACAATCCGCATCTCTGGTATGACATCGACATTATGGCGGCCTTTGCCAAAAGCTTCGCCGCCGAGCTCGAAGCGGCCGATCCGGCGCATAAGGCCGCTTATGCCGCGAACCTCGCGCAGTTTGATGCTTCGCTGGCCCCGATCCGCGCCAAGATCGCGACGCTGCATGCGCGGCTCAGCGGCCGCGCCGTCACCGCGACCGAGCCCGTTTTCGGCTATATGCTCGACGCGCTCGGCCTCACGAGCCGCAACCGAGGCTTCCAGATTGCGGTCATGAACAATACCGAGCCGAGCGCCTCGGATGTTGCGAAATTCGAGGACGACCTCAAAAACCACAATGTGGTCTTGTTAGTGTATAACAGTCAGGCCTCGGACCCGATTGCCGAGCGGATGGAGACATTGGCCAAGCAATCGGACGTCCCCGTTATCGGCGCGACCGAGACCGAGCCGCTGGGCATCACCTACCAGCACTGGATGTTGAGCGAACTCGATGCGGTCGATCACGCCCTGCCAAAATAGAGGCTCATGAACGCCATCGAGCTGCGCGACGTTACACTGACCCTCGGCGGGCGCATTGTGCTCGCCGATATCAGCCTCGACATCCCCACCGGGCAATTCATCGGCGTGCTGGGCCCCAACGGCGCCGGCAAGACCACATTGATGCGCGCCGTGCTTGGCCTGCTGGCGCCGACATCGGGGACGATCCGCGTCCTTGGCGAGACGGCGACGCGCGGCAATCCCAAGATCGGCTATCGGCCGCAGTCCGCGAGCAACCTGCCGGGATTGCGGATCAGCGGCTGGGACTTTGTCGCCAGCGTCGCCGACGGCTTCAAGCTGGGCTTGCCGATCCTCAGCCCAACAGCACGCGCGCAGGTTCACCGCGCTTTGGAGCGCGTCGGCGCCGAGAAACTCGCCAATCGGCCGCTGTCGGAGCTTTCCGGCGGCGAGCGCCAGCGCCTGCTGCTGGCGCAAGCGCTGATCGGCGATCCCAAATTGCTACTCCTCGATGAGCCCCTGATCAGCCTCGACCCGCGCCGCCAGCAGGAGGTCGTCGAACTGGTGAAAGGCCTGCAGCGCGACTTCGGCATCACCGTGCTCTTCAGCGCTCATGAATTGAACCCGCTGCTCAATGCCATCGATCAAGTGCTTTATCTCGGCAATGGCCAGGCGGCGCTCGGCCCGGTCAAAGACGTGATCACCCCGCCGGTGCTCTCAAAGCTTTATGGCTCGCCGATCGATGTCATCCACGTTCAGGGCCGCATTTTTGTGATGTCGGGCGGCCATGACGTCGAGCGCGACGAACATCGCCACGAACACGATCATGGACACGATCATGCGCATGGCCACGCGCATGTGCACACCCACGACGCCTTGTCGCACGAAGATCTGCCGCATGTTTGAATATGATTTTATGCGCAACGCCTTTGCTGCGGCAAGTGTGGTGGCGCTCGTTTCCGGCATCGTCGGTTATTTCCTCGTCCTGCGCGGCCAGACATTCGCCGGTCACGCGCTGGCGCATGTCGGCTTCACCGGCGCGACCGGTGCGGTGCTGATCGGCGTCGCACCGCTCTGGGGCCTTGTGATGATGACCGTCGCGGCCGGCATTCTGATGGGCTTCATGGGCGAACGCTTGGCGGAGCGCGATGTCGCCATCGGCATCGTCCTCGCCTTCTCGCTGGCGCTCGGCCTTTTGTTCCTGCATTTCTTCACGAGCTTTGCGACCCACGCGACGGCGCTGCTCTTCGGCAATGTCCTCGCCGTCGACGCGCCGACGGTCGGCATTCTCGTTGTACTTGGCGCGATCTGCCTCGGCACTTTGGCGGTCATCGCGCGCCCGCTGCTCTTTGCGAGCCTCCAGCCGGAGCTTGCCGAGGCCAAAGGCGTCTCGCTCCGGCTCTATGGGGTGCTGTTTCTGGCCGTCGTGGCGCTGGCCACGGCCGAATGCGCCCAGATCGTCGGCGTGCTGCTGGTCTTTGCCCTGATGGTCGGCCCTGCGGCCACTGCACAAAAATTGGTGAGCGGGGTCGGCGCCGGCGTGCTGCTCTCGGCTGGCTTGGCGCTCGCCGAGGCCTGGGGCGGCTTGACGCTCGCCTTCTATACCGACTGGCCGACAAGCTTCTGGATAACCGCGCTCAGCACCCTTATCTACGTGCTAGCCGCGGCGCCCCGCCGGGCCGGTGCCTGGCGTTCGGCCTGACACCAATTCTCGCCACGTTGCCCGGTCAAAGTCGGCGACCCCTTTTCGATCCCTCCGGAGTTTGGCATGGCCGAAAAAATTCCTGTCACCGTTCTTACGGGCTATCTCGGCGCCGGGAAAACCACACTGCTCAACCGCATCTTGAGCGAGCCGCACGGCAAGAAATTCGCCGTCATCGTCAACGAATTCGGCGAGATCGGCATCGACAACGACCTCGTCGTCGGCGCCGATGAAGAGATCTTCGAGATGAACAACGGCTGCATCTGCTGCACCGTCCGCGGCGATCTGATCCGCATCATCGAAGGGCTGATGAAGCGCAAGGGCCGGTTCGACGCGATCATCGTCGAGACGACGGGCCTCGCCGATCCGGCGCCGGTGGCGCAAACCTTTTTCGTCGATGCCGATGTCCAGGAAGCCGCGCGGCTTGATGCCGTGGTGACTGTCGCCGATGCCAAATGGCTGTCGGAGCGGCTGAAGGACGCGCCGGAGGCCAAGAACCAGGTCGCGTTCGCCGACGTCATCCTGCTCAACAAGACCGATCTTGTGAGCCCCGACGAGCTGCGCGAGGTCGAGGCCCGCATCCGCGCCATCAATCCTTATGCCAAATTGCACAGGACGGTGAAGTGCGCCGTGCCGCTCGATGCCGTGCTCGGCCGCAATGCCTTCGATCTCGACCGCATTCTGGAGATCGAGCCTGACTTTCTCGAAACCGAGGATGACGATCACCACGATCATCATCACCACGGCGACGGCCACGATCACCATGATCATGATCATCATCATGATCATCACCATCACGACCATGATCATCACGATCACCATCACCACGAGCACAAGCACGGCCTCAAACATTATCACGACGAGGACATGCAATCCGTGGCGCTCTCCCTCGAGGGCGATGTCGATCCGGAAAAATTCCTGCCCTGGCTCAACGACTATATCCAGAAGGAAGGGCCTTCGATCCTGCGCTCGAAAGGCATTCTCGCCTTCAAGAACGAGCCGAAGCGCTTCGTCTTCCAGGGCGTGCATATGATGCTCGACGGCGACGTGCAGCGCGAATGGCGGCCGGACGAAAAGCGCACGAGCCGCGTCGTATTCATCGGCAAACATCTGAAGGAAGACGAAATCCGTCAGGGCTTCCTGGCCTGCGCCGCCTGATGAACGACGCGGCAACTTCGCTCACGGAACAGGTCAGGCCCGTCGCGGCCGGCGCGCATGTCACGGCGGCGGCCTTCCTTGGGCCGGCCGTCGTGTTCGCGCTCGGCGACGGGACAGCGCTGCGGCTCGACGGCGAGCGCGAAGAGCGGATCGCGCTGCATCCTGATGGCGCCATTCTCGTTGCCGCTTTGGCGGGCAAGAGGCTCGTCACGGGCGGTG
>Ga0153954_1001346_pt1 | contig 13486 bp, 16 predicted proteins | sample TSFL038MetaG_FD_102277 | JGI IMG/M metagenome (GOLD analysis project Ga0153954, IMG submission 102277) | Attine ant fungus gardens microbial communities from Florida, USA - TSFL038 MetaG | ecosystem: Host-associated > Fungi > Mycelium > Unclassified | place: USA: Florida, Wekiwa Springs State... | reverse complement strand
GAGCAGACGATCCGCGAACGCCTGCCGGAAGGTTTCCAGCGCGCCGAATATCTGCAGACGCATGGCATGGTCGATATGGTCGTGCGCCGGCAGGAGATGCGGGCGACGCTCGCGCGGCTTTGCGCGTTGCTGACACATCGCCCCACTGTCGAACTGGTTGAGCAAGAAGCCGCATGAGTGTGCCGCTGTCTGAGCGGGCCAGCGAGCAATCGGACCCGATCCTCGGGCGTCTGCTCGATCTGCATCCCAAGAAGATCGATCTCTCGCTTGGCCGCGTCGAGCGGCTGCTGAAAGACCTTGGCGCGCCGCAAGACCATCTGCCGCCGGTGATCCATGTCGCCGGCACGAACGGCAAAGGTTCGAGCATCGCCTTCATGCGCGCCATCCTCGAAGGCGCGGGGAAGACTACGCATGTCTATACGTCGCCGCATCTGGTGCGTTTCCATGAACGCATCAGGCTCGGGCATCCGGGTGGCGGGCGGCTTGTCAGTGACGAGGAACTCGCCGCGACGCTGAGCCTCTGCGAAAAGGTCAACGCCGGCGCGCCGATCACCTTCTTTGAAATCACGACCGCGGCGGCCCTTGTGCTCTTCAGCCGCTATCCGGCCGATTATCTGTTGCTTGAAGTGGGCCTTGGCGGCCGCGTCGATGCGACGAATGTGATTGCGCGTCCGGCGGCGAGCCTGATCACGCCGGTGTCGATGGATCATCCGGAATTTCTCGGCAATACGGTTGCCGAAATCGCCCGCGAGAAGGCGGGAATTTTGAAGCCCGGTGTGCCGGCGGTGCTTGGCTTTCAGCAGCCCGAAGCGCTCAAAGTGCTGGAGGCGGAAGCCGCGCGGGTCGGCGCGCCGCTGCATATCGGCGGGCAAGATTTCTTCGTCCGCGAGGAACATGGCCGCCTGATCTACGAGGACGAAAGCGGCCTCATCGATCTGCCGCTGCCGCGGCTTGCCGGCCGGCATCAGCATCAGAATGCAGCCGGCGCGATCGCCACCCTGCGGATCGTTGCACCGGACCTGCCGCAAAACGCGCTCGAAGTCGGCCTCGCGACAGCGGAATGGCCGGCGCGCCTGCAACGTCTGAGCAAGGGCAATCTCGTTGCTCTCGCGCCCGCAGGCGCCGAAATCTGGCTCGATGGCGCGCATAACGAGGACGGCGCGCGCGTGCTGTCCCAGGCGATGGCCGATCGCGAGGAAAAAGCACCGCGCCCGCTTGTCGTTGTCACGGGAACGTTGGCGACCAAGGACACGGCCGCCTTCCTGCGCGCCTTCAAGGGGCTTGCGCAGGAAGTGCTTGCCGTGCCGGTGCATGGCGAACACGCGGCGCGCACGCCGAACGATGTGGCAGCCCTCGCCAATGGCGCGGGCCTGCCGGCGGTCGCCTGCGAAAGCGTCGAATCGGCTTTGCGGTTTTTGACCGCGCGGAAATGGGCGCTGCCGCCGCGCGTGCTGATTGCCGGTTCGCTCTATCTCGCCGGCGAGGTGCTGCGTCTCAACGGCACGCCGCCGCAATAATTTTGCGCGGCGTCGGACGCCTCCGGACGTTACAAAAATCTGAAAATTCGGCTGCGTAAAAGCCGCGTAAACGCTTGATTGTAATACATCTGTAAGAAAGAAAGTGGCCGTCTAACTTCCCGTGGCGTGGGGCATTATTTTATGTCACATCCGCTGCGGATGGGTGCGCCCATCCAAACGGAAAAGCTAATGGAGGAAATCATGGCTTGGACTGCTCCGGTTGCCGTCGAAGTGTGCGTCGGCATGGAAGTCACCAGCTACGCGTCGGCCGAGATCTAATCGGCCGAAACCAGTGCTGGTTTCTCAACGATAAACCGAGGGCGCTGCTTTGCAGATTATCGTCCTTGGCTCGGCAGCCGGGGGAGGCTTCCCGCAATGGAATTGCCTTTGTCCCGTCTGCCAACTCGCCTGGAAAGGCGATAAGCGCGTCAAGCCGCGGACGCAATCGAGTCTCGCGATCAGCGCTGACGGCGAGCATTGGCTGTTGCTCAATGCGTCGCCCGATCTTCGCCAGCAGATTCTTGCGACACCGCAATTGCAGCCGCGCGGCGCCAAGCGCCAATCCCCGATCAGCGCTGTCTTCGTCACCAATGGCGATGTCGATCATCTGACCGGATTGCTGACGCTGCGCGAACAGCAGAGCTTCAATGTTTACGGCAGCAAGGCGACTTTGGCGGAAGTCACAGGCGGCAATATTTTCGGCGTTTTGAATCGCGATCTTGTGAAATTCCGTGAGGTCGAGCTCAATGAAAGGCTCGAGACCGGGCTTGGACTCAAGGTCACGCCTTTTGCGGTGCCGGGCAAAGTGCCGCTCTATCTTGAAAAGGCGTCGGTCGAGATCGGCGCCGAAGGCGAGACCACCGTCGGCCTCGAAATTACCGACGGGCGCAAGACGCTCTTCTACATTCCCGGCTGCGCCCAAGTGACGCCGAAGCTGCAGGCGAAATTGCGCAACGCCGATCTACTCTTCTTCGACGGCACGACATTCACCGACGACGAGATGGTCGTGCTCGGTCTTTCAAGCAAGACCGCCTGGCGCATGGGCCATACTGCGATGACCGGCGAAAAGGGTTCTCTCGCGCAGTTGAGCGACCTCAATATCGGTCGCAAGATTTTCGTGCATATCAACAATACCAACCCCGTCCTGATCGAGGATTCGCCGGAGCGCGCCAAGGCTGAGGCGGCGGGATGGGAAATCTCGTTTGACGGAATGGAGGTCGCGTTATGAGCCAGACGCTTTTGAGCCCGGAGGAATTGGAGGCCGCGCTGCGCAACATCGGCGCTGAGCGTTATCATAACAAGCATCGCTTTCACGCCCGCCAATACAGCGGCAAATGCACTTACGAAGAGATCCAGGCCTGGGCGCTTAACCGCTATTATTATCAGTCGATGATCCCGATTAAGGACGCGATCGTGCTGACGCGTCTGTCGGATGCCGAAGATCGCCGCCAATGGCGCAAGCGCATCGAGGATCACGACGGGCTCAAGCCCGGCGACGGCGGCATCGAGCGTTGGCTGAAGCTCACCGACAGCCTTGGCTTCCCGCGCGACTATGTTGAATCGACGGCGGGCATTCTGCCGGCGACGCGTTTTGCGGTCGATGCCTATGTCGCCTTTGTCCGCGACAGGAGCCCGGTCGAGGCGGTCGCCTCGTCGCTGACCGAATTGTTCTCGCCAAATATCATCGGCGAGCGCATGTCCGGCATGCTGGCAAATTACGATTATGTCAGCAAGGACACGCTGGCCTATTTCTCGTACCGGCCGACGCAGGCCAAGCGCGACGCCGATTGGGCGCTCGAATTCGTCAAGAGCCATGCCAAGACCGTCGAACAGCAGCAGGCGGTCATCAAGGCGCTTGAGTTCAAATGCAACGTGCTCTGGGCGCAGCTCGATGCGCTGTGGGGCGGCTATGTCGACAAATATCTGCCGCCGGACGCTTGGGTGCCGGGTACGGTCGCGACACCACGCAGCAGGGCAGCATGAGCGACGCAGCCGCCATCAGTCCGGAGTCGAAGCCGCATTTGCCGCGCGGCATGCATCTGAAACATGATGAGACGCGCGGTGAATGGTTGCTGATGGCGCCGGAACGCGTGCTGAAACTGAACGCCGTCGCGGTCGAAATCTTGAAGCGCTGCGATGGCAAGGCCACATTGGGGGAAATCGTCGATCAGCTTGCCGCCGCCTTCGCGGCGGATCGCGAGCGGATCGAAACCGATGTACGGGCGCTCCTTGCGGAGCTCGCCGCCAAACGGATGGTGGACCTATGAACGCGCCACAGAAAGTATCGGAAGCGGTCGCTGCGCCGGTCGGCATTCTCGCCGAGCTGACGCACCGTTGTCCGCTGGCGTGCCCTTATTGCTCGAACCCGGTCGAACTCGATGCGCGCGAGGGCGAGCTTGATACCGAGACCTGGAAGCGCGTCTTCTCCGAAGCCGCCGCGGTCGGCGTTTTGCACGCGCATCTCTCCGGTGGCGAACCGGCTTCGCGGCGCGATCTCGTCGATATCGTCAAGCACTGCCACGATGTCGGCCTTTACACCAATCTCATCACCTCGGGCGTCGGCATCAGCGAGGCGCGCATGCGCGAACTCGCCGATGCGGGGCTCGATCACGTTCAGCTTTCCATCCAGGACGCCGAAGCCCAGTCCGCCGACCGGATCGGCGGCTACAAGGGCGGCTTCGCCCGCAAGATGGATGTCGCCAAATGGGTGAACGAGGTCGGCATTCCGCTGACCGTCAATGCCGTGATCCATCGCGCCAATATCGCGCGCGCCGGCCGCATGGTCGAATTTGCCGTGGAGCTCGGCGCGCGACGTGTCGAGATCGCGCATACGCAATATTACGCTTGGGCCTATCTCAACCGTAAGGCGCTGATGCCGTCGCGCGAGCAGGTCGAAAAGGCCGTCGCGGAAGTCGAAGCCATGCGCAAGACTTACGCCGGCAAGATCGTCATCGACCATGTCGCGCCGGATTATTATGCGCGCTATCCCAAGGCCTGTATGGGCGGCTGGGCCAAGCGGACGCTGAACGTCACGCCGCATGGCAAGGCGTTGCCGTGCCACGCGGCAGAGACGATCCCCGGCCTCGAATTCTGGAACGTGCGCGAACATTCGATCTCCGACATCTGGTTCAACGCACCGGCCTTCAACGCCTTCCGCGGCGACGATTGGATGCTCGAACCCTGCCGGTCTTGCCCGCGCAAGCACCAGGATTACGGCGGCTGCCGCTGCCAGGCGATGGCGCTGACCGGCGATCCGCGCAATGCCGACCCGATCTGCCATCTCTCGCCGCATCATGACAAAGTGGCTGCCATTGCCGCGACTTTCGAGGAAGTCGATGCAAATGTGCCGGCGACGGATTATGTCTATCGCACCCTGAAGACGCAGGCGCCTGTGGCGTAACCGCGGGCGAGTTTGTCTCGAGCGTTTTCTTCACGCGAAACAATCTTCGCTTCGCGCGAAAATGCTCCACACCCGAGGTGCGATCATCATGCAAGGTAAAACAGTCGTCGTCACTGGCGCGACCTCCGGCATCGGCGAGGTTGCGGCGCTTGAACTCGCCGGCAAAGGCGCACGGATCGTTTTCATTGCCCGCGACCGCAATCGCGGCGAGCTGACTTTGGCCAAGCTGAATGCCAAAGCGCCGGGTCTTTCGCATCGAGTTCACTATGCCGATCTGACACGGCTTCCAGAGATGAAACGCGTCGCGGCGGAGATCGCGGCGAGCGAGCTACGCGTCGATGTGCTCATCAACAATGCCGGCGCCGCCTTTGCCCAACGCCAGGTGACGGCCGATGGCTTCGAGCTGACCTTCGCGCTCAATCATCTTTCCTATTTCGTCATCACGGCCGGCTTGCGCGAGCGGCTGCTCGGCTCGACACCGGCGCGCATCGTCAGCACCTCGTCCAGCGCGCACCGCGGGATGAATGTCGATCTCGACGATCTGCAGAGCGCGAAGAATTATTCGAGCCTCAAGGCCTATGGACGCTCGAAACTCGAAAACATTCTGTTCACCCGTGAACTGGCGCGGCGGCTGCAAGGAACTGGCGTCACCGCCAATTGCATGCATCCGGGCGTCGTTGCGACGCGCTTCGGGCATGAGAGCGGCGGCGTGCTTCAGCCGCTGCTGAAGACGGTGCAGATTTTCGCAATCACGCCGGAGAAGGGGGCTGAGACGATCGTCTATCTGGCCTCGTCGCCGGATGTGGCGCAGGTCAGCGGCGAATATTTCGTGAAGAACAAGATCGCCGGCACGTCGTCGGCGGCGCGCGACATGACGGCCGCCGCGGCGCTGTGGCGCAAAACCGCCGAGCTCACCGGCGTCGACTGGCCGGAGCCAGCCGCGCCGGTGCTTCGTACGGCGTCTTAGAACGAGTTCTGCGCGTGCTCCAGGCCCGCGGCTGTGTCTTCAGGGTTAAGCCGGATGAGCTTGCTTTCGTCGACACAGCCGTCATCGACGATGGCTATGGCGTCATAGCCTAAGGCCGGGAAACGACCGATGATGACGCCGTCGCCCCAATATTCGGTGTGGCGACCGACATCATCGTTGATGAAGTCGAGGAAGCGTTCGGCCTGATCGCCCGACAGTCGAATGGCATTGCCACCGCTTTGCTCAGACGCCATTTCGGTACGCATCTGTGCCGCATCGGCAGATTCGCAGCCTTGCTGCGCATGAACTGCCGGGCCAAAGCCAATGGCTGTTGCGGCAGCGAACAGGCTTGTGAAGAGGAAGCGTTTCATTCTGCACCTCATTCCTTGCGGTAATGTGCCCCATCCGCGCGTGGTCTCTGCCGCGCACGGGACCCGCGCCCGGAACGTTGCGCCGTCATGATAGTTCCGCGCCCCGCTGCAGTTGCATAGCTCGACCGAACAGCCTAAGCAGGGGGCCATTTTTGACAGCGGCTTAGGTTGAAACTGAATGCGTCCTTCTCAACGCGCGCCGGATCAGATGCGGCAGGTCATCATCGAGCGCAATGTCGCGCGCTATGCTGAAGGTTCCTGTCTCATCAAATTTGGCGAGACCCATGTGCTTTGCACGGCTTCGCTTGAAGATAAGCCGCCGCTCTGGTTGCGCGGACAAGGCCGCGGCTGGGTGACGGCGGAATATGCCATGTTGCCGCGCGCAACTCATACGCGCACGCGCCGCGAGATTGCCTCTGGCCGGCCCTCCGGCCGCACGCAGGAGATTCAACGCCTCATCGGCCGCAGCTTGCGCGCGGTCACCGATTTGCAGGCGCTTGGCGAACGCCAGATCACGATTGATTGCGATGTGCTTCAGGCCGATGGCGGCACGCGCACGGCCTCGATCACCGGCGGCTGGGTGGCCTTGCGCGAATGTCTCAAATGGATGCATTCGCGCTCGATCCTCAAAGAGATTCCGCTGCGCGATCATGTTGCCGCGATCTCCTGCGGCATTTCCAACGGTGAAGCCGTGCTCGATCTCGATTATGCCGAGGACAGCGCCGCGCAAACCGATGCGAATTTCGTCATAACCGGAACCGGTTCGCTTGTTGAAGTGCAGGCGACGGCGGAAGCCGCCGTGTTCAGCGAGGCTGACTTCAACGCCATGCTGGGCCTGGCGCGCAAAGGCATTACCGAACTCATCGCGTTGCAGAAGCAGGCGATCGCCTGACATGACGAAACGCCTTACGGGCCGGCTGGTCATTGCCACGCATAATCGCGGCAAGCTGTGGGAGATGCAGGAACTGCTGAAGCCGCATGGCATTGACGCGGTTTCCGCAGGCGAACTCGGCTTGCCGGAGCCGGAGGAAACCGGCGCGACATTCACCGCCAATGCGGCCCTCAAGGCGCGCGTGGCGGCGAAGGCGGCACAGCTTCCCGCGCTTGCGGATGATTCCGGGCTTTGTGTCGACGCGCTGGGCGGGGCGCCGGGCTTGCATTCGGCGCGCTGGGCCGAACTCACACCGGGCGGCGCGCGTGACTTCGCCGCGGCGATCAAGAAGGTCGAAGCGGCGCTTCATGAAGCCGGCGCCAGGCCGCCCTATAAGGCGTATTTTATTTCGGCGCTTGCACTCGCCTGGCCCGACGGCACCGTCGAGATTTTCGAAGGCAGGGTCGATGGGACTTTGGTGTTTCCGCCGCGTGGCACGAAAGGTTTTGGCTATGACCCGATCTTTTTGCCCGATGGATTGTCGCGCACCTTCGGCGAAATGATGATGGACGAAAAGCAGGCCATTCCGGCCGATGGTTCACCCGCCTTGTCACATCGTGCGCGGGCCTTTCAGGCTTTTGCGCGCGCCTGTCTTTAAAAGTTCAAAATTCGATGTGCGGATGATCACCAAATGTCGCGGACACGTGCCTTGCTGCAATGTGACGAAATGGCGATAATGCGCCTCATGGGGATGGTTGGAATACCAAAATAAATGTCTGAGACTTGGGAAACGAAATATGGCCTGCGCCGGGTGCGGCAGGATCCGCCGACACTTGATGAGGCGATCTCTGCGGCGCAAGGCCTATCCGACGAATTGGATGAGCAGATCGAAATTGCGGCGGGCTTCATGGCTCTGCCGGTCGATGTCGTGCGCGCCGAAGTGTTGAAAGCGGCAAAGCCGGTCAAGGCCGCACGTGTTGTCGTCACACCGAGCCGCGAAGGCGCAGCGCGGACCGTCATCGTCGAACGCAAACCTTCGCGCCGCCCGCGCCCGACCGGCGTCTGATTACCGTTACACACTAAACCGTCTCGACATCGAAACCCGCAGTGCGAAAAGCGGCGAGGTCGATGTCGGCCGGATCGCGTGCGGTGAGCCAGACGATGCGTTTGCCCTGCTGCGCCGCAGCGAGGAGGCGCGTGACGGCCTCTTCTTCGGCACAGCCGATCTTGGTGGATTCGCGCCGCGCCATCTCGACGATCTGCGACGGCGCGCGGGTGTCGTAGACGACGATATCGGCGGCTTGCAGAAGCCGCAGCGCCTTCAGCGTGAGAAGCTCGGGATCGTGAGAGGCGATGCCGAGAATTGTGATCGCGCCTTTGCGTGCCTCGGCCGCGTGTTGCGCCGCCTCGACCAAGGCATCGAAATCCTCGTCGCGCGGCTCTTGCGTGGTCAGGGCGCGCGCCACAAACAGCTCCCAGAAGCGCCGCCGGGACTGCGGGTCGCTGAGCTTTGGCCGCCAGGCCTGCGCGGCTTTCGCCCAGGCCTTGAGGCTTGGTGGCATCAGCGCTTCGAGCCGGCCGCGTAAGGCGAGGGCAAAGACCGGCGCGGCGCCGCCGGTCGAAATCGCTGCGATCAGCGGCGAGCGGTCGATGATCGTGCCGAATTGAAAATCACAAAATTTCGGCTTGTCGATAACGTTGACCGCCACGCGTGCGCGCCGCGCCGCGTCGGCAAAGCGCGCGGCCTCGGGGTCCGTCGCGAAGTCGCCGACTGCCAATGCGGCGCCGGCAAAATCGTCCTCCTGCCATTCGCGCAGAATGAGCACGAGCGCCGGGACTTGCGCCGCCAGAGCGCGCATCTCCGGGCCCGGCTCGGCGCTGATGACATCGAGTTTCGCGCCCGCCGCCTGCAGCAGTTCGGCCTTCCAGGCCGCGCCGGCCGCGCCGCCGGCAAGGAGAACGCGTTTGCCATTTAGGTCGAAAAACACCGGCAGGCTGGCGAGGCCCTGCATTGGCCGCTGCGGATCGTTGGCGTCGCTCAAGGGCGCTCCCGTGCAATTTAACGTGCGACTATAGCGCGATGCGGCGGCGCCGCCTAAATCGGTCTCGAAGCTCACCGTCGAACGGAGAAAATTATGATCATCGATCTTTCTGGCAAGAGCGCCGTCGTGACTGGCTCGACACGGGGCATCGGCTTTGCGGTCGCCAAGGGCTTGGCGCTGTCGGGCGCCCGCGTCATCGTCAACGGCCGCGGCCAGAAGGCGGTGGATGAGGCTTTGACCGAACTGAAAAAGGCCGCGCCGAAGGCTGAGTTTCAAGGTGTCGCCGCCGATCTCGGCACGGCAGCCGGCTGCGATGCGCTCATCAAGGCCGCCCCAACGGCCGACATTCTCGTCAACAATGTCGGTATTTTCCAGCCGCAGGATTTCTTCGAAATCCCCGACTCCGAATGGCAGCGCTTCTTCGAAGTCAACGTGCTTTCCGGCGTGCGGCTCACGCGCGCTTATCTCGCGGGCATGATCAGCCGCAATTGGGGGCGGGTGATTTTCATCTCATCGGAATCCGGGCTCAACATTCCCGTCGAGATGATTCACTACGGCTTCACCAAGACGGCGCAAATTTCGATCGCCCGCGGCATTGCCAAGCGCGCGGCGGGGACGGGCGTGACGGTCAATTCCGTCCTGCCAGGGCCGACCTTGTCGGAAGGCGTGGTCGATTTCCTCGAGAAAATGTCGAGCGAGGGTGGATCGGTCGAAGAGGCGGGCGCCGCCTTCGTCAAGAAACACCGGCCGAGTTCGATCATCCAGCGAGCCGCGAGTGTCGATGAAGTCGCCAATATGGTCGTCTATATCGCATCGCCGCAGGCCGCCGCCACGACCGGCGCGGCATTGCGCGTCGATGGTGGCGTCGTCGATGCGATTGCGTAGTCGGTCGTGCCTCGGTTTCGACAGATCGCAAAATCAATAAGCTAAGCCGCTCGCGATCGGTGCGGCTTTCCTATAAGATTTCGCCGTAGCTAGGGGAGGTTGAATCATGCGTATGATGCTGAAAATTCTAATTCCCGCAGAAGCTGGCACCCACGCGATTAGAGATGGCTCCATGGCCAAGCTCCTCGAAGGTACTTTAAACAAGCTCAAGCCCGAAGCTGCCTATTTCGTCGCCGAAGATGGCCTGCGCACGGCGATGATATTTTTTGATCTGAAAGATACTTCGGAAATTCCTGGCATCGCCGAACCGTTATTCGCCGGCCTCAATGCAAAAATCGAGCTTCAGCCAGTGATGAATGCCGATGATCTGAAAAAGGGATTAAGCGGCCTCAAAGGCGCTATGTAAGTATTCGGACCGCATGCTGGGGCGCTGTGAATCAGCGCCCCTCATATTCCGCGTAGCAATCCTTCGTCTCGTAGACGACGACGGCGGAAAGCTCGGGGAAGGTCGGTTTGATCCGGTCGTAGATCCAGACCGCGATATTTTCCGCGGTCGGATTTTCGAGGCCGTCGATTTCGTTCAGGCAATGATGATCGAGCTGCGCATGGAGCGGCGCGAAAACTTTCTCGATGGCGAAGAAATCGACGACGAAGCCGCTCTCCTGATCGACCGGCCCTTCGAGCTTGAGTTCGATGCGGTAGGAATGGCCGTGCAGATTGCGGCAGCGATGCGTCGGCGCGACCTTCGGCAGGAAATGCGCCGCCTCGAATGAAAAAGCCTGGGTGATCTTCATAGCGTCAATCTTCTAATCGGGCCGATGCGAACCATCACCTCGGCATTTTACGGCAAGCCGATCAGCTTGTGGGTTTGCAGACTCAGGCGCCAGCGCGGATGCGCCAGGCAATAAGCCGCCGCCTTCGCGGTATTGGCCTCCTGCGCCGGTCCATCCATCGGTTGCAGGAAGAAATGCCGGAAGGCAAGTCCTGAGAAATCTTCCGGATTGAGGCCGTTTTGCGGGAAGACGAGTTTCAGCTCGTCGCCGGCGACGAGCGCCAGGGGCACGCCGGCCTTGGGACTGACGCAGATCCAGTCGAGGCCCTCCGGCGGCGCGAGCGTGCCGTTGGTCTCGATGGCGCAGGCAAAGCCGCGCACATGCAAAGCCTCGATCAGAGCCGCATCGAGTTGGAGCAAAGGCTCACCGCCGGTGAAAACGACAAGGGCGCGCGCCTTGTCGCCCGGCCACGCGGCGTCGATTGCTCCCGCAAGCGCTTCGGCATCGGCGAATTTGCCGCCGCCGGGGCCGTCGGTGCCGACAAAATCCGTATCGCAGAAATCGCATTGCGCGTCGGTGCGATCGGCCTCGCGGCCCGACCACAGATTACAGCCCGCGAAACGGCAGAAGACGGCGGCGCGGCCCGCCTGCGCGCCTTCGCCCTGGAGCGTGTAATAGATTTCCTTGACCGCATAGGTCATCGGGGCTGCCTATCGCGCCAATAAGCAAAAGGGACCTCTCGCGAGGTCCCCTTGCCAAGCTGTGAGGACGTCGGCCGACTCAGATGGCGGCGGCGATCCATTTCTTCAATTCGCCCTTGGGCGCCGCGCCAACCTTCTGCTGGGCGAGCTTGCCGTCCTTGAAAAGGAGAAGGGTCGGGATGCTGCGGATGCCGAATGCACCGGCGACGCCAGGGTTCTCATCGACATTGAGCTTAACGATCTTCACCTGGCCCTTCATTTCCTCGGCGATCTCTTCGAGCGAGGGGCCGATCATCTTGCAGGGGCCGCACCATTCCGCCCAGAAATCCACCACGACGGGTTCCGAGGCACCCTCGACCTCGGTCTTGAACGTGGCATCGGTAACTTTCACAGTGGCCATCGGCGCGCCTCTTAAGTCTTGCTGCGGGACCAAATTCCCGCAGTTTTTATAGTCTCAAGGTAGGAAGCGGACTCTTAAGCGTCAAGCTGAAGTGGGCCTCAAGCGGGACGCGAAACGCCTTCAGATCAGCCCCGTTAACGCTCTATCCAATTGCGCCGCCGAAAGCTCCGCCACTTTCGGCCCTTCCGTCCAAATCAGCAGCATTCTGAGGCTCTTGCCCGGCCAAAGCGGTGCCAGGACGGCGCGGTAGAGGGCCATCTGCCGCAGGTGGCCGGCCGGCGTTGATTCGGCCCCGGCCGGCGCACCGGTTTTGAAGTCGGCGACGATGACCTCGGTCTCTGATTCGGCGATGCGGTCGAGCCGGCCGAGCACGTCGCGGGTTTTGCCGTTGGGCAAGGTCACGGTGCCGGCCAGGGCGACCTCGGCGCGGGCGCGCGGTCCGAAAAGCCCGGCAAGCTCCGGCCGGTCGAGCACGCCCAGCACCTGGGCGATCAGTACGCTGCGCGCGCTTTCATCGAGGTCCGAGGCGCGCGCCTGCAAAAAGGTCTGCGCCGTCGCCGACCGCTGTTCAGCTTCGACCTCGGGCAGATATTGCAGCAGCGTGTGGATCAGCCGGCCGCGTTCCAGCGCCGCATGGCGTTCGCTACCGGGCAATGGAATGTCCGGCTCGCCCGCGGCGAGGGTGTTGGAAGGCCGCAGCGGCGGGGCCGGCGAGGCCTCCGCCGGCGCCGGCGCCGATAGCCAAGCAGGCAAGCTTATCTCTGCCGGCGCGGGACGAACCGCCTCAGTGCTCACTTGCGTGATCTCGCCCGGCGCCTCGTAGCGCCAGACGGTTTCATCCGCGTCCCAAAAGGCCGGCACTTCGATGAAGGCATCGCCGCGCGTCGCGTCGATCATTGCCCCCCAGCAAAGCGCGCTCGGCTCGATCCTGCGATAGAAGCCGCTGACGTAAAGCCGTTCCTCGGCGCGGGTCATCGCCACATAAAGCAGGCGGCGATATTCGTTCTCGGCCTCGTCGCGCGCCGCCTGCCGCGCCCCGGCAACGGCCGCCGGATCGTCATCCTTGCGCTGTGACCAGGCGAGGATTTTGCGATTTTGCGCGCCATCGAGCAGGTGAATCTTGGCGTCATGCTGCGGGCGCGGCGCGCCGCAGGTGTCGGGCAAAAAGACGATCTTTGCCTCAAGCCCCTTGGCGGCATGCACGGTCATCACGCGCACCGCGTCGGCGGCGGCTTCCATGTCGCGCTTGATCGACAGGTCGAGGCTCTCGATCTCGGCAAGGAAACTCGGCAGAGACCGCGTCCCGTCCTTTTCGGCGCGTAGGGCGAGGCGGAGAAATTCGTCCATCGCGTCGCAGGCTTCCGGGCCGAGCCGCGCCTCCATCGCGCGGCGACCGCCGTCTTCGGCGAGAAGCCGCGCATAGAAGTCGAAGGCGGTGCCGGCGGCTCGTGCGCGCCAGCGCAAGATCGTTTGATGGGCGGCTTTGTCCTCTGCTGCATCCGAATGGCCGAGCGCGGCGAAGAGCGAGCCCTTCCGGTTCGGCGCAAGGCGCAGCAGAT
>Ga0153954_1001345_pt1 | contig 13497 bp, 9 predicted proteins | sample TSFL038MetaG_FD_102277 | JGI IMG/M metagenome (GOLD analysis project Ga0153954, IMG submission 102277) | Attine ant fungus gardens microbial communities from Florida, USA - TSFL038 MetaG | ecosystem: Host-associated > Fungi > Mycelium > Unclassified | place: USA: Florida, Wekiwa Springs State... | reverse complement strand
GGGTCGGAAACAGCTCCGTCAGGTAAGCGCCGATGCCGCTGTAGGTGCCGGAGGCGAAGAAACCGAGCGGGAAGCCGAGCACGAGCATCCACGTGTTGCTGAGCGGAACAATCATATAGAGAATGACCGTCGCGACCGAGCAGACGGAGAAGAGCAGGAAGTTGAGCCGGCGGCCGAGCGCGTCCGCGAGGTAGGCACCCATCATGTAGCCGATCCACGACGCGAAGATGATGACCGCGAGATAGCCGGATGTATTGAGAACCGAGAGTTCGCGGACGGTCTTAAGATAGGTCGGCAGCCAGGTCATGATGGCGTAGTAGCCGCCCTGGCAGCCGCTCGCGAGAACGGCGGTGAGCACGGTTATGCGCAGGACGCCCGGCGAGAAAATCTCCATGACGGAGCGGCTGGCGCCCTTGCTCTGAAGATACAGCGGAGATTCCTTCACGTTCCGCCGCAGATAGACCACCAGCAAGGCAGGGCAGATGCCGATAAAAAAGAGCACGCGCCAAGCCATCGTGTCCGGGAAAAGGCTGTAGCTCGCGGCGTAGAGAATCGCGGCGAGAGCCCAGCCGATCGCCCAGGCGCTGTGAACCGATCCGACGGCCTTGCCGCGGTGCTTCGGGTTCACGATCTCGCCGATCAAGGCGGCGCCGATCGCGTATTCAGCGCCGAAACCGAAACCCTGCAGCGCCCGCACGACGAGAAGCTGCTCGAAGCTGTTGGTGAGACCGCAGAGCGCGGTAAAGATGGAGAACCAAAGCACCGTGATCTGAAGCATCCGGACGCGGCCGAAGCGATCCGCCAGGATGCCGCCGCACCACCCGCCCAAAGCCGAAACAAGGAGAGCGCTGGTCGCCAGGATGCCGGCGTCGGCGCGGCTGAGCCCCCAGAGCGCAATCAAAGTCGGAATCATGAAGCTGTAGAGCAGGATGTCCATGCCGTCCGTCGCCAGACCCCAGAACGACGCCCAGAACGTGCGTCGCTGCTCCGTTGTCATCTCGGCGAACCAGCTTGTCTGCCAGATTGAGTCGTCCACAGTCGTGTTAGCCATCAGTCCTCCCTCAGTCTTACGCGTTGGATGTCTTTCAGCCGAAATCCTGCACCGCCTAGGTCGGTGAGGCGGTGCTCTTTCGCGTGATCAGGCGAGATTTGAGAATCGCGTTATACGGGGGCTGGCCCGTCGCCGAAGAACCGTCGCGGATCCGTCTGATGAGATAGGTCGCCGATGTGAGGGCGACCTCGCGAACCGGGAGACTGACGGTCGTCAGGCCTTTTCCCCACCAGCGCGCCCACGGTGGATCGCCGAACCCGACGATGGACAGGTCCTTCGGCGCCGACAGTTGCAGCTCGTCCATCGCTTCGAGTGCGCCTTGAGCGATCAGGGCGCCGGCGGTCACGACGGCCGTCGGCTTGCCGTCGACGAGGAGATCCTTGAACGCCGAGGCCGCAGCGGAGGCTCTGGGCGTACCACGCCAGACAAGCCGCTCGTCAATTTTGATGCGCGCTTCGGAGAGCGCTTTCTCGTACCCGGTGAAGCGGCTCGCGCCGGTGCTCAGCTTTTCGGTACCGCCGAGATAGGCGATGCGTCGATGACCGAGATCGATGAGATGCTTCGTCGCGTCGTGAAGCGCCGCGGCGTCATCGAGCGTGACGCTGTCCTCTCCGAAGGCCGGGATGTGCCGGATCAGCTGAACGGACGGAATGCCTTCGAGCAGGGCTGTCGACTCCCGGCGCGGCATCGATGTCGGAACGATGACGACGCCGGCGGGCCGCGCGCTCTTCAGCGCGCGCAATTCGTGATGCTCGGCGTCGGGGTCGTCCTCGGTGATCGATAGAAGAAGCTGGAATCCCTCGCGTCGACAGCAGTCGGCGAGAGCCTTCGCCATCTGCGCGTAGAAATCGTTCTCGATCGCGGGGACGATGAGCCCGATCAAAGTGCTGCGGCCTCCGCGCATGGTCCGCGCCGCGGAATCGACGACGTAGCCCAGCCGCTCGGCGGCATCGCGGACGAGTGTTTTCGTCTCGACGCTGATGTGGGGATGGTCAGCGAGCGCCCGCGCGACGGTCGAGTGCGCGACGCCTACGGCCAATGCGATGTCCTTGATCGTGGTCGCCATGCGGATCGCTTTATGCATGCATTATGCACGTTCATATGCATACGTGTGCAGGAAAAATCAGCCTTAGATGTATTGTTTTCCGAATTTTTCTGCACTATGCATGCACACGTGTGCATATGCAAGCGCAATCAGTGAAGTCCTGATGGTGACCAAGTTCGGCAGTTCGCAACCGCCTTTTCGTCGTGAAGACAGGCGTTTCGTCACCGGCGCGGGCCGCTACGCAGACGATGTGTCCGTGCCGGGCCAGTGTTTTGCCGCTTTCGTCCGTTCGGTGCACGCGCACGGCAACATCCGGTCGATCTCCGTCGAAGATGCCGCCGCCATGCCGGGTATCCTCGGCGTTTTCACCGGGGCGGACCTGCGGACGGCGCAGGTCGGGTTCATTCCCTATCTTCCCATCCCGGGCTTCAAGATGGGAACGCCCGCTCCGTCACCGAGGCCGGGGCTGGCGTTCGAGAAGGTCCGCTACGTGGGTGAACCGGTCGCGATCGTCGTGGCGGAGACGCTCGAACAGGCGATCAGCGCCGCCGAGGCGGTGGTCGTCGAAATCGATGCGTTACCGGCAGCGTCGGATATTCGCGCCGCCGTCGCACCAGGCGCGCCGACGATCTGGGACGGCACCGAAGGCAACGTCGCTTTGTCTTGGGATTCTGATGATCCGGCTCAAATCGATGCGGTGTTCGCCTCTGCCGCCCACGTCGTCCGGCTTCAACTGCGGAATAATCGCGTCGTATCGAATCCCATAGAGCCGCGCGCGTCGCTGGCCGCCTTCGACCCGATCGAGGACTGCTATTCGCTGACGGCCGCGTCGCAGGGAGTCCAATTCTTCCTGCGCGTCCTGTGCGAACATACCTTCGGTGTTCCGCGCGAGAAGATGCATGTCAGGACCTACGACGTCGGCGGCGCGTTCGGCATGAAGGAGCAGCCATACCCCGAGGATATAGCGCTGCTGTTCGCCGCACGGCGGCTCGGCAGACCCGTGAAGTGGAGCGGCACGCGCAACGAGCATTTTCTTTCGGACAATCACGCTCGCGACGCGATTATAGACTGCGCTCTGGCTTTGGATGAGAACCTCAAATTTCTGGCCCTGCGTGCGGACATCTTGGACTCGGTCGGCGCCTACTGCTCGTGCCATGCGGCGCACATCTCGATCAGAAACACGACGAACGGTCTTCCGCTCGTGTACCAGACACCGGTCGTTCACTCGCGTGTGAAGCTGGTGATGACGAATGCGGCGCCCATCGGGCCTTACCGCGGTGCAGGCCGTGAACAGGCGGCCTACATCGTGGAGCGGCTCGTCGATCAGGCGGCGAGGGAGCTTGGGGTCGATCCGATCGATCTGCGCCTGCGCAATCTCATCCGACCCGAGGCGCTGCCTTATCGCACGCCTTCCGGACGGACCTACGACAGCGGCGAGTTCGAGGTCGTCCTGAAGAAAGCGCTCGATCTTTCCGACTGGGCGGGCTTCGACGAACGGGCAAGAACGAGCGGCAAGCGCGGGAGGATACGCGGGCGCGGCGTCTCCTGCTTTCTCGAATGTGTCGGCGGCATTCCGTTCGAAGGCGCCTTTCTCCGTTTCACCGAGGACAACAAGCTGTCGGTCGTCCTGGCGACGCAGTCCTCCGGCCAGGGTCACGAAACGAGTTTCGCGCAGATCGCCGCCGCCCGGCTCGGCATTCCATTCGAAAGCGTCGAGGTATCCGAAGGCGACAGTTTCGACGTTCCGCGCGGTCTCGCGAGCGTCGCTTCGAGATCGACCATCATGGCCGGCTCCGCGATCGCCGTTGGATGCGATCTCATCATAGAGAAAGGCCGCAAATGCGCGGCCCAACTGCTTGAGGCCTCGGAACAGGATGTTCGCTTCGCCGATGGCACGTTCACCGTCGCGGGGACCGACCTGAAAATGGGCCTGTTCGAAATCGCGAATTCATTGAGAAAAGGCACTTCGACGTCCTCAGGACTGCCAGACAGTCTCGATACAACCGGCGATTTCGAGGTCGACGATCTTCATTTCCCGAACGGGTGCCACATCTGCGAGATCGAGATCGATCCGGAGACGGGCCTGATCGAACTGGACCGGTACTGCGCCATCGACGATGTCGGTACCGTCATCAATCCGACGATCGTTCAAGGGCAGGTCCACGGTGGGATCGCACAAGGCGTTGGACAGGCTCTGATGGAGCACTGTCGTTACGATGACGAAGGTCAGTTGATAACGGCGACCTTCCTGGATTACGCGATGCCGCGCGCAGCGCATCTGCCGCCGTTCGCCGTGGACTTCCATCCCACCCCTTCCACGAAGAATCCCCTCGGCGTGAAGGGGACCGGCGAGGTGGGCGTGACAGGCGCCTTGCCGGCGGTGTCCAACGCCGTCGCCGACGCGCTCGCCCGCGTCGGCGTCACCCAGGTTCTTGACATGCCGTTCACGGCCGAGAAGATTTGGCGAGCGCTGCGCTGACCTTTTCAAAGAAAATCGGGATGCGAACGAGGTGAAGTCTCGGCGCAATGCCATCCTTGCAGATGCACTTTAATGGAAGACTGGCAAGCGTGAGCGCGATGCATCCGCCCCATCCAACGTCCCAGAGCGAACCCGATCCGGCGATCGTCGATTTCGTCAAGAGCAACGGGCTTATCGGTCTCGAGGAGATGCCCGTTTTCAGCGCGCTGACGGGCGGCGTCTCGTCTGATATCTGGCTGGTATCGACCGGGCGGACCAATATCTGCATCAAGCGTGCGCTGCCCCTGCTGCGCGTCGCCGCCGAATGGCATGCGCCGATCGAGCGAAACCTTTATGAAGCCGCTTGGTTTCGCGAGGTGGGTCGGTTTCTGGGCGACAGCGTGCCCAAAATCCTTTGCGAGGATAAGAAGCGGGCGATGTTCGCCATGGAATACCTCCCGCCCGGCGACTTTAAGAACTGGAAGACAGAGTTGGCGGCCGGGGCGGTCGACAGAAGAATCGCGGCGCTGGTTGGTTCGAGATTGTCGCTGATACATGGTCACACGGCTGGTTCCGATGCGCTCCGCCGGTTATTCTCAACCGATGACATCTTTCGCGCGATTCGTATCGAGCCGTATCTCCTCGCGACCGCAACAGCCCACCCGGACCTCAGCAGCAGGCTTCGTCTGCTCGCAGAACAGACCGAGAGCCATAAGCTGGCGCTCGTGCACGGCGACGTCAGCCCGAAGAACATTCTGATCGGGCCTGCAGGTCCAGTGTTCATCGATGCGGAATGCGCCTGGTTCGGCGATCCAGCGTTCGATCTGTGCTTCTGCCTGAATCATCTTCTGCTCAAGAGCACCATCGTGCCTGAGAAGGTGGTCGAACTGACCGAGGCGTTCCGGGCAATGACCGAGGCTTATCTCCAGAACGTGAGTTGGGAAGACGCAACAGTCTTCGAGCGGCGGGCCGCGGCTCTTCTGCCGGGGCTTTTCCTCGCCCGCGTGGATGGAAAGTCACCGGTTGAGTACATAAAGGACGATCGTGCGCGAAACATGGTGCGCGCGACGGCGCGGCGTTTTCTCGCCGATGCCCCGGTCGAGCGGCTGACTGACATCGCGGAAGCCTGGGCGGCCGCGGTTGAAAGCGATCAAGGAGCAGGGCGATGAAGATTCAGAAGCTGCAGGGCAGGCGGGTTTGGGACTCCCGCGGCATCCCGACCGTGGAGGCGGAGATCACGCTTGCCGACGGAGCCGTCGGCCGGGCGATTGCCCCCGCAGGCGCCTCGCGCGGCAGTGAGGAGGCCGTCGAACTGCGCGACGGCGGGGAGCGTTTCGGCGGGCGCGGTGTCGATAACGCGTTGCAGTCGATGTCCGAAGTGATCGCGCCGGCGCTCGTTGGAATGGATGCCGAAAATCAGCAGGGCATCGACGGGAGATTGATCGAGCTCGACGGCACGCGACAGAAATCGCGCCTGGGCGGCAACGCCATCATCGCGGTATCAATGGCTGCCGCGCATGCTGCCGCAGCGTCAGCCAAGAAGCCGCTCTGGTCCTATCTGAGCGACGGGTTCGCTTGTCGGCTTCCGATGCCGATCGTGCAACTGTTCGGCGGCGGCGCGCATGCGAGCGGCCGGATCGACATTCAGGACATTCTCGTCGTTCCGGTACGCGCGGAGTCGTTCGACGAAGCCACAGCGATCGTCGCGGAAGTGTACCGGGCCGGCGGCCAGATCATGGCTGATCGCGGGCTCATGCGGGGTGTCGCGGACGAGGGCGGGTGGTGGCCCGAGTTCAAAAACAACGAGGAAGTCCTTGGGACGACAGTTCAGGCGATCGAAAAGGCGGGTCTCAGGCCAGGAGACGATGTCGCGATCGCGATCGATGTTGCGGCCACCCAGTTCTACAACGCCGGTCGATATCGGTTGACGGCCGACGACGTCGAGCTGTCTTCCGGCGAATTTGTGGAGCGGTTGGTCGGATGGTGCCGCCGCTATCCGATCGTGTCGGTCGAGGATCCGGTCGGTGAGAAGGATCACGCAGGAATGCGTGCCTTCACGAGCGCCGTGGGCGAGACGGTGCAGGTCATCGGCGACGACTATCTCGTTACGTCGTCGCGCCTGATCGCGGAGGCGGTCGAGCGCGGCGCTTGCAATGCGGTTCTACTCAAGCCGAACCAGGTGGGTACGCTGACCGAGACACGTCAGGCGCTCGACGAGGCCCGAAAGGCCGGATGGCACACCGTCGTTTCCGCTCGCTCGGGCGAGACGGAGGACGTGACGATTGTGCATCTTGCCGTCGGCTGGGGTGCCGACCAGTTGAAAGTGGGGTCGTTCGCCCGCTCCGAGCGGATGGCCAAGTGGAACGAGGCCATCCGCGTTGAACAAGCGCTCGGCTCCAAGGCGACATTCGCCGGCCGCGCCGCGATCGGCGGCTTGCGCACCCTGGCCCCGGCCAAATGAAGGCCGTACTGGACTATCTTCCTGGACCGCGTGTTCGCGCGATCCTGGATGAAGTATTCGGGGATCGCGTCAACGTTGTCTGCGTCGCCGAGGCTGACGCCGCTGGGTTGAACAGAGAGGCCGCTGACTGCGATGTGCGTCTGCATGTTCTCAAACCGGTCGCGGCCGACTTCATTCAATCTGCCAGCCGGCTTCGCCTTGTTCAGAAGATCGGCATCGGCGTCGATACGATCGATCTTGCCGCCGCCAAGGCGAAAAGCGTCGCCGTCTGCAACATGCCCGGGACCAATACTCAAGCCGTTGCCGAACTGGCCTTGTCGCTGATGCTCGCAGCCGTTCGCAGGCTCAAGCCGCTGGACCGGGAGACGTTCGATGGGCGTGGCTGGGAACGAGGAACGGAATTATTCGACGGCATCGGTGAGATCGGCGGCGTTACCGTTGGGCTTCTCGGCTATGGCGCGGTCCCGCGCCGGATGGCGCCGGTCCTGAAGGCGCTGGGAGCGAACGTCGTCACCTACGCGCGGAGGGAGCCGGAAGATGGCACGCGCAGACTTGAACTCGAAGAGCTGCTGGCGGTTTCCGACATCGTTTCATTGCATCTTCCGCTTTCGAACGAAACATTGCATCTGCTCGATGAGGATCGGATAGCGCTGATGAAGAAGGGGGCAATCATCGTCAACACCGCTCGCGGCGGTTTGATCGACGAAGCCGCTCTTGCGATCGCGCTGGAAAAGGGGCACATCGCCGGCGCCGCAGTCGACGTATTCTCGGCCGAGCCGGTGAAAGTGGAAAACCCGCTGCTCCGCGCGCCTAACGTGCTCGCCACGCCGCATGTCGCCTGGCTCACCACGGAGACCTGGCGCCGCAGTTTCATCGTCGCGCGAGAGAATTGCGAACGATTGCGACGTGGCGAGCCTCTGCTTCACAGGGTCGCCTGAACCAATGCAACGCAACGCGATTTGGAGCCTGCAATGCCAGAATTGATCGTCCGAGGCGTGAAGATCAACTACGAAGTGTTCGGCTCCCGCGGTCCCTGGATCGCGCTCACGCCGGGAAGCCGTCGCGCCTACGGCGAGCTCGCCGGATTGGCGAAGCGGATAGCCGCCGACGATTTCAGGGTTCTGCTACACGACCGCAGAAACTGCGGCAGCTCGGAAGTCGCATTCGACGGATCGGCCTCGGAACACGAGGTGTGGGCGGACGACCTCTTCGAGCTGACCAGCATGCTCGGAGCGCAACCACTCTACGTGGGTGGATCGTCAGCCGGTGCCCGCCTCGCTATCCTGTTTGCGATTCGGCACCCATCCGCGACCGCCGGTCTGCTGCTTTGGCGCGTTACAGGTGGACAGCACGCAGTGGATACTCTTTCGAAGGCCTACTACGGCGACTTCATCGAGATCGCCAAAGCCGGGGGCATGGCGGCCGTCTGCGAGTCTCCGCATTTCAGGGACTGCATCTCCAGGCGGCCTTCGAACCGCGCTCGGCTGATGGCCATGGACGCGGACGACTTCATCCGCGTGATGGAGACGTGGCGCGAGCAATTTCTCAAGTCGGCCAAGCTTCCGATCGTAGGCGCGACGGAAGAGCAATTGCGAGGAATGACGTTCGCAGCGTGCATCATCATGGGCAACGACGTCATCCACACCCCGGAGACCGCGCGGCGGATACACGATCTGATCAAGGATAGCGAACTGCACGACGACGTCGTCCAGAAGAGGAGCGGGAAGGATCTTCTTCAGGACTGGGACCAGAAAGAGTGGGCCGCGGCGGAAGGGCGGATGAGCGAGATTTTTGTCGAATTTCTCCGAAGAAAACTGACGAAAGGAAACGTATGACCTACAACATCCGACGCGTCGTCACCGGCCACAACGAGAAGGGGCAGGCCGTCGTCAAGATCGACGAGATCTCCAAGAACGTGAAGACCCAGCGCTTCGGATCGGAGGCGTGCGTCATCTGGTCGACGGCGGGCTTTCCGGTCGACAACGATTCCGACGTCGATCCGAGTGCGAATCCCATCGGCACGACGATCGAGGGCGGCACGGTCTTCCGGGTCGTGCGCTATCTTCCGGGCGTCGCTCCGCGGAACCACCGCACGAGCTCCATCGACTACGCCGTCGTGATGTCGGGCGCCATCGAAATGGAGTTGGACGGCGGCGAGGTAGTGAAACTGAAGGCCGGGGACGTTCTGGTTCAGCGCGGGACAATCCATAACTGGGTGAACCGGGGCACCGAACCGTGCATGATGGCATTCGTCCTCGTGAGCGCGAATCCGGCGAAAGCCGGTGGAAAGGTTCTGCAGGACCACGGCTAGAGCATGATCCGGAAAAGTGTGCAGCGGTTTTCCGAAAAGATCATGCTCAAACAAGAGCCTAAAGCGCGATGATGATTCAACCAAAAATCATCGCGCTTTAGCACCGCCTCGGCGCTCGCGGATACCGGCGGGCGTCATCGGCCGGCGAAATTCGAACGTTTCTTTGCGACGCTCGCCCGGAGCGTCCGGTCACAGTTTTTCGGACCGGACGCCCCGCTGTTCCGCGGTGCCCGTCCAAATGTCGACGGTGCGAGATGCCACTCACACCGATACATCGTCAGCGGAGACACATTCGCCCTGATCGAATCGATCAGCGAGCCAGTCTGGTGTCAGGCGGCAGCCTGTCCCATCACGCGAAAGATGCTTTCGGTCACGGCGTCGATGGGCATCATGCCATCAACGCTCCTGATGAGGTCGTTCGATCGATAATAGTCGATCAGAGGCGCGGTCTGCTTGTTGTAGGCATCAAGCCGTATCTTGAGGGCTTCATGATTATCATCGGCGCGCACCGGTTCTCCACGTTCAGTGGCCTCACGGGCGCGCGTCATGACCCGCGCGAGCAGCATTTCCTCGTTCACTTTGATCTCTATCGCGTGATCGAGTTCTAAACTCTCAGCGTGCAGAAGATCATCGAACGCCTTGGCCTGGGCAATCGTGCGTGGGAAGCCGTCGAGCACAAAGCCGCCTCTCGCGTCCGGTTGGGCGATCCGTTCAATGACCGCCGCGACGACGAGCTCATCCGCGACCAGTTCGCCTCGTTCCATCACCGCCTTGGCCTTCTTGCCGATGGGGGTGCCGGATTGCACCGCGCTGCGCAACATATCCCCCGTCGACAGGTGCGGAACTCCCAGCTTCGCAACCATGCGGCCCGCTTGTGTCCCTTTGCCTGATCCAGGCGGCCCCAGCAGAATAATTCTCATAACGACGCGATCTCCGGGGAGGTCATTGAAGGTGAGGTCAAAGTCGGGGAAGTCAAAGTCGGGGAGGTCATGGACCGCCCCGCTTCCATCGGTCATTCCGTAAGCGCAGTCATCAACTCCGCGACGAGGTCCCGACGAGCAAGGCGGCAGTCCGTTCTAGGCGGCTATGTGCTCAAGCTGCCGTCCGCGCGTCTCGATCATTCGCGAGGCAACGAGCGCGCCAAACAGGCTCATGGCGGCAAACATCAGGAACACCGAGCCTATCCCTTCGGCGCTGACGAGCAAGCCCACGAGCGCAGGAGCCGCCGCCGAAGCAAGCCGCAACCAGGACGTTGCAAGACCGGTGCCAATCGCGCGTATTCGGGTTGGATAGATTTCCGGCGTGTAGAGATAAAGCACCGCATTGATGGATCCAACGACGCCGTAAGCAAGTGTCCCGAGGATCATCACGCTGGTCACGCTGTTTGCGCCGAAGAAGCCCAGATATGCGAGAAGGGCTCCGGAGATCACGAAGGATGCGACTGTCCAGTTCCTGCGCCCGAAGCGATCGATGACAAGCGCACAGGCCAGAAGCAGAACGACCTGCGCGATATTGGTCATGGAAGCAGCGCGCAGCGCTGATTGCAGGTCCAGGCCATAGACCGTCTTGTACAATGTGGGCATCCAGTTATTCAGCCCGTTGGCGACGAAAAACGCCGCCGTCCATAGCGCCCAAACGACAACGGATCGCCAAACATAGGCAGGAGAGACCAATTCGAGCCAGCGCGTGCGCTGTGGCGCACCAGGCGGAACGGCAGCCGCGGCCTGGCGAGGCGGAACGAGCGCCGGCGCAGGCTTCGAATCGGGCGGCGCTTTCCCGCTTCTCGCCTCGGCATCGCGGATGATCGCTTCAGCTTCAGCAAGGCGGCCGTGCGTAATCAGCCAGCGCGGAGACTCAGGCAGCCTCAACAGCAGAAATACGATGATGAGTCCGGGGATGCCGGCGATCAGAAACATGATTTTCCAGCCGAATGTCGGGACGATCAGAGTGGCGATCTGTCCGGTCATCATAAGCCCGATGGGAAAGATCATCTCGTACAGCAGGAAAAAACGCCCGCGCCCCTCTGCCCTGGACAGCTCGCTGATGTACGCCGCCGCAACCGGCATTTCGCCGCCGACACCGATGCCTTGCACCAGCCGGCAGACAAATAACGCGGCAAAGCTTCCTGACAGCGCACAACCTAAACTCATGACCGACATCAGCAAGGTGGCAGCAGCAGCGATGTGGATACGACCAAAACGTTCGGCAAGCCGGCTGAACAGCAGCGCCCCGAAAAGCTGGCCTATATAACTCGCGCCAATAAGAATTCCGACCTGGCTGGGCGAAATGTCCCACAAGGTGATCAGAATCGGTAAAACAAACGCAAGTGAGAGCGCATCGAATGCATCGAGAAAAGTCGCGCTTCCCATGACGATGCGCGCCCGCATATGCCACCATGAGAATGGCACCTGCTCGAGCCGCGCGAGCAGCCCGGCCGCGTCATTCATCGCCGGGGCGCCCATATCACGCTGCGAAGCGTGTGCGTCGTGACCCGTCACGCGACGGGCAACATCATCGGTCGTCATTGTTTCCTTCAACGCGACGTCTCGCGTGCCCCCTATGTTCCGGCTCCACGTTGCACCTCGGCACTATCGACGAGGCGCCTGAGCTCCGAAGCAAATGTTAAAGCGGCATCACCGTACGGCGCTGCCGACGTGATTTTAGTCAAGGATATGCCGCCATTTCGCGCGGACCGTCTCCTGCAACTCCTTGCTTGCCTCGGCAACTTCCGGGAACTCTTGGATGTAGTCGTACGGACGGCACGCGTCGATAATCGCTTTCGAGCTGAAAGGTGCCTTGTACGGATATGCGATGGACATGGGATCGTTCTTCGAACCCATTCCCCGCTTTATAATGTCGATGTCGAGATCCGGATCGGTGCGGGTTGCGACTGCCCACATCACTTCCTGCATGTTCGCGGGATCGATATCTTCGTCGACGACGATTGAATAACGCGACATGTATGCGCCGACGCCGCATTGGCTCAGGATATGGCCGGCCTGACGGGAGTGTCCTGCAAAACGCTGTTTGATCGACACCACGTTGAACATCCTGGCGCCGCCGATCTCATGGGCCCATACGCCCTCGACGTCAGGTACTCCAGCTGCCTCCAAAGCATCGAACAGAAGTGCCGATCGCATGACGGCCTTCGAGTACGAATAATCGTTAGGAGGCTTGGCCGGCGGGCTGCCCACGATGATCGGGGCGTTGCGATAGTAGATACGTTCAATCGTGACGACTGGTGCAGATGCCGCCTTGCCCGGGTAATAGCCATGAAACTCGCCGAACGGACCTTCAATGCGCTCATCGCCCGGGTGGACGAAGCCTTCAATGACAATCTCGGATGCGCTTGGGAACGGCAACCCTGTGAGCTGGCCCGCTACGACCGACACCGGCTGCTGCAGAATTGCTCCCATGTAGTTGTATTCGCACATGCCGTACGGCACTTCGATGCCTGAGATAAGATAGCCGAGAGGGTCGCAGCCGACGACGATGGCGACTGGAAACGGCTTTCCCGCCTGCATGTGCTTGTCGTATTGGATTGCGCCGTGCTTGCCCGGAATCATATCGAGGCCGACGTGATTCCTGTCATGAATCATCACACGATAGGTGCCGACGTTCACCCAGTCGGAGTCCAGATCCTTCGTGACGACGATGCAGCCGGTGCCTATATAGCGGCCGCCATCTTTTTCATGCCACAGAGGCGAGGGAAATGACAAAAGGTCGACATCTTCGCCGACCTGAATGTTCTCGAAGATTGGTCCGCTCGCGACCGCGACAGGATCATAGTCCTTGGCCTGCGCCTGCCACTTCTTCGGCAGTCCGCGCAGCGTTTGCACCAGACCACGGTGGGTTTGCTGATGATCGATCCTCAGGATCGAAGATAGCCGCATAGGGCTGCTCGTCGTGCATGTCACTACCCGAAAGCCTTTCGGGTAGTGAGGGATGTCGTCGAAGAGCAGGGCGGGTGGCTTGTCTTTCTTTACGTTCAGCTCACTGATCGCACCTAATTCGAGGTTCCAATCGGCTCCTGACACGTCTTTCAATTCACCGAGCTTGCGTGCTTCCTCGAGCCAGGCACGCAAGTCCAGCGAATGGGTTGCCGATGTCCTCGTCACGTTTGGTCTCCTAGGTCCGGTCGGTGCGGTCCAAAATGTGGTTGGATTTGACG
>Ga0153954_1001344_pt1 | contig 13514 bp, 12 predicted proteins | sample TSFL038MetaG_FD_102277 | JGI IMG/M metagenome (GOLD analysis project Ga0153954, IMG submission 102277) | Attine ant fungus gardens microbial communities from Florida, USA - TSFL038 MetaG | ecosystem: Host-associated > Fungi > Mycelium > Unclassified | place: USA: Florida, Wekiwa Springs State... | reverse complement strand
TCGTAGGGTGGGCAAAGCGACTTGTCCGCCGTAGCTCGAAGAGCGAAGGCGGAAGCGTGCCCACCATCGGGACCAACCGCAAACACGGTGGGGCAAGAGCGCCTCTGCCCACCCTACGCAGCTCCGCATCGCCCCGGAATGACAAGTGTAAGGAGAATTCCCATGGCTTCCATTTCCAAAGACATTTCCATCGCCGCGACCGCCCGTGACGTATGGGACGCGGTGCGCGATTTCGGTGCGTTGCATACGCGGCTGGTGCCGGGTTTCGTGCTCGACACCAGGCTCGACGGCGACGCCCGCGTCGTCAGCTTCGCCAATGGTACGGTCGCCCGCGAGCTCCTGGTCGATTGCGACGACGCGCGGCAGCGGCTGGTCTATGCCGTCATCAGCGAACGCGTGAAACAGCATTCGGCCTCGGTGCAGGTGATCGCCGACGGCGAGGCGCGCTGCCGCCTGGTCTGGACCGTCGACGCGCTGCCGCATGAGGTCGCGCCATACATCGACGGGCAGATGGATCTGGCCGCGGCGGCGATGCAGAAAGCTTTCGAGAAGATCGGGGCATAAGCGATCGTCAAGCCGCCTCTCTCCGCAACTGTGATCTCTCTCACGGAAGCGATCGATCGACATCCGTATGGCTCGACAGGTGCGTCCAAGTGGCACCGCTTCGCGGCGCAGCGCACATCGAGGAGATGAGCCATGAAGGGTGCTGACAAGGTCATTTGCCAGGCCGCCGCGGTATTCCTGCTGTTCGCAATCAGCTCGGCACCCGCCAAGGCCCAATTCGGTTTCGGCGGCGGCGCTGATGGCGGCGAGGACATGATGACGCAGATGGCGCCGATGCTGGAGATGATGAAGGCCAAGCTCGGCAAGCGTCGCTTCGCCATGCTGATGCAGACCATGGGGCCGATGATGGGCCAGATGATGCAAGGCGGCGGCGGTGGTGGATTCGGCGGCATGATGGGTGGCGGCGGCTTTGGCGGCATGATGCCCGGCGGCTTCGGCGGCGGCGACATCATGGGCATGATCGGGCCGATGATGCGCATGGTGAACATGGGTGGCGGCTTTGGCGGCGGCCATCGGCGTCATCACCGGCACAGGTGACGTCACCTTCAATCGCGAACGACCGACAGCGACGGGCGAACGGCGGCCACCGCCGCGCGCTTCGGCCCCCAGCGCGTCAGGACGACGCTGGCCCAGGACAGGACACCGAGCACCACCATCGAGGCGGCCGAGAGCACGAAGAAGTTCTGCGCCGTCGCGCCAGGCGTCGACAGCCAGAAGCCGCCGAGCGCGATGAAGACGAGCCGTCCGCTCTGGGCCAGCACAGGGCCGATCATCTTCGCGGCACCTTGCGACGAGAAATACATCGAGCTCGCAAGACCGATGAAGGCATACCAGGGCGCCGCGATCGACAGATATTGCCGGCTCGCGACCTGCACGCTTTCGTCCCGGGTGAAGATATTGACCCAAAGATCGGGAAAGACCGCGATGATGCATCCGACCACGCCGACCGCGAGGAATGACATCAATCCCGCGGTCCAGGCGACCCGGCGCGCGCGAGCAATGTTTCCGCCGCCGATCGTCATGCCGATCATCGGCACCGAAGCGATACCGAACGAAAACGACAGCGACGTCAGCAGGAATTCGAGCCGCGCGCCGATGCCGTAGCCGGCCAGCACCGTCGTGCCGAAGGCTGCCAGCATGTGAGTGAAGATCGAGATCGTCAGCACCGATTGGATCGGCGAGAAGCAGGACACCGCGCCCACTTTCAGGATGTCGAAGAACATTGCGGACTGCAGGCGCAGGCCCCTGATCTTGGGCGTGACGCGCGCGCGTCCTGAAAACATGTACCAGCCCATCACCGAGATGCTGATCGTGTATGCGGTCAGCGATCCCGCCGCGACGCCGCGCATGCCGAATTGCGGAATTGGGCCGAGACCGAGCCCCAGCGTGCCGCCCAGGATGATCTGGCAGACCGCGGAATTGAGGATCATTGCGGACGGCAGCTTCATGTTGCCGGTGCCGCGCAAGATCCCGGCCATCGAGTTCATCAGCCAGGGCAGGACAGCACCGCCGAAGAAAATCTGCACGTAGCCGACCGCCTGCGCCAGCACATTGCCGCGGCCACCCATCACTTCGAGCAGATGCGGCCCGAAGACCAGCATGGTCAGCATGAAGGCAACGCCGAATCCGAACGCATTGAGCAGCGCATGCGTGGCCAGCGTCGACGCGCGGTCGGCATCATCAGCACCGAGCGCCCGCGCGATCGACGACGCCACGCCGCCGCCCATCGCGCCACCCGACGTGGTCATGGTCAGAATCACGAAGGGAAACACCAGCGCCATCGCCGCCAGAGAATCGACACCGAGCCGGCCGATATAGGAGGTCTCCGCAATCACCACGCAGGTGCCGGCGGAGAACGCGATCGCGTTCGGCCAGGCGAGTTGCAGCAGCGTCGGCAGGATCGGCCCTTTGACCAGGGCGTTCCGCAATTCCGGCTCCGGCGGCGGCAGCGGACGTTCTTCCTCGTCAACCGGGATTTCGGCGACGCCGAGATCGGACATTTCTACTCCCTGGGCCCGATCTTGCTGTCGTGCCGCAGATTTTCCTAGCACGGCGCGTTCCGATTCCGCGTGCGCTGGGCGCATTGGGGGGCTACCGGAAGTGCAGGCAAGCGCTCGACCTATCCAATCGACCACACGAAGGGCGGCTTGCCGCCGGCAGCAGGATTCCGTCGCACGGGAATATGCCGGCCGCAGCCGGCGGCGAGGCCCTCGAACAGACCGTCCAGCACCTTGGCGCAGGCCGGATGATCATCACCGAGATCGGACATCAGCTTCCAGCCTTGCTGCTTGATTTCGAAGGTGCCGGCGGATTGGCTTATCTCCGCGGCCTCGTCCTGCGCTTCGAACAGCGCGCGCAGGAACGAAGCAAACTCCTGCGCGCCGCCCCTGCCCTGGCCGAGCGCCTGCGCCACCTCGTCAAAATACTGCATGCCGATCAGCTTGCCCGTAAGATGCAGGAGATGGCCGGCCTCTTCAGGCCCGAACAATTGCACCATCACGGGCGCCGCCGTCCTCACATATTCCATGGCGTAATTGCGATGGGCTTTCTCCAGCCGCGGCTTGGGCCAGCTCTCGACCGGCAGCGCCGGCGCCTTCGCGGGATCGAACGTGGGCGCTTCGAGATGTCGCGCGAAGACGAGGCGCGCATCGCGTTCGAGCGGATGATCATATTCGTAGTAATAGCCCTCGAGGCCGTCCTGGCCGTCGACGCTCTGCTTGGTGCAGACGAAGCCCAGCTTCAGATTGCCGAGCGCGACGCCGTTGTTGGCGTGCCAGCCGCGCAGCATCGCTTGAGACACTTCGCCGGGAATGCCGCAGATCGCGGTGCCCTTCCACGCCCAGCGCGGTGGCGGATAGCGAATCCAGGCCTTGCGGTCGCTCTCATACATGTATTCGACATGCACGCCGCCGATCCAGTTGGAGAGATAATGATACTGCGCGGCCGCGACCGCCGGCGGCAGATGATCGAGGCCGAGTTTCTTCAAGCCCGGCAGGAAGCGCTCCTGCTGCTGGCGGCGAAACACCCGGAACATGAATTCGGCGGCTTGGCGTGTGCCGCGGCGGGTCACCACCGTCAGCGTGAGGCCGGTGAAATAAGCATGGTAGAGTTCGGCGATGCTGCGCCACTTTGCCCACAATGCGGCCTGCGCGCGTTCATCCATGACTATCTCCCAAACGCCGCCGCGAGATCCTTCGCGCCCGGCAATTGGCTCTCGCGATCCATGACAGCGTCGGTCGCCGACAACAGCGCGGAGACCGTGTTGTTCTTCCGCGCCACGGGATTGTGCTCGTAGCCGGACTGGGTGAAGAAATTCGAGGTCGGCACTTTGTTGCGCATGTCCGCCGGCAGTGTGACCATATCAAAGCCATTGCCGTCGCCGGTCAGGTTCATCATCTCCAATTCAGCCGCGGTCAGCGGCAGGGAATATCCCCGCGCCTTCGCGAATTTGACCGACGTCATCAGCTTCTGTGTTTGCAAGAGCGGCCCGACATCGATGTCGAGATTGAGCGCATGAATGCCGAGGCCCTTCGACGTGCGGGCGAGTTGTTCATGCAGATTCCAGTCGTCGCGCACGGATCTGGTGAACGCGACCATCTTTTGCAGGATCGCGATTTTCTTCTCCAGCGTGGCCCTCCTGATGCCCGACAGCTTGGTCGCACGGGCCTTCAGCGTGTCGAGGAATTGTTTGCCTTCCTCTGCCAGCAACTCGACGCTGTTGGTCGAGAGCAACTGGTTGTAGCCGAGCGCAGTCGTGATCGCGTTCGCGTTGGGGTCGAACTCCCGTCCCGCCTCGAGGTCGTATTTGCCGTTGCCGGTCGCCTCGAACGCATAGACCCGGACGGCCTGGTCCTTCGTCAGCCCTGCCGCTGACGCCACGCGTGCATAGGCCCGCTTGAATTCGACCTCGCTCGCCGGCGGCTCCGGGGTGAAATCGAATTGCTCGGCCGCATGCTGCAGGAAATCGGCGACCACGGGCACCTCGTGTGTCGTCGAGGACGGATCAATCGGCTTTTTCGGTCCGGTATATTGCGGCGGCTGGGTCAGCACGTAGTCGTCGAGCACGATCGGCTGATGCGCGCGCCGCTTGGCAAATCGCGCCGCACGCTTGGCCTTGACGGCGGCCCAATACGGCGTGGCGGCCACCTGATACGCCGCGCGCGCGGCATTGTAGTCGGCGAGTTTCGCGCGATACTCCGCCATTTGTGCCGGTGTGACCGACTGGGCGGATGCGGCTGATGTCAGCGTTAGCGCTGTCAACAGGATCAAAGTGGCACGCCAAATAACTCGACGTCGTCCCGGACAAGCGAGCTCCTTGCGGCGCGCAGCGCCGTCAAGTAGCGAGCGCAGATCCGGGACCCATAACCACAGGCTTTGGTTTTGCGAAGAGCGTCTGCCGGTCTGCTTCAACGATAGGTTCCGCGGTATGGGTCCCGGGTCGCGCTTCGCTTGCCCGGGATGACAGTCTCTAAATTCGAAAATGCTTGGAAAGCTTCAGGCCTTGGGCCTGATAGTTGGAGCCGATGCGCTGGCCGTACATCGCGTCCGGGCGCGCCAGCATCTTTTCATAGACCAGCCGGCCGACGATCTGGCCATGCTCGAGGATGAACGGCACCTCGCGGGAGCGCACTTCCAGCACCGCGCGCGCCCCCTCGCCGCCGGCACCGGCATAGCCGAAACCGGGATCGAAGAAGCCGGCATAGTGCACGCGGAATTCGCCAACCAGCGGATCGAACGGAACCATCTCGGCGGCGTAGTCCGGCGGCACCTGCACCGCTTCCTTGGAGGCGAGGATATAGAACTCGCCGGGATCGAGGATCAGGCTGCCATCCTCGCGCGCGCGGATCGGCTCCCAGAACTCTTCGACGGGATAGCCGCCACGGCGATCGACATCGACGACGCCGGTGTGGCGCTTGGCGCGATAGCCGACAAAGCCGTTCGAAGTCTTGCCGGAGAGATCGACCGAGAGCGCGACACCGCCGGTGAGATCGGCCTCGTCGCTGTCGACCAGCCGCTCGGCGTCATGCAGCGCATCGAGCTCGTCGGCGTTGAGGATCGCATCGCCCGTGCGAAAGCGAACCTGGGACAGCCGCGAGCCCTCGCGCAGCAGCACCGGAAATGTCTTCGGGCTGATCTCGGCATAGAGCGGGCCGTGATAGCCGGCGCCGATCATGTCGAAGCGGCGCGTGCCGTCGGCGATCACGCGGGTGAAGACATCGAGCCGCCCCGTCGAGCTTTTCGGATTCGCCGCCGCGACAATCTCCGGCGGCAGCGCCAGGCTCTCGATCAGCGGCACGATGTAGACGCAATTGGTCTCGAGCACCGCGCCATCCGCGAGCGAGATTTCATGCAGCTTCAACTCGTCGATGCGCTTGGCAACCGTCGAACCGGGCCCCGGCAGGAAGCTCGCACGGACGCGATAGGCCGTATCGCCCAGCCGCAAATCCAGGCTTGCCGGCTGGATCTGGCTTTCGACAAAGGGATATTCCGGCAGGATCAGGCCGGCGTCCGCCATCGCCGCGATCATGCGGTCGGGCAGAATGCCGTTGGCGTCCTTGGGGAGTGAAAATGACAAGCCGAAATCCTGTGCTCTCAATAGTACCGCATCTCTCCCCTCATCCTGAGGAGCGCGAAGCGCGTCTCGAAGGATGAGGCCACCGCCCCGGGCCTCAAAACCCCAGAAATAAGGCCTTTTACGGCCTTATCCGATGGCCGCCTTGACGGAAAGATCGGCAGCGAATAAGAGCATGACTTATCCCGTGGTGATTTGAGCCGGCCGGCTTGCAGCCACGTTAAATAAGTCGCTAAACAGGCCGGGGACACGTGTGATCCCGGCCTCGAGGAGCTCTCCCAGGCCGGTTTTTTTATGGCCGCTTTCGGCGGCCATGTGGAGGTCACATGTCCAAGTCTACCGCCGCCTCTCCGACGGCCCATTATCGTCCCGAAACGCGTCTTGTTCATTCGGGGACCCTTCGCTCGGAATTCGGAGAAACGTCCGAGGGCCTGTTCCTCACCCAGGGCTATGTCTATGACACCGCCGAGCAATGCGAGGCGCGCTTCAAGGGCGAGGACCCCGGCTTCATCTATTCGCGCTATTCCAACCCGACCATTGCGATGTTCGAGCGCCGCATGATCGAGCTCGAAGGCGCCGAGGCCTGCCGCTCCACCGCGACCGGCATGGCCGCCGTGACCACCGCCGTGCTGGCGCCGCTGAAGGCCGGCGATCACGTGGTGGCCTCGAAACAGGTGTTCGGCTCCTGCCGCTATGTGGTGGAGGATCTGCTGCCGCGCTACGGCATCGAGGCGACGCTGGTGAACGGCCTCGATCTCGACGAGTGGAAACGCGCGATGCGGCCGAACACCAAGAGCTGCTTCCTGGAAAGCCCGACCAATCCGACGCTCGACGTGCTCGACATTCCGGCGATCGCCGACATCGCGCATCAGGCCGGCGCACGGCTGATCGTCGATAATGTGTTCGCAACCCCGATCTGGCAAAGCCCGCTTTCGCTCGGCGCCGATGTCGTGGTCTATTCCGCGACCAAGCATATCGACGGCCAGGGACGCTGCCTCGGCGGCGTCATCCTCTCCTCGGAAGCCTTCATCGCCGAGCATTTGCACAATTTCATGCGCCAGACCGGACCATCGCTGTCGCCATTCAATGCCTGGGTGCTGCTGAAGGGACTCGAAACGCTGGCGCTGCGCGTGCGCGCGCAGACCGACACCGCGGCCAAGATCGCGGATGCGCTCGCCTCGCATCCGAAAATCTCGCGGCTGGTCTATCCCGGACGGCCCGATCATCCGCAGGCGGCGCTGGTGAAGAAGCAGATGCGCGGCGGCTCGACGCTGGTCGGCTTCGAGGTGAAGGGCGGCAAGGCCGGCGCATTCCGCTGCCTCAATGCGCTGAAGCTCGCAAAGATCTCCAACAACCTCGGCGACGCCAAGAGCCTCGTCACCCATCCCGCCACCACCACCCATCAGCGCCTGAAGCCCGAAGCCCGCGCCGAACTCGGCATCAGCGACGGCTTCATTCGCTTCTCGACGGGACTGGAGCATGCGGACGATCTGATCGAGGATCTGGCGCAGGCGCTGGAGAGGGTGTGAGAAACGCCACACGTCGTGGTGGCCGGGCTTGTCCCGGCCATCCACGTCTTGCAATATCGCCGCATGGCTGGCGCTACGTCTACTTTCAACAGTTGCGTAGGGTGGGCTAAGCGAAGCGAGCCCACCATCTCACCGCGATCCTTGCTTGAACTGGTGGGCACGCTTTGCTTTGCCCACCCTACGAATCCCGTCATTGCGTGCGACTTGTCCGCCGTAGCTCGGAGAGCGAAGGCGGAAGCGAAGCAATCCATCTCTGAGCTTGCTGAGGCATGGATTCCTTCCGCCTTCGCTCGTTGAGCTACGGCGGACAAGTCGTCGCTTACGCTCCTCGCAATGACGAGCGTTGACATTCTCGCGACATGATCTGCCCGAGTCTTGCATCATCATTGTCCCTCGAAAGAGAGAGGGCGCAGGGAAGACCGGGCGCACCACGCACCCGTAGCCGCGCGTGCAGCAAAAAGCACACGCGTTAGTCACTACAGGTACGCCAGACACGCCCGGCCTTCCCTGCGCAATGGTTTTAACGGCTTATACGTACTCTCCCCGGTGTGCCGGGCTTTTTAGCCACCGTCACTGCGAGTCATCTCCCGCAAGCTTGACACCAGCGTCGGGGTGTCAGGACCATACGATTTTGCCGTCCGCTCCGGCCTCGCTCGTCTGCGCGCTCTCGCGCGCCAAGGCGAAACGTCCATCGCATCCCGCTTCCTACGTCCGTGACGATCGCGATACGCCCCTCAGGCGGAGACGGGATGCGGCAAGAAATGCATGATTTCTGATTTTCGTAAAGGAAAATATTGTTGCGCCGAGGGCCTGATCATCAGAGCAGCCTGAAGCTGCTCATGAAATCAGTTTTTCGGCGCACGCGGTTTGCAGGGCGGAAAGGGCCGGACGAGCGAGATCGTCGCCGGAAATCGCTCAACTGATTTGCCCGTCGACGGGCAAATCAGCTCTGTCTTCAGGCCTCGCCGATCCGCGCGATGTATCGCGCGACCGAGGCCGCGACCACCTGCTTGCCGTTGGCGTCGATCTGGCCCCGTCCGGAAAACGCGCCGTAGACCGCGTCGAATGCGAATGGCTCCAATATCTCTGCGATGCGCCGGACCCGGGCGGCGGAGAGCGGGATCAGGTTCGGGTAGGACCACATGAAGCTGACATGCCCGCTCGGGACCACCTGGAGGATGTCGCCCGAGAGCAGGACGCCGCGACCTTCGCTCCAGTCCGCCCAGTGCAGGACGGTGCCGCCTTCGAAATGTCCTCCAACGCGAACCAGCGTGAGGCCGCCTCCGATCGGCCTGGTGTCGCCCTCCCAGAACTGTACCGCCGGGTCGGGGCGCATCACCCACTGTCGATCCGCCGCGTGCAGATGGATCGGCGCGCCCCCAAGCGCGCGGCTCCATTCCACCATAGTGGTGTAGTAGTGCGGATGGGAGATCGCGATCGCCGCAACACCGCCAAGGCCGCGCAGCAGATCGATCGTGGCGTCGTCGATCAGGGCGATGCAGTCCCACAGCACATTGCCGGACGGCGTGCGCGCCAGGATCGCGCGCTGGCCGATGCCGAACGCAGGCGTGGTCTCGATGGTGATGAGCCCGGCCGCGAGCTGCCGGAACTTGTTGCTGTGCGTCTTCCGCGGCCGCTCCAGCGTGGTCCAGGACTGGCCCGAGGCCGGGACGTACTGCCGCTCATCGATGCACACGGGGCACGCGTCGGGCGGGGCGTCGGAAAGCGGATACTGCATTCCGCAGGCGTTGCAGATGAAGGCTGGCATGGTGGCAGGATACACGGCCGTCGCCGTAACCGCCACCTGCTGCAAATGGGCGAGCCGCAGTTGTCCGCCATTGCGAGCCAACGGGTCGCGCGTTGCGTACCCCGGGATGACGCCGCTCTCGCGGCGTCACATAGGACGATACGACCGCACGTCGCTCGGCACGTTGACGCCGAGCTTGATCTGGCCGACCGACTTGATGATGTCGTCGCCGAGCAACTGCGCGAAGCAGGCATAGCCCCAGTCGTTCATGTGCAGGCCGTCGGAGATGACGAAGCTGTCGACCGGCAGCGACCGGTTCTCATGCCACTCGCGCATCACCTCAAAGCGGGGGAAGATGCCGATATGGCGGAGCGAGGCCACGCGGCTCAGCATCCTGACCATCCTGCTCGCGCTTTCGCCGCGCTGATAGACCTGGGGCGAATATTGCGGATCGACCAGCACGACATCGGACCCTGCGGCCTGGATGCGCGCAATGCCGTCTTCCACGAGCTTTCCGGTCTCGGTAGGATCGAGATTGCGCAGCACGGCGTTGGTGCCGACCTGCCAGATCACGAGATCGGGCTTCTTGTCGATCACCGCGCCCTGCAGCCGCTTCATCATCTCCGGCGCATCCTCACCGCCGACGCCGGCGTTGATCACCGTGATTGCGGCGCTCGGATATTGCCGCTTCAATTGCGTGGCGAGACGGTTCGGATAGGTGAACTCCGGCGCGCTGGAGCCATAGCCCTGGGTCGAGGATGAGCCGAAGGCGATGATCACGACCGGCTGGCCCGCGATCAGCCGGTTGGCGACATGCGGCAACGAGCCCAGCGACTGCGCGCCGCCCTTCGGCGGCAGGCAGGGCACGCGGCTGAAGATGTCGGCGGCGGATCTTGCGACCTGCTTCACCTTGTCGATCGTCTTGTCGACCGCCTTGGCGGTCAGCGTCTTCTCGGTGGTCTTGGGCGGCGGCGCGGCCTGATCCGTCGCGGCCGGCGCCTGCTGCACACCTTGTGTCTGCACCGTCTGCGTTGCCAGCACCGGCGCGGAAGGATTCAGCGCGGCATGGGTCGTGACCTGCGCCCGCGCAGGCGATGCCGGCATCGCGATCAGGAGCGCGAAACAGGCGGAGACGGCAAGGCAAGCGCGGGTGCGAGAAAGGATGTGACAACTCAAAAACGCTAACAACGCCATTAACCAAAAACCCTAATTCTGCTGCGCCGGCTCCAGATGCGCCGCGCCGACCACGAAGGCGGCCAGCGCGCGGCCGAGACAGTCATGAACGCGCTTGGCCATATCGAGTCCATGGTGAGCGCCGAAAAGGTCGAAGTCTCCCTGGTCGTTCCACTGGTGCATGATCGCAAAGCGGTCGAACACCGGAATGTCGTGCTGCTGTGCCGCCGCCCGCATATTGTCCAGATAGGGCGGCACCGAAATCATGGTCTCGGTGCGCGGACTGTACTGGGGATTGATCAGCACGACGTCGGCGCCCGCTTTTTGCAGCGCAACCACGCCATCGTCGACCGCGGTGCGAAAATCATCGGGATCAATACCTCGCATAGCATCGACCGTACCGGTCTGCCAGATCACCAAGGTAGGCTTTTTTCCTTCCATCAGCTTAACGAGGCCGCCGGCCATTTCCTCGGCCGTTTTCTTGGGCTGTATTTCTACGGACATGTTGACCGTGACCTGCGGCAACTTGTCCTTCAGCGCAGCCTGCAGGCGCGCGGGATAGGCGATGCCTGTGGTATCGGAGCCGCCGATGGTCGAGGAGCGGCTGCCGATCACCAGGATGTCGAGCGGGCGGCCGTCCCGGACGGCAGCTTCGACCTTCGGCAGCCGGCTCTCGGTTTCGAGCAGGGAGGCGGGCACGTCACAACCTGCGGGAGCATCCTCGGCGCGCACCGTCCGCCCGGACGATATCGCCGTCAGCAGAACCAGTCCCAGGATCAAGCTTGTTGGCAATCCTGGCCGCATCAACCCCCTCCTGCCAGATCGGCATTACCGGCGGCGCCTTTGCGTGGGGCGCTCTTGTCGGCCACGTGCTTGTACCACGAAATCAGCCACGCCACGCCCCACATGATGAGGATTCCGCAGACGCTGACCAGTGCGTGAAGTGCCGCACCACCGCCGCCCTCGGCCAGGATGAAGTGGCCTGCGAAAGCGAGGAACACGCCGAGACAGAAGATTTCCAGCGAATGCTGCCCGCACAGGATCAGCGGCCGCAGCCAGGCTGACTTCAGCGGAGGCCAGTCACGCGGCAGGAAGCGCACGGTGATCGCCGCGATCGCGAGGAAATGCGCAAAGCGCAGCACATCGAGGTCGGTCTTGTCGATCGGATACATCAACTGCTCGAGCCATCGCGGCACCAGATGGCTCATCTGCGGCACGTACCAGGTCAGCGTGACGTAGAAGGCAAAAACGAGATAGACGACGGACACCCACAGCGTGATGGGTGAGGACAGGATGCGCGACATGCGCTTGGCACCGCCGAGCGCGCACCAGGCGCCGAACACGAACAGCAATTGCCAGGCCATCGGATTGAACACCCAATAGCCGTTCGGATAGGTCGTGAAATAGAGATCGAACTCCCAGGTGACGGCATAGAGCGCCGCCGACAGCGCCAGCGTCACGTCGGGTTTCCAGCGCATCAGCGCGAGGATCAAGGGCAGCGCCAGCATCAACACGATGTAGAGCGGCAGCACGTCCATGTTGACGGGACGGAAGCGGAGCAGCAGCGCCTGGACGATGGTGACATCGGGCTGCTTGAGGAAATCCATGATGCCCATCTCTTCGGTGTAGAGCGGGTTCTCGAAAGAGGAGGCGACGTAGGAGATTTCCGCAAGGAAGATCGCGAACAGGAACACATGCGCGACATAGATCTGCCAGGCGCGGCGCAGGATGCGCGCGGTCGCGACCACAAAGCCCCGCTCCAGCATCGCACGGCCATAGACGAAGGCCGCCGTATAGCCGGAGATGAAGATGAAGATCTCGGTGGCGTCGGAAAAGCCGTAGTTGCGGATGGTGAACCAGGTGAGCAGGCTCGGCGGCAGATGATCGATAAAGATCAGCCACAGCGCCAGCCCGCGGAACAGGTCGAGCCTGAGCTCGCGCTCGCCGACCGCCGGCAGCGAAATCGCGCCGGCGTCCGCAGCTCCGGTAATCTTTGTCCCTGCAAGAGGATCGGCGATGGCGGTCATCGGACACCGTGTCAGGGCCGGCGCGGCGCCGGCGCGATGGTTGAGGAATCTACCGGGCCCCGACCGGCAAGCAAATGACGAAGTCCGGAGGACGGCGGCCGACGCGGTTAGAACGGAACTGTGTTGAAACCGCGATGAGGGCGTCGCTGCGGGGTTATTGTTGTGCATGATCCCTCTGGTTCGAGCCCGAGGGCATGCTTTTCAGAAAACCGGCTTCCACTTTGCGTTCACGCGGCCCTTCGGTTCCGGATCATACGCCGCTGGGCGTTGGTTCCACCGAAAATTTTCGGTTATGATGACAGCATGTACCGCGCCGTTACCCGCCAGATCGAGGTCACCGTCGAGCCGAACTTCATGCCGGAGCGCTCGTCGGCGGAGAACTCCCGCTATTTCTGGTCCTACACCATCGTCATCACCAATACCGGCGAGGAGACCGTGCAATTGCGCACGCGGCACTGGATCATCACCGACGCCTGCGGCCGGCAACAGGAAGTCCGCGGCGAGGGCGTGGTCGGCGAGCAGCCCGTGCTCGGGCCCGGCGAGCGCTTCGAATACACCTCCGGCGTGCCGCTCTCGACCGCCTCCGGCATCATGGCCGGCCGCTACCAGATGGTGAACGAGGCCGGCGAGCGTTTCGAGATCGAGGTGCCGACGTTTTCGCTGGACCGTCCGGACGGGAAGAGGGTGTTGAACTGACGGACGGCGCAATGCCGTAGGGTGGGCAAAGGCACGACAGCGCTGTGCCCACCATCTATCCTCAATGCGTGGATTGAATGGTGAGCACGCGGAGCCTGATAGGGGTAGGGAAGGCTTTTTGGCCTCCCCTCCCTCCGAACCGTACGAGCGGTTCTCCCGCATACGGCTCTCCAGTCGCCGGTTTCCTCATCGGGAGTGTCTCGCGC
>Ga0153954_1001343_pt1 | contig 13546 bp, 17 predicted proteins | sample TSFL038MetaG_FD_102277 | JGI IMG/M metagenome (GOLD analysis project Ga0153954, IMG submission 102277) | Attine ant fungus gardens microbial communities from Florida, USA - TSFL038 MetaG | ecosystem: Host-associated > Fungi > Mycelium > Unclassified | place: USA: Florida, Wekiwa Springs State... | reverse complement strand
ATCGGCGGCATCAGCCATCACTGGACTGAAAACACCGCGGACGCCGACATCGTCACCGGAGCGGACGTGTTCGTGCAGACCTGTGCGCGGCTGCTCACGCGCGCCGCCGGCAAGACGGGGTGATGGCCTTCCCACGGTCCTGACGAAGTCGAACGCGGCGTAGCTTCGCCCTAGCCAGAGGGGACGCCGGGCCGGCTCAGCACCCCCTGCAAATCGACCCCACCATCTTGTCGACCCGCTGGTCTTCACGATCGACGGCAGCATTGCCGGTGCCGAGCAGCGGCCCTTTCGTGGCACGGCCGGCGCCGTCCGATGCCAACGCGGTACCGAGCGAATTGGTGCCCGGCGCTGTCGGATTGGTGCCGAAAGCACCGCCGATGGACAAGGAATGGTGCATGCCCAAGCCGCCCATATGCGAGCCCACGCCGCCCATACTTCCACCGCGGCCAAAAGCGGCCGTCGAAAGGCCAACGAAAAGCGTGAAGCCGAGGATAAGGACCTTTTTCATCGCGAAAATCTCCTGATTTGGTGTAACGACCAATCGGAGATTCGGGTTCCCTCGCGTTGCGCCAGCCACGTTCAACGCATGCTGAACGATCGCGTTTTTTGGTTTCGACGCAGAGCGGCTTTAGGCTATCTTCACTTCAAATCGAGGGGAGCTGACTATGCGATTTGTTCTCGCCGCCGCGATCACCGCGTCATTGGCCATGCCGGCGTTCGCCCAGCAGAGCCATGTGCCGCAATATGGCGAGCCGGACAAGGAAAAGACGGCGACGCAGAAGGCCGCCGACAAGGCAGACGCGGATGCCTATAAGCGTTCGCTCGGTTCGATTCCCGACAAGGGGCCTAGCGATCCCTGGGGCGCCGTGCGCAGCGATCCGCCGAAGGCCGCGGCCACCAAGACGGCCAAGACCAAAACCAAAACCGGCAGCGCCGAGGCCAAACCGCAGTAGCGTTTTGGCCGGCATCTCGCCTCAGACCAAGTGATCGACCTGGCGTCGTCCCCAAGGGACGATCGCCCAGATCCGCTCGTGGAGATAATACCAAGCGATCTTGGTGACGATTTCCATGCCTGCGATCGAGCCCGCGATCGATACGCGGCCGGTCATGAACCAACTGATGGCAAAAGTGTCGAGCGTACCAAGCGTCCGCCAGCTCAACGCCTTGAGAACTGACCTGGCGTGGGATTCTGCCCCCCGAAAAAACGTCACCCGGAGCCTCCTGCTGCTCAACACCTATCACGCGCAGACCGCCCTCCCGGTTCCCCCCGCCCTGTCACAAATCCATTCCTAGACAGGACCACCAAAGGCATGCATTTTGATCTTGAGAAATTCCTCAAAAGCCGTTGATTTAACTGATTAATCGACAGATTCGTCGACCGTGGCCGCTTCGCACGCCTTTTCCCAAACGGGATGAAGGACCTGAGAAAGGACCTGAAGATGAAATGGATTGCCGCGATTGCCGTGATCTGCGCCCTGACACACTCTGCGTCGGCGGAAACGCAGGACTGCAAAACGCTCACGGACCCGGCGGCGCGGCTGACCTGTTATGACAAGATCAATCCGCCGATCGCGACCTACCCGATCCCGCTGCCCAAGCCGTCGCGCGCGATCCCGCTGACGAAACCTGATGGGACGACGGGCAGCAATGTTTCGGAGGACTCGGAAGAAGAAGCGACGATGCACGCAATGATGAACAATATCTGCCGCGGCTGCTAGTGCATAATCCAAAAGGGCCTATGCGGCGTCCTTGCGGGTGAAGATCGGTTTTTCCCGCGACAAACGCGAGCGACTTATGGAAGATCGTGCGCGAGAAATAGGACCTGTCATTCGCTTGGCGGCTGGTTGCGGCGCCGCTCGAATGCGACGAAACGTCATGCCGCGCCGGACGTAGCAAAGTGCTCGAAATCGGTTATCTGCCATTCAGATGAACCTGCTCGAATCCCTCCCGACCGTGCTGGGTACGGCCGCGATTGCCCCCGCGCTGCTGATCCTGTGGCTCGTGGTGGCTGCGGGCGAGCGTCCGGGGCCGCCGCTGAGGATCTGGACGGCCTTCGCCCTCGGGGCGGCCAGCATCCTTCTGCTCGGCATTGTCCGCGCTCCATTCGCCCATATCGGCATGACCCCCGACAATCCCTGGCTGGCGCAGGCGCAGCACGCGGTATTCGGCGTCGCTCTGCCGGAAGAGTTGGTGAAGATCCTGGTCATCGCCGTGGTGTCGCTGCGGCGTCGCCCCTTCGCCGATCCCATGGACACCGTGGTCTATGGCGCGGCCGCCGGTCTCGGCTTTGCCGCCTATGAAAACCTCGCCTATCTCGTGCAGCATTCGGAGATGTGGCGCTCGCTCGCGGCTCTGCGCAGCGTGCTGACGGTACCATTTCACGGCGCGCTCGGCGTCATCGCCGGTGCCTATCTTGCGATTGCGCGCAGCGGGACCGCGCTCGGAGCGCATCGCTTCCACCGCGACTGGGCCCGCATCTCAAGCTACATCCTGTTGGTGGCGGGGCCGGTCGCGCTGCATGCCGGCTTCGATTTTCCGCTCCTGATGCTGCAAAAGGATCCGGACCTCGATCCCTCCATCCGGCTCTGGCTGGGCCTGGCCAGCATCCTGATCGGCTTCTCCTCGATCGGCTTTGCCATGCGGCTGGTGCGCCGCGTCGCGCGCCATCATGCGCCGCGCACCGAGATCGACCGCGAGCGGCTGAGCCAGCTTCGCAAGATGTGGGCCGTCCTGGTCGGCGGCGGCGGCGCCGGCTTCATCGGCCTCGTCTTCGTGCTGACCTCGGTGCACCACTGGCTGCTCAATCCCGACCGTAACCTCGCCTTCGTGCTGATTCCGATCGGGCTTGCCTCGATCGGGCTCGGCTGCGCTCTGCTCGTTGTCACAACCGCGATCTATATTGCCGGCCGCAACCGGATGCGGACCGCAACGCAGGGCTTTTCCTCGGTACCCGGTCGCGGCTAAGATCGTGCGATCCTGCATACGCTCCGCGGGGGAGAGCTTCCATGACCCATCGTGACGATTTGAACAAACTGCAATCCAAGATGAGCGCTGCGGTGCGCGAGCACTGGAAAGCCTTTCTGTTCGAAGGCATCCTGCTGGCCATCCTCGGACTTGCGGCGATGATCGTGCCGCCGCTCGCAAGCCTCGCGGTCACGATATTCCTGGGCTGGATGTTTCTCGTGACCGGCATCGCCGGACTGGTGCTGACCTATTGGGCCCGCGCCATGCCGGGCTTCTGGTGGTCGCTGATCTCGGCGGCGCTCGCCGTGCTGGCCGGCCTGATCCTGTTGGCGCGCCCGATGCAGGGCGTTCTCACCCTGACCATCGTGGTCGGCGCCTATTTCCTCGCCGAAGGCGTTGCCACCATCATGTACGCGCTGGAGCATCGCCGCGAACTGTCCGGACGCTGGTCCTGGCTCCTGGTCGCGGGATTGATGGACATCCTGATTGCCTTCCTCATCATCGCGGGCCTGCCGGGCTCCGCGGGATGGGCGATCGGCCTTCTGGTCGGCATCAACCTGCTGTTCGGCGGCGCCACGCTGATCGGCATGGCGCTGGCCGCGCGCAACGCCGCACCCTGATTTTTGGGCGTGACAAGCCGGAAGGCCTGCGCTAAGACGCCGCCATGATCAACCGCGCCACCAGCTTCTTTTGGTACTTTAGCTACGACAGCTCGCTGGCGGTGGGAGGATCGCGCTCAATCTGAAGAATTGCAGCAAGAAGTCCGAACAAGCCGCCAGACCTGGCGGCTTTTTTATTGGCCGGCAGGTTCGCACCAAACAGGAGCCCACCGTGTTGAGCACCACAGACGACCTTCGCATCAGGGAATTGAAGGAATTAAGTACCCCCGAAGAGGTGATGCGGGAAATCCCGCGCACCCTGACCGCAACGCGCGTCGTGATGGGCGCGCGCAATGCCATCCATTCCATCCTCAATGGTACCGACGATCGCCTGCTCGTCATCGTCGGCCCCTGCTCGATCCACGACCCCGCCGCCGCCATTGACTATGCCACCCGCCTCGCCGCTGTGCGCGAACGCCTCGCCGACCGGCTCGAGATCGTGATGCGGGTCTATTTCGAGAAGCCCCGCACCGTCGTCGGCTGGAAAGGCCTGATCAACGATCCCGGCCTCGACGGCAGCTTCGACATCAACAAGGGCCTGCGCCTGGCACGCAACGTGCTGTCCGCCGTCAACAATCTCGGCCTGCCCGCCGGCGCCGAATTCCTCGACATGACCACGCCGCAATATCTGGCCGATCTCGTCGCCTGGGCCGCGATCGGCGCACGCACGACGGAGAGTCAGATCCATCGCGAGCTCGCCTCCGGTCTGTCCTGCCCCGTCGGCTTCAAGAACAGCACCGATGGCGGTGTGCGAATCGCGGCGGAAGCGGTGAAATCGGCCTCGCATCCCCACCATTTCATGGCCGTCACCAAGGGCGGACGTTCGGCGATTGCCGCCACTTCAGGCAACGAGGACTGCCACATCATCCTGCGCGGCGGGCGCGCGCCGAACTATGACGCTGATAGCGTCGCGGCGGCGGCCGTCGAATTGCATCGCTCCGGCGTCAGAGAGCGCCTGATGATCGACACCAGCCACGCCAACAGCGGCAAGAAGCCGGAGAACCAGCCGAGCGTGGTCGCCGACATTGCCCGACAGGTCTCCGCCGGCGAACAGCGCATCATGGGTGTGATGATCGAAAGCCACCTCGTCGCGGGCCGCCAGGACGTGGTGCCCGGCGTAACTCTCACCTACGGCCAGAGCATCACCGATGGCTGTATCGATTGGGAGACGACCGTGCCCGCACTGAACCTGCTGGCGGACGCGGTCACAGCAAGGCGGGAGGCGAAGCGAGAGACGTTTCGCGAAGTCTCGGCTTGAACCGAGAACGCATGCAGTGGGGCACGTGCTTACGTGCCCCACATCTCACCACTTAGCACCCGCGGCAGATGCTCTTGATCTTCTTGTCGAGGATCGCGTCTTCCTTGTTGATCGGATCGGTCGGATTGGCGAGGTTTTTCTCGCTCGGAACGTCGCTGGCGCGCGGCTGGCGATGGCCGACCGGCGCCTCCGGAACGCTGCCGCTCTTGGTTGCTCCCGGCCCCGGCGGATTTGCGCCCTGTGCCATGGCGGCCGGTGCGCCCATCAGCATCAGGAGCGCCATCGAGACGATTATTTTTTTCATGTTGTGCTCCTTCCTCAAATCCCCCGGATGTCACCCGTCTCGCCCTGGCTCAAGGCAGAGGCGGATAGATATGCACGTCGCCACAATAGTCAGTCACACGATAGCGTGTTTCTTTCCCGACTTCACCGTGGCCGACCATAGAATCTTGTGCGGACACATAGGCCGGGCCGACCGGCGATTTGCCACACCCGCCGGGAATGTCGAGCACGTAGTCCGGCTGACATAATCCCGACACCCTGCCCCGCAACGCGCGCATCAATTCCTGCCCCTCCGCAAGCGTTGTGCGCAGATGCGCCGTGCCGGGGGCAAGATCCCCGTGATGCAGATAATACGGTTTTATTCTGCATTCAACGAACGCACGCATCAAAGTTTCCAGCGCCGCTGCATTGTCGTTGACGCCGCGGAGCAGCACCGACTGGCTCACCATCGGGATGCCCGCGTCGATCAGACGCGCGACAGCCTCGCGCACCGGCCCGGTCAATTCGCGGGCGTGGTTGGCGTGCAGCGCCACCCAGGTGGTAGCGCCGGTCACCTTGAGCGCGGCCACCATCTCCGCGCCGATGCGCGCAGGATCGGCGACGGGCACGCGGGTATGCAGGCGGATGATCCTGACGTGATCGATCGCGGCGAGATCGGCCATGATCTCGGCCAGCCGCCGCGGCGACAGCATCAACGGATCGCCACCGGTCAGGATGACTTCCCAGATCTCCGGATGGCTGCGGATGTAGTCCAGCGCAGCCGTATAGGCCGACTCCGACAGCGCGTTCTCCTTGCCCGGCCCGACCATCTCGCGGCGGAAGCAGAACCGGCAGTAGACCGCGCAGACATGGACGAGCTTGAACAGCACGCGATCGGGATAGCGGTGCACGATGCCGTGGACGGGCGAATGCGCATCATCGCCGATCGGATCGGCGCGCTCAGAAGGCTTTGTCAGAAGCTCCGCAGCGCTTGGGATGAATTGCCGCGCGATGGGGTCATCGGGATCATTGCGGTCGATCAACGCGGCAACGTCTGATGTCACCGCGATCGCATAGCGCGCGGCCACCTTCTCGAGATCGGCGAGATCGGCCTTGCGCGCAAAGCCCCGGGTGACGAGTTCTTTCGGCTCGCGCAGCGTCCGCGCCGGATTAGTGCTCTTCATCCTTCACCTGCCGGTGGCGTCCACACCACCTGATCGATCCGCAATGCGCCGCTCGCCAGCATCACCAGCCGGTCGAAGCCGAGCGCCACACCGCTGGCCTCCGGCATCTTGCCGACGGCGGCCAGAAACTCCTCGTCCAGCGGATAGCGCTCGCCGTAGCGCCGCGCCTTCTCTTCCATCGCGAGGCCGAAGCGGCGCCGCTGTTCGGCGGCGTCCGTCAGCTCGCCAAAGCCGTTGGCGAGCTCGACGCCGCAGGCATAGACCTCGAACCGCTCGGCAACCCGTGGATCGGAGGCCTTGGGGCGTGCCAGCGCCGCCTCGGGAATTGGGTATTCAAACAGGACCGTCAAGCGCCCATGTCCCAGCCTGGGTTCGACATGCTCAACCAGTACCTTGCTGAAGATGTCGGACCAAGTGTCGTCATCGGCGAGGCGCACCCTGGCGCCGGCGGCAGACGCGAGCAGGCTGCGGTCGCCCTCGCCGTCTGCGATCGTCGCCAGCAGGTCAATGCCGGCAAAACGTTGAAACGCCGTCGCAACAGTGAGCAACTCCGGCTCGGCCAGGGGATCGCACACCTTGCCGCGAAAACGGAACTGCGGGATGCCCGTGGCCTGCGCAGCCTGGGCGATCACCACGACCGTATCGGCCATGATCGCCTGATAGGGGCTTGCCGCGCGGTACCATTCCAGCATGGTGAACTCCGGCAGATGCAGGTCGCCGCGTTCGCGATCCCGAAACACCCGTGCAAATTCGAAGATTTTGCTCTCGCCAGCGGCCATCAGCTTCTTGCAGGCAAATTCCGGCGAGGTCCGCAGGTAGCGCGTTGCGCGGCTGCCATCGGCCGCCAAAAGCTCGGTCCTCGGCGCATGCAGATGGGTCTCGTTTCCAGGCGAAACCTGCAAAATCCCGGTCTCGACCTCGGTAAATCCCTGGGCCTCGAACCACGCGCGGACGGCGCGGGTGATCACGCCCCGCGCATGCAGGAACGGCTTGCGGTCGCCGTGCCGCTCGGCCGACCACCAGGGCGAAAGCCGGTCACCAGGCGCCATTAACAGTCCGCCCCAGAAAGCCGCAAAAGACTGGCATAAAGAGCCAAAATCAGTATGTTGCGGCCCGAAACCGCACTGGTGCCACCCGGGCACCCCCCACCTGCCGGGCGCAGGGCCAAAACATCAGGAAAAACAGCTTTGAGAGTCATCGCCAGTTCTATTCGCAAGGGCAACATTATCGAGCAAGACGGCAAGCTTTACGTCGTTGTCAGCGCCGAGAACATCCATCCCGGCAAGGGAACGCCCGTCAGCCAGATCGAAATGCGTCGAATCAGCGACGGGGTAAAGATCTCCGAGCGCTACAAGACCACCGACCAGGTCGAGAAGGCCACGGTGGAAGAGCGCAATTTTACCTACCTCTACGAGGATGGTGACGGCTTCCACTTCATGAATCCCGAGACCTACGACCAGGTCCAGGTGTCCAAGGACATCATCGGTGACGCCTCGGCCTATTTGCAGGAAAACATGACCGTGAAGCTTTCGCTCCACGAGATGAATCCGATCTCGATCGCGCTGCCGCAGCGCGCGACCCTGGAAGTCGTGGAGACCGAGCCGGTCACCAAGGGCCAGACCGCCTCCTCCTCCTACAAGCCGGCCGTGCTCTCCAACGGGGTCCGCACCGCCGTACCGCCCCATGTCGCGGTGGGGACACGCATTGTCGTGATGACCGAAGATGGATCTTACGTCGAGCGCGCAAAGGATTAAACTCACTCCTCGGGACGTGGGTGCCGGGGGGGCGTCGCAGTGGCTGCGAGAGTTGTCGGACGGCTTGGGCGATGGCTGGTAGCTCTATCCTTGCTTTCGGCCGCGCCGGTGTCCGCGGAAGCGTTCCAGACACCCTCGATTTTTGTGGCTCGCGTCGAGTGGCGCGCGGTGCTGGATCAGCTCCGCTCAGAACTTGATGCCGCTCCGGCCGCTGCCTCCAATTTCTCATTTGCCGGCCAACGCCGGGTCGGCTCATCAGATCCACGCTCGATGCCGGCGCTGGTGCAACTCAACGGCATCACCTCGCAGATTTTCAACGGCATCGGGCGCAGTCCGGTGCCGGTGCTGCTGCCCCTCGACACCGCCTCCTTTCTTGACGCGCGGCTGAACGGCGCTTCGCCCGAACGCTCGCTGTCGCGCTACCAGGCGGATTTCCGTCCCGTCGACCTCTTCGATGCCGGGCCAGCCGGCTATGACGCGGTGTTCTCGCTTGAGCCCGGCGCGGGAAGCGGCTTGCCGCCTCGAACCTTTGCCAAACCGGTGGAGGTGCAGATCACGGGTTCGCTTCTCACCTACGACATCGCCGATCCGCAGGGTGGCAAGGGCGAGCCGGTCAAATCGCTCGCCGCGCAATATCCGGACATGCGCCGCTTCATCCGTGAAGGCTACGTGCGCTATGCCTTCACCCGCTTCGGCGTGCCCTATGTGGTGTCGATCCAGTGCCTCGACTCCGCGCCGAAAGCGCGCCGGCTCGCCTGCCGCGAGGCCTATCCCGTAGCCGAACGGTTTCTGAAGGCGTTGCGGATCGCAGGCGGCCTGCCGGCACGGCCGCGCTTCGACATCCCCGCCGAGGCCGCCGAGCGGCCGGCCGCGCGATCGGCCGACTTCACCTTTCGTGCGCCCGGCGACATCATCGCCGGCACCGGCTATCACCGCCAAAGCGGCCGCGCCGACTTCAACGCCTATTCGCAGATCCGCTTTCCGCTGGAGGCGCCGGCATTCATTCATTCGCAGAAGCGCCACTCCGGCAGCGACACGCTGGATTTGCCGAGCAGCGGATACCCCTGGCGCGACAATTTCTGCGAGGCACGCAGCTTCAGCGTCGGCCAATGCGCCAACGGCTACGGTCACCAGGGTGAGGACGTCCGCCCCGGCGTCTGCCCGGTCCGCATCGACGGCGCCAATGGCTGCGATCCCAAGCAACAGCCGGTCTTCGCAGTGCGCGATGGCGTCGTGATCCGTTCGCCGAACCAGCAGGCGGCGACGCTGCAGATCAACACCCGCAACGAGCACATCCGCTTCCGCTACATGCACATGAACCCTGCGGCAATGGATGCCGACGGCGTGCTGAACGGGCGCGAGGTCGCCGAGGGCGAGAAGATCGGCGTGGTCTCGAACTATCTCGATCATCCCAACGGCACCACGCGCCACCTGCATTTCGACGTGCAGGTGTTCACGCGCGACGGCTGGATCTGGGTCAATCCCTACGTCACGCTGGTCTCGGCCTATGAGCGGCTGATCCATGGCCGCGGCCGCGAGATCGGGCCCGAGATCGCCGCAAGCCCCGCGATCGCGCATATTGCGCCGGAGGACACCGCGCATCCCGATATGCAGGAAGGCGCGGAGAATTAGGGCAAGAGCATCCGACCCCCCCTTCACCCCGTCGGGCGCGCCCTGCGGACCGTGAAGCTCTGCTTCATAGCCTGTCGAAATTATCGCGGATAGTCGCTCGCCGGATGCGGTCGTATGTCTGGGACAGGACCTCGATGCCCGGATTGGTCCAGCCCAACGGGAGAGCCGCGACATGCCCCAGGGTGATCAGCATCAGCAGTTCCTCCAGCAATCTTCAGAGAAGAACGCGGCCGGCATAGGTCGCCGAACCTTTCTGGCTGCCAGCGCAGCCACGGTGCTCGCCGGCAGCCGCGCGAGCTTCGCGCAGAACCAGTCGGCGGATGCGTCCGCTCCGACAAGCGAGGCGGCGATCCCTGACGCGGTCAAAGTAGAACGGCTGGACGGCTCGATTCTGTTGATCCGCATCGATCGGGCGCAGTCGAACCGTATCGAATTTTCGGCCTTCGTCGGCCTGGGCCGCGCTCTATTTACTCGATCACGATGAGGCGTTGCGTGTAGGGGTCCTCTATGCCCAAGGCCCCGACTTTGTGGGTGGGATCCTCGATCCCGCAACCTGGGCTCCCGTCCTGCGCAGTGGTCGCCGCCCGGACACTCACGAGTTCATCGATCCGATCGGCACGGTGCCGCCGCGTCGCGAGAAGCCGCTCGTCGTCGCGGTTCAGGGCAAGACTGAGGGGGCAGGCCACGAGCTTTTCCTCGCTGCCGACGTCCGAGTTGCCGCGAGCGATACCGTATTCGCTCAGGGAGAAGTGACCCGCGGTCACTTCCCGGCCGGCGGTGCGACGATCAGATTCGTTCGCGAGGCGGGTTGGGGCAATGCGATGCGTTACATGTTGACCGGCGATGAATGGGGGGCCGACGAGGCCTACCGTCTCGGCCTCGTTCAATACGTGACCCCGCCCGGCAAGCAGCTCGATCGCGCGATCGAGGTCGCACGCAAGATCGCCGCCGCGGCCCCGCTCGGCATTCGCGCGACACTTGCTTCGGCCAATCGTGCGCTCGATGACGGCCAGCAAGCCGCCTTCGCGGGGCTGCTCCCCGAACTCGGTCGGCTCGCGCAGAGCGACGACCACGAGGAATATTTCCGAGCGCTCCAGGACAAACGCGCTCCCGCCTACACTGGCCGCTGACGGCGGGATCGCTCGCCGGATTGCCGGAAGGTTCAAGCGCCGGCACCACGTCGCACCGGGTTGCGAGATCGCCGTCAGGGCCGCTCGGCGATGATCGTCAACGGCGCCGGCGCGGTATTGTTCGCCGGGCCGTCGCGCGTTGTGGTCACGTGGACCGTATCTCCGGAGAGCTTCACCTCGCCCTCCCAGCGATCGCCCAGGGCCACGCTGCGGATATTGGTGAGATTGATGCGCGGATAGCGCTTGCCGTCGTTGTCGATGCCGGTCGCCGCGACCACGTCAAGGATATGCAGCGTGTGGAAGGTTCCGGAACCACCGCCATTGTAGCTCGCGACCACCACAAGCAACCCGTTGGCCGTCGCTCCCTTGAAGGAATAGGCGGTCTCCTCCGGCGTGTCCGTCGCCTGCCGCTGCTGGGTCTGGATCTTCCAATCCTTGTACTCGCGAATGGGATCGAAATAGAGATTACTGCCGACGGCGGCGGCAAGATCGACCGTGACCCAGATGCCGTCGGAATCGGCGAGATCGCCGTCGCCGAAATCGCGGAATATCCCTGGCGGGATGGTCCGGCCGTTCAGCGTGAAGGCACGCCGCACTTCAGAGACCAGCGCGGCCGGACTTTTCGTTTCGTCGGCCTGTGCCGGCGCCTCCGCGAGCAGCGGACACACGATTGCGCAAAGCGCGCCAAGAGCCTCGACGACCAGCCGGCGGAATGACATCGGCAAACACTCCTTCCAGCCGCCAATACCGGCTGTCGCCGATCGGTCGCTGCGAGACGCCATCAGGTTCAGTTGCCCCGCTGCTACGACGCCGCGGCGCCGACGGCCCTTTGCCGCACCGGCGGGGTCCAGCGATAGGCCGCACCGTAGCGGTTCCAGACGTTGATCGCGCCGATCGCGGAGGTGAGATAGGCCAGCTCCTTCTCCGAAAACTCCGCGCTCGCCTCGGCATAGATTTCGTCGCTGACGCCGCCGCCGAGCTCAGTCAGCGCTTCCGTCCAGGCCAGCGCCGCGCGCTCGCGCCTTGAAAATTGCGGCGCTTCGCGCCACACCACGACGAGATTGAGCTTGTCGGCGGGAACGCCGAGCCTTTCCGCCTCCAGGATGTGATATTGAAGGCAGAAGGCGCAGCCATTGATCTGCGAGGCACGTATCTTGATGAGCTCAAGTAGTTGCTTGTCGAGGCCGGCCTTGCCGGCAAGCCCGCCCCGCGCCCGCACAGCATCATAGATCTCAGGCGCGATCTGCCTGAGCTGACCAAGTTCCTGGCGTGCATGTGACATTCTTAATCTCCTGGATTATAAGAACTCTGATTTACTATAAGAGCTCTGATATGATGCGCAAGAAAACGAAGCCGAGCACATCGAGGCGATCCGCGAAACAGCCTAAAGTCGCGCCGGCCAAAAAATCATCCCGCGGTCGAAAGGAATCAGCGGTGCCCTCGCCGCGCGGCGGTGTCCGCCTGCCGCTGCCGGGTGAAGGCAAGCGCGGCGAACACGGCTATTTCGGCTATCTGTTGCGGCAGGCCGCCGCCGCCTCGCGGCTGACGTTGGAACGCGCCCTTGCCGAGCTCGGCGCGACCGCCCCCCAATTCGTGGTGCTGACCATGCTCAAGGCCTATCCCGGGCTTTCGGGCGCCGACCTCGCCCGCGTCGCGCTGCTGACCCCGCAGACGGTCGGTGTCATCATCCGAAACCTGGAACGCGACGGCGCCATCAGGAAGACCCCGCACCCTGTGCACGGACGGGTGCTGCAGTGGACGCTGACCCGACGCGGCCTCACTCTGCTGGAGAAATGCCGTAAGCACGCGATGGCGTTGGAGCGCCGGCTCGGGGCCGGGCTGTCGCCACAGGCGCAGGCGACGGTGCGGCATTGGCTCGCCAGAATTGCCGCAGATTTGCAGCAATGAGGCGGCATCACGTCGCAAGCATGCTTTACCCGCGCAGCGATCGCGCCGCTAGACTGTGGCCATGAGACCGTCTGATTCCCCAAGGCTGCCGACCCGCCGTGCCCTGCTCTGCGCGAGCCTGGGCGCAGCCGCCCTGTTCATGCCGCCGTTGGCGGCGCATGCCGCGGCGCCACCCAGCTTCGAGCGATGGCGCGACAAGTTCCGCAATCATGCTCTGTCGAAGGGCATTTCGGAGGCTACGTGGAAGCGGGCAATGGCGCATGTCGAGCCCGACATGAGCGTGTTCAAGGAAATGCAGAGCCAGCCGGAGTTCACCGAGGAGACCTGGCAATACATCAACCGCCGCGTCTCCGACTGGCGCATCATCCATGGCAAGGCCGCGCTGAAGAAAAACGAGGCGCTGTTCGCGCGTATCGAAAGGGATTTTGGCGTCGAACGCGGCACGCTCCTCGCGCTGTGGGGCGTCGAGTCCGCCTTCGGCGATCCCCAGGTTCAACGGAACCATATGCGCCCGATATTCCCCTCGCTTGCAGCGCTCGCCTGGAACGCGCCGCGCCGCAAATCCTATTGGGAAAGCGAGCTCATCAATGCGTTGCGCATTGTCGACAAGGGCTGGAGCACGCCGGCGGAGATGCGCGGTTCCTGGGCGGGCGCGATGGGTCACACCCAATGGATGCCGGAGGTGTGGCTTCATGTCGGCATCGACTACGATGGCGACGGAAAAATCTCGCCGTTCGGCAGGCCCGACGACGCGCTCGGCTCGACCGCAAAATATCTGGTCGATCGCGGCAAGTAT
>Ga0153954_1001342_pt1 | contig 13572 bp, 14 predicted proteins | sample TSFL038MetaG_FD_102277 | JGI IMG/M metagenome (GOLD analysis project Ga0153954, IMG submission 102277) | Attine ant fungus gardens microbial communities from Florida, USA - TSFL038 MetaG | ecosystem: Host-associated > Fungi > Mycelium > Unclassified | place: USA: Florida, Wekiwa Springs State... | reverse complement strand
TAATCGGGCTTGTTATTCATTTGGCTCTCCTTTGGTGGTTTTTGTTTTAAGCTCCAAGGAGGGCCTTTTTTATGTTTTATGTCTAGATCTTTGCATCCAGCATAGAGACTTTGCGACTCTGCGGCTCTGCGTTTAAAAACTTTGTAGAGGGTTTAAGATGCGCCTGTTTTTTGGATTAGAAGTTCATGCGCCATGGCCCGATCAGTTGCCACATGGGCGTCTTTTGGCTCCTGAAATGCGCCATATCACTTTGGCCTTTCTCGGAGAAATTGACGAGACGAGCCTTTTACCCCATTTAAATACCGTACCGAATCTTCCAAAAAAACTTGGCTGGAGTGGACATTTCACCAGCGTCGATTTTTTTCCTCACCGCCATCCCAATGTGGTTGCCTGGTGCATGGAATGGCGTGTAGAGCAGAAAAGCTTGCTTGATTACCAACAGCAACTCTCCTCCTATGTCAAAGAGTTAGGCTTTACGCTTAAAGAAGGGCATTCCTTCAAGCCCCATGTCACTTTATGCCGTTCCCCTTTTAAAGAAAACGAGTGGCGGCAAGCGTTTCAGCCTTTGCCATTCTACACCGGTGCGCTACACCTCTACCGCAGCCTGGGCCATTCGACTTACGAGCCGATTTGGACCCGTCCCGTTCACCCTCCGTTCATTGAAGTGGAGCATACCGCAGATATTGCCTTTCAAATTTATGGATCAAATAGTGAAGAGCTTTTCCGCAATGCGCAGCTCGCCTTGGCTTTTAAAGCGCCTTCATTGCTTGAAGAGCCAGATCCCCCGTTTCCGATCAATACCTGGGAGAGCACCATCAAAGGGCTTAATTGGCAAATTGGGGAGCTCGATCAAAAGGAAGGGACCCCCTTTAAAGCGGTCAGTTACCACGGTAATATTGAAACAAAAGATGGTTTACTCACATGGGAGATGATCGTCGATGTATAATCTAAAAGAAATTGCTCCTGCCACCTACATCATCCCCAAAGAAAGGGAGATGAAAGTTCCTGGATTGCTTATTGCAACTTCTGAGCTGATCCATGAGATGGAGATCGATAAGCCGCTCGACCAATTGTATCGCGTGGCGCAATTGCCAGGGATTGTTGGATACAGTATTGCTATGCCCGATATTCACTGGGGTTATGGCTTTCCAATTGGTGGGGTAGCTGCGACCGACGTCAAAACAGGAGTAATTAGTCCTGGGGGGGTGGGTTACGACATCAATTGCGGAGTGCGTTTGGCGATCATTCCGATCCGTTTTTCAGAGTTGGATCTTCCGACGCGGATGGAGCTGCTTAAGAACTTGTTCGAGTTGATCCCCTCCGGAGTGGGCCACGGACATAAGCACAAACCCAGCTTAACCGATGCCGATTATCGCAATATCATTCATTTGGGTGCCGCCTGGTCTGTACAACAAGGAGCCGGTTTTGAAGAGGACCTCTCCCATTGTGAAAGCCGCGGCGTGATTGCCGGCGGTGCCCTAGAGGCTGTCTCCCCAGAAGCTCGTGCCCGGGGAAAAGATCAGCTAGGATCGGTGGGATCGGGCAACCATTTTGTGGAAATTGGAGAGGTCAAATCCCTTTTAAATGCAGAAATTGGGCAAAGCTGGGGAGTAGAAAAAGGGGTTACCTATGTGTTGATCCATTCAGGATCGCGCGGCTTTGGCCACCAAATTTGCCAAAATACCCTCGATCATTTTATGACCGAAGGATATGCCAAAGGCCTTCCTGATAAACAACTAGTCGCGGCTCCTTTATCCAGTTCGGCAGGGCAAACCTATTTTGCGGCCATGGCCGCTGCCGCCAATTACGCTTTCAACAACCGGCAGCAAATCCTCCATTTGGTGCGTAAAGCCATTCACAATGTGCTGAAGATCGATCCACGCGAAGTGCGGCTCATCTATGATGTATGCCATAACATTGCCAAAATCGAAGAACACCTCTTTGAGGGGAAGCTACATAAACTGTGCGTCCATCGCAAAGGCGCCACGCGGGCATATGGACCAGGCGCTACCGAGCTAAATCCCCTCTATCAAAAAACGGGGCAACCCGTTTTGGTCCCAGGCGATATGCAGCGCGCCAGCTACCTGATGGTAGGCTGTGGCAATTCTTTGACATGGGCGAGCGCGTGTCATGGCGCGGGCCGCGCGCGCAGCCGCGTTAAGTCGCTCAAAGAGTGGTCAGGACGCGATCCGATCCGAGCGATGGCCAAAGAAAACGTGCACGTGATGGCCAAATCTCCCCGTACCATCGCCGAAGAGATGCCCGATGCCTACAAGAATGTGAGGGCCGTCGTTGAGGCTGTGGAGCTGGCAGGGCTTGCTAAGGCGGTTGCCGAGTTGAAACCTCACTTAGTTGTAAAGGGCTGAGTCAGAGTTAAACGCAGAGGCGGGGAGGCGCAGAGATCACTATCAAAGAGAAAAATGCATGACTTTCTGTTGCTCCTCTGCGACTCTGCGTTGAAATCGTCCATTTAAATTTTTCTCGCTGGGAGTGGCAGTCTAATCCGCACCTGCAAATATTCCCCTTTTTGCGACTCAAGCTCAATTTTGCCGTGGTGCTCTTCCGCGATGATGTCATGGGCGATCGCGAGGCCAAGACCCGTGGCTTCTCCGGGGGGAAAAGGATCAAAAAAAGCGGCCATCTCCTCCTCCGATAAGCCGGGGCCGTTATCGGTAATCAAAATATCCACAGCCTGTTGCTTGGTTTCGGTGCGGATGTTGAGATAAGGTTTAAAATTGGCGCCCAATTGCTCTTTGGTTTGCCAGAGCATATACAAACTGTTCTCCAGGATATGGCGAAAGGCATGCGTGATGTCCTCCGCAACCCCTTCAATCATCCCAATGCTAGGATCATATTCCTTTTGCACATCGACCTGAAAATCGGAGTGCTTTTCCCTGAACCGTTCCAAAGTAGCTGCGATGCACTGATTGATGAGGGTATGCAAATTGATCGAACGGATCTCCACCTTCCCAGATGCGCTATGAGAAGACTGATCGAGGACCAGGTCGACGATCCCTTCCGCTTTGTTGCGCGCTTGATTAATTTTTTCCAAATAATTGCGCAAAATTTCGGAATTGTTGATAAAATTCTGAAAGAGCGCTTCCCCCAATTTGGCTTTAGCGCTATCCAAAGAGGTGCGCATAAGCTCTAAGCTCGCTTCGCTGGCCTTAGTGTAATCACCTATATCGAGCAAAGGTTCCCGAATTTTCCGCCCGATCCCCGAGGAAAGCATTCCCAGCGACGCGAGTTTTTCTTTCACAAAAATTGCGCTCTGCGCCTCCTTCAATTGCTGCGTTTTAAACTGGATTTTAGAGGTGAGCGTGCGATTATAGTCTTCTAGCTGGGCCAAAGAGAAAATTCTTTCGCGCATCAGCACGGCGACCACCAAAGTCACCGCAGCGATGATGCTGAGAAAACTATCCAAAAAGATCAATGGATTGTTGCGCAAATTGTGGACTAGAGAGCCAAATCCCATCGAGGCTGGTACTAGGGTGGCAATGCTAACTAAGAGGGCAGTCAAAGTGCCTCCGTGGAGGTGGTAGCGGAAAGCAGCCCATAGGCAGATGGGGATATATAAATGGGTCAAGGGATAAGCTTTCCAAGAGGTGAAATAGGTGATAGCCATAAAGCAAGCCGCTATTAAAAATCCTTCACCGATATGCTCTTTGGCATCCTTTGGAAAGGGGTAAAGGGTGTATACGATGATAAACGGGGTTAAAATGATCACTCCAAGAGTATCCCCCAACCAGAAAGTTAACCATTGTTCCCAGAATGATCCGGAACCGCTGAGCTGGAAGAAGTGGAACGCCGAGATCCCCACCGTAGCAGCCAGCATGCAAGAAACAATTCCTCCTGATACAAGAAAGATCCAGATATCATTTAAGGTGGAAAAATAATCGTTGCTGTTGAGGCGGCGCATCACATAACCCCCTACAAGCGCTTGCGCCAAGGAAGCCGCGGCGATCAAACACCCCACAAGGATAGCTACGACCGGGTCGGAAATGCTGTTCAGCAGGTGAATGCAGTTATACGCCGCATTGCCCAAGAAAATCCCTGGCCAAATTTTCCAGCCAAATAAGAGGATTGCCGCAAGGGAAATCCCTGTCGGAGGCCAAACGACTGAAATGCGCAAAGGAAGACCCGTAATGCCCGCCAGTTTACCCAGTTCGGCGCCAATGTAAATAAGCAGAGCTGAAAGCAGGATCATTCCCCAACGAAAATAGGGGGAATGCATTTGCCCTTCATAGTAAATCTTACTTCGCATATAAACAACTCTATAAACTAAAACCTAAGGGATTAGCTATGAAAAAATTATTCACAGTTTTATTTATCGCATGTACAGCTCAGGCGATGGCTTTGTTACCACCCCTCTACACCTCAATCGATGAAGTTAAAGCGATCGTCAATAGTCCAGAATTGTCCCAAAAATTGGATAGCGGAGAATCGATCATTGCCGTCCGCCGCACTCGCGATGGATGGGTAGTGATCACCAATAAACACGTTTTGTCTGGCCAAATGGAAACGCTTCCAGCGGATCATCCCGGCCCAGCCCAGTTTCAATTGAAGTGGGGCGAGCCCATTGAAAGAACCAAGCTCCCTTCCAATCGGCCGTGGAAACAACGGTCCGGCGCATAACATTCAAAATCCGCAAACGCTATGCTTCTTTGCGGATTTTTCTTCCTCCAAGCTTTCCAAAATATATCTTTCCAAAAATAAAAATTTGAGTATCTTGCTAAAAGATGGAACTAGGTCCGTCTTAAAGGGTAACGCTTTGACCCTAAAATCTCAAAGCAGTCTATTTACATGGAGGAATGATGATTCTAAAGAATCTCAATCAAATGAAAACGATGCTCATGGCTTTTAGTCTTAGCATTACTGTAATGGCGCCGATCTTCGCTGGTCAAACAACGGATTACATTCCGATTGCAGAACTAGTGGGAACAGTGCCTAACGGCGATAACACGACCAACGCGTTTGGTTCAACTGTAAAATTAAATGGCGACTGGGCGTTCGTCGCTTCCCCACTTGCAAAACCTACGGGTGACATTGCTGCAGGCGTTGTTTACGCTTATCAAAAAAAATGTGGCGTATTTGACATTAACAATCCCCAAATCATTGAGCTTTCTGGCCCTTCCCACCACTTGGGACTTTTGAAAACAGAATCGCAAGGCGATTGGCTATTTTTGTCTTGCATCGGTGGTCCACTTGAGGATCCCTCAAGCTTTAAAGGGGCTGTTTTGGTTTACAAGCTGATCAAAGGAATTTGGACTCCTGTTCAAACAATCGACACCACGACTGTTCCTCAATTGGCAGACTTAGTTGCGATCAGTCCGAACGTGAGTCCTTTTGGCTCTCCTTATGAATTTCAACAAGGAGCTAGCTTTGGAATCTCCTTTGGCGTCGACGTAAACTCTGGTTTGATGATTGTGGGTGCGGAAAACCAATCCACAGATCCAAATTCGGTTAACCAAGGGCGTGCCTATGCCTTTAGATTAGTAAACAATCAATGGCAATATCTTGCGACCCTGCAGAATCCAGAAGGGCTAATTACCAATGATGGGTTTGGCGCGCAAGTAGCTTTGAAAGGGAATTTGGCGTTGATCAGCAATGGGATCATCAACCAAGGGCCGCGCGTTGGAAATTCGAAAGTGTATGTTTATAAATTTAATAAAAACAAATGGCAGCTGGTTCAAACTGTAAAAGGGACCCAGCCAACAAATCAGTCCACAACTCTCTCGTTTGCTGTGGTACCAGGGTTCACAGTCCAAGTTGGGGATACTTTTGGAAGCGCTTTAGCTCTTAATAATGATTGGGCCGTGATTGGTGCAGCCTATGAAAACCTAGGTACAACCACAGGGAAAGGGGCTGTTTACTTCTACAAAGTTGATCCAAATAAATCGCAACCATTGACCTTTGTACAAAAAGAAGTGGCCAATGATTCAAATCCTTTAGCGCAACAGTTTGCTTTAACAAGCGTTGCTGTAGATGGAGATACAGCTGTCGTTTCAAACGTAACAGCTTCACAAGGATCCACTCAGTTTAGCGGTGGGGCATTTGTCTATAAATTGAAAGGGAATAAGTGGAAGTATGATACAACGTTGTTTGATCCACTTAACACTTCAGCATTCATTGCTTTATTCAGTGGTTCGGTGGATGTTCAAGGCAATACCATCATTGTCGGTGGTGGAGTTCAAGGGCTCGCCAACGTCGGGTTAGTAGGAACACCTCCCATCCTCGGTTCTTTCCCTGCACAACCTGACTTATTGCGTGCGGTGATCTACACGCAATGCTGCGACTAAGTCAAGAGTGGTTTCATTTGTAAATTAGTGAATAAAAAGGCATCTAGATAGTTTTCTAGATGCCTTTTCCAATTTTTAGGGGGCAAATTGGGTTTTAAGGACCAAGCTTCCTTCCACGCGCCCGTGGCGCAGGTCCTCCAGCGCTTGATTGGCCTCTTCAAGAGGGTAAAGGGTGACTTGAGGGTGCAAGGGAATCTGCAGGTTAAAAAAGTCGATCCCATCTTGCCGGGTTAAGTTGCTGACCGATTGGATGGAACGCTCTTCCCAAAGAAGTTCATAGGGGAATGAGGGAATATCGCTCATGTGGATCCCGGCGCAAATCACTTTTCCCCCTTTTTTGACTGCTTTCAGAGCTTGTGGGACTAACTCTCCCACAGGAGCAAAAATTAATGCTGCCTCCAGTTTGTCAGGAGGGATTTCATCTGAGCCCCCAGCCCAAGCAGCGCCTAAATCTTTAGCAAAGATTTGCCCTTTTTTATCTCCGGGACGGGTAAAGGCATATACTTTTTTTCCCAAGGCGACGGCAATTTGTGTTAGTAGATGGGCCGAAGATCCAAAGCCATAAAAGCCAAGGGTTTTGGCATTACCGGCAAAGCGCAAGGCACGAAAACCGATCAGGCCGCCGCAAAGGCATGGCGCGAGGTAAGCAGCATCGGCACTCTTTGGCAAATGGAAACAAAAAGCCGCATGAGCTACGCAATATTCAGCATAGCCTCCATTGACGTGATAGCCGGTGTAGATTGCTTGGTCGCAAAGATTTTCCCGGCCTGTCGTGCAAAATTCGCATTTGCCGCAAGCGCCTTGCAACCAAGCCACTCCCGCACGATCGCCCATTTGCCAACCGGTGACTTTTTCACCTATTGCCACGACTTCAGCAACAATTTGATGTCCGGGAATAATGGGCAAAACGGGCTCAGGCAATTCACCATCAACCACATGCAAATCGGTGCGGCAGAGCGCACACACTTCCACTTTCAGCAAAAGTTGTTCGGGTAGAGGCGTTGGAATAGGCAAATCCTTCAAAATTAAAGGATTATGTATTTGAGTTAAAACCATTGCTTTCATTTCATTATGATAACATTCTTAAAATTATTTATAATAACACATAGTTGCAAGGAGGCATTTATGGTTCCGGATAGATTATTCAATCAAGCAGCTCAAATATTACAAGAGATCAACAACCATCCTGAGCACCTCAAAAAGATATCCGATCCTTTACGTCCGGTCGTTTTAATTGCGCTCACCAACTTGCAAAGTTATGAAAGTCATAGTGAGAAAACCATTCAAGAATCTCTTAGGATATTGAACGATTGTCGAAATGGAGAGATTCCCAAAAGTTCGTTCGTAAAAAGAATCCAAAAAGCCTTTCAAAACCGTTCTAATAACAGAGTCACTTCCACGCAACTCGCCCGCGCCTTGAAACAATGTGAGCAAGAGCTTTGGTTTAGGCAAGGGGAAGAGCTTTTCAAGAAAGGGAATACCGATGAAGCTTTTACTAAGCTCGACAATGCTGCCAAAAAAGGCTCAGCCCGGGCTCATACTTTATTGGGGCAAATGTTTGAACAAAAGCAGGTTTCGGAAGATCGGCGCACGGTTTATCTCAATACTTTCGGATTGCATGGGCCCTATTTCAGTAAAGAAAGCGTGCGCAAACGTCATAAGAGCTTAGACTTTGACGTTGAGCTCGCGCGCGAGTTTTATGCTAAAGGAGCCGATAAAGGCGATCCCGTTGCCATGCGTAAAATTGCCGAACGCAATCTTGCTATTTTTGACCAATCGGTCAAAGATAAAAGACCGAAACAGCAATTCAAAAAAGGAGCCTTACAATGGCTCAAAAAAGCCGCCAAGCTCGGCGATGCTGAGTCCGCTGAGCTCCTCAAAAAGCACGCCGCTTAAATCTCGGAAGCAGAAAGAGGAAGAATTTTTGGGATTGAAGGAATTCGCTCCACGCCGTGTTTCAAGAAAAAAGCAATTTGACTTTTGTTGGCTTCTCCTTTAGCAACACGAATGATGAACTCTTCATAAATCTCATCATGGAAAGGAATTTTGATTCCGTTCAATTCGAGAAATAGCAGCGTTGCAAGGGCTCCTGTTCTTTTATTTCCATCGTTAAAGGGGTGGTTTTTGAACAAGATGAAAAAGATAGGCGGCGGCCTTATCATAGATGGTTTCATGCAGATACTGACCAAACATAGAGGATTTTGGCATTTCGATTGCTGAGTTTAATAAACTTAAAACCCGAATTCCACTTAACCCTCCATGTTCTTCCACTAAGGCATCATGGAGTTCAATAACTTGTTCCAGTGATAAAAAATAAATCATCGCTTAGAAAGGTTTTTGGCAAGCTGATACCTTTCTTTGAGAATTTTTTTCAAGGCTTTTCTGAAAGTGGCATTGTCTACATCCATACTAGATTCCTCTTCACAAGCCTCACGAGCAGCTAATGATTCTAAAATATATTCTCTCATCGATACCCCTTTTTGCGTAGCTCGCATTTTTAAATGCGTGTGCTGTTCTGCTGGAATATCCAAACTTAATCGGACAATTTCATGCTTTGAGTGAGACATAATAATCTCCTGATTTCCACATTTCCACAATACATGAAAATCAGATTTTTTTTCAAGAGGCTAGTACAACCGCATTAGTTTTTCTGGCTTTGGGTACTAAGATTTACATGGCTTGGGAGGCGAGGTAAGAGGTAGTCCAGGCGTTTTGGAAGTTGAAGCCGCCGGTGATGCCATCGATGTCGAGGATCTCTCCTGCGAAGAAGAGCCCGGGGCAAAGACGACTTTCCAGGGTTTTGAAGTTGACTTCGTCGAGCGGGATTCCGCCGCAGGTAACAAATTCTTGTTTGTATGTGGTCTTTCCGGAGACAGGATAAGGATCTTTTTGCAACAGGCTAGCGAGGCGCAAAAGCTCTTTGTTGGGAAGATCGCACCACCGCTTCTGAGGATCGAAGGCATGGATTTCGAGAAGTTTTTTCCATAGGTTGCGAGGGAGCGGAACTGCCGGTCTAGAAAGGGTTTGGGGACCATTTTGACTTTTGAAAGAGAGCAGGTGGTCGGCAAGGTTGCTGATCGAGGGGAGCCAATTGACGTGCAGCGTGGTTTGGTAATCGTGCGAATGGAGGGTGCGCGCCTCCCAGGCCGATAGTTTCAGCGCGGCAGGGCCACTAAAGCCCCAGTGAGTGATGAGCAGGGGCCCTTTTTGGGGCACGCCACCCATATCCACTTGAGCTGGATCGACGCTAATTCCGGCAAGCTCTTCCAGTGGGAAATTCGGAATATTGAATGTGAAAAGGGAAGGCACAAGCGGCACTAGAGTGTGCCCCAATTTTTCGGCGAGCGCGAGCCCTTTGGGTTGGCTACCGGTGGCGAGCAAGACAGCATCGGCTTCAAGACCTGCGACATGGAACTTTCCATCCACTTTATCCAGCGTCTCAATTTTCTGCTGCAATCTAATCTCAACTCCTGCATTATCAGCAGCTTGCATTAAACAAGCGATAATCGTCTGAGAGGAATCGGTGATAGGAAACATCCGCCCATCTTCTTCAGTTTTCAACTCCACCCCGCGCTGTTCAAACCAAGCGATCGTATCTTTGGGCTGGAAGCGGTGAAACGGGCCGAGCAGGGCTTTGCCGCCCCGCGGATAGTTTTGTACGAGCTGCTTGGGTTCGAAGCAGGCATGGGTCACATTGCAGCGTCCCCCGCCGGAAATGCGCACTTTGGCAAGCAATGTGGCGGTTTTCTCTAAGAGAATGACTCGATCGGCTCGATTTTTTTCAGCGGCGTTGATGGCGCCAAAAAAGCCGGCAGCGCCCCCTCCGATTACAACGAGGGTTCTCACGACGCTACTCCTCTCATGATGCAATGGCTAAGCGTGTGCGGGTAAAGTAACTGATCGCGTAAACGGTGACCCCATTTAAAATAAAGCCAGGAATGAGTGGATCTAGGGTAAAAGGGAGATAACCTCCAACAAGCGGCCATGCAGCAACGGTTAGGCCGCCCGCCATCATTCCGGCAATGGCCCCATATTTATTAGCGCGAGTGGAATAAAGGGCGATCAGCGTGAGCGGGCCAAATGAGGCGCCTAAGCCCGACCATGCGTATTGAACCAGGGTGTAGATCGAACTGAACTTAAAGGAAGCGATCACATAGGAGAAAAGGATAGCCAAGACAATCCACACGCGGGAAGCGTTTAGTAAGTGGCGCGAGGTGAGTTCCCTTTTAAATAAACGTTTGTAGACATCTTCGGTTAAGATAGAGCTTAAAATAAGCAGTTGAGAGCTAATGACGTTCATTGTTGCCGCTAACACGGCGCAGAGGATCAACCCCACCAAGAAGGGGGAAAAGGTCTCTTTGGCCATGGTGATAAAGACCATCTGGGGATCACTTAAATTTCCCTGGTAATAGCTCACTCCCACGAGCCCCATAAACGTAGCTGCAGCGAGGGAAAGAACCATCCAGGCCATTCCGACATTGCGCGATTTGGAGATTTCTTGTGGATTGCGGATCCCCATAAATTTAGTGACGATATGGGGTTGCCCAAAATAGCCCAAACCCCAATTAAAGAGCATGGTCAAAACGGCGATTAGTTCCAGGCCATTGGAAGGGAAGAAGCGCAAATCTGTTCCCAATGTTTTCCAATCTAAAGTGACTTTTTCCCATCCGCCGATATTATTCATCACGATAAAGGGCACCACAGCAATGACAATCATCAGGAAAAGTCCCTGGACCAAGTCGATCCAGGCTAAAGTGATGAATCCTCCCATGATCACGTAAGCGACCACGATTGCCGCGCCCACTAAAATGCTCGTGTCGTAGCTAATGCCAAACAAGGATTGCCCTAAGAGTCCAAGGCCGGTCAGTCCCGCGCAGATATAGACTGTGTAAAATAGGAAACTAAAAAAAGCTGACAGGCGGGGGAGCCAGCCTGCTTCATCTTGAAAGCGGCGGCTTAAGAAGCCGGAAAAGGTAGAGCAGTTCCATTCTCCGGTCAACGTGCGGAATTTAGTTGCCACCCATTGCCAGTTGAACCACATGCAAATCACCAATCCCACGGCGGTCCATGACTGGTAAAGTCCTCCAATATAAATCAAGGCAGGATAGCCCATGAAGAGCCAGCTGCTCATATCGCTCGCGTGCGCAGCCATCGCCGTCAGCCAATAGTTCATCGAACGGTTGCCGATGATAAAATCAGTGGAGGATTTAACTTGTCGGGAGGACCAAAAAACCACTCCCGAGAGGAGGCCGAAGTAAAGAACGAGTGCCAAAATCATACAAAAATATTCTATCACATTCTGGATTAGAAAGCTAGGGAGAAGTTGCGGCAAGGAGAACTTAATGTTAAAGGATTGCGCTGTTGAAACTTAAGAGATCTTAGAAGGCAACATCTAGACAGCCTGGCGGAATAAGTCGTTGCTAAATTTGAGACGAATAGCCATAATCAAAAGTTTTTAATTAGCATGCCAAACAATTTGGGAAGCTTGGCTTCAAGACATGCTTTCGGGAATGGCGATGGTTAGAAATTGAGGAGTAACGACAGGGACAACAACAATAGTAAAAAGTAATCCAATTGATGCGATCATCTGTTGTGTTTTCAATTATTAATTGAACATGTTTTATTTTAACATTAAATTAATTTTAGCGTGAGGTTTTTATGTCTTCTTATAATTACGGTAACTATGGCCGCTATAGTGATCCCTATAGCCACCCAAGCTACCAAGCAGCACGCCCAGTACACCCAGAGTGTAAGCTCACACTGGCTCAACTTCTTTCATCTCCAGCAGTACGCGAGGATGTTGAACGAACACTCGGCGGCGGTGGGTCAGGTATATCAGCGCGTTGGCGGAAAGTTGCTGTAGAACTTTCCAAAGGTAATAAGAAAATCAATATGACTTTTTTGCAAGATATTGAAAATTCTCATAACAATGGTCCTCAATGCGCGAAGGCCTTTTTGAACAAGCTCATTGGTATGCCGGAAATTACTGGAGAAATGTTTATTCAGGGACTGAGTAATGTATTACTGGAAGTATGCGCAGGCAAACTTCGCGAAGTTGCTGCCAAAGGTGTCCCAGAAACAAAAGGCCCTATAGATAAAGGAATACCTGGAGCTGTCGTCCAGATCCCTTCCGCTGCCCTAGCGAAAGATGAAAAAACCGAAGAGCTAGCAGCCTCCAGAGCTCGCCTTCTTGATGTCGAAAGACAGATGCAAGAGATCAAGCGAAAAAACGAAGAGATGGAACGCCGCCTCAAAGAAGCTCAAAAGTCAAAACCAGCTGAAAGGCCTGCTGCCGCCCCTGATGCAGCAGGAGATGATTGCGTGATTTGTGAAGATAGAAAGCGCACGAATATCGCCCTTATTCCATGTGGTCATGCCGCTTACTGCGCAACATGCGTTGAGCTCATTAAAAAATGCTCACTTTGCAACAAAGTGATTCAAAACCGCATGAAGGTATATCTCCAAAACTAAATCTTTTTTTCCATTGAAAGGGGCCATTTTTGGTCCCTTTTTGCATTTCCTTTTATTCCATCCTAGCTCTCTCCGTTACGACTCGTGTGAGGGCCCGAAATGTTCTTTCCGAAAGGAGAATGTGACCTTCATCGGGAAGAGGCACGGGCACGACGCACACGAGCAGTATCAGAGTTTGACTTTTGCAAAAAAACTCTTCAATCCCATACAGTCTATAAAAGCTTTCTCAGGAAAAATATGGAATACGATGTTGCGGTGATTGGGGCGGGGCTAGCTGGCTTGACGGCGGCGGTTTATTTGCATAAGGCGGGCAAGAGAGTAGCCCTCATTGAAGCGGATAGCAGGGTGGGGGGTAGGGTAGCCACCGACCGGGAGCAAGGCTTTCTCCTCGACCGGGGCTTTCAGGTCTATTTTACCGCTTATCCTGAAGGGAAGGCGCTTTTAAACTATGCGACCTTGGGCTTCCATTCCTTTAAACGGGGGGCTTATGTGCGTTCGGAAGGGGGATTAGCAAAATCCTCGACCCTCGCGATGACTTGTTTGGACTTTTCAAGGCTTTTGGCTCTAAATTATTGAGCTGGGGGGATTTCTGGAATTTCCTGAAACTGATTTTGCGGCTGCGGCAAGGTCACTTCGATACCTATATTCAGCCGGGGATGGAAGCTTATGAAGCGTTGGGGCGTTATGAGATGTCGGAGCGTTTCTTTGAAAAATTCATCCGCCCTTTTTGCGGAGGAATTTTGCTTGACCGCACTCTGCACGCGCCAGCCAATCTAGTGGCGCCCACCTAGAAAATGTTGAT
>Ga0153954_1001341_pt1 | contig 13577 bp, 13 predicted proteins | sample TSFL038MetaG_FD_102277 | JGI IMG/M metagenome (GOLD analysis project Ga0153954, IMG submission 102277) | Attine ant fungus gardens microbial communities from Florida, USA - TSFL038 MetaG | ecosystem: Host-associated > Fungi > Mycelium > Unclassified | place: USA: Florida, Wekiwa Springs State... | reverse complement strand
TCCTTCACCGCATTCATCGCCGCGGCGAGCTTCTCCGGATCGCGCGAACGCACCACGAGGTTGGTATTCGGCTTCTGGTTCTCGTCCATGAAGGGATAGCTGCCGATGATGGTCTCGGGATGCGCATTGGCGATCTCGCGCAGGGGGCCGCCGATGTCGCCTTCCCGCGCATTGGCGCGCACGCTGTCGGACAGCATCTTGACGCCGGATTTCAGCTTCGGCGCCACGATATCCATCATCGCCTGCATGATCGTGGGGATGCCCGCCATCACGATGACATTTCCGAGCTTGAAGCCGGGAGCCAGGATGGTCGCGCTCTGGATCAGCTCGGCCCCGTCCGGGATCCGCGCCATGCGCAGCCGCGCCTCGTTCAGGTCCTGGGAGCCCCACCGCTCCCGGAACCGCGCCACCACGTCGGGATGATGATCGATGCCCACCCCAAACGCCTTGGCCACGCTATCGGCGGTGATGTCGTCATGGGTCGGCCCGATGCCGCCGGTGGTGAAGACATAGGTGTAGCGGTTTCGCAGCGCGTTCAGCGCCCCGACGATATCCGCCTCGTCATCGGCGACAATCCGCACTTCCTTCAGGTCGATCCCGATATTGGTAAGATACTCGGCGATGAAGCCGATGTTCTTGTCCTTGGTCCGCCCGGACAGGATCTCGTCGCCGATGACCAATATCCCCGCGGTGACGATCTCGCTCATGACTACTCCCTAAGCCTTCTCTAAACGGTCCCGTTTTCCGCTGCTGTCGTTCTCGAAATTGCCGAGGCAACATCTTGAAGTCACGGGGCTTTGCTGCCGAAATAAGCATCCGAAAGCCATTTTTTCAGGCAGCTCCCGCTCCGTCCATAGTAAAAGCGGTTAGCCAATGCATATCCCGCTGGCCCGGCCCTTGCTACCGTCCCGTCAAGTCATGCACTGTTGCGCATGGCCGCAGCAGATAGGGTTCTATGGCAGTTGCGTTCGATGAGATGAACGGCCCTGGAGGCGACCTCCGCTCGGCCTATTCCGAGCTCTCCCGCTGGCTGAAGGAGACGCCTCCGGACGCCCTCGAATATCGCCGGCAGGAGGCCGAGCTCCTGTTCCGCCGGATCGGCATCACCTTCGCCGTCTATGGCGATGCCGAAGCCCAGGAACGGCTGATCCCCTTCGACGTGATTCCGCGCATCCTTTCGGGGAAGGAATGGGCCGTCCTGGAAGAAGGCCTGCGCCAGCGCGTCAAGGCGCTGAACCTGTTCCTGCGCGACATCTATCATGACCGCGACATCCTTCACGCCGGAATCATCCCCGACGATCTGATCTTCCAGAACCCGGTGTTCCGCCCCGAGATGAACGGCCAGGACGTGCCGCACGACATCTATGTCCACATCGCCGGAATCGACGTGGTCCGGGTCGACGCCAATGATTTTATCGTGCTGGAGGACAATGCGCGCACGCCCTCCGGCGTGTCCTACATGCTGGAAAACCGCGAGATCATGATGCGGCTGTTTCCGGACCTGTTCGCCCGCCACCGCGTTGCGCCGGTCGAGCGCTACCCGGACGAATTGCTCGCCGCGCTGCGCTCGGTGGCGCCGATGAGCGCCTCGGCCGAGCCGACGGTCGCCCTCCTCACCCCCGGCGTCTACAACTCCGCCTATTACGAGCACTCCTTCCTCGCCGACAAGCTCGGCATCGAGCTGGTCGAAGGCCGCGATCTCATCGTCAAGAACGACGAGGTGTTCATGCGGACCACCGAGGGGTTGAAGCGGGTCGACGTGATCTACCGCCGCCTCGATGACGACTTTCTCGATCCCCTCACCTTCCGCCCGGATTCGGTGCTCGGTGTGCCCGGCCTGATGTCGGCCTATGCCGCCGGCAACATCACGCTGGCAAACGCGGTCGGCACCGGCATCGCCGACGACAAGGCGATCTATTCCTACATGCCCGACGTCGTGAAATTCTATCTCGGCGAGGAGCCGATCCTGAAGAACGTGCAGACCTGGCGCTGCCGCGAGCCGAAGGATCTGGGGTATGTGCTCGACAATCTCGGTGACCTCGTGGTGAAGGAAGTGCATGGCTCCGGCGGCTACGGCATGCTGATCGGCCCGGCCGCGACCAAGGCCACGATCGAGGCCTTCCGCGACAAGCTGAAGCGCGATCCCGAGGGCTTTATCGCCCAGCCGACGCTTGCGCTCTCGACCTGCCCGACCTGCACGGCGAACGGCCTCGCCCCGCGCCATGTCGATTTGCGACCCTTCGTCCTGACCGGCAGCAAACGCACCACCATCGTGCCGGGCGGGCTCACCCGCGTGGCCCTCAAGGAAGGCTCGCTCGTGGTCAATTCGAGCCAGGGCGGCGGCACCAAGGACACCTGGATTCTGGATGAGTAAGGCCCCGCATGCTGTCGCGCACCGCCGAAAACCTCTATTGGCTGGCCCGCTATGTCGAGCGAGCCGAATATATCGCCCGCACCATCGATGCGACCTTGCGTGTCACCGCCCTGCCGGCCGCCTATATCGGCAAGACCAATGAATGGGAATCGGCGCTGCTGACCGCCGGCGTCAGCCAGAGCTTTTTCGGAGCTTACCAGGAAGCCAACCAGCAGAACGTCGTCGAATATCTGTCGTTCGCGCCGTCAAATCCTTCCTCGATCCGCAACTGCATCGAGGCGGCGCGGCTCAACTCGCGCTCGGTGCGCACGGCGCTGACCAGCGAGATGTGGGACACCATCAACTCGGCCTGGCTGGAGCTGCAGGAGGTCTGGAGCAAGGGCACCTCCAGCCGCGACGAGCTGGCGCGCTTCCTGCGCTTCGTGCAGGAGACGTCGCTGCGCTTCGACGGTTCGGCCTACCGGACCATGCTGCGCAACGACGCCTACTGGTTCTCCCGGCTCGGCGTGCATCTCGAGCGCGCCGACAACACCGCGCGCATCCTCGACGTCAAATATCACGTGCTGCTGCCGGAAGAGGAACATGTCGGCGGCCCGCTCGATTTCTATCAATGGAGCTCGATCCTGCGCTCGGTTTCGGCGCTGACCGCCTATCACTGGGTCTATCGCGAGACGCTGAAACCCTGGTTGATCGCGGATCTCCTGATCCTCAACGACACCTTGCCGCGCTCGCTTGCGAGCTGCTACGGCAATCTCGTGCGCAACCTCGACCAGATCGGCGTCGCCTATGGCCGCCAGGGCCCGGCGCAGCGTCACGCCCGCGGCATCCGCAACCGGCTGGAACACTCGAACATGAATGACATCTTCCAGCACGGCGTGCATGAATTCATCCAGGAATTCATCGCCGACAATACGCGGCTGGGCGAGATCGTGACGAAGCAGTATTTGATTTGATGCTTATGTTACCGTCATTCCGGGATGGTCCGAAGGACCAGACCCGGAATGACGATCTCTGGACACGCCATGCGCCTGCGAATTTCCCACAGCACCACCTATCGCTACGAACCGGCCGCGATCGGCGTGATCCAGATCCTGCGGCTGACGCCGGGCAGCCATGACGGCCAATATGTCGCCGAATGGCAGATCGACGTCTCGACGGATTCCCGCCTCGACATGCATGAGGACGCCTTCGGCAACGTAACCCATGTGATGACGCATGGGCCGACCGAGGAACTCACCATCACCGTCGGCGGCCTGATCGAAACCCACGACACCGGCGGTGTGCTGCGCGGCACCGACGAACGCTTTCCGGCGGGCCTGTTCCTGCGCCAGACCGCACTCACCGCGGTCAATCCGGCGATGGAGGCGTTCGCGCGAGAGCTGCGCGCGGAGTCGGAGAAAGACACGCTCGGCTTCCTGCATTCGCTGATGACCCAGGTCAGCGAGCACATGACCTTTGACGAGGATCCGACCAACAGCGGAACCTCGGCGGTGGAGGCGTTCGCGCTGAAACGCGGCGTCTGCCAGGATTATGCGCATATCTTCATCGCCTGCGCCCGCTCCGGCGGCGTGCCGGCGCGTTTCGTCTCCGGGCATTTCCTGCGCTCCGACGGCACCGTCAACCAGCAGGCCGGCCATGCCTGGGCGGAAGCGTTCGTGCCCGATCTGGGCTGGGTGGGCTTCGATCCCGCCAACTGCATCTGCACCACCGAAGCGCATGCCCGCGTCGCCATCGGCCTCGACTATCTCGGCGCCGCCCCGGTGCGCGGCACCCGCTATGGCGGCGGCACCGAAACGCTGACCGTTTCGGTCAGGGTCGACCAGGCGGGACGCCCGGGCCAGTCGCAATGGCAGTCACAGTCGTAGGCTGAAATCACGCGCCGTCGTCGTTCCCGTGGTGAACCCGATCCTCCGTGATCCCGACCAAGGACCAAGCAACTCACGGCTCCAGTCTGGGACTCGGTTCAATGACGACAACCTCCGCTCCACAATCCCGCTGGCTTGGGATGATCGGAAGCATTGTCGGCCTGTTGGCCCTGATCGCGGCCGTGCTGCCGCATTGGGTACTGCCGGCGATGTATCCGCCACCGCCCGTCGATCAGGTCATCGTCGACACCGGTCATCGGCTCAAGGAGCGACTGATCGTGCGTGCCAAGGGCGTCGAATACCAAGCCCCAAAACGGGAGAAATCGGTCGGCGATGTCCTGAGCGGCGACTTCTCCACCGCAGCCGTCGCGCTTGGCCTGCTCGCCATCGCCATGGCGGTCCTCTCGCAGTTTTTTCGCGAGGAGAAGCTCTTGGCCGGCGTCTCCGCCACGCTGGGCGTTGCCGCCATCGCCGCCGAGATGTGGTTCATTGCGCTCGGCGTACTCCTCGTAATCGCGATCATTTTCGCGGTGGCGCAGATCATTGATTTGTTCTGACGCCACGCTCGCCGCATTGTCATTCCGGGCTCGCGACTTCGTCGCGCCGGGGAATGACGACCGATGATTATTTATCCAGCCACACATCCTCGAAGCGCAGGTTGTTGTACTGACTGTTGTCGTGCGGCCGGAACCCCTTCACATAGGGCTGCCAGCAATTCGCCGCCGTCTGCCAGACGATGCTCGGGCGCGCGGCGTCTTCGGCGAGCAGCCGCTCGATCTGCCAGACGATGTCCTTGCGCTTCTGCTTGTCGAGCTCGCGCGATTGCGCGGCCAGCAGCCTGTCGACGTCGGCGTTGCAATATTGCGTATAGTTGCGTTCGGACTTGCAGGAATAATTTTCGACAAGGTTGCCATCGGGATCGTCGACGGACACGCCGGTGACGTTTAGCCCGATCGTATAGTCCTTCTTGGCAAGCCGCGTGTACCAGCGCGGCGTATCGAGGATGTCGAGCTCGGCATTGATATAGATCTTCTTGAGCTGGTCGGTGACGATAACCGCGGGATCGCGATAGGTCGGCAGGTTGCGCGTCTGGATCTTGATCGCGAGCGGCTTTGCATCGCTGTAACCGAGCTTCTGCATGATCGCCTGTGCTTCCGCGATATTCTTGCCGGTGTCGGGATTATAGCCCGGCAGCTTCGCCACCATGTCGGGCGGCATGCCCCATTCGCCGACCGGCTGCGGCAGCATGGCGCCGCCGATCAGCCCCTGCCCTTCCATCAGGATGGTGTTGAACGGCTTGCGGTCGAGCGCGAGCGACATCGCGCGGCGGATATCGGCATTGTCGAACGGCGGATTGGCGCGATTCACCATCAGGTTGACCTGCGTGCCCGGCGCCGCCAGCTCGCAGATCGCATTCGGGTCGCGTGCCTTGATGTCCTTCATCAAGGCAACCGTGACATCCGAAGGAAAGGTGATGTCGAACTCGCCGGTCGAGAACGCGAGGAGCCGTGTGGCGCGGTTGTCGACGACACGGAAATTGATCTCGTCGAGATAGGGCCGATCCTTCTTGAAGTAATCGGGATTGCGGACGAGACGGATCGTATCGCCGCGCTTGAAGTCGACGAGCTTGAACGGCCCGGTGCCGATCGGCTTGGTGCGCATCACCTGCTGCGGCACATGACAGGGATAGACCGCGGAAAAGGCGCTGGCGAGCAGCACCGGCAGGCTCGGCTGCGGCGCGGAGAGCTCGAAGGTCGCCTCGTAGTCGCCATTGACCGAGACGTCTTTCAGCTTCGAGTACCAAACCTTGCGCGGGTTGCGGTGGAAGTCGGCATTGTCGCCCTTGCCGATCAGCATCCGCCAGGTGCACTGCACATCCTTTGCCGTGAATGGCTGGCCATCATGCCACTTCACGCCCTGCCGAAGCTTGAAGGTGAGTTTGGTGTTGGTCGAGTCCCATGACCAGCTCTCGGCGAGGTCGCCGATCACGGTCTCCAGGCTCTCATGCGGCTTGGCGGGATCGAACACCACGAGATTGTTGAAGATCGCCGAGAACGGCGTCACCGAGGCAATGGTCGATTCCTCGAGCAGCGAGGTCGAGGGCGGCGTGTCGTTGTGATAGAGGCGAAGCGTGCCGCCGTGCTTCTGGGCTGCGGCGGGCACCGCCGCCAGCAGCACGACAAGCGCCAATCCTGCCGATAGATGGCCCACACGCATGTCCGCCTCCCGATCATTTTTCTTGTTGGAAGGTCAGCGTGCGCCAGACGCGCGGCTTAATCAATATGCATCAGCCGCGGAGCCCCATGGCCAGCAATGGGGGTTGGACCCCAGCCGCGAAATTGGCTAGTAATTTTCCGCGCGCGGTGAAAGCGTCCGGGGACGAGGAAATGACCTATTGTTGCGGGATTTTGGTACGGGACGGGTTGGTGATGATCGCCGATACCCGCACCAATGCCGGCCTCGACAATGTCTCGACCTTCCGCAAGCTGCACATCTTCTCCACGCCCGGCGAGCGCATCATGGCGATCGCGAGCGCCGGCAATCTCGCCATCAGCCAGTCGGTGCTCTCGACCCTGACCGAGGGCTTCGAAAATCCCGACACCGGCGAGCTCGAGACGCTGATGAACGCGCCGACCATGTTCCAGGCCGCGCAGCGGATCGGCCGGGCGATCCGCGCGGTCCATGCCACCGAAGGGCCGGCGCTGCAATCGGAAGACGTCAGTTTCGATGTCTCCTTCCTGTTCGGCGGCCAGATCAGGGGCGCGCGGATGCGGCTCTTCATGGTCTACACCGCCGGCAATTTCATCGAATGCACCACCGATACGCCCTATCTGCAGATCGGCGAGCACAAATACGGCAAGCCGGTGCTGGATCGCGCCATGCATTACGACGTCGAGCTCTATGACGCCCTGAAGACCGGGTTGATCTCGATGGATTCGACCATGCGCTCCAATCTCGGCGTGGGACTTCCGATCGACGTGCTGGTGGTCCGTTCCGACACCTGCGACGCCGATCTCAACCACCGCATCGAGGCCGGCGAGCCCTATTTCCACGATCTGCGCTCGCGCTGGTCGGCGGCGCTGCGCGCGGCGCACCAGAACATTCCACGTCCACCCTACAAATCCCAGACAGAAGCGAAGACGTAAGAAGGTGAGGAAACCATGACCGAAGCAAGCAACAAGATCGCGGTGGTGACCGGCGCAGGCACCGGTGTCGGGCGCGCCGCCTCGCTGGCCTTGATGCGGGCCGGCTTCACCGTGGTGCTGGCAGGCCGCCGCAAGGAGATGCTGGAGGAGACCTCGAGGCTCGGTGACAATGTCGGTCAGAGCCTGCCGGTGACCGCCGACATGACCAGCCCGGAATCGATCGCGTCGCTGTTCAAGAAGGTGCAGGACACCTACGGCCGGCTCGACGTGCTCTTCAACAATGCCGGCATGGGCGCGCCGCCCGTCAACTTCGAGGACCTCACGTTGCAGCAATGGCAGGCGGTGGTGAACACCAACCTCACCGGGCCGTTTTTGTGCACGCAGCACGCCTTCCGCATCATGAAGGACCAGAAGCCGCGCGGCGGCCGCATCATCAATAACGGCTCGATCTCCGCGCATGCGCCGCGGCCGTTCTCGGCGGCCTATACCTCAACCAAGCACGCCATCACCGGCCTCACCAAGGCCTCCAATCTCGACGGCCGCATGTACGACATCGCGGTCGGCCAGGTCGACATCGGCAATGCCGCCACTCCGATGACCGACCGCATGGTCAACGGCCCCGGCGTGATGCAGCCCGACGGCACGATGAAGCACGAACCGCGCATGGACGCGAAGGCGGTCGGCGATGCCGTGGCCTACATGGCGAGCCTGCCGCTCGACGCCAACGTGCTGTTCATGACGGTGATGGCATCCAAGATGCCGTTCGTCGGACGCGGCTGAGCGCCGCTTCAATTCGGAACCCGACAGAGTCCGTATGTCGTTCCCAGGAATGCCCGGCCTCGCCCTCGCCGCGTTGCTCGCGGTGATGACGTTGCCGGCCATGGCCGCGGACGGAATCGAAGGCGTCCTGCGCAACGTCGCCGGCGGCACCCAGGCGCCGGCGGACTTGAGGGTGCTTTATTCGGATTTTGAATCCCGTGACGGCGGCACAAGCATCCAGATCTGGGCTGACGGAAGATTTCTGCGCTGGGATAGCGAGAGAATAAAAGAAATCTTTGCCACACGGCAGAATGAAGGCCGTCTTGAACCTGCCCGCGTGGCGCTGTTGTTCAAGCTTCTGCTGGAAATCGAGGCCTGGCACAAGCTCGCTCAGGAGCGTCGTCATGTCCCCGATGCAAGCCTGGCTACGCTTATCATCGTCGCTGGCGCCGAGCGTTCCGAAGTCCGGGAATGGGAGAATGACGTGCCGGAGAATCGGATGGAGCGGGTGCGCGAGGAGATGGATGCGCTTGTGCCCAAGGGCGAAACGAGGTGCATCCTGTCAACGCCGCACGCCGCGCGCCCCGCCTGGGCTCCTGCAAGCATCGCGACCTGCAAGGAGCCCGAATAGGAGCCGTGCAGCGCGGCCGCCTACGGCTTACGCCTCAAGCCCGATTCCCTGGTCGCGCCGGCGCAATCATTACTCCAGCTGTTCGATATCGCGCAGTGTCGGGAACAGCTTCATCCAGATCAAGGCAGTCGCAATCGTCGCGATACCACCGAGCACCCCGGCCGGCATCGCACCGAGCAGCGCCGCGGTCACACCGTTCTGGAACTGGCCGAGCTGGTTGGAAGCGTTGACGAAGAGAAAGTTCACCGCGCCGACGCGGCCGCGCATCTCGTCCGGCGTCCGCAGCTGCACCAGCGAGAAACGGATCACGACGCTGACCGTGTCGGCCGCACCGAGCACGGCAAGCGCCGGCACCGACAGCCACATCCAGCGCGACAGCGCAAACACCACCGTCGAGGCACCGAACACGATCACGGCCTGAAACATGCGCATGCCGACCCGGCGACTGATGTTATGGCGCGCCAGCAACAAGGTCATCAGGAGCGCGCCAACCGCGGGCGAAGCGCGCAGCACGCCGAGGCCGAGCGGACCGGCCTGCAGGATATCGCGGGCATAGATCGGCAGCAGCGCGACCACGCCGCCGAACAGCACCGCGAACAGATCGAGTGAGATGGTGCCGACGATCGCCGGATTGCTGCGGATGAAGCGCACGCCGGCGAAGATATCGCCTGACGGCGCCGAGCCCTTTGACGGCGCCGCTTGCAGAACCTGAATGGCGCCGGTGAGGAGCATGCCGATCAGCCAGAACACGAACATGATGCCATAGGGCAGACCGGGCGAGATCGCATAGGCGAACCCGCCCAGCGCCGGTCCGGTGATGGTCGCGAGCTGCGCTGCGCCGCTCGACACAGCGGTGGCGCGCTGCAGCGATCCCTGAGGGGCGACCAGCGGCAGCAGCGCTGCGGTCGCCGGGCTTTCGAACGCGCCCGCCATGCCAAGCGCGAAGGTCGCGATGAAGATGTGCACCTCGTTGAGCCAGCCGGCATAGGAGCCCCAGCCGAGAAACAGCGCAGTCAGCGCCTCGACCACCTGACAGAGCTGCACCACGCGCTTGCGCTCGAAGCGGTCGGCGGCGTGGCCTGCGACAAACACCAACAACGCGGTCGGCAGAAACTGCACCAGGCCGACCATGCCGAGGTCGAAGGGCCGGCCGGTGAGGTCGTAGACCTGCCAGCCGATCGCGACCGCGCCGATCTGACTCGAGAAGCGCGACACGCTTCGCGACAGCAGGAAAAAGATGAAGGAAGGTTGCCTGAGCAGCATACCGGCGCCCGCCGGCGCGAGGGAGGACATGACTGATCGGTGGCCGACGCTGGAGTCATTGTCAACGTCCATCCCCGCATCATGGCATTGCGCTTGCAACGATGCGGCTGTCATATTCGGCGCGACAGCCGGGGGAATCATGCTTCAACTGCAATCGGGATTCGGTGTGGTCGCACTGCTCGCGATCGCCTGGGTGCTCAGCGAGAACCGCCGCGCGGTCTCGCTGAAGCAGGCCGCGATCGGGCTCGTGGCGACGCTCGCAACCGCGGTCATCCTGATCAAGCTGCCGCCGGTGGCGCACGCGTTCGGCGCGATCAACGAAGCCGTCGGCGCGATCGCCGCCGCCTCTCGCGCCGGCACCGCCTTCGTGTTCGGTTATGTCGGCGGCGGGGAGCTGCCGTTCGATTTGAAGGCGCCCGGCGCGGATTTCGTCCTGGCGTTCCAGGCGCTGCCGATCGTGCTTCTGATGAGCGTGCTCACCACGCTGCTGTTCTATTGGCGCGTGCTGCCGCCGATCGTGCGCGGCATGGCCTGGCTGCTCGAACGCACGCTCGGCGTCGGCGGCGCGGTCGGGCTTTCCACCGCCGCCAACATCTTTCTCGGCATGGTCGAAGCGCCGCTGTTCGTGCGGCCCTATCTGGCGCAGATGACGCGCAGCGAGCTTTTTCTGGTGATGACCGGCGGCATGGCCGGAATCGCCGGCACCGTGCTGGTGCTCTACGCGACGCTGCTGGCGCCCTTGATTCCCGATGCCGCCGCGCATTTCGTGATCGCATCCGTGCTCGGCGCGCCGGCGGCGATCCTGATCAGCCTGATCATGGTGCCGGAAACCAGCGAGCAGCGCACCGGCGGCGCGCTCGATGATCCCGAGATGAAGGTAAGCGGCACCATGGACGCCATCGTCCAGGGCACCGCGTCGGGTCTCGAGCTGCTCCTCAACATCGTCGCGATGCTGATCGTGCTGGTCGCGCTGGTGCATCTTGCCAATTCGATCATCGGCCTGTTGCCCGAGATCGGCGGCGCAAAAATCTCGCTGCAGCGGCTGCTCGGGCTGGTGATGGCCCCGGTCTGCTGGCTGATGGGCCTGCCCTGGTCGCAGGCCGTTGCAGCCGGCAGCCTGATGGGCACCAAGACCGTGCTCAACGAACTGATCGCCTATGTCGATTTCTCAAAACTGCCGCCCGAAGCGCTCGATCCGCGTTCCAAACTGATCATGCTCTACGCGATGTGCGGCTTCGCCAATTTCGGCAGCCTCGGCATCATGATCGCCGGCCTCGGCACCATGGCCCCGGAGCGGCGAGACGAAATCAATTCGCTTGGGGTGAAATCGATCGTGTCGGGGACGCTGACGACGTGTTTGATGGGGGCAATCGTGGGGATGTTGACTTAACGATACAACACGTCGTCATTCCGGGGCGGTGCGAAGCACCGAACCCGGAATCTCGAGGTTCTCAGGTGCGCAATTGCGCACCATAGGTCGCGCTTCGCGTGCCCCGAACGACAGCAGCTACGCCGCCAGCTCCTTCGTCTCGAAGTCCGCGGGAAGGATCACTTCGAGCAATTCGACGTCGTCTGAATAGTCCATGATCAGATGCCGGATCTTCGGCGGCTGGGTCCAGGAGCTGCCGACCTGGAACGTCGTCTCGCCGACGCCATCCATGTAGGTCTTCACCCACCCCTTGAGCACATAGACCATCTGAAACTCGACATCGTGGTAGTGCAACCTGGATACCTCGTCCGGATTGCACGGTCCGATCAGCCGGATCACATGCGCGCGCGCCAAACCGTGGGTCGCATCCACAATGCCGAGATCGCGGTATTGCGCGTAGGCGCGCAGACCGTCGGCCTTGAAATCCTCTTCGCGATGATGGCTGATGGCGACGCGCTGTTTCGGCCGTGCAGGCTTGACCGGAGCCGGCGCCCTGCCCTTGCTCTTGAGCTTCTTGCGTGCGGTCGATTTGGCGGCCGCCTTGCGCGCCGGCGATTTCTTTCGCGCGGCTGATTTGGCAGCGGCGCGCGCGGCCGGCTTCTTCGCTTTCTTCTTGGCCATGTTGCTCTCCCTTTGCGTTCGGAGAGCGAAGCCTAACACGAACGGCGTTCGTAGGGTGGGCAAAGGCGCTCCTGCGCCGTGCCCGCCATGAGCCGGAAATTTATTAGCGCGACATCAATCGGTGGGCACGCTTCGCTTTGCCCACCCCACGGATTCGCAGGACGCCTTTCGCCTAATGCAGCCGGAACACGCCGTCGACGGCGCGGAGCTCGGCGGGCTTGATCAGCTTGGAATGCGCGACACGGACCGAATAGAGCGGGCCTTCAAGCTTTTCCTGCCAGAACTGAAGGAAGTCCTGCAGCGCCGGAAATCGAGGGAATAGATCGTAGTTCTGCCAGACATAGGTCTGTAAGAGCGAGGGATGATCCGGCATCCGATAGAGGATTTCCGCTGTCGTCAGCCCGTAGCCCAGCGCCAGTTTCCGAAAGTCCTCGGAAACCCCAACCCGCGAAACCATGCGAACCTCCTTTGCAAGGAGCGCATTCGCGTTCGGTGGCTACCTGCCGGAGCCACCTCGGCTAAGGATGCGCTCACATGATCAAAATGTGACGCACGCAACCAACCGATCACAAGCCTAAATGTTTAACGAATTGTTGAAAATTCCTGCATTAGCAGCAACTTAGCGTAGGTGCTAATACGCAAATTCCGGCTCGTCTGGCGCATTAACGATCCCCGCTAACTTTCTGGCAGGCATCGATTTCGAGTGCCAATTTTTCTGCTAGAAGCCCTTGCCCGCCTCAGAACTCTGCCTTAAATCACAATCGCTAGGCTGGCACTCGCTGGCAGAGATTGCTAACACCTCAGAAACCTCTAACAATCCCAGTATCTTAGGAGGACTGCATGAAATTCCGTCCGCTTCACGACCGCGTCGTGGTCAAGAGGATCGACGCCGAAGAGAAGACCGCTGGCGGCATTATCATTCCCGACACTGCCAAGGAAAAGCCCTCCCAGGGCGAAGTCATCGCCGTCGGCCCCGGCGGCCGCGACGAGAGCGGCAAGCTGATCCCGATCGACATTCAGGTCGGCGACCGCGTGCTGTTCGGCAAGTGGTCGGGCACCGAAGTCAAGATCGACGGCCAGGAGCTGTTGATCATGAAGGAAAGCGACATCATGGGCGCTCTCACCGACGCTCCGGCCAAGAAGAAGGCCGCCTAAGCCGCAAGCCAGCCCTCACCCTGAGGAGCCGGCGCAGCCGGCGTCTCGAAGGGTGAGACAGTTCGGCCTCATCCTTCGAGACGCGGACAGGTCCGCTCCTCAAGCAATAACGACAAAGCCGTTATGCAGGGATGAGGGGATAGAGATCAAACTCAGGGAAACCACTAATGTCAGCCAAAGAAGTCAAATTCGGCGTCGACGCGCGCGACCGCATGCTGCGCGGTGTCGACATCCTCGCCAACGCGGTGAAGGTCACCCTCGGCCCCAAGGGCCGCAACGTGGTGCTCGACAAGTCGTTCGGCGCTCCCCGCATCACCAAGGACGGCGTCACCGT
>Ga0153954_1001340_pt1 | contig 13581 bp, 16 predicted proteins | sample TSFL038MetaG_FD_102277 | JGI IMG/M metagenome (GOLD analysis project Ga0153954, IMG submission 102277) | Attine ant fungus gardens microbial communities from Florida, USA - TSFL038 MetaG | ecosystem: Host-associated > Fungi > Mycelium > Unclassified | place: USA: Florida, Wekiwa Springs State... | reverse complement strand
GATCAGGATCGCCACGCCAAAGAACAGCGCGGTATATTTTGACAGCAGCGCGCAGCCGACCGCGGCCCCCACCGCAATCCACCATTCCCCTCGCCCGGTCTCCAGCACCTTGGCGAGAAAGAACAGCACGAAGCTGGAGGCGACCAATAGCGGCGCGTCCGGCGTCACGATCATGGTACCGACCGCAACCATCAAGGTGACATTGAGCAGGATGGCCGCCGTCGCCGCCACGCGTTCGCTTTCGAACAGGATCGCGGCGGCGCGGTAGACCGCAAAGCTCATCGGCAGCGCCAGCAGGATCGACACCAGCCGCACGCCGAGTTCGGTGTCGCCGGCGATCATGGTGCCGGCGCGGATCACGAGCGCGACCATCGGGGGATGATCGTAATAGCCGCCGGCGAGATGCTTCGACCACATCCAGTAATAGGCTTCATCGAAGGTCAGCGGCGTCCAGGCGGCCGCGGCGAGCCGCAACGCCACCAGCGCCAGGATCGCAACAGAGGTATCGCGGACGAGCCGGGTGTCGCCGAAGCTCATTTAGCGAGGCTCATTAGAACGTCATCGCTTGCGCCAGACGAAGAGTCCGGACATCGCGTAGTTCCACACCACACCCATCAGGGCGCCTGCGGCGCCAGCGAGCCACCAGATCGGCTCCTGGTCGTAGACCGAGAAGGCGACGCCGACATTGGCGAACAGCCCGACGCTGCAGACGAGATAGAAGGCGAAGAGGCCACGCAGGATCGCAAAGCCCTTCAGCCGCTGGTCGCGATAGGTCAGGAAATTGTTCAGGATGAAGTTCGAGGTCATCGCCACAAAGGCGCCGGCGGCCTGCGCTTCGGGAAACGGCCAGTCGAGCAGCGTCAGCGTCACGAACAGCGTACCGAGATGCATGAACAATCCGGTGCCGCCGACCATCGCGAACAGCAGGAAGCGCAGCGAGACCGCATCATTGGTGAATTTCGCCAGCACCAGCCCAAGGAAATCCAGCGCCACCATCGAATCGAGCTTGCTCTCGCCGTGCAGGCGCGAGCCGAAGGTGAAGGGAACTTCTACGGTCTTCAGCTCGCCATGCGCGGTTGCGACGATGTCGAGCAGGATCTTGAAGCCCTGCGTGGAGAGCTTTGGCGCGATCTGCTCGAACTTGTCGCGGCGGATCATGAAGAAGCCACTCATGGGATCGGCGATGGCGACACCCAGCACGCGTTTGGCGATCGAGGTCGCAAAGGCACTGAAGCCTGCGCGCTTGTCGTCAAAGCTTTCCGCGCTGCCGCCCTCGACATAGCGGCTGCCGACCACGAGCTCCGCCTGCCCGCTCTCGAGCAGCGACAGCATTTTCGGCAGCTGCGTCTCGTCATGCTGAAGGTCGGCATCCATCACCGCCGCATAGAGCGCGCTGGATGCCAGAATGCCTTCGATGCAGGCGCCGGCAAGGCCGCGCCGGCCGATTCGTCTCACGCAGCGGACGCGGCTATCCTGCCGCGCCAGTTCGCGCACGGCTTGCCAGGTATTGTCGGGGGAATTGTCGTCGACGAAAACGACTTCCCAGGCAATGCCCGCCAGCGTCGCCTCCAGCTTGCGATAAAGTTTGGCGACATTGTCGCGCTCGTTGAAGGTCGGAACGACGACCGAAAGAATAGGCAAACCGATGGTTTGCCTATGGTTTTCGGTTACACTCTCGGACCCAAGCCGGATCGCTTCGTTCATGGACACGCGTATATCCGCCGTCTATCCCGATGCCAAGGAAGAGTTCTCGAAACGGGTCCGAACGCGGCGGAAAACCCCTCAAAGGGGTTGCAAAGCCCTTAAAACGCCAACGACCACGAACAACAGGCGCGCGTACATCCGGCGCTAGCCTTGCCATTGCGTGGTCGTCTCAGGCGACGGAGCTCGGGGGAAGCGTCAACGTCGCCGTCCGACATGAGATAGGAACGCACCTGCCTTGCCGCAAGGCCCCTCAAGGTCCTCACCAGGCTAGTTTGGAACTTCGCGGATCACCGGCCCCTTCACGGCCGGGGTTGGGGCAGGCGCCGGCTGGGCCGGCTGTACGATCTGAGCCGGCTTCGGCTTGCCGAATTGTCCCAGCGGCCCGTAGAACACTGCGGCCCCCAATACGACGACCAGCACGATCCAGCCCAACACATTGGCGAGCGAGTGCGACGTCATATCGGCATTTCCTTGAGTTCAGCCCCCGGTGATGGATATCACGGAAGCTCGGGCCGCGGGAATAGGCTAACGAGGATCAGAACCGCTTCATACCGGACGAATGGTCAGTTCGCCGCCTTGTGCTTGATGAAAGCGGTGACGATGTCCTTTTGCGCCAGCTCGATCGCGCGGTTGGCAGTGGACAGATGCGCCCCCGAATCGGCGTCAGGATATTGCATCGACAGATAGTCGATCAACGCCACGCGGAAACTCTGCCGCTCGGAGGGACAGACACTGGCGATATCGGCAGTGAAGTCGGCCGCCGACATGCCCTTGGTGCCGTCCCGCGAATATTCGCGCGCCAGGCAATTCCAGTAGGAATCGCGCCCCTGCAGCACCAGGCGGTGAGCGTCGTCCAGCTCGTCCGCGAGCGCGCCGGTCGTGGTCATCGCGAGCGCCGCAGCCAATATCATCCGCATCCCTGAACTCCGTTTTGGTGTATCCTAGCCCGAACACACGGACGCGTTAAGCGCGTCACGGGTTATGGCGAACATGTGAGGGGAACAGAGCCCCAAACAGGGTGTTCTACCTGGAAGGGAACTCGTGGAGACAAGCACATGATCAGATTTGCAGCGATCAGCGCAGCCCTTCTGGCGGCCGCTGTCACGGGACAGGCGCGCGCTCAGGCGGTGGTCGAGGACCCCGGCTATTGCGCCCAGTACTATCCCAATTCGAACTGCACCAATTACGGCCCCGGCAATCCGATGTACCCCGGCACCTTTGTTCCGTCCGGCCCGGCCAGGGCTTATCCCGGTCCCTATGCGGCTGCGCCCGCCCCCTACGTCGTGCATCGTCACCATCGGCATCACGTCTACCGGTAATTGGCGAATCGCGCCTGGCGTGAACTGGCCAATCTCGCACGATTTGACTAGTCTCCTTTCCGACAAGCGTTTCGCTTTCGGAAAAGAGACAGTCGCGTGACCAAATCTCCCTCCTCCGCTTCGAAGAAGTCGGGCCACATCTATATCGGCGTCGGCGGCTGGACCTTTGCGCCCTGGCGCGGCGTGTTCTATCCGGAAAAGCTCACGCAATCGAAAGAGCTGCAATACGCGGCGTCAAAGCTCACCTCGATCGAGATCAACGGCACCTATTACGGTTCGCAGAAGCCGGAGAGCTTTCGCAAATGGGCCCGCGAGGTGCCGGACGGCTTCGTATTCTCGTTGAAGGGACCGCGCTTTACCACGAACCGCCGTGTGCTCGCGGAAGCCGGCGATTCCATCAAGCATTTCTACAATACCGGCGTGCTCGAGCTGGGCGACCGGTTGGGCCCGGTGCTGTGGCAATTCGCGCCGACAAAAAAGTTCGACGAAGCGGATTTCGGCAAATTCCTGGAGCTGCTGCCGCGGGAAATCGACGGGCGCAGACTGCGCCATGTCGTCGAGGTGCGGCATGACAGTTTCTGCACGCCCGCCTTCGTCGCGCTGCTACGGCAATTCGAGACGCCGGTCGTCTTCGCCGAGCACGGCACCTACCCGGCGATTGCCGATGTCGCCGCGGATTTCGTCTATGCGCGGTTGCAAAAGGGCGATGACAACCTCAAGACCTGCTATCCGCCGACACAGCTCGATGCCTGGGCCAAACGCTTTCAGCTCTGGGCGGAGGGCGACGAGCCTGACGACCTGCCCCGGGTCGACAAGACCAAGCCGAAGAAAACCCCGCGCGATGTGTTCGCCTATGTCATCCACGAAGGCAAGATTCGCGCGCCAGCCGGTGCGATGGAGCTGATCGAGCGTGTCAAACAAGCATAGCGTTTTCGAGCGAAGTGGATACCGGTTCGCGTGAAGAAAACGCGCCAAAAAAGAGAAGCGATGGCCAAGGCCCAGAAGCTCTTCACCATCGGCTACGAGCAGACGCCGTCCAAGGCGGTGCTGGATGAGCTCGAAAGCGCCGGCGTGAAGCTCCTCGTCGACGTGCGCGCCGTCACCTCCTCGCGCCGGCCAGGCTTTTCCAAGAACCAGCTCGCGGCCGGCCTCGACGAACGCGGCATCGCCTATGTGCATCTCGCAGGCCTCGGCACGCCGAAGGAAGGCCGGCTCGCCGCACGCAGCGGCCAATATGACGTGCTGCAGAAGATCTACGTCAAGCACCTGAAGACACCGCAGGCCAGGGAAGGTCTCGACGAACTCTCGGCGCTGGTGAAGCAGGCGGGCCCCGTCTGCCTGCTCTGCTATGAGCGCAGCCACGAACACTGCCACCGCCGCTGGATCGCCGAGATCATCGAGGAACGGGACGGCGTCAGGATCGAGAATCTGGAAGCGCCGCAGGTGTAACGGCGATCGTCATTCCGGGATGCGTCATCAGGCGCAGGCCCGGAATGACAGCTGAGACATTGCCTTCTCCGCACGCCCGTGTTGTCGCGTCGGATCACCCTAGCCCGCGCGACTTCACTTGTAGCCGTGTGTCCTCCGATGCAACATATCCCTCGTCATTCCGGGGCGCGGCGAAGCCGCGAGCCCGGAATCCATAACCACGGCTGTTTGAGATGGCATATTACGTCTATCTCCTTGCGAGCAAGAAGCACGGCACGCTCTACGTTGGCATAACGAATAATATCGTGCGGCGTATTCATGAACACCGGACCGACGTGGTAAAGGGATTTACCTCGCGATATGGCGTCCACAAGCTGGTCTGGTTTGAAATTTATGACGATGCGATCAGCGCCATCACGCGTGAGAAAGAGCTTAAGAAATGGCGGCGTGATTGGAAAATACGGCTGATTGAGGAACAGAACCCGGAGTGGGTTGATCTCTATCCCGGTATTTCCCACTGATGTCTGTGGTTATGGATTCCGGGCTCGGCGCTGCGCGCCGCCCCGGAATGACGAGCGGAGGTTCGGTTCAGCTCTCCCCTCCCAGCATCCCCTCCATCATGAACACGCTGGCCCCCCCGACATGCGCGGAGAGGGTTTTGCCGCCCTGCCTGCACACGCGCGTCAGCAGCAAACTCGGCCGCCCCATATCGACGCCCTGCCCGATTCTCAGCCTCGCTTCGCCGTCGCTCGGGCCATCGAGTTCGGCCAGCAGTGCAGCAGCCGCGACGGTGGCGCTGCCGGTGGCGGGGTCCTCGGCAAGACCGCTCGAGCCGGGATGAAACATGCGCGCCTGAAGATCGAGCGGCTGTTCGCTCGCCGCCACATCGCGCGTGTAGAAATAGACCGCGTCGCTGCCATCGACCGGAAAGACGCGAGCGAACGCATCGGCATTGGGCTTCGCGCGCCGCAGCGCCTCACGCGAGGCAAGCTCCACCGCGAGGAACGGCAGCCCGACCGAGATGATGTGCGGTGGATGCCGATCGGTCCTGATGTCGGAAACTGACACCGACAGACATGCCGCCGCCTCCTCGATCGGACATTCGGTCATCCGCTGCAGCGGTTGCGGCGCGGTAAGCTCGGCGCTTGCAACCCTGCCCTGCCCGCTCACGATCTCGACCGGCACCAGGCCCGCCTTCTCCTCGAATAATAGCCGCGCCGGCGGCGCCTTCGCCCGCGAAGCCAGCACAAAGGCGGTGCCGACATTGGGATGGCCCGCGAACGGTATTTCGGAATTGACCGTAAAGATACGCACCTCGGCATCATGCGCCTTGTCACGCGGCGGCAGCACGAACGTCGTCTCGGAATAGTTGAACTCACGCGCAATGGCCTGCATTTGCGCGGTCGACAGCCCCTCGGCATCGAGCACCACCGCCAGCGGATTGCCGCCAAACGGACGATCGGTGAACACATCCACGGTCACGTAACGCCGCTGCATTTCAGACATCTCCGCTCAACCCAATTGCCAGATCGCCATCGGCTGCTCGTAACCCCGGATCGGAACCTCGCCAAGCGCCACCGCATCGGTGCCATCCTTGCCCAAGAGGTCACGCACGGCCGAGGAGATCAGAAGCTGCGAGCCGAACTCCTTGTTGAGCGCCTCCAGCCTCGAGGCGAAATTCACGGTATCACCGATCACGGTATATTCCTTGCGCCGCGGCGAGCCGATATTGCCGGCGACCACCTCGCCGAAATGAATTCCGACGCCGATCCGAAGCGGCCAGCTCGAACCGTCGTTGATGCGCGCCATCGCGTCCAGCATTTCGCGGGCCGCGGCCACGGCGCGGTGCGCGGGGTCTTCGGCCTCGAACGGCGCGCCGAACAGCGCCAGGAATCCGTCCCCCAAGAACTTGTTCACGATGCCGCCATGGCGATCGAGGATTTCCACCAGCACCGCGAATGCGCCGTCGAGCCGGTCGACCACGTCCTGCGGCGAGCGCGAGCGCGCGCCCGCGGTAAAGCTGCGGAAATCGACGAACATCACCGCAACCTGCCGGATGTCGCTGTCGGTACCGGCGCCTTCCAGCAAGAGCCGCTCGACCACCTGCGGCGAGACGTGCTGGCCGAACAGGTTGGTGACGCGGTCGCGCGCGGTGGCGGCGCGAATGCTGGCCGCAAAGCCGCGGCGCAACTGCACCCCAACCGCGCCGGCGAGTATGCCGCAACTGAAGACGATCAGGCTGCGCGCGAGGTGATAATAGATTTCCGGTTCCGGGTCGGGATCGACCAGCGGCTTGAAATGCATGGCCATCGCAAACAGCTGGGCGGCCGCGACGAAGCCGGTGAAGGTCGACAGCCAGAAATCAAGCCGCAAGGTCGAGAGAATGATGAAGATGAAATAGACCAGCGGCATCACGAAGCCGAACGCACGGACCGGTCCCATGCTTTCGATTTGCAACGCCAGCACCAGGGTAGGCACGCTGGTTTCGATCAACACGCCGACATAGCGCCGAAACACCGGCAGATCCCGATCGACCTTCAACTGATGGGTGATCACGGCATGGACCACCAGCTCGAACAGGATGAAGCCGGCCAGGATCAGATAGATCCAGTTCGGGTTGACGCCCCGCCAGACGCGCTGCGTCACGTCGGGGAAAAAAATATGCATCACCGAAATCATGAGCATGATCGCGAAGGCGACGGCGATCAGCGCCCTGACCCGCACGAGCTCCGTGCGCATCACCTCGCGCATCAAAAGATGCTCGAAATCCTTCGACACCGCTTCCTGCGGCCCGACGAGCCAGCGCCAGAATCGAGTAAGTTCAGCCATTGGCCGCTCCTTGTAGGCCCTTATAGCCTCAATCGAGCGTGCGGCGGAAGCGCGTCACGGCGATGGTCATGGCAAGCAGCATCAGGCCGATCAATGCCAAAGTATCATATTGCAGGTTCTGGAGCGTCGCGCCCTTCAGCATGATGGCGCGGACAATTCGCACATAATGCGTCAGCGGCAGCACCTCACCGACATATTGCGCCCAGACCGGCATCCCCGCGAACGGAAACATGAAACCGGACAACAGGATGCTCGGCAGGAAGAACATCATCGACATCTGCATCGCCTGCAGCTGGTTCTGCACGATGGTCGAGAAGGTGTAGCCGATCGAGAGATTGGTGGTGATGAACAGCGTCGTAAGCAGCGCCAGCAGCGCCATGCTGCCGAGCACGGGCACGCCGAACAGGAGCACGCCGATGCCGAGAATGAGCACCGCCTGGATGAAGCCGACCAGCACATAGGGGATGATCTTGCCGAACATGACCTCGACCGGCTTGATCGGCATCGACAGCAGGCTCTCCATGGTGCCGCGCTCGATCTCGCGCGTTACCGACAGCGCGGTGAAGATCAGCATGGTCATGGTGAGGATGGTGCCGACCAGACCCGGCACGATGTTGAGCCGTGAGGACGCCGCCGGATTGTAGCGCGCATGCGCCCTGATCTCGAACGGCAGCGACGGCGGATCGCCGGTGAAGAGATCATGCTCCAGCGCGGTCTGCACCACGACCGAGAGCGAACTCAGCGCTGACGAGGCCGCGACGGGATCGGTGGCGTCGGCCGCGACCAGGAGCGCCGGACGATCGCCGCGCCTGACCGCGCGCTCGAAGCCGCGCGGGATTTCGACGCCGAACAGCACCTTGCCCGATTTGAGGAGGTCGTCGAACTCCTGGACGTCGTGCACCTGATGGGTGAAGCGGAAATAGGCGGTGTTTTCCAGCGCCTTCAGGATCGAGCGGCCGAGATCGGTATCCTCCTGCAAGAGCACCGCGGTCGGCAGGTGATGCGGCGTGGTGTTGATGGCGTAGCCGAACAACAGAAGCTGCATCACCGGAATCATCACGATCATCGCGAACGACACCCGGTCGCGGCGGAGCTGGATGAACTCCTTCACCACCATGGCGTAGGAGCGCCGCCAGAACCCGAATCTCGGCTCCTGCGCCGCCTCGCGGCCTTCGCCGGCTGCCGATGCCATGCTCATTGGAAATTATCCTTCGAGCGGCTCATCAGTTCGATGAACACGTCTTCCAGTGACGGCGCGGCCTTTTGCCAATGCAGTCCGGGGCGGTCGCGCCAGGGCGCTATGGTCGCCTCCAGCGCATCCTTGTCGCGGCCGGAGACGTGCAGCGAGTTGCCGAACGGGGCCACCATGTCGATGCCGGGCTTTCCGGTGAGCTGCTCGGTGAGCGACTGCAGATCGTCGCCGGCGACGGTGAAGGTCGTCAGCTGCGATTTCGCGATCACCTCGTCGACCATGCCATGCGCCAGCAGATGGCCGTAGGCGATATAGGCGATCTCGTGGCAGCGCTCGGCCTCGTCCATGTAATGGGTCGAGACCAGCACGGTCAGCCCCTGCCCGGCCAGCGCGTGGATCTCGTTCCAGAAGTCGCGCCGCGCCTTGGGGTCGACGCCGGCGGTCGGCTCGTCGAGCAGAAGCAATTGCGGATTGGGCAGCGTGCAGGCCCCGAGCGCCAGCCGCTGTTTCCAGCCGCCGGAGAGATCGCCCGCCAACTGCTCCTCGCGGCCGCTTAAGCCGAGCCGCCTGATCATCTCGCGCGCCGTGCCGCGCGCATCGTTCACGCCATAGAGCCGCGCGACAAATTCCAGGTTCTCGCGCACGGAGAGATCCTGATAGAGCGAAAAGCGCTGGGTCATGTAACCGACCAGCCGCTTGATCCTGTCGGCGTCGCGGCGGATGTCGTAGCCGAGGCAGGTGCCCTCGCCGCTGTCGGGCGTCAGGAGTCCGCAGAGCATGCGGATGGTGGTGGTCTTGCCGGAGCCGTTCGGCCCGAGGAAGCCGTAGATGGTGCCGCGCTTCACCTGCATCGACAGTTCATGCACGACCTCGCGTCCATCGAACGATTTCGACAGGCCCTTGACGTCGATCGCAATGGAAGGAGCCGCGCCGTTCATCGCCCCTCCGCTACAGGTGTCTTGGGGTTGAGATAGACGCTGACCGGCTGGCCGACCCGCAGCGCGTCCGGCCGCGTGGGCCGCGCCTGGATCAGGTAGACGAGCTTGTTGCGCTCATCGAGGCTGTAGATGACGGGCGGGGTGTACTCGGCCGAGGTCGCGATGAAATAGATCCTCGCAGTGAGATCGGCAGCGCAATTGTCGCAGGTCACGCGCACCTCGTCGCCGATTGCAAGCTTCGGCAGCTCGGTCTCCGGCACGAAGAAGCGCAGCTTCATGTTGCCGGGCGGCATGATCGACAGCACCGGGCGCTGCGCCGGGACCATCTCGCCCTCGCGGAAATAGATCTGCTGGATGGTGCCGGCGACCGGCGCAAAACCCCGGCGCCGCGCGAGCCGCGTCTCCGAGGTCACGACCCGCGCCTCGGCCACCCGCAGCGCGGAGACCGCCGCATCGAGGTTGGCCTGGGTGCCGGCGCCCGTTCCTCGCAGCGAGGCGGCGCGATCATAGGTCTGCTGCGCGTTGGCCAGCGTCGCCTTGTTCTGGTTGAGATCGGCCTTCTGCAGGTCGTCGTCCACGGAATAGAGGTGATCGCCCTGCTTGACCTCGTCGCCCTCGCGCACGTTGAGTTTCGTCACCCGACCGAACTCGTCGGGGCTGACAAAGATCATGTCGGCCTCGACCCAGCCCTGGAAGCCGGGATCGCGCTTGTCGTTGCAACCGGCGAGCGTGGCGGCCAACGCCGCGACCACGAGCAAAGAAAACCGCGACGAAGTCATGGCTTGCTCCGTTCACCAAAAATCAGATCGAGATGGACGCGAAACATCTCGGTCGCATCCAGCGGGGAATGTCGTTCAAACAGACTCTTCCAGATCACCGCAACGATCGCCGGCGCGACCAGGATTTGCGGAAAGCGCGCCAGCTCCTGCTGGCGGATCTCGCCGCGCGCGATCGCAAGCTCGATCAGCGCCTGCATGCCGGCGAGCCCGCGCGAGATCACCTCGCGGTAATAGAAGTCGGCGATGGCGGGAAAGCGCGGACCCTCGGCGATGATCAGGCGCACGATATCGGCGCGCGGCGTGGTCACGATCTCCTGGATGAAGGTCAGCGCGACGGTCTCGATCATGTCGCGGATCGATCCGCCCGCCGGCGGGGGTCCGGCCAACCGGCCGACCAGCGGCACGATCGCGGTGCGGATCAACTCCTCGAACATCGATTCCTTGTCCTTGAAGTGCAGGTAGATCGTGCCTTTCGCCACGCCCGCGCGCTTCGCAATGTCGTCGAGCCGGGTCGCGGCAAAGCCCCTTGCGATGAACTCCTCCATCGCCGCCTCCACAATCGCCGCACGTCGCTCGGCAGCCCGCTCGGCGCGGTTGGATGGAGCTGTCGCCGCGCCGCCTGCCCCGCCCTCGGCGGCCTTGCTACGGCCCATTCGTCTCGGTGTCTTTGACATGGGTCATTTATGACTGACCAGTCAGTCATAATCAAGAGCAAACTGACCCACTGCTCGCAGGCCCCGCGCTCACATCGGTGTGATCGCAAGGCTTGGGTTAGTGAGGATTGGGTTTGCTGGGATGCGCTATAGCGCGATGAGATTGGGATAAATCGTCATCGCGCTATAGATTCTTGTTTGTGCATGATCTTTTCGGAAAACCGCAGCACACTTTTCCGGATCATGCGTTAGCCGCTCAAGGGACGGCTAGCTGTGGAATTTCAGCCCATCGACGATCTTGTCGATCACCTTGCGCTCGGCGCGCATGGCGATGCCGACCAGATTGAGGTCGGAGCGGGCGACCGCCCTCACCACGTCACGGTTGGCGGCGTCATGCGTGGTCTTGAACATGTCCTCGGTATAGAGCGCGGGCGTCACATTGCGCGTCAGCGCGCGCTCGAGTGCGCGTGACAGTGCGGGGCGGTCGGCGCCGTAGATCAGGATCGGCTGGCCGATCAGCGACAGATATTTGGTCCCGGAGCCGTCTTCGTAGGCGTCGCCGATGCATCCGGGGAATGCCGCGGCAATGCCGCCGGCGAGGAAGGAGGCGACGTTCAGTTTCTGCCACGGCTCGAGGTCGGTCCGGACCACGATCGCGATCTTGGTGTCGAATTGCATGCTCTCTCCAACTCGTCATTCCGGGGCGCACGAAGTGCGAACTATGGTGCGCAATTGCGCACCTGAGAATCTCGAGATTCCGGGTTCGGTGCTGCGCACCGCCCCGGAATGACGTTCATCGATGGAGAAATCAACCCTTGGCGTCGCAGGCCCAGGCGCGGATCACGCATTCCCTGCCGCCGAATTTGTAGCATTCACGGGTTGCTTCATTGAGTGATCTGGAAATCTGCGGCCGCACCGCGTAGCCGTGGGCGCCGCACGGATTTGTCATGTCGATGGACAGCGCTGCACAGGCGCGCTTCATCGTGATCGTCGTGCACTCACCCTTGCACTGCTTTTCCGCGGCCGCGCGTGCTTCGTCCTCACCCGCATAGTCAAAGGCCTGGCCGTAAGCACCGCATTTGCCGATCGCAAACGCACCGGCGGCCCAGCTTTGCGTAGCGAAACCCGCACCTGATATCGCCAGCATCAAGGCAAGGAAAATCGTCGCGCGGCGGCGCGCGACGTCAGTCGAAATGATCAAAAGCCCCTCCCCAGGGTCAGCGCGCGGAATCTATCCGAGGGGACGTTAGGACTTGGTGAATGGGAGGTTGAAATTGGAGGCGACGGACGGAGATGCCGTAGATGGGGTAACGGGCCCCGAGGCCACCCGAGCCAACCGCGCTAGCGATGGCGCGCGTCGCGCGGTTGGCTCGGGAGGCGGTCGTCCCTCACACTGATGGTGTGACGGAGTCGAGGATGGACCTCGCTCCAAGCATCGAGGAGAGACGACCATGAACCAGTATGCCGGAATCGACGTATCATTGGAATGCTCGAGCGTGTGTGTAGTTGACGCCAGCGGCAAGATTTTGCGCGAAGTCCGGGTTGCGAGCGAACCGGAGGCCTTGATCGGCTGGTTTCGGTTGCAGGGCTTTTGCCTCGAGCGGATCGGGCTGGAAGCCGGACCGCTGTCGCAGTGGCTTTTTGCAGCGATGCGGCAAGCCGGGCTGGCGGTCGAGCTGCTGGAGACGCGGCACGTGCGGAAGGCATTCGAGGCGATGCCTGTGAAGTCGGATCGCAACGATGCGCGCGGGATCGCACAATTGATGCGGCTGGGCTGGTTCCGGCCCGTGCATTGCAAGTCGATAAGCGCGCAAGAGACGCGATCGCTGCTGACCGCGCGCAAGCTGGTGCAATCGAAGCTTCGCGACGTGGAGAACAGCCTCCGGGGCATCCTGCGCGGCTTCGGGCTCAAGGTAGGCAAGACCACCGAGCAAGGTTTTGCAGCACGGATCGAGGATCTCGTGGCTGGGCATCCGCACCTTCAGATGATCGCCAAAGCTCTGCTGTCGGTGCGCACGGCGCTGCGTAGCGAGTTCGCAGCTTTCCAGAAGCAGGCCCGCAAGATGGCCCAATCCGACGCGCGGACACGGCTGCTGATGTCGACCCCGGCGGTCGGCCCGATCGTGGCGCTCACCTATGCCAGTGCCATCGATGATCCCCGACGGTTCAGCTCGTCGAAGCAAGTAGGAGCCCATTTCGGGCTGACGCCGAAGAAGCACCAATCCGGCGAGACCGACTACACCGGCCGGATCAGCAAAATCGGCGATGGCTCGGTACGCACGGTGCTCTATGAGGCTGCCCACGTCATGCTGACCAGGCCGGTCAAGGGCTGTTCGCAGCTGAAGAGCTGGGCAATGCGGATCGCCAGGCGCGCCGGCATAAGCAAAGCCAAGGTGGCGCTCGCGCGCAGGCTGGCGGTCATCATGCATCGCATGCTGGCCGATGGAACAGCCTTTAACGCTGCAGCGGCCGCTTAAAGAGGAGAATATCTAGCGCCTTTCGAAGGCTACGACACCGGCCTTCGAAGCGAAGTCCCTTCGCCGGGACGATGGATCGGGTCAGGCCGTTGCCCACCAGGTCGGCATCGTGACCACGCGTTCGTAGATTGGCCGACCCATCCTCATCCAACCCCATCAGGTGGCGGCCTTGCGCCGACCCCGTACAGAAGCGAGACCCCGGCGAGCGGACACGCAAAAAGGGATTGACCTTTCCAAGCCCGTTACAGAAGGGTGGGCAAAG
>Ga0153954_1001339_pt1 | contig 13591 bp, 13 predicted proteins | sample TSFL038MetaG_FD_102277 | JGI IMG/M metagenome (GOLD analysis project Ga0153954, IMG submission 102277) | Attine ant fungus gardens microbial communities from Florida, USA - TSFL038 MetaG | ecosystem: Host-associated > Fungi > Mycelium > Unclassified | place: USA: Florida, Wekiwa Springs State... | reverse complement strand
CTGGCGGACGCTGGCGGAGCGGAGGGGGTGGGATTCGAACCCACGGTAGGCTTGCACCTACTACGGTTTTCAAGACCGTCCCAATCGGCCACTCTGGCACCCCTCCCAAGAAACGAAGAGTCGTACGTTAGGCTACTGTCCCACTTCGTCGATGATGTCCTCGGCCACGAAGATCGGGACGTCGACGGTCACGGCAACAGCGATGGCATCACTTGGACGCGAGTCGACCTCGATAAGTTCGCCGCTGTGACGGATTCGAAGCTTAGCGAAGTAGGTGTGGTCACGAAGCTCGCTGATATAGATGTCCTGAAGTTCGCCGTTGAGCAGTTCGATAGTGTTGGCGAGAAGGTCGTGTGTCAAGGGGCGAGGCGCAGGGAGGCCTTTGACGCGGCGATCGATGCTGGTTGCTTCGAAGATACCGATCACGATCGGGAACGTTCGCTCGCCGTCCACTTCCTTGAGGAAGATGATCTGCTGCTCATTGTTCTCGTTGATGATGATCCGCGTAAGTTCCATCTGCACGGGCACGGCGGTGGTCCCCCTGGACGCCGACATCACGGAGCCGTCGCCGGGATATGCCCGGCGACGTGGTTGCGGATCAGGTTGCAGGGAGCGAATTCCCTTACCGACTGATGATAAGGGTCCGAGATCGACCCGTCAACGCGACCAAGAGCATCATAATTTCGCTTCGAGTCGCGCCAACAACGCAACGACCTCGGCCCGTTGCGATTCCAGCTCAGCCACCTTGGCACGCATCTGCTCAACGAGTGCTGCGGGGGCTCGACTTACGAACGATTCGTTGCGTAATTTGCCTCGAGAAGACTCGAGTTGCTTGTCGAGGTCGGCCAGGTTTTTGCGAAGCCGAGCCTGCTCCGCCCCCCGGTCGATGACGTTTTCGAGCGGAACGATCACCCGACCGTCCGGACGCACCGCCACCGCGCTTCCCTCCGGCGGATCGACCTGGGCGACGATCGTCAGTGAGGCCGCATTGGTAAGGCCTCGAATAAACGTGTCGCCTCGTTGAATGGCGGCGGCCGTTTCCCCGCTTGCCTCGATGATCGGCTCGATCTTGGCCTCGCGAGGGACGTTGTGCTCCGCCTTGAGGTTGCGGATCGTCTTGATCGCATCCTGCCAAAGCGCGATCACGCGGGCGGACTCGGGGTCGGCCAGCGTGACCGGGAAGTCCGGCCAGGGGGCGATGCACACGCTCTCGGCCGCAGGACTCGGCTCGGGAATTCCACGCTCGGGAGCCACCGATCCCAGGGCCTGCCAGACCTGCTCGGTGACAAAAGGCATCACCGGATGCAAAAGACGGCAGAGGCCGTCGAGAACCGTCGCCAAAACCCGTTGAGCCAAGGGACGAGACGCCGGGTCGCGAAGCCTCGCTTTCACGAATTCGAGGTACCAGTCGCAGAAGTCATCCCAGGTGAACTCACGAAGTCCCTTGGTCGCTTCGGAAAATCGAAACGCCTCGAGATGCTCGGTGGTCTGACGCGCGGTTTCTTCGAGCCTACTGAGGATCCAGCGATCCTCAACGGCCAGGTCCGCCTGTTGGACGGCAGCCGGCTCGTAGCCCTCGAGGTTCATCAGAACGAGCCGGGCCGCGTTCCAGAACTTGTTCGGGAACGTCCTCCCTTGCTCGAACCGCTCCGAGGTATTCACCTGGCGGCCGTCGGCCAGCGTCGCCTTCTCCACGGGCATGCGAAGATCCTGGGTCTCCGTGGCGGAGATCGCCAGAGTGAACCGCAAGGCGTCAGCACCGTAGAGGTCGATGATGTCCACCGGGTCGATGCCGTTCCCCTTCGACTTCGACATCCGTTCCCCCTTCCCGTCCTGGATCACGGGATGGATGAAAACGTCGCGGAAGGGGACATCGTCACGATTGAACAATCCGAAGATCACCATCCGCGCCACCCAGAGCGTGATGATGTCACGCGCGGTCGAGAGGACGCTGGTCGGATAGTACTTGCGCAGCTCGGGTGTTTCCTCGGGCCATCCAAGGGTCGAATGAGGCCAGAGCGCCGAGCTGAACCAGGTGTCGAGGACGTCGGGATCTTGCTCCAGGCGAAGGCCGGCGCCCAAGGCATCCTCGGCCAGGTCGGCCTCGGAACAGATCAGCCAGCCGCCCGCCTCGGCTTGTCGCCAGACCACATCGGTGCGGCTGGCGAAGGCTCGCTGTAAATCGGCTTCGGTCGCCTCCGCGCAGTGCCAGATCGGGATCCGGTGGCCCCACCAAAGTTGCCGGCTGATGCACCAGTCGCGTTTCTCACCCAGCCAGTCGAGGTAACTCTTGGCGTATCGCTCGGGGTGAATCCGGACTCGCTCCGAGGTCACCGCGTCCATCGCGCTCTGGGCCAGGTCGTCCATGCGGACGAACCATTGATCCGAGAGATAGGGCTCGATGGGGGTCTTGCTCCGATCCGAAATCCCAACGCGGGTTGCGTAAGGATCGATCTTCACGAGCCATCCCTGCGCTTCGAGGTCGGCCACCACCCGTTTCCGCACGGCCTTGGTGTGCAATCCGGCATAGACACCCGCATTTTCGTTGTAGGTGCCATCCGGATTAAGCAGATTGATCATCGGCAACTTATGGCGCAGCCCGGTCTGGTAGTCGTTGGGGTCATGTGCGGGGGTCACCTTGACGCAGCCGGTGCCGAACTTCGGATCCACGAGAATTGGGTCGGCGAGGATCGGGATCTCGCGTCCCGTCAACGGCAGGGTCACGGCGCGGCCGATGAGATGCCTGTAGCGGGGATCCTCCGGGTGAACCGCCACCGCGGTGTCGCCCAGCATCGTCTCGGGCCGGGTGGTGGCCACGTGCAGAGCTTCGCCCTCGCTGGAGCCGGTCACCGGATACTTGATCGTCCAAAGGTGACCCTGGACGTCTTCGTACTCAATCTCGTCGTCGGCCACCGCCGTACGTAGATGCGTGTCCCAGTTCACGAGCCGCTTGCCACGATAGATGAGATCGGCCTGGAAGAGACGGAAGAACGTGGCACGAACCGCCTTGGCGCAGATCGGATCGAGCGTGAAGCGGGTCCGTTCCCAGTCGCAGGAACACCCCATCAGCCGCAACTGGCTTAGAATCCGGGCCTCGTACTCGTTCTTCCAATCCCAGATTCGCTTCACGAGCGCGTCGCGCCCCAGGTCATGCCGCGTCTTCTTCTCTTCTTCGAAGAGTCTTTTCTCCACGACGGCCTGGGTCGCGATCCCCGCATGATCCGTTCCGGGCATCCAGAGTGCGTCGTAACCCTGCATCCGGCGCCAACGAATCAAGATATCTTGGATCGTATTATTGAGCGCATGCCCCAGGTGCAGGGCTCCCGTGACGTTCGGGGGTGGGATGACGATCGTGTAGGGAGGCTTGGAACTCGAAGGGTCGGCGTGGAAATAGCCTCGTTCGAGCCAGAAGCCATACCACCGCCGCTGCGCGGCTTGGGGATCGTACTGCTTGGGGAGTTCGGCGAGACTCATACGCGATCCGAAAAATGATTGGAGAAAGTTTTCGATTGGGAAAGGCCTACAGCAAGTGGGACCGCGGAAAACACGGAAGGTCACGGTGCCGTGAGTCCACGAGGAAAGTATTCGGTGAGAAGTTTTTCGTGTTCCAGGCCGAAGTCTCAACGAACGGAAATCATCGTTCTCAGGGATTTTCGTTTTCCGTGATCTTCCGTGCTTCCCATCCGAAGCGGACTGAATTCCGAGATCGACTCACGAAGAAACGAGGGCCGCACCAACTCGCAGGCGTTTGGCATCCTTGGCGAGTTTGTGCTCGAATGCGTCCACGAGAGCCAGCCAACTGGCTTCGATGACGTTTTCGGAAACACCCACAGTCCCCCACACGGAGTCGTCGTCCTTACTCTCGATGACGACGCGAACCCGAGCTGCCGTTCCTTCGCGGCCGTTGATCACGCGAACTTTGTAGTCGACGAGTTGCATCTCACGAAGGCTCGGAAAATGGGACTCGAGGGCCTTTCTCAAGGCTCCGTCCAAGGCGTTCACCGGGCCGTCCCCTTCGCTCACGGTGTGTTCGACGACAGCCCCCACCCGGAGCTTCACCGTAGCCTCGGTCACGGCCGCCCCCTCGGGTTGACCCGAGACGCTGACATGGTACCCGAGCCGCTCGAAACAGGAATGCCCCCGATCAGCCAAGCGCTCGACCAAGAGCACGAACGAAGCTTCCGCAGCCTCGAACTGGTACCCTTCGTTCTCGAGATCCTGAACACGGTCAAGAACCCGGGTCAACAGCTCGGCATCCTGCTCGAGGCCATACTCGCCGAGTTTTTCGGCAATATTCGACTTGCCGGAGAGTTCGCTGACGAGCACTCGACGCTCGTTACCCACCAGGGCGGGGTCGATGTGTTCGTAGCTGACCGCGTTCTTGCGGATCCCGTGGACGTGCATGCCTCCCTTATGCGCGAAGGCGCTGGCACCGACGAACGGCTGTCCCGGGCGGAAGTTCATGTTGGCGGTCTCGTAGACGTAACGAGACACTTCCGTGAGATGCCGCAGTTTCTCCTCGGAGATGACGTCGTAGCCGGAGTGCTTCAAGCCGAGGTTGGCGATGACGCTGCAAAGGTCGACATTTCCACAGCGCTCTCCGATCCCATTGATCGTACCCTGGACCTGAGTGGCGCCTTGGTAGACGGCCGCCAGCGTATTGGCCACCGCGAGGTCACAATCGTTGTGCGTGTGGATCCCGATCGGAACGTTCACATTGGCGCGAACGTCGGCCACCGCCTTGGCCACTTCCTCGGGGAGCGTACCACCGTTGGTGTCGCAGAGCACGACCCAAGCGGCCCCCGCAGCGGCTGCGGCCTGGATCGTTCGGAGGGCGTACTCGGGATTTCGCTTGTATCCGTCGAAGAAGTGTTCGGCGTCGTAAACAATCTCGGAGACCCGCGACGCGCAGAAGGCGACGGAGTCGGAAATCATCCGCAGATTCTCGTCGAGCGAGACCCCGAGCACCTCTTGGGCCTGGAAATCCCAGCTTTTTCCCACGATCGTCACCACGGGGGTCTCGGCGGCCACCAGAGCTTTGAGGCCGGTATCGTCCTCGGCGGCGATTCCCTTGCGGCGGGTCATCCCGAAGGCGGACACGCGGCTATGGCCGAGATTCAGGTCGCGAACCGCGCGAAAGTAGGCCGCATCCTTCGGGTTGGAGAGGGGATATCCCCCTTCGATGTAGTCGATGCCAAGCGCATCGAGACGCGCGGTGATCAACAACTTATCTTGGAGCGAAAAATTGACACCTTCTCCCTGGCTCCCATCCCGCAACGTCGTGTCGTAGGTTGCAATTCGCGTCATGACGCACTCACCTTGCCGTCCGAGGAAATCCCTCGGACTTTGGTACCCTCTCCGCGATATGATCTTAACAAAAACGATTGCCCCCGCCACAGACTGGACACCCCGTCCCCGCTTTGGTTCGCCTCATGCGGCGACTGCGAGGGCGTGAGAACTCGACAGCCCCTATCCAAAGGCGATTGTTTCATGCCGTCCCTCGAGCAGTTGGTCGGTTCCATCCACCAAGAAGCACTCCGAGCCTCGTTCCCGGTCGATACCGCAGTGTACGAGCGCGTCGGCAAGGACCCGACGGAGCCGATTCTTTTCGCCGGGTCATTGGATGCTCCCGTTTGTGCCTTCGGCCGAGACCTCGGGAAGGACGAAGTCGCCGAGGGCCAGCCCTTGATCGGGGCCGGAGGCCGACTCGTACGGACCGGTGTCTACCTCGCCGAAAATGGCAACCCTCCGCTCAAGTCGGATCGGAAGTTGGAGTCGGTGCTTTCCCATATCCTCCTGACGAATACGGTGCCTTATAAGCCGCCCGGTAATAAGGCCTACTCCCCGGCGGTGAAGGAACGTTTTCGACCTTATATCGCGGAATTCCTCGGCGAGTTTTGGAAAGGGCACAGCATCATGACCCTCGGAACCGAGGCGTTTCAATGGTTCGAGCCTTACGCCGACAGCCAACAATTCTCGGAGTTTTGGCAACGCGACGATCGCTATGAGGCGGAATTTCGCTGTACGTTGACAGCGTCGGTCGCCGGCAAATCGATTCAGAAGCCGATCGTACTCATGCCCCTACCTCACCCTTCGCCCTTGAATCGGCGCTGGTACGCAAAATTTCCGGAACTCCTGAAAAAGCGCTTGTCCGCCGCGAAAGAATAGGCATCCTGAAGAAGTGCGAGGAACGGTGGGTCGTGTCGACATGTAGCTGCACCAACGAGGTCTCAAAGCGACGTGGTGTAGGTAGAATCCCTCGGCAAACCCACACGTTTTGGATTCCGATAACCTTAGGGTTGCTGTGAGCCAATGCACCTGTTAGGTTACGGAATTGATCATTCTCGTTTTACCGGAGGGAGGGTGTCGTGCGCAAGGTTCAGATGGTGACCGATCGGGAACTCGAAATCCTGAAGATCCTCTGGGTTCGGGGCAAAGCCAGCGTGCGTGAGGTTCAGGAAGACCTCAACAAAACGGCGGGACCGGTTGCGTATAGCACTGTTCAAACCCTGCTCAACATCATGGAGGACAAGAAGGGGCTCGTCCGCCACGTCGTGGAGGGGCGAACCTTCATTTATATCCCCAAGAAGTCGTCCGATCGTACGATTCGCGAACTCACCAAGCGATTCGTCGACCGCGTCTTCGATGGTGCCCTCGATCGCGTGATGGTGGCCTTGCTCGATTCGAAGTCGCCGACACCGGAAGAATTCGACCGGCTGCGGGCGATGATCGATGAAGCCGAACGTATGACCGCGTCTCGCATCGACTCGCCGGAAGCGTTACTGCTCGAAGAGGCTTGAATCTCGCAACGGGCAGCGACCGCTCGGTTTAATCATTCGCCCTTAGGGCCAAACGGGCTTTTGCTATGCTGCAGAGCCCTCGGAGAGGTTGCGGCGGCCGACGTGAGGCCGATCCTCGCTCCGCTCGGCCGTCGCTTTATTCCCTTCACTCCCGGTCCTGGTTCGAAACAACTCGACTGTCATCTTTGATCATCGAAAGGCCCCGCCATGGGCACCTGGGTCGATCGTTTCGGCCTGAAGCTGCTTGATGCGAGCTTCGCCGTCACGCTCTTAACGGGTGTTTTTGCCCTGGCTATGGTGGTCTCTCGCCAGCCGGCACGCCGGATTTCGCTTGCACGCGCAGCGATCGTCGGTGCTTTGATGATTATCCCACTCTCGATCTTCGCTCCCCTGCCCAGGATCGAGCTCCGTCAGCTCTTCGAGATTCCTGTCCTCAAAGATCACCCCTTGCTGAGCGTGTTCGACGCTCGACCGTCGACCCCGGCGCGCGGCCGTCCCGAATTGACATTGCGACCATGGGTAGCCAAGGCAACTCGTCTTATCCGCGAAAGCCATGTCTCGCGCATAATCATTTTTCTCTATCTATTCGGAGCGTCCTGCACGCTGAGTTGGCTCCTTTTCGGCTATTGGGGCATCGGTTGGCTCACAAGGCGCTCGAAGGCCCCCTCGGCTGAGGCCCTCGACCTCTATAACTCGGTGGTCGGTGCCTGGGATGGAAAGCGACCGCCGGCGCTCCGGATCACGTCGCGAGTGAAGCGTCCCGTCCTTTTGGGTCTCTTCCGCGAAACGATACTCATTCCCGAGTCGTACGATGATCCGGCGATGCTCGAGCAACTCCGCCTCAGCCTCCTGCATGAACTCGCGCACTCCCAAGGGCGCGACCCTTGGTTCAGCTTGGCTAGCGAATTGGCTCAAGCTCTCTGGTTCTTTGCACCCGCCGTTTGGTGGATCCGGACCCAAATGCGGCTCGATCAGGAGTTTTTGGCGGACAGGCATGCAGCGAGCAGCTTCGGCCCCAATTCCAGTTACGCCTCGTCGCTGGTCAACCTTGCCGCTCCTCCCAAGACAGCAGGGGTCGGGCCGTCGCCCTCCGCCCTGAAGGCGGCCGCTCCCACGACCGGCTCCGCGCTCGTTCAGCGCATCCTCATGCTGATTCAATGCCCCTTCCCAGTCGAGTCGCGACCGCCTGGGTGGTGGACCGGGTTACTCGCTTGTCTACTCATCATCGGCACATTGACCACCTCAAGCCTCTCGCTCCAGATCAAGCGTCCCGCAACCCTAGCCGTTGGTCCCAACACCAAGGCGAAAAGCGGATCGTGCAAATTTACGATCTCGCGTCTTTCCGTAAAGTCCGACCCCAAGGTCTCGCGAAATCGTAATTCGGTCTTGGAACTTCCGTATCGTTTGCCCGATCAGTTTCGCCTGGAACTGGATATCTGGGGGGATCAAGACTCTCTGGGAAAGATCAACATCGTCGGCCAATCGCTTCGTCTTCACCACCCCGTTCTGAATCAGGCCGCAGCGATCGAGGATTGGCACCACGTTCGAGTACAACGCGACGAGCATGGAATCTCGGTGCGCGTTGACGGCCAGCCCATTGCCGTCGATCCCAGTTCCCCCATGCCCCGTTGGCTGAGCATCGAGATCCCACCCAACAGTGTTGCCCACATCGAAAATCTGATCGTTGCCCCGCTGGTTATCACCAATCTGCCATTTTGACAGCGGCATCCGTAATCTGCCACGGCCGCTGCCGTCGTATGCCAAACTGACAGACAGCCCCTTCCACAATCCTGCCGCTGGCGTCCTTTTCAAGTCTGGATGATTGTCCTAAAATTAATTATCCACTTACTTTAGATCAGATGCTTAGGATCGTTTAGCGAATCTCCCGACTCCGGCACGATCCCTGCGAATGTGAAAGCGTGTCATTAACTCCGACCAAATGCGGGGGGAGGCGGACTCATGAGTGGCATGAACTGGCAAGATCGTCGCTGGGACCCCTTCCGAGACCTCCAGCGCGAGGTAGGTCGACTATTCGAGACCCTTGACCCCTTTCAGCCCTGGCGGCTCGTCCGCCAATTTCCGGCGATCAACCTTTATGACGCCGGTGATCGCTACTTGCTTTCGGCCCAGCTTCCCGGAATGACGGCCGAGGATCTCGACCTATCGATTACGGGTGAGACGCTCACGATGAAAGGGGAGAGGAAACGAACCGAGGGCGTGCCCGACGAAAACTACCGTCGCCAAGAGCGTCAATTCGGGCGTTGGACCCGGACAGTTTCCCTACCCGACCGCGTCGATGGAACGCAAGTTACGGCGGCCTTCGCACATGGCATTTTGACCGTCACGCTACCGAAAGCCGAGAGCGCCAGGCCGCGACACATTTCCGTCACTAGCATGGGCTGAATCCGAGTTCTGGGAAAGGGGAGCGAAAACCAGATGACCCCAGAGAATCGTCCCATCCATGTCGCTGTGGATCAACCTCAAGCCGAAGAGGCTTCCGTTTCGCCGGCCGCGCCTGTCCACGATGAGCCGCCCCGATCATCGATCTTCATGACGCCGCTGATCGACATTCACGAAGGACCCGAAGGTCTCATCCTCGAAGCGGACCTGCCGGGAGCGAGCGAAGGTGACGTCAGGATCCAATTAGAGGATAACGTGCTGAGCCTGCACGCCCACGTGACGGCCCCAGCCCCCGAAGGGGCCAGGACGTTGCACGAGGAATATCACCTCGGTGACTTCCAACGTTCGTTCATCCTCAGCGATGAGGTGGAGCGGGACCGGATCACGGCGGAATTCAAGAATGGTGTGCTCCGACTCACCTTGCCGAGAGCGGAACGGGCCAAAACGCGAAGGATTGAAATCAAGTCATAAACAGTTCCGAAAACACGACGGTGCGGTGCGTGTTTGCTTTCCACTGAGTCCAAGAATTAAGGACTGCATGACACCGAATACTTTAGGGTGATACGAGGCAGTCCTCATCTCCGAACGAGAGGGAGACGATCCATGGCACCAACGACCCCCTGGCGGCGAGACCTGTCGAACCCTTTGAATCTCATCCAGAACGAGTTGAACCGGTTCCTCGTTGAGTATTGGCATCCAGCTCGGGTCGGTTCCACGCCGTCGGCGCCTGTGGATCTCGAGCCGAGCGCCTGGAGTCCGGCAATCGACGTTTTTGAAACCCCCGAGGATATTATCGTCTTTGCCGAGGTACCCGGTGTGGATCCGACCTCGATCGACCTGTCGCTCACCGGGAATGTGTTGTCGCTTCGCGGCGTGAAGGTTGCCGACCCCAACGATACCAACGGCCCGACCCGAGAGCGACGTTTTGGTGCCTTCCATCGACAATTGACGCTTTCGGAACCGGTCAAATTCGAGGCGGCGCAGGCCGAGGCGCGGCACGGTGTTCTCAAAATCCGGCTTCCGAAACAGGAGGCAGCCAAGCCCCGTACGATTCCGGTCCAGGTCTCGGGAAATCCTTAAGAGAAAGTCCCTGCGCTCGCACTGACTCCGTATGGTAAATTGAACTTAGTCTGACGATTACCCCGTCTTTTGGAGCAAGTGGACGATGGAGCTCCCCAAGCTGCTTTGTTACACGGCGATGGGCATCGCCGGCCTGACGGCACTCATCTTCATCCTCGACGCGGCCGTAGGTGTCTTGGGGCGGAACATCCTCCTCGACATCTTCTTCATCATCGGGGCCGCATTCGTCATTTGGCAGGGGTTCGAGACAAGCCGAGAGCTTCGCTAAGGCGCCGGTCATCACGACCGATGGTGCCTCATCCATCAAATCAAGCCAAATTCAGGATCGCCGCCGAGGATCATCTCAGCGGCGACTCTTGGTGCGCGCCGTCGTCTCGACGATGGCCTGGGCCAAACCGTCCCAGGTATAAACGGTGGCTTCGGCTGCGATGGACCATCCCAGCGCGTTGGCCGTTTCCGACGTCACCGGGCTCAGACTGGCCAGCCGGATCCGACGTCCGATCTGATCACGCACCCGAGAGTCCAGAAGCGAGTAAAGCCGCTCGGTGATGGCCGAACTCGTCAAGGTGATCCAGTCCACCGACCCTTCTTCAAGTCGTGCCTGTACCGCTTGCGGAAGGCTGTCGGCATCGAGATTCTGATAAACAGCCACCTGCTCGACGTCGGCGACCTTGAGAAGTTCGTCCCTCAGGATCAGTCGGCCTCGATTGGCCCGCGCGAGCAAGACTCGGCTTCCTCGCACGCGCTCCGACAGCGCGGCGGCAAGCGATTCGGAACGAAAGGTCTCGGGCACGACGTCGGCATTGAGGTGATAGCGACGCAAGGCCTCGGCTGTCGCCGGACCGATGACGCCCAGTTTCAGATGCCCCAGGACGCGAAGGTCCAGACCGATCGCCTCGATCCGCTCGATGAGCGACCGCACACCGTTCGTCGACGTGAAGACCAGCCAATCGAAATCGCGGAGCCTCATGATCGTGCGATCGAGCGCGCTGAAATCGTCGAGCGGTTGGATCGAGACCGTCGGCGCGGTCAAGACCTCGGCTCCGAGCCCTTCAAGGAGCTTGGCAGACGCATTTCCCTCGTCGGCCGGGCGCGTGATCAGGATGCATTGCCCAAAGAGAGGACGGTCCTCAAACCAACGCAGGTTAGTTCGGCGATCAACAACGCTTCCGACCACCAAGAGTGCCGGCGGCCCAAGTCCTGCCTCTTGAACCAGAGCCGGCAAGGTCGCGAGCGTTCCGGCGACGGTCCTCTGACGCGGGAGCGTTCCCGACTCGATCAGGGCCGCGGGCGTCGTTTCCGGCTTCCCGCGCCGGATCAGAGTGCGGCAGATGCTCTCGAGCCGGGTGACCCCCATGTAGATCACCAGAGTGCCGGGGAACTGGGCCAGTGCGGCCCAGTCGAGACCTCCGTCACCTCCTAATTCGGGGTCGTTATGTCCTGTGACAAACGCAACGGCCGAAGCCGAGGCTCGGTGCGTGATCGGGATCCCGGCATAGGCCGTGACGCCGACCCCGGCAGTAACACCCGGGACGACTTCGAAAGCAATCCCCGAGTCGCGAAGGAACTCGGCCTCCTCCCCTCCCCGGCCGAAGACGAAGGGATCCCCCCCTTTGAGCCTGACGACCCTCTTCCCGGCCCGGGCATGCTCGACCAAGGCCTCGTTGATCTCCGGCTGCGACAGCGTGCAGTGACCGATCGACTTCCCTGCGCAGATCCGGATGGCCTCGGCCGGAGCCAGATCCAATAATCGAGGACTGGCCAGGTGGTCGTAAACAACGACCTCCGCCTGGGCCAACAACTCTTCCCCGCGTCGCGTGAAGAGCCCGGGATCTCCGGGCCCTGCCCCGACCAAATAAACGATGCCTTGATCCTTACTCATTCGTCATTCACTTCGCACGGAGCCGCGCGGTGTCCAAAAAGGTTGGCGCTCTGATTCAGGTGCTCAGTCAGCGAATCGTGAGGGGACCGACAGTTTGCTTCGCGCCACGAGCAAGATTCCGAGTTCGTAAAGGATGATCACCGGAATCGACAAGAGTAACTGGCTGAAGGGATCCTGCCCGGGGGTCAGCACCGCGCCCGCGACAAAGATGATGAGGATCGCCATTTTTCGTTTCGAGCGGTAATCATCGACCGTAAAGATTCCGATCAGGCTCAGGAAAAGCATGATCAGGGGCGTCTGGAAGCAAACTCCGAAGATCAAAGGCAAGATCGTCGCGAAGCTCATCCAGTCGGAGAGGCGCAAGGTCGGCTCGATGCCAAGCCAGACGTTGAACTCCAGGAGAAAACTCAACGTGACCGGCAAGACCCCGAAGAAACAGAGAAAGACCCCGGTCAAAAACAGTCCCAGCGAAAACGGCAGAAACTTCGTGACGTAATGCCGTTCATGACGGTACAGACCCGCTGCGATAAACGCCCAAAGTTGGTAAAAGACCCAGGGGCTGGCGATGACCAGGCCGGCCACGAGACAGACCATGAAGAAGATCGTCATCGTTTCGAGAGGAGCCAGGGAGACCAGCGCATTGATCGGCCGACTGCCGCTATCAACCAGTTGAATAATGGATGCCTGCTCATATTGAATCGGGAAACTCAGTGACTTGCCGGCCAGTCCTTCGTTGTTCGGAAGCTTCAGCCCCGGCGCCAGCTTGCCGAGTTCCTTGAAGAAGGCGTCTGCGGGGATGATCGCCTGGAAGTTCGAGGAGAGAAGCTTTTGCTCTTTGGCCTCCGTTGCTCGCTTGTTGGCCTGATCGGTGTAGAACTCTTTGAGCGCAGCGGTCGCCGGCTCCTCCATCTTGGTCATGATCCGCTTGCCCAGGTTGAGCGGCGGAATGAACGTCACGAGCACGCCCACGACGAGGCCGGTCAGGGCGAGGATAAGTCGCGTGCGAAGCTCCTCGATGTGCTCCCCGAAGCTCATCGAGACCATCGACTGTTCTTCGTTGAAGAGGTCTTTATCGGTAGGCATGGAGAGAGACCACCCTGTCAGAACCAAGGGGTGCGCCGGCTGAGCGGGCTGGAGGGAGGAGACGCGGGTCGCGTCGGCCGTTCCCGAGGCCGGGACCCTTTTGATGCGGCACCGCCTTGGGGCCTCTCGGGGACGGCCATTGGGGCGGGAGCGTTCCTAGCCGATAATCTAGCATAGGAAGCGCCTCCTGTGCCAGGTCGAACTGCAAGGGCTCATTCCTGTCGGGTGCACGCCAGCTTCTGCGCCTTCCAGAATGTTCTCAGAAAGATCAATACAGGAACCCGCCGGTTTTGTGATAAGCTACGCGAGCCTTGGTGGTCTGGAGGACGGTTTCTTTCCCAAACGG
>Ga0153954_1001338_pt1 | contig 13609 bp, 15 predicted proteins | sample TSFL038MetaG_FD_102277 | JGI IMG/M metagenome (GOLD analysis project Ga0153954, IMG submission 102277) | Attine ant fungus gardens microbial communities from Florida, USA - TSFL038 MetaG | ecosystem: Host-associated > Fungi > Mycelium > Unclassified | place: USA: Florida, Wekiwa Springs State... | reverse complement strand
GTTCACCGGAACCTGCACCGCCTGCGCCAGCGCCGTGTCAGGCGAGCTCTTGTAGACGTCGTAGATGCCGAGCACATCCGCCAGGAACAGCGCGTCGAACTTACCTCGCTCCAGGATGCGTGCGAGGTCGGTCCAATATTCCAACGTGTTGTATTCGTGGGCCCTGTCACCCGGGTAGGTCCACAGCCCGGGCGACTGATGCCCGATGCAGCTCATGTCAAACGCGTTGAGGCGAATCTGCTTTGGCATCAATTGGCACGCAGCGGAAACTGCATGGCAATCACCTCGACGCCATCAGGGCCGGCGGTCGCCTCGAAGCGGGGATCATCGGGATAGACGAAGGCACAGGACAGCTTTGGCAGTTCGCCGCCCTCGTGGACGAGGGCACCGGCGATCACCACCCAGTATTGGCCGCGGCCTTCGGCCGGGTTCGGTCCGGTAACCGGCGCGCCGGGCGGTAATGCGAAGCGCCAGGCGGCCATGCCGTCCGGCTCGGGCCCGAGCAGTGTCTCGGTGGGGATGGTTGCCGGCGCGAGCGGGCCGGCGACGGCCTCACGATGGCGTCGCCCGGGCAATGTGCGCAGGGCCGCGCGATTTTCCGCCATCGACATGAAGCGGGCGCCAGGGTCAAAGCCGTTGCGCAGCGTGAAATACCAGACGCCTTCATCGCCGCTGGCTTTGATCGGACCATAGGCCGTGTGCGCGCCGGTGAAATGCACCGTGACTGGGCCGATGTCGTGCAGGCCCATGGTACCGTGGCCACCGACGACCAGTTGGAACTGGTCCTGCTGATGATAGTGCGAGGACGCGGTGCTGCCCGGATCCTGTTCCACCAGGAACGCCATGGGGAACAGTGCCGCCGCGTCGGGATCCGGCGTGCCGGGCGCCATGTTGTACCGTGTCGTACCCAGATACAGGGTGTGCCAGAACGTCACGCCGTCCGCGGCAGTGCCGCGGCGACGATTGGCGCGCGCCGTTTCGGCCGGGGCGAGCAGTGGCATGGTCGTTATCCTCCGAGTTCGGCGAGCAAATGTCGCTTGGTGGTCAATCTAGGCAGCTGGATCGGGGCAAGCAACGCTTGACCATTTCCCATATATGGGAGAACCTCACATATATGATCGAACTTGCCAAGTCCCCGGCCGACGAGTCCGCCGAAACAGTCAGCGCCACTGACGAACGCCTCGCGGCGCGCCTGGCGGCTTTGCGGCAACAGGCCGGCTGGTCGCTCGACATGCTGGCGGAGCGAAGCGGCATCAGTCGGGCGACGCTGTCACGCATCGAACGCGCTGAGACCAGTCCGACGGCCTCACTTCTCGGCCGGCTCTGCACCGCATATGGCCGAACGATGTCGCGCCTGTTGGCCGAGGTTGAGGCTGATCCGCCGTCACTGCTGCACCGCGCCGACCAGCATCTCTGGGTCGATCCAGCGACCGGCTTCCGGCGCCGTTCGGTCTCGCCACCGGCGCGCGGCTACGCCGGCGAATTGCTGGAAGGCGAGCTGCCAGCGGGCGCCGTCATTGCCTATGACGCACCGCCTGTCGCTGGGCTCGAGCAACATGTCCTGATGATCGGCGGCCAGCTCGAGCTGACGGTTGACAGCCGGACGCATCGCCTGGTGGCCGGCGACTGCCTGCGCTTCCGCCTGTTCGGTCCGACACGCTTTGTCTCTCCTGGTCCGAGCCCAGCCCATTATCTGATCGCACTGGTCCAGCCATGAGCCTGCCGCCGCCGATCGGCCACAACGGTGGCCCACCGCTCGACCCTCCGGAAGACCCGGGCACGCTGTCGTGGCGATCATATTGCTGGCGCAAGTCGCACAAGCGCGTCTGGAAGACCCCACCGCCCGAGATCGCGCTGCGGCGGCTGGAACGCGCCGAGGCTCTCGGCATGACCTACCGCGAGTATACGCTCGAAATCATGGAACGCGGCCGCTACCTTTGATACCGTTCGGCCGCAAGATCGGCTCTTCGGTCGACGGTCGGCTGCCAGGTATCGCGCTTCGTCTCGTTCGGGAAGTCAGGCCGTTGCGCAGGCGGCGCACTGGCCTTCCGCTTCAACCGTCGCCTTGGCGACGGTGAAGCCGAGCCGCTTTGCCGCATCCTGCAGTGCATGGGCCAGCTCATGGTCCTCCAATTCCGTCACCTTGCCGCACGAGCGGCAAATGAAGAACTGGGCGGCATGATCGTGTTCCTCATCGGCTATGCAGCCGACAAAGGCGGACAGTCGTTCCAGCTTGTGCACCAGGCCCTGTTCCTGAAGGAACTCCAGCGCGCGGTAGACCGTCGGGGGGGCCGCGCCGTGCCGTGTGCTGCGGAGCTGATCCAACAGATCGTAGGCACCGGTCGGTGACTCCCGGTTCAGGATCAACCCGAGCACCTGACGGCGCAGTTCGGTCAGTCGGACGCCGCGGCTGTGACAAATCGCCGTGGCACGGTCGAGCAATGTTTCGGTCCTTGGGGTGAACCCCATCCGGCACTCCTTGGCGTGAGCCACGCGCAGCACCAAGATAGCATCCATGACCCAGATTTCCACCCAACCGGACGCCGTGCTCGATGCCGTGCGTTTCGATGCCACCGGCCTCGTTCCCGCGATCGCGCAGCAGCATGACACCGGCGAGGTGCTGATGATGGCCTGGATGAACGCCGAGTCGATCCGAGAGACCCTGGCGACCGGGAGGGTCTGCTATTTCAGCCGCAGCCGCGGTGGATTATGGCGCAAGGGCGAAACCTCCGGCCAGACCCAGCACCTGCGGGAACTTCGGGTGGATTGTGACGGCGATACGCTGCTGCTGCTGGTGCACCAGGATGGCGTGGCGTGCCACACCGGCCGCCGTTCCTGCTTCTACCGCGCCGCGCGGGATGGCGGGCTGGTCGAGATCGCGGAACCCGAGGTCTCGCCGGACGTGCTGTACGGGCACAAGCATGGCTGAGATCACGCCTGTCACGTTGCTGACGGGCTTCCTTGGCGCCGGCAAGACGACCTTGCTGAACCGCCTGCTACGCGATCAGCGGTTTGCCCGCGCGGCCGTGCTCGTCAACGAGTTCGGGGAGGCCGGGATCGATCATTTCCTGGTCGAGAAGATCGACAACGCCAGCGTGCTGCTCAACGCCGGCTGCGTCTGTTGCTCCGTGCGGGGCGATCTGACCCGTGCCTTGCGAGCGATGTTGCCACGCGCCCGGCGCGACGAGATCACGCATGTGCTGATCGAGACAAGCGGGCTGGCCGATCCGGTGCCGGTCCTGACCACGCTGATGCGAGATCCCGCCATTTCTGCGTCCTTCCGTCTGCAGAGCGTGATCACCGTGGTGGACGCGGTCAACGGCCCGCACAATCTGGACGCCTACCCTGAGGCAAGGCGTCAGGTAGCTGTCGCCGACCGCATCGTTTTGAGCAAGACCGATCTGGCGGATTCCGTCTTGTTGCGTTCACGTCTGCACCTGCTGAACCCGTCGGCTCGGCTGATCGAGCGACGCGGCGAGCCAGACGAACTGGACGGCCTACTGGATTGCGGTTCCCTCGCAATGCGGCCCAACAGAGAGAAGGTCACCCGCTGGCAGGAAGCTGACGACGGCCACGCTCATCACGCGGGCCTCGACAGTGTGTGTCTGTCCTGGGACCAGAAGTTGAACTGGTCGGCGCTTTCCGCCGGCCTGACCAAGCTGACGACGGCGTATGGCGCCAACCTGCTAAGGATCAAGGGCATAATCTGGCTGCAAGGCGAGGACAAGCCGTTCGCACTGCATGCGGCTGGCCATCTGGTGCACCCACCGGTCCCGTTGCAAAGCTGGCCGGACGAAGCGGACCACCGCAGCCGGTTGGTCTTCATCGCCGCCGACCTTCCGCGGTCGGCTATCGCTGAGGCTCTTGCTTCGATCCTGCCGGAGGCCGTGCAATCGGCAGATGCAGGCTGACGACCGTTCCCAGCAGCGGGTCCGTCTCAGCAGTCAATGTGCCGTCCATTGCTTCAGCGAGTCGGCGTCCAAGTGTCAGGCCCACGCCGAATGCGGGGGCCATCAGAGCATCCGCCATTCCGGCGGTATCGCGCGGCGCCGCGGCGGCCAGAGCTTCCGGAACGCCAACCCCGACGTGCGTCAGGCTGACGATGACCTCATTATCATCCCGCTGCAGCGAAGCGCTGGCCGTGCCGGAGCGCGTGGTCATACGGATCGCGTTGAACATCATATTATCAAGAATGCTACGCGTCGCTTTCGGATCGGCGAGGGCGCCGAAGCATTGCTCCGTGTCCATGATATTGCGGCCCAGTTCTATCGCGACGCCGCTATCGTCGGCGATCGGACGGGCATGCCTCGCAGCCGCCCGCAGCAAAGCCGCAACGTCGATCGGCTCCGGCACAAGGGGCTGTTCCTCAATTTGAGTAAGGCCAATGAGATTGTCGATCGTCAGAAGCAGTTGCTGGATGCCGGCGCGCATCCGTTGGAGGGCTTCACGCTGTTCGGGAGGGCTTGTCGCCAGTAACAGGCCAAGGATGGCCGTCATGCTGTGCAACGGCGTGCGCATTTCGCGCCCCAGATTGCTGAGTACATCTGTTCTGATGCGTTCCGCGGCCTCGGCGCGTCTGGTTTGGGCGGCAAGCAACTCCCGGACGCTGCGGGCGTGGTGTACCAGCACGGCCGTCACGCACAGGGCCAACACCGAGAGCAACCGATTGCTTGCCAGGCTCGGCATGTCGGGGTCGACGTTCGGGAGGAACGCGCCGATGGCGACCATCGAGATGCTGAGCGCGGTCAACACGCGCAGCGTCCACGCATGCCGGCTTACCAAGGCGGTGCCGATCAAGGGGATATAGGCGATCCCATACGCGAGTGTATTGGTTCGCAGCAGATCGGCGACGAAGGTTGCGGCCGCGGCGCAATAGATGAATGGGACGAGCAGTCGTGCGAGGCGCCCCATGGCAACGCTGCGCATCCAACTCTCATCAGGGAGCGAGGACATTATCGCCACCTGTCGATAAACCAGTGGAATGTGACTCTAAACAATAGCGTCGATAAGCCACTGAGTCATGACTATTGTGCCGTCAAGAAAATCCTCAATTGTCATTTTCTCGTTCGGATTATGACTGCCATTTTCGTTGCGGACGAAGATCATGCCGATCGGCACGCCTGCTGCCGCGAAGGCAGCGCCGTCATGTGAGGCCGGGCTACCGATCTCGAGTGTGGCGATGTCCTGCGTATGCGCCGCGCGTTCGAGGCCGGCCTTGATGCCAGGATCGGCTGGTCCCACTGCTGCCGCGGCCTTGGTCCCAAGGTGGAAGCGCACCCCGCGCCGCTGCTCGATCCCTGCGACGATCGCGGTGATCCGTGACTCCAAGTCGGCCAGTACGGTTGGGTCATAGGCGCGGACGTCCAGCGAGAAATCGAACCGGCCGGGCACGATGGTCATACCGTGCTGCGCGGCATCCGTGTGAAAGCGCCCGAAGGTGCACGCCATCGGGATACCTCGGGCTTCGTGCTCATTCCAAAGCGCATCGAGGGCCATCGCGAACTCCGCTCCTGCGACAGCGGCGTCGCGGCGGAACCGCTTGGGCAGTCCCACATGATCGTTGCTGCCCTCGATCCAGGCGTAGGGAAACCGAATGTTACCGGGAATGCCCGTGCAGATGCCGACGGAACGTCCGGCTTCGACCAGGCTGGGCGCCTGCTCGATATGCAGTTCGAGATAGGCGCGCACAGTCGCGGGATCGAAATGGCGCCGCCGCGCCAGCAGTGCCGAAGGGTTGCCTCCACACGCCGCGATGTGTTCGGCCAGCGTGCGGCCGGTGTCCACCCGCCGCACGTCCAGCGCCCCTTCCGGCAGTGTCCCGAGGCTGCCACGGCTGCCGATATAGGATACCTGGAACCAGACGCTTTCCTCGGCGCGGATGCCCATGATGTCGATGTCGCACGCGGGTGACACCCCGAGCGTACGGAGTGCGGCAACCGCAGCCAGTCCCGCGAGGACGCCGGCGGCTCCGTCGAAATTGCCGCCGTGCGGCACCGAGTCGAGGTGAGAGCCGATGACCAGTCGTGGCGATTTCCGATCGCGTCCCGGGCAGGTCAGATACAGATTCGCCGCGTTATCGCGGCCGATTTCGAGCGCCATGGCTGCGCCGGCGGCGGCCACCGTGGCATGGGCACGCTGCTCGCCCTCGCCATAGGGATCGCGCGAGACGCCGGGATCGTCCCGCCCGTCCTCCCGCAACTGGTCGAAGAGCACCTGCATCGGCTCTCGCTGCGCCAGGACCGCCGCTCTGACCGACGCTGGGTTTATTGACGCCATTGTTGCCGCGCGATGAAGATATCGGTTTGCATCGGCGCACTAAGCATGCGCCGCGGGTCAACGTAAAGCTGTCCCGCTGGCCGCACTGACCGCCATTCAATCAGGCAGACGCCGACTATGCCTGAACGGTCAGGCGGTCGCTTTTTCGGCGGAACCCTCCGGCAAAGCATAATCCCGCAGCCGGGCGATGTCGTGCAGGATAACGCGCGCGCCGTGCGTCTCGACGCCCAGATTGCGCAAGGCAGCGAACGCGCGGGAGAGATTCTCCTGGCGGCAGCCCAGCCGCGCGGCCAGCAAGCGCTTATCGAACGGCAGCCGCAGGGCTGTCGTGTTACCGGCCTGGCTGGGCGAGAGCGAAAGCAGGTAAACCGCGAGCCGCTGCGCCGTTGTACGCAGCTTCAGGTCGCACACCTGTTGCACGAGCGCCCTGAAGCCCTCGGCTTCCGCCCGGAGCAGGAGTGCGACGAGCGACGGCTCTTCCAACACGAGCGCCCTCAGTCCGCTCGCATCGATCGAAAGCAGACGGCATGGCTTGACGGACCGGGCGGTCAGCAACCGGGGCAATTGCGCGAGCACGGACGACAGGCCGAATGTCGCCCCTGCATCAAGCACCTCAACAACGGCGGAGGTGCCGTTGGCTGCCTGCGCCAGAATCGCCAGTTGCCCGTCCAGCACAACATAGAGTTCGTCGGCGGGCTCACCCTCCTCACACAACACCGTGGCCTCGGGGAGGGAGAACAAGCGGCTAATGTCGGCGATGCGGCCAATAGTGCGTTCGTCGAGCTCGTGGAGGAGCGCGGACGCGGCGAGGGCGGAAAGAATCTGTCGCTTGTCCGCAGCGTCGTCACTCGGAGCAGTCACCGGCGCTGAAAGTACCATTCTGGGTGCCCCAACCGTTTCATTAGTGATGGTTGTGATCTACATCATGAAATTGATTTGCGGCAAGGGAAACGCTTCACATTTTCTTGAGGTTACAGCGAATTCGAAGAGAAATGCCATAATTTCAATGTGATAGTAGGAAATAGAAGCTGACGATATGAAAGGTTTTGTATGAAAGCGATGGTGTGCGAGTGCTTCGGTGGCCCGGAAGTTTTGGCGCTACGCGATGTTCCGGATCCGCTGCCTCCCGCCGAGGATGAGATTCAGGTGCGGATCGAGGCCCGCGGCGTCCAGTACGTCGACGTGCTGATGCTCGCAGGCAAGTATCAATTCCGCCCCGAACCGCCGTTCATCCCCGGCGGCGAAGCGGCCGGGCGGGTCGTTGCCGTCGGCCCCGGCGTAACGGCGTTTGCCGTCGGCGACGCGGTCATGAGCCGCCACAGCCTCGGTGCTTGTGCCGAACTGGGTAACGCCAAGGCGGAACTGTGCGACCGTGTGCCGGCCGGATTGACACTCGCCCAGGCTGGCGTATTCCGCGGCGCCTACACCACGGCGTATCATGCGCTGCTGCAGCGGGGGCGCATGCAGGCGGGAGAGTGGGTCCTGATCCACGGCGCGGCCGGTGGCATCGGCATCGCCGCCATCCAGGTCGCCAAAGCGTTTGGTGCTAAGGTCATCGCGACCGCCGGCTCAGAAGTAAAGCGCGCAGCCTGTCTGGAGGAGGGAGCGGATCACGCCATCGACTACCGCGACGGCTTCATCGACCAGGTGAAGGCACTGACCGGCGGGCGCGGGGTCGACATCGTCTACGACCCGATCGGCGACAAGGTGACCGAGGACTCGCTGCGTTTCCTCGCCTGGGGCGGACGACTGCTGATCCTGGGCTTCCTTGGTGGCGGCCCGACCAATATTCGCAGCAACTACCTGCTGATCAAGGGCATCGATGCGATCGGTGTGCGGGTCGGGGGATTGAATGAGGCGAACCCGGCGCTGGCCATTGCCAACATGAAGGCGCTGGTGGAATTGGCCGAAAAGGGCAAGCTGCGGCCGCGCATCTCGCACACGTTCCGCCTGGATCAGGCGCGGGAGGCGTTGCAGGTGGTGATCGACCGTCAGGTGATCGGCAAGGCAGTGCTGCTGAGCTGAGCGTTGGCCGGCGACAGCGCGCTATCGCTACGCCATAGTCATCATCGCATGTGCGCAATGTCGCCAAATAAGCGTTGTCAAAGTGGAGGCCACGATGAACGAACAGCCGGTTCCCGCTCCTTTGGCGATTGGGACACGCACGGGAGAGGAGTCTCCCAGCGCTCTGCTGACGGCCTCGGTGAAGACAAGGCGGGAGCACGACCTGCTAGGCGAGGCGGACGTCCCGGCCTCGGCCTACTGGGGCATCCATAGTCAACGCGCCGTCGAGAATTTTCCCATCACGGGCGTTCCTGTCGGCCATTTCCCCGACCTGGTGCGCGCGCTGGCGCTGGTGAAACTGGCCGCGGCGCGCGCCAACCGCCGGCTGGGCTACCTGGCGGCGGATAAAGCAGCGGCGATCGAAAAGGCCTGCCTGCTCATCGCCAACGAGGGAAGATTTCACGATCAGTTCGTGGTCGACGCGGTGCAGGGCGGCGCCGGCACTTCGACCAACATGAACGCGAATGAGGTGATCGCCAACGTCGCGCTTGAACTCATGGGCCGCGAGAAGGGCGACTACGCCGCGCTGCACCCGAATGACGACGTCAACATGGCGCAGTCGACCAACGACGCCTATCCGACCGCGCTGCGCCTGGCCACGATCTTTGCCATCACGCCGCTGGCTGCCGCCCTGGATGATTTGGCATTCGCCTTCAAGACCAAGTCGGTGGATTTCGCTGACGTGCTCAAGATGGGCCGCACCCAGCTGCAGGACGCGGTGCCGATGACCGTCGGGCAGGAGTTCGACGCCTTCCACGTTACGCTGAAGGAGGATGTGCTCCGCCTGTCGGAGATCGGCGCGCTGTTCGGCGAGATCAGCCTAGGCGCGACCGCGATCGGCACCGGCATCAATGCCGATCCGCGCTACGCGTCGTTGGTCGTGGAGGAGCTGGCCCGTGCCGCGAAGCACCCGCTGACAGCGGCGGTGAATTTGATCGAGGCCACGTCGGACCTGGGCGCCTTCGTGCTGTTCTCCGGCCTGCTGAAGCGCACCGCGGTGAAGCTGTCGAAGATCTGCAACGATTTGCGCCTGCTCTCCAGCGGGCCGCGCACCGGGATTGGTGAGATCAAGTTGCCCGCGGTGCAGGCCGGATCCTCGATCATGCCTGGCAAGGTCAATCCGGTAATCCCCGAGGTGGTCAACCAGGTGGCGTTCCTGGTCATCGGCCACGACCTGACGGTGACGATGTGCGCCGAGGGCGGGCAGCTGCAGCTGAACGCGTTCGAACCGACGATCGGCTATTGCGTGATGAATTCGTTGCGCATGTTGACGGCGGCAGTGGAGACGCTGCGCACCCGCTGCGTCGAGGGCATCGAGGTCGATCGCGCGCGGTGCGAAATGCTGGTGCGAGGCAGCATCGGCCTCGTCACGGCCCTCGTACCGGCGATGGGCTATGAGGCATCATCCCGTGTTGCTCGACGCGCATTAGCCGAGGGCCGCTCGGTTGCCGAGATCGTGCTGGAGGAGGGGCTGTTGACCGAAGTGCAGCTCAACCAGTTGCTGGAATTGGAGGCGATGACCCACCCGTCACGCGTTTCGCGAATCGCGCCGGCCGGCGCTCCGCGTGTTTGAGAACGGAGTCCAAATGAGCGACGACCAACATGCTTTCTCAGTCTCAGGCATCGCAGCCTGTGTGAAGGCCGATGGCGCGGAACTGTGCAGGCTGCGGGACGGCGCCGGGCGGGACTATCTGTGGGCCGCGGAACCTGCCTGGCCGCGCCACGCGCCCGTGCTGTTTCCCATCGTTGGCCGGCTGCGTGACGATACGCTGGTCCACGACGGACAACACTACCGGATGACGCAGCACGGGTTTGCCCGTGGCCGGCGTTTCGAATGGCTTGAACGCAGCGCCGACTCCTGCCGCCTGGTACTGGTGGATGATCCCGCGACGCGAGCGCAGTATCCGTTTGCCTTCCGTTTCGAACTTGCCTATGCGGTGGCCGGATCAAGCTTGACTGTCCGGTATCTGGTGACGAACACGGGCCAAGCTGCGTTGCCGGCCTCGATGGGGGCGCATCCGGCATTTCGCTGGCCGCTGGAGCCGGGCAGGGCAAAGACCGACTACGCGCTGACATTCGAAGCCGACGAACCGGCGCCGCTGCGTGGTGTGGTCGACGGATTGCTGACGCCGGCGGATCGGCCTTCGCCGATCAAGGGCGGACGTCTGGCACTGAACGAACGCTTGTTCGACGCCGATGCGCTGATTCTGCCGGAGCCGGCGAGCAAACATGTGCGCTTTGCCGCCGCCGATGGGCCAGCGGTGACGGTCGCGTGGGAGGGCTTCGAGCAGTTGGGCATCTGGATGCGGCCCGGCGCGGATTTCCTGTGTATCGAGCGGTGGCACGGCATGGCGAGCCCCGCCGATTTCGCTGGCGATTTCGCTGACAAGCCGTGGCTGATGTTGATCCCGCCCGGCGAGAGCCGCACTGCGTCGTATCAGGTGACACTGACACCAGGCTAGCGGTTCGAGCAGGACCGGCTCTGAGCCGCGGGTTGACCGCAGGCACGGAGCGGCGGCTACTTGAGCGCTAGAGAGGGGGAGCAAATCCATGAAGGTTCGTCTCGTTGTCACCATGACCGCTGCGCCGGGCAAGGGTTCGGAGTTGGCTGCCGTGTTCCGTCAGCGCTGCGCCGACGTCATGCAGGAGCCGGGCTGCGAACAGTTCGAGGTGTTCCAGAGCGTGCTGGACCCCGACAAACTGACGCTGCTGGAATTGTGGGCCGACCAGGCCGCGCTCGACGCCCATGCCAAGGTGAATCAGACACGGGCGCCGCTGCCGCCCGGCTTGCGCGTCGGTGGCGGGGAGCGCGAGGACTACGCCTATAACCGCGTGAGATAGCCCGGTCCGCCCGCTCGGGGTGGTCGGCCCGGTTGCCCGATCCAGTCTGGCGTCCTAACGTCCCGCGAGGTCAAGACGAGAGGGAAACGGACCATGGCGACACCCGGGCGCGCGATGCCGCAGCCGACACCTGAGACGCAGCATTTCTGGGACGGCGCCAAGGCCAACCAGCTGCTGCTGCAACGCTGCGACGATTGCAGCAAGGTGTATTTCCCGCCGCGGCCATTCTGCCCGGTTTGCGCCTCCCGGAAAGTGTCGGTCACCAAGGCGAGCGGCAAGGCGACGCTGTACAGCTACGTCATTCATCATCGCCCGGTGCCGGGCTTCACCCCGCCCTATGCCATTGCGGTTGTGGAGCTGGAAGAAGGGCCGCGGATGATGACCAACATCGTCGATTGTCCGCAGACGCCGGAGGCCTTGCAGCTCGACATGAAGCTGGAGGTCGTCTTCGAGCCGCAGAACGATACGATCACACTGCCCTTCTTCCGTCCGGCGAAAGGCTGATACGATGCCGCACAATACAGTTGCTGTCGTCGGTGCCGCTGAAACCACCGAACTGGGCGTCATCACCGACCTGTCGCAGATCGGCCTGCACGCCGATGCCGCGATCAATGCGATGAAGGATTGCGGGCTGAAGCCGAAGGATATCGACGGCATCGCCTGCGCCAATGAAACGCCGGTGCAGCTGGCGCACTATTTGGGCATCACGCCGACCTGGGTCGACGGTACCGCGGTTGGCGGCTGCTCGTTCATGATCCATGTCCGCCATGCAGCCGCCGCGATCGAGGCCGGGTTGGCCAAGACGATTCTGATCACGCACGGTGAGTCAGGAAAATCGCGCATCGGCAACCCGCCGCGTTCGGTGCATCCCCAGTCACTGAATGGACAATTCGAGCAGCCCTTTGGTCCGATGGGACCACCGAGCATGTTCACCATTCCGGTGCTGCGATACATGAAGACCTACGGAGTGACCGAGGAGCAGATCGCCCAGGTCTGTGTCGTGCAGCGCGAATGGGCAGCGAAAAACCCTCGCGCGACCTTTAAGACTCCGATTACCACCGACGACGTGCTGAACAGCAGGATGATTGCCTGGCCGTTCCGTTTGCTGATGTGCTGTCTCGTCACTGACGGCGGCGGTGCGCTGATCCTGACCTCGGCCGAACGGGCCAAGGATTTCCCGACCAAGCCGGTATACATTCTGGGGACCGGTGAGAGCGTGGAAACCCCGATGGTTTCGCAGATGGAGGATTTCACCACCTCGCGCGCGTTCCGCGTCGCCGGGCCGACCGCGTTCAAGGAAGCGGGGATCAAGCATAGCGACGTCGATCATCTGATGATCTACGACGCCTTCGCTCATCTGCCGATTTATGGGCTTGAGGATCTGGGCTTCCTGCCACGCGGCGAGGCTGCGGCCTTCATCGCCGGACGCAACACGGCTCCGGGTGGCAAACTGCCGCTCAATACCAACGGCGGTGGCCTGTCCTACATGCACTCGGGGATGTACGGGATGTATGCCCTGCAGGAGAGCGTGCGGCAGATGCGCGGCATCGCACCAGCGCAGATACCGGGTGCGAAGATTTCCGTCTGCCATGGCGTGGGTGGGATGTTCGCTGCGTCCGGCACGATCATCTTCAGCAATCAGGCACCGTAGCCGAGACGGTGATCGCCCGCCGCCGGCGGTGAGCGGGCGAATCACCGTCTCACGACACGATGCTATCAGGGAGTTCGATCGTGGGTGAAAGTCTGTTTTCCGGCCTGAAGGTTATCGATTGTGCGAGCTGGATCGCTGGTCCGGCAGCAGCAACGATGCTCTCGGACTATGGCGCTGACGTCATCAAGATCGAACCTCCCGGCGAAGGCGATCCCTGGCGCAATTCGCAACCGTTGCCCGGCCGGAAAGTCGACCATTATTGGCAGCTGACGTCACGCAACAAACGCAGCCTGGCTTTGGATCTGAAGCATCCCGAGGGCCAGGCCATCCTGTACAAGCTGGTCGCCGACGCGGATGTTTTCATCACCAACTTTCCGCTGCCGGTGCGCGACCGGCTCAAACTGTCGCCGGCGCATCTGCTGCCGCTGAATCCGCGGCTGATCTATGGCTCTTTCACCGCCTACGGCGAAGACGGCGAGGAAGCGGCGAAGACCGGCTTCGATTCGACCGCATATTGGGCACGTACCGGTCTGATGGACATGGTGCGAGCCGATGAGGCTACCCCGCCGTCGCGCTCGATGCCTGGTATGGGCGACCATCCGAGCGGCACGGGCCTGTACGCGGCGATCGTCTCGGCGCTGTACCGGCGCGAGAAGACCGGCCAGGGCGGTATCGTGCGGTCGTCGCTGCTGCAGAATGGCCTGTGGGCCAACGGATGTGCTGTGCAACTGCGTCTGTTTGGCGAGGACATGAAGCTGCGTCCGCCGCGCCACGAGC
>Ga0153954_1001337_pt1 | contig 13610 bp, 15 predicted proteins | sample TSFL038MetaG_FD_102277 | JGI IMG/M metagenome (GOLD analysis project Ga0153954, IMG submission 102277) | Attine ant fungus gardens microbial communities from Florida, USA - TSFL038 MetaG | ecosystem: Host-associated > Fungi > Mycelium > Unclassified | place: USA: Florida, Wekiwa Springs State... | reverse complement strand
AATGCGGAGGCGGCGAGGAAATCGCTGCCGCCGGGCACCATCACGCCGGGCACGCATACATCCTTCGCGCCGCTCAAGCAGATCGATGCCGGATCATTGAACGTCGGATATGCCGAAGCAGGTCCGTCCGACGGGCCGGTGGTCATTCTGCTGCACGGCTGGCCCTACGACATCTACAGTTTCGTCGACGTGACGCCGCTGCTTGCGCAAGCCGGCTATCGCGTGATCGTGCCTTTCGTGCGTGGCTACGGCACCACACGCTTTCTCTCCGGCGATACCTTTCGCAACGGCCAGCCCTCGGCGGTCGCGGTCGACCTCATCGCGTTGATGGATGCACTCAAGATCGACAAGGCGACCCTGGCCGGTTTCGATTGGGGCGCCCGCACCGCCAACATCGTCGCGGCGCTGTGGCCGGAGCGCTGCAAGGCCATGGTCTCGGTCAGCGGCTATCTGATCTCGAGCCAGGAGGCCGGGAAGATGCCGCTGCCGCCAAGCGCCGAACTGCAATGGTGGTATCAGTTCTATTTCGCCACCGAGCGCGGCCGCCAAGGCTATGAGAAATACCGGGACGATTTCGCGAGGCTGATCTGGAAGCTGGCATCGCCGAAATGGCATTTTGACGAGGCCACATTCGCGCGCAGCGCCAAGGCCTTCGACAATCCCGATCATGTCGCGATCGTGATTCACAATTATCGCTGGCGTATTGGGCTTGCCGAAGGCGAAGCCAAATATGCCGATTATGACAAGAAACTTGCCACCAGTCCCGTCATCGCGGTTCCCACCATCACGATGGAGGGAGATGCCAATGGCGCGCCGCATCCGGAGCCGAGCACCTATGCCGCGAAGTTTTCCGGCAAATATGAGCACCGGCAGGTGACCGGCGGCATCGGGCACAATCTGCCGCAGGAAGCGCCGCAAGCCTTTGCGCAGGCGGTCGTCGATATCAGCCAAGGCTGACGAGGCTTTTTCCACAGCGATCAAGATGGATATCTGGATGTCCTGTGCTTGTCTCGATAAAATGCCGCTTTCACAGGCGCTGCAAATGTCCATCACCATCTACGGCATCAAGAACTGCGACACCATGAAGAAGGCGCGCGCCTGGCTCGATAGCCATGGCGTCGCCTACGCTTTCCACGACTACAAGAGCGAGGGCATCGGCAAGGACAAGCTGAAGCATTGGAGCGATGAAGTCGGCTGGGAAACACTGCTGAACCGCGCCGGCACCACGTTCCGCAAATTGCCCGATGACGAGAAGGAAGGCCTCAACGAGAAGAAGGCACTGGTGCTGATGGTGGCGCAGCCCTCGATGATCAAGCGGCCGGTGCTTGAGATGGGTGGCAAGCTTCTGGTCGGCTTCAAGCCGGACATCTACGCCAAGGAAGTGAAGGCGCCGGGCAAGTCTGCGCGGTAGGTCGTCTTAGCACTTTAGCTTGATGGCATTGCGGGGCGAGGCGACGAAGCAACTCATCGTGCCCGTTAGCGCTATTGCACTTCGACGATGTCGTCGGCAATGCGGACGCCGGGCGGGCGGCGCGCCAGTTCGAGGTCGATCACGGCGTTGATGACACTGACCGGCACATTTTCGGGCCGCAGGCCCATCAGGTTGGAGACCTTGAAGCTGCCCTCGACACTGATCGTCTTGTACGACCCGACGATCTGCTCGACATCGCCGGCGCTGCCGAACGGCAGCAACAGCCGCTCGTAGGATACGTCCTTGCCGTCGACATCCTGCACGAGGGCGATCGAATAGATCGGACGCTTCCGCTCCAGGCAGGCTTGATAGCATGGCAGCACCCGGGCATCGCGCTCCGTCCCAATCGCAGCGTCGAGGTAGCGGTTGGTACGCTCGGCGGGCGCGAGGTGCTCGCTGCCATAGGTCACAGCGAGCCGTGATCCTTCCTGTGTAATCAGGTACCGCGCGGTTCCGCCATCGCTCTCGACGTCAAAGCGCATCATGTCGATCAATTCGTCGCCGATGCCGTCAGGCTTGAAATCGGCGATCGACGGAAGGCCTTGCGCGGCTTGCGTTGCGCGCTCAGCCACGTGTTGAGCAGAACACGTTGGGTGATGGCGCTCACCACAGATGGATTGGCGCTGGCGAATTCATGGGGCGGTTGCTAATCGAATTCGACCAGGTCGTAGCGCGTGGCGCGCGTGCGATGGGACAGGTCGCGATCGATCACCGCGTGGAGCTTTGCAACCGGCAGCGTATCATTCCCGCGCAGCAGATTCTTGATCTCGAAACTACCGTCCTCACTGATCGTCTTGAGCGAAGCGATGACGTGGGTGACTGTACCGCCGTCCGAGAACGGCATCAGCAGTCGTTCATAGGCGACAATGCGCCCGTAAATGTCGTCGATATGCGAGATGGCATAGACCGGCAGCGCGCGGCGGATGCACTCGTAGTAGGCGGGCATCACGACGGCCGCGAGCTTCGCGCCGAGATATTCGTCGAGCCGGCGGCCGTTGCCGATGTGGCCATAGGCCGCGGACATGCGGGTGCCCTTGCTCTGGATCGTCAGAACGGGGCGTTCGATGGTGGCATCAACGGTGTAATAGACGAGATCCGGCAACTCGTCGGCGAGCCGAGAAGGTTCGTAGTTTGCAATGCGCGGCAAGCACCGGTCAGCGCCGTAAAGCCGGAGCCAGACGTTCAGGAGCTCGCGCTGCTTGATCGATTTGATGATTGATGGACTGGCACTGTCGAAATCAAAGCGTGCGACATCCGCGACTGCGACGCCCAAGGCCGTGATCCCCTGTTTCCCCCAATGGATCGGGCGAGTATCGGGCCGAGAGGAAAATTTTCTATGAAGGGACAGCCGCCGCGTTGAAACAATGCTGACTGCCGCTTCTCTGCGGATCGGGCCGTCAAGGAAGGTCCGTATCGGCCCCTTGGAGCCTTCGACTAAGGACGAATCCGGATCGAGCGCCCCCACGCCGACGCTCAAGCTTTCGATCTTGCCTAACCCATGCTGCCTCCGGCATATTCCGGCCCGGAGGCGGCGGTCCGGGACGGGTTTCCAAGACGTCCATGGAGACCTGCCGGTCACGATAACAACCGGGTGCGACGTGGTCGCGCACGGCAGGGGGAAATTGTTTGGCCGATGAGTTCATCCTCGAAACCCACGGATTGACCAAGGAATTCGCGGGGTTTTTCGCCGTACGCGATGTTGCACTGAAGGTCCGCCGTGGCAGTATTCACGCGTTGATCGGTCCGAACGGGGCCGGCAAAACGACGTGCTTTAACCTGCTGACCAAGTTCTTGCGGCCATCCGCCGGCAAGATTCTCTACAAGGGGCGGGACATCACGGCGATGGCGCCGGCCGATGTTGCTCGCCTTGGGCTGGTCCGATCGTTCCAGATTTCGGCGGTATTTCCGCACATGACCGCGCTGGAAAATGTGCGCGTAGCGCTGCAGCGTCAGCACGGCAGTTCCTTTGATTTTTGGCGATCCAAATCGGTGCTCAACCGCTTCAACAACCGCGCGCTCGAATTGTTGAACGATGTGGGCTTGAGCGAATTTGCCAATGTGCCGGCGGTCGAGATGCCCTATGGGCGCAAGCGCGCGCTGGAAATCGCGACCACGCTGGCGCTCGATCCGGAGATGATGCTGCTGGACGAGCCGATGGCCGGAATGGGCCACGAGGACATCGACAAGATCGCCGCACTCATCAAGCGGATTTCCGCGAAATACACCATCCTGATGGTCGAACATAATCTCAATGTCGTTGCCAATCTTTCCGACATCATCACGGTGCTGACGCGCGGGCAGGTGCTGGCCCAGGGCAATTATGCCGAGCTCTCCAAGGACGAGCGCGTCAAGGAAGCCTATCTGGGAGCTGGTCATGCCTAATACCGCAACAGCCGCCGCGGTGAAGCCCGCCGCCACGGCCGTGGGGCAGCAGATTCTCGCGGTCCAGAACCTGGAGGCGTGGTACGGCGAATCCCACATTCTCCACGGCATCAATTTCGATGTGCGCGAAGGCGAGGTGGTGACGTTGCTCGGGCGCAACGGCGCCGGCAAGACCACGACGCTGAAGTCGGTCATGGGCATCATCGGCAAGCGTGCCGGCTCGATCCGATTCAATAACCAGGAGATCATCCGCGCCACGTCGGACCGGATCGCGCGGCTCGGCATCGCGTTCTGTCCCGAGGAGCGCGGTATCTTCGCGAGCCTGGATGTGCGCGAAAACCTGCTGTTGCCGCCGACCGTGCGTGACGGCGGCCTCTCGCTCGAGCAGATCTTCGATCTGTTTCCCAACCTGAAGGAGCGGCTGAGAAGCCAGGGCACCAAGCTGTCGGGTGGCGAGCAGCAGATGCTGGCGATCGCGCGAATCCTGCGCACCGGCGCCCGCTTCCTGATGCTGGATGAGCCGACCGAAGGCCTTGCGCCGGTCATCATCCAGCAGATCGGCCACACCATCGCGCGACTGAAAAAAGAGGGATTCACGATCCTGCTCGTCGAGCAGAATTTCCGGTTCGCGGCGACCGTCGCCGACCGCTACTACATCGTCGAGCACGGCAAGATCATTGACGGTTTTGCGAATGCGGAGCTGTCGTCCAACATGGACAAGCTCCACACATATCTCGGTGTTTAGAAGTAACGACAAAAACTGAACAAGGAAAAAAATGAAAACGAGATCTATCGCATCATTTCTGCTCGGAACCGCGCTGACGCTTGCCGCGGTCAACGCCGCATTCGCCGACGACAAGGTCGTCAAGATCGGTTCGCTTTCCGATCAATCCGGTCTCTATGCCGATCTCGGCGGACCCGGCTCGACGCTTGCCGCGCAGATGGCCATCGAGGATTCCGGCCTCACCGGCAAGGGCTGGAAAGTCGACCTGATCTCCGCCGACCACCTGAACAAGCCCGATGTCGGTGTGAACATTGCTCGCCAATGGTTCGACGTCGACAAGGTGGACGCTATCGTCGACGTGCCGAATTCCGGTGTGGCGCTGGCGGTCAACAACATCGTCAGGGAAAAGAACGGCGTCTTCATCAATTCCGGCGCCGGCACCTCGGACCTGACCAACGCCCAGTGCTCGCCCAACACGATCCACTGGACCTATGACACCTATACGCTGGCCCACGGCACCGGTTCGGCGCTCGCCAAGGCCGGCGGCGACACCTGGTTCTTCCTGACGGCCGACTATGCCTTCGGCGCCGCGATCGAACGCGACACCACCGCGGCCGTGCAGGCCGCTGGCGGCAAGGTGCTTGGCGGTGTCAAGCATCCGCTCAACACCTCGGACTTCTCGTCCTTCCTGCTGCAGGCTCAGGCCTCGAAGGCCAAGGTCATCGGCCTGGCCAACGCCGGCTCCGACACCACCAACGCGATCAAGCAGGCGGCCGAGTTCGGCATCACGGCCGGCGGGCAGAAGCTCGCGGCGCTGCTGCTGTTCATCACGGACGTCCATTCGCTCGGCCTGAACATCGCGCAGGGCCTGAACTTCACCGAGACCTATTACTGGGATCTCAATGACGGTACCCGTGCCTTTGCCAAGCGGTTCCAGGAGCGCATGAAGAACCATAGCATGCCGACCATGGTGCATGCTGGCGTCTATGCGGGAATGCTGCATTACTTCAAGGCGCTGGAAGCGCTCGGCGGCAATCCGCATGACGGCGTCAAGGTCGTCGCCAAGATGAAGGAAATGGCGACCGATGATACGCTGTTCGGCAAGGGCGAGATCCAGCCCAACGGCCGCGTGATCCATCCGGCCTATCTGTTCGAGGTCAAGAAGCCGAGCGAGTCGAAGGGGCCGTGGGACTACTACAAGCTCATCGCGACCATTCCCGCGAACGAAGCCTTCACGCCGCTCGACAAGAGCACGTGTCCGCTGCTGAAGAAGTAATGAGTTACGCCCGGCGGCATCGTGCCGCCGGGCACTTGTCCGAAAGGCCGAACGAGGCACGACCATGCAAGCCCTTTACGCCCAGCTTCTGGTAGGACTGATCAACGGTTCGTTCTACGCGCTGCTCAGCCTCGGGCTTGCCGTGATCTTCGGCATGCTCAACATCATCAATTTCGCGCATGGCGCGCTCTACATGATGGGCGCGTTCTGCGCCTATTTCCTGCTCAATTTCGCCGGCATCGGCTATTGGTGGGCGTTGCTGATTGCGCCCATTGCGGTCGGCATTTTCGGCATGATCCTGGAGCGGACCCTGCTGCAATGGTTGACCGGCCTCGACCATCTCTACGGGCTGCTGCTCACCTTCGGCATCGCGCTGATCGTGCAGGGCGTGTTCCAGAACTATTTCGGCTCGTCCGGCCTGCCTTATGCGATTCCTGACGAGCTCAAGGGCGGCATGAATCTCGGCTTCATGTTCCTGCCGATCTACCGCGCCTGGGTCGTCGTGTTCTCGCTGGTGGTCTGCCTCGCCACGTGGTTCCTGATCGAGCGCACGCGGCTTGGCGCCTATCTGCGCGCCGCGACCGAAAACCCGACGCTGGTGCGTGCCTTCGGTATCAACGTGCCCCGGATGATCACGCTGACCTACGGGCTCGGCGTGGGACTGGCGGCGCTTGCCGGCGTGCTCTCGGCGCCGATCAACCAGGTGCGGCCGCTGATGGGCGCCGACCTCATCATCGTGGTGTTCGCGGTTGTGGTGATCGGCGGCATGGGCTCGATTATGGGTTCGATCATCACCGGCTTTGCGCTCGGGGTGGTCGAGGGACTGACGAAATACTTTTATCCCGAAGCCTCCAACACGGTGGTATTTGTGCTGATGGTGCTGGTGCTGCTGGTGAAGCCGACGGGATTGACGGGACGGGCGGCCTGACATGACAGCAATGACCGACGACACCTTGCCGGTGACGCCGCGCGCGATGCGCGACGAGATGATCGTGTTCCTCCTGATGGCGGGCCTGCTCACGATCGTGCCGTGGACCGGCATCTACCCATTCTTCGTGATGCAGGCGCTGTGTTTCGCACTGGTTGCCTGTGCCTTTAACCTGCTGATCGGCTATGGCGGCCTGCTGTCCTTCGGGCATGCGATGTTTCTGGGGACAGCGGGCTATTGCGCCGGTCATGCGCTGAAGGTCTGGGGCGTGCCCCCCGAGCTCGGCATCGTCATCGGCACCGCGGCCGCCGCGGCGCTGAGCGTCATCACGGGCTTCATCTCGATCCGCCGCCAGGGCATCTACTTCTCGATGATCACGCTGGCGCTGTCGCAGCTCCTGTATTTCATCTACCTGCAGACGCCGTTCACCCACGGCGAAGACGGCATCCAGGGCATTCCGCAGGGACGCCTGTTCGGCATTTTCGATCTGTCGAAGCCCACGACGCTCTATTACGTCGTCATGGTTGGATTCCTCGCCGGATTCCTCCTGATCTATCGCACCATCAACTCGCCGTTCGGCGAGGTCTTGAAGTCGATCCGGGAGAATGAACCGCGCGCGATCTCGCTGGGCTACAAGACCGACCACTACAAGCTGCTGGCCTTTATTCTTTCCGGGACGCTCGCGGGCTTTGCCGGCGCGCTGAAGGTGTTCGTTGCGCAGAACGCCTCACTGACCGACGTGCATTGGACCATGTCCGGCGAAATCGTGCTGATGACCCTGGTCGGCGGCCTCGGCACCATCTTCGGACCGGTGGTCGGCGCCTTCGTGATCATCGCCATGCAGCAATATCTCGCTGGTTTCGGGCAGTGGGTGACGGTGATCCAGGGCGTGATTTTCGTCGCCTGCGTGCTTCTGTTCCGCCGCGGCGTCGTTGGCGAGATCGCGCACTTTTTCAGGATTTCGCTCTAAGCGAGATCCAGCCGGCAGGACACAGCGCGCCCGCTCGTTACCAGAAGCGGACGCGCCTCGGAGACCTCACTGGAAATTCATTCGCCAGTTTCAGGACGCGCAGTTCGTCCGTCTCGAGCGCGATCTTCTGGGCGAGCATAACGTCGCCCGGGACCAGGTAGCCCTCGGGAACAAAGCACCAGCCAACCTTCGGGCGACCTATCTCGTCGACTTCGTGAACATTCGTGGTCGCGCCATAGTGAACGCGATAGATTTTGCCGGTATGGCTCCCGACGACCTCGAAGTAGCCGGTCCGGTCAAACTGGGCGCGCTGCTGCGGCGACAGCCAGTCCCGCAGGAGCCGCAAACCGCGCGCCGCGGATCCGCTCTCATCGAGGAATCGCTTGTAGAGCTCCCGCAGCGCCAATTGCCGCCGGCGCGCCGGTCCCGTCCGCCTCATCGATAGAAACAGACGGGTGAGGGCAGTCATCCGCCCACGAGCCGGGGGAAGAATAGCGTTTCATCGGCCTTCGGGTCGAAAGCACGGACGCGGGTGACTTCACCCGGCGCAGTCCGGACAGCAGCGGTAAAACCCCTGCCTGTCAGTTCCTGAAATCGCCGCTCGGCCTTCGCCAACGCCTTCGCGTCCGACGCATCAAAGTGGTGCCTGGTGTCGCCGGTGTGGTCCATTACAATGAGGGTTGCCATGGCACTTCTCTCTGTTTTTGGGGTTTCGCACCACTTGGGGGCGCCATGGCAATGCTGCTCGCGGGCGTTTGTTCCGATTTGCCGCGGGATTTTCTAATCTCGTTCCTGTGGTTCCGAAGCCACAATTTAGTGGCGAGCTCGACACCTGATCACCTTCGCCTTCAGCAGTTGGTTCTAAGCCACGCCAAGAACTGGCTTTCTTTGGTCCTCGATAAGGTGGTGGATGAGGGTGCCCGCTCGCCATTGAATGTATGACAGTTTTGTGACAAGTCCTTCGACGACCCACCAAACTGTGAGACCTCATTCATGATGCGCTGGTTCCGCGCCTTCCTGCCCAGGGAAGAGCGGTTTTTCGACTTGTTCGCGCGTCACGCGCAAACCGTGGTGCGGGGCGCGCAGGCGCTGCAGGACTTACTGAGCGGAGGCAACGAGACGCCGCTGCATTGCCAGCGGGTGAGCCAGTTCGAGAACGAGGCCGACAATATCACGCGTGAGGTGCTGACCGCGGTGCGCCGCACTTTCATCACGCCATTCGATCGCGGCGACATCAAGAACCTGATCACCGCCATGGACGATGCCATCGACCAGATGCAGCAGACGGCGAAGGCCGTCATGCTGTTCGAGGTCCAGAGTTTCGAGCCGCCAATGCGGGAAATCGGCGGCCTCCTGGTCGAATGCGCCAATCTCGTCGTTCGTGCGCTCCCGCTGCTCCAGTCGATCGGCAATAACGTAGCGATGCTGACGGCGATGACGGAGGAACTAACCAAGCTGGAGGGACGGGTCGACGATCTCCACGACATCGGGCTGAAGGAGCTGTTTCTGAAGCACCGCAACGCCAACACGATGGATTTCATTGTCGGCGCCGAGATTTACGATCATCTCGAAAAGGTGGCTGATCGCTTCGACGACGTCGCGAACGAGATCAATTCCATCGTCATCGAACAGATCTAGGGCAGGGCCAAGTCGTGCACGCCGCCCAATTAGGTTTTCCTGTCCTGATCGGATTGATTGCGGTTGCGCTGCTGTTTGATTTGCTCAATGGCCTGCATGACGCCGCCAATTCGATCGCTACGATCGTCTCGACCCGCGTGTTGCGGCCGCAATATGCGGTGCTCTGGGCTTCGTTCTTCAACTTCATCGCGTTCCTGGTGTTCGGGCTGAATGTCGCGCAGACCATAGGGACCGGAATCATCGAGCCCTCGATCGTGGACACCCAGGTGATCTTTGCAGCGCTGATCGGTGCAATCGTCTGGAACCTGATCACCTGGGCGCTCGGCATTCCCTCGTCCAGTTCGCACGCCCTGATTGGTGGACTGCTCGGCGGCGGCATGGCCAAGGCGGGAATATCAGCAGCGGTCTGGAGCGGATTGACGAAGACAGTGATCGCGATCGTGTTGTCGCCGCTGGTTGGCTTCGTGCTTGCGATGGTGCTGGTCGCGATCGTTTCCTGGGCCTCGGTGCGCTCGACGCCATTTGCGGTCGATCGCGCCTTCCGCATCCTGCAGTTCGGCTCCGCCTCGCTTTATTCGCTCGGCCATGGCGGCAATGACGCGCAGAAGACCATGGGGATCATCGCCGCGCTGCTCTACTCGCAGGGCCATCTCGGCGCCGAGTTTTACGTGCCGTTCTGGGTGGTGCTGGCCTGCCAGAGCGCGATGGCGCTTGGAACCCTGATGGGCGGCTGGCGCATCGTGCGCACCATGGGATTGCGGATCACCAAGCTGACGCCGATGCAGGGCTTTTGCGCCGAGACTGGTGGTGCGATCACGCTGTTCATGGCGACCTTTCTCGGAATTCCAGTATCGACCACGCATACCATCACCGGCGCCATCGTCGGTGTCGGTGCTGCCCGGCGTGCTTCGGCTGTGCGCTGGAACGTCGCGAGTTCGATCGTTTATGCGTGGATCTTCACGATCCCGGCGTCGGCGATCATCGCGGCGCTGGCCTATTGGCTGGTGTCGCCGTTGTCCTGATTCACGTCACCAGCTTGAGCCCGATGATGCCGGCGACGATCAGCCCGATGCTTGCGAGCCGGAACACGGTCGCGGGCTCGCCGAACAAGATGATGCCAAGCAGCGCGGTTCCGACCGCGCCGATGCCGGTCCACACCGCATAGGCGGTGCCAATCGGCAGCGTCTTCAGCGCCAGCCCCAGCAGAATCACACTGCCCGCCATCGCTGCCAACGTCAGCACCGCTGGCACCGGCCGCGTGAAACCTTCAGTGAATTTCAGGCCGATGGCCCAGGCGACCTCGAGAAGACCGGCAACGAACAATATAATCCACGACATCGCGAACCCTCCCGGTGAGGCAGGGTCGTCCCCGCGGATGAATATTTTGGAAACCGGAAGGTCGTCCTTCCCAAGGACGATATGGGGCTGGTTTACGGGCCTTGCAATCGCCAAATGAGGCTTGATTGACCCCGCTTTCCCTGCCACACGCTCGCGACATGTCAGACCTAGCCCTCACAGCCGAACAGCCGTTGCGCTCGCCGCTTGCCTCCGAAGTGGCGCGGCGCCGGACCTTTGCGATCATCTCCCATCCCGACGCCGGCAAGACCACGCTGACCGAGAAACTCCTGTTGTTCGGCGGCGCCATCAATCTTGCCGGCCAGGTCAAGGCCAAGGGTGAACGGCGCAACACCCGGTCCGACTGGATGAAGATCGAGCGCGAGCGCGGCATCTCGGTCGTCACCTCGGTCATGACCTTCGAGTTCGAGGGCCTCGTGTTCAACCTGCTGGATACGCCGGGCCACGAGGACTTTTCGGAAGATACCTACCGCACGCTGACCGCGGTCGATTCCGCGGTCATGGTGATCGACGCCGCCAAGGGCATCGAGGCCCGGACCCGAAAGCTGTTCGAGGTCTGCCGCCTGCGCGACATCCCGATCATCACCTTCATCAACAAGATGGACCGCGAGAGCCGCGACACCTTCGATCTCCTGGACGAGATCGAGAAGACGCTGGCGCTCGACACCACGCCGATGACCTGGCCGGTCGGCCGCGGCCGCGATTTCCTCGGCACTTATGATGTCGCCAATGGCGGCGGTATCCGCCTGCTCGAAGGCGGAGGCGCAAAAACCGGCGCGACCGAGCAGATCGATATCGCCGATCTCGGCGCCCGCAATCCCAATCTCGACGTCGCCGCTGTCAGGGACGAACTTGAACTGGTGACGGAAGCCTGCAAGCCGTTCGAACTGGAGGCGTTCCGCGAGGGCCATCTGACGCCGGTCTATTTCGGCAGCGCGCTGCGTAATTTCGGCGTCGGCGACCTGCTGCAAGGGCTGGGACGTTTCGCGCCGCCGCCGCGCGCCCAGGATTCCGACCTGCGCAAGGTTGACGCGGCCGAGCCGCGCATGAGCGCCTTCGTGTTCAAGATCCAGGCCAACATGGACCCGAACCATCGCGATCGCATCGCGTTTGCGCGGCTCTGCTCGGGCAAGCTCAGCCGTGGCATGAAGGCGAAGCTGGTGCGGACCGGAAAGAGCATGCCGCTGTCGAGCCCGCAATTCTTCTTCGCGCAGGACCGCTCGGTCGCCGACGAAGCCTTTGCCGGCGACGTTGTCGGCATCCCCAACCACGGCGCGCTGCGGATCGGCGACACCCTGACCGAGGGCGAAGATTTGACCTTCGTCGGCGTGCCGAGCTTCGCGCCGGAAATCGTGCGTCGCGTGCGGCTCACCGACGCGATGAAGGCGAAGAAGCTGAAAGAGGCGTTGCAGCAGATGTCGGAGGAGGGCGTGGTGCAGGTGTTCCGCCCGCGCGACGGCGCGCCCGCGCTGGTCGGCGTGGTTGGTCCGCTGCAACTCGACGTTCTGAAGGCGCGGCTCGACGCCGAATATTCCCTGCCGGTCGAATTTGAAATCAGCGAATTCCAGCTCGCGCGCTGGATCTCGTCGGACGATCGCAAGAAGCTGGATGCCTTCATCGCAGCCAACGGCTCCGGTGTCGCCGACGATGTCGACGGCGATCCCGTGTTCATGGCGAAGAATGAATTCTATCTCGGCTATACCCGGGAGCGGGCAGAGGGCATCACCTTTTCCAGCGTCAAGGACGTGAAGAAAAAGACGTGACGCCAACGGCGGCGGCCACAAATTGAGGCAGGGGTGCTTAGAGCCAGATCATTCCGATGCCTTTGGGTGGCGTTAGCTAGTCTCTGCTCGAGTAGCGCGATCGCGACCATGCCCGCAACTCCGCAACAGATGGTCTGTGTTCCAGCGGTCTTTGTCGTAGCTTCCGTCGCAGCAGATGCTCCGCCCGTGAGCATCCCGGAGGATTGCAGGGAGCGCCGCATCTTCTGCAATCTCAGATGGCCACTGACAATCAGGATTGACCGGGTTCTTGCGGCGAGACCGTCGGAGTTCTCAGCCGAAGAGACATCCAGCTTTCAGAGCGGCAGGACAATCCAGGTTCAGATCGCGGTACATCCGAGTATCTATTCAAAAGCTGTCGCGCCGGAAGACGGGCAAGGCGGGTTCTCGACCCCGCTCTTGTCAGACGACGACTTGACGAGCCTCATGCGAAATCAGAAGTTCATATTCGGGCTTACCGATTTTGGTGACCGCACGTCTCAAATCTGGTCGTTGTCATTTCAGGGCACGCTTGAAAATTTTCTGGCTGAGGCCGCCAGAAGCGGAACGCCGGAAAATCAGCGTCAGTGTCCACGCTTGTTGAACTGAAGCTGATTGAGCTACGCGGGCCAAGCGGCAAGGCACGGACGCGCCGATTTGATTTTGCTGCTCTTGAAGGTTCTCGCTGACCTCACCATTGTTTCTGTGGGGCGGTTTCGAGGTTCGCGTTCATGCGGCGCGTTGTCATTGCTCTCGTGCTGATGCTCACTGCGGTCGCGATTGCCGGTTCCGCCGACGCGCGGCAACGACAGATCAATCCGGTGCCGTTCTCGCACTCACCCTGCAGTGTGTTCGACGGACCGTGCACGCCCTATTACTGCAGCGTCTTCCACCATGGTCCCTGCATCCCCGAGATCGACTATCCCTACGGCGAGAACCTGCAGGTCACGGTGCAAACGGTGCCGTCGAAGGACGATGCGCCGAAATACCAGAAGCCGGATCATGCACTCGACAACATCGGGGACCTCTTCGCCGCGTTGCGGTCCTGCTGGTCACCGCCGCCGCCCGATGCCGCGCATGAGGGCATGCAGATGTCAGTTCGCTT
>Ga0153954_1001336_pt1 | contig 13623 bp, 14 predicted proteins | sample TSFL038MetaG_FD_102277 | JGI IMG/M metagenome (GOLD analysis project Ga0153954, IMG submission 102277) | Attine ant fungus gardens microbial communities from Florida, USA - TSFL038 MetaG | ecosystem: Host-associated > Fungi > Mycelium > Unclassified | place: USA: Florida, Wekiwa Springs State... | reverse complement strand
TAGGTGATTCGATACCCGGCACGCCGGGCGGCGCGGGTTACCCCGCGATCAGTCGGTGCAGCTCGGTGAGCCACGGTACCGCCAGCGCCACCGTGGGCACCGTCAGCACCCCGGCTGCGGCCGAATAGGCGGCAGCGGCCAGCGCCGGACTGTTGCCCTGACCCGACAACCGTTGCACGCGCAACACCGTGTTGGTTCCGCCCGCCGCCAGCGCACCGGCGGGGACTTTGGTTGAGGCACAGGTCACCAGAGCGCGGGCCAGGGGAGGAGCGCCGGCCACTCGAACGGCCGCGTCGTCGGCGAGCAGTTCGATCAACAGCCGTACCGCGTCCAGGGCGCTGGCACTACGTACGAACCAGGGGAACGCGGTGTGCACGGCGGAGAACGCCTCCAGCACCAGGTCGTGCCGGGCGCGCAGGTGGGCTCGCTCATGGCACAGCAGCGCGGCCAACTCGGTGTCACCGAGCGCGTCCAGCGTGCCGGAGCTGACCACCACGCGGCTCCGCACCCCGGGCAGGCAGTAGGCGAGTGGCTGCATCACCTGCAGAATGCGCAGCCCACTGGTGCGCACTGCGGGCGGACGGTCGGTGACACTGACCAGGTCGACGAGCATGCGGTGGTGGGCCCGCCGCTGCCGGGTGCGGATCGCTACGCGCAACACTGTCCAGGTGAGGCGCATCCCGACCATCAGGGTTAATACGAAAACTGCGACGTAGAAGGTCCACAGCGGCCAACCCAAGCGGTCCAGGGAGCCGAGGATCGTCGAGGTGGGCTGGCCGTCCGGGCCGGGCATCAGCAGGCGGCTCGCGGTGGCCAGGCCCGCGCTGAACGCAGACAGCACCGCGGCGATCGCGATGGCCTGCCAGAGCACCAGCGCCGCCCGCGGGGCGCGGAGCGGCCAGTCAGCGCGCGCCAGCAGGGCAGGTACCGGCCCTACGAGCAACAGCGCGACGATGGAAAAGGCCAGCGCGGACACGCTGTAAGTCTCCCTCAGGACGCAGGTCGGCCGCTACCTGGGAGGCGAATGCGGTGTTTGGCCTCCAGCTCGTCCAACGCCCGCCGCAGCGCGTCGGCCTCGTCGACGCCGACGCGTTCGACGAAATGCACCAGCGCAGCTCGGCGGTCTCCGGAGTCGGCGGCCTGATCGAGTGCCTCCACCATCAGCCCGGCAACCAATTCGTCGCGGCCCCGGACCGGTGTGTAGCGGTGTGCACGGTCATCGCGAATCTGCGACACCAGGTTCTTCTTGGCCAGTCGCTGCAGGACCGTCATCACGGTCGTGTAGGCCAGGTCGCGCTGCGCTGACAGCGCTTCGTGGACCTCACGCACCGTCTGAGACTCCGGCGATGACCACAGGTGGTCCATCACCGCACGTTCCAAGTCCCCTAAATGGGTCTGCTTCGCCATGTTTGTTATCAACTCCCCGGGCAACGGAGCAAGCCTACCCTCCATTACTACCGCGTGTCGTATCAGAAGCTGAGGGTCCGCTGCGACCCAGGCGTGACGGGAAGGGATCGCCCGTGCGGGCATCGTGTAAAACCATCGACATGGCTGCCACCGGAATTCCGTCCGACTTCTCCGCGCCCTTCGACTCCGAGATCGGCCTGGTCTACACCGACATCGGTCCAGACGGTGCGCGCGCCCAACTGGAGCTGCAACCCAAGCTGTGCCAGCCGGCGGGCATCGTGCACGGCGGCGTGTACTGCTCGATCATCGAAAGCGTGGCCAGCGTCTCGGCGCACACCTGGCTCAACCGCGACGGTGGTGACGTGGTCGGCTCCGTCGTCGGGGTCAACAACAACACCGACTTCCTGCGGGCGGTCTCGTCGGGAACCGTCTATGCCGCGTCCACCCCGATTCATCGCGGCCGGCGCCAGCAGCTGTGGCTGGTGACGATCACCGATGCCGACAAGCGGGTGCTCGCCCGCGGCCAGGTCCGATTGCAGAACCTGTCGGGTTAGCTTTCGCCAGACCGCTAGCTGACCGCGCGCTCCGCCCCGCGCTGCGCCTCGGCCGCCAGCACTTCGAGCTGCTCCAGCCGAGTCCTGGCGAAGGCCTGCTGCTCGGTGATGGTGAGCTGACCGCGCCGGGTGCTCAAGAAGGTCACGTTCCACGACAGCAGCGTGCTGATCTTGTTCTTGAACCCGACCAGGTAGATCAGGTGCAGCCCCAGCCAGGCCAGCCAGGCGAGGAAGCCGCTGAACTCCAGCGGCCCGATTTTGGTGACCGCGGAGAACCGGGACACGGTGGCCATCGAGCCCTTGTCCAGGTACTGGAAGGGTTCGCGGTCGGCCGGGTCGGCGCCGCCAAGCTCGGCCTTGATGGTGCTGGCGGCGTGCTTGGCGCCCTGGATGGCGCCCTGCGCCATACCAGGGACACCGTCGACAGCCGCCATGTCGCCGACGACGAAGACGTTCGGGTGGCCCGGCACAGACAGGTCCGGCAACACCTTGACCCGCCCGGCGCGGTCGAGTTCCACGTCAGACTGCTCGGCCAGATCGCGGCCCAGCGGGCTGGCCGACACACCGGCGGACCACACCTTGCACTGGGATTCGATCCGCCGAATCTGACCGTCGGCGTCCTTGACGGTCAGGCCGTTGCGGTCGACGTCGGTGACCATGGCACCGAGCTGGATCTCCACGCCCATCTTTTGCAGCCGCTCGGCGGCCCGGCGGCCCAGCTTCTCGCCCATCGGCGGCAGCACGGCCGGCGCGGCGTCGAGCAGGATCACCCGCGCCTTGGTCGAGTCGATGTTGCGGAACGCGCCCTTGAGTGTGTAGTTGGCCAACTCGGCGATCTGCCCGGCCATTTCGACACCGGTCGGGCCCGCGCCGACCACGGTGAAGGTCAGCAGCTTCTCCCGCCGGGCTTCGTCTCGGGACCGCTCGGCCTGCTCAAAGGCGCTCAGAATGCGGCCCCGCAGCTCCAGCGCGTCGTCGATGGTCTTCATGCCCGGCGCGAACTCGGCGAACTGGTCGTTGCCGAAGTAGGACTGTCCAGCGCCGGCCGCGATGATCAGGCTGTCGAACGGGGTGTCGTAGGTGTGGCCGAGTACCTCGGAGGTGACGAACTTGCCGGCAAGGTCGATGCGGGTGACGTCGCCGAGCAGCACCTGGACGTTGCGCTGGTTGCGCAGCACGACGCGGGTGGACGGCGCGATCTCACCCTCGGACAGGATGCCCGTCGCAACCTGGTACAGCAGGGGCTGGAACAGGTGGTGGGTGGTGCGGGCGATCAGCTTGACGTCGACGTTGGCGCGCTTGAGCTTCTTCGCCGCGGTCAGCCCACCGAATCCCGAGCCGACGATGACGACCTGGTGGCGTCGGCTCTGCTGCGCAGTGACTTCAGGCTGGGCGCTCATGGGAATCCGGTTGCTCCTCGACGGTGACTGCGTTCCCCCAATACGCTAGTCGACCTAAAAGGAGCTCACTGCATCCAGTGGTTGTGGGATTAGCCACTCCCGTCACAGTCAGCCGAAGCAGGCCAGCGCTTCGTGGCCGACGTGCAGCGTCTGGCCGGTGATATGCCGGGCAGCCGGCGAGGTCAAAAACACCGCGAGGCGGGCGATTTCAGCGGCTCCGGTGGGCGGCACACGGGTCAGGCCGTCGTAGCCCGGCCGGGCGCCTTCGCCGGCGGCCACCACATTGACGGTGATCCCGCGGGTGCCGAACGTGGTGGCCTGGCCGGCGGTCCAGTTCGACAAGGCGGCCTTGATCGCCGCGTCGGCACTGCCGTCGCGAGGGTTCTCCGGCAGCACCGAGATGATCGAGCCGCCCGAGCGCAGGTGGTCGCCGATGGTCCCAACGGTCAGCACGGCCGAGAGCACGGTGGCGTCGAGCGCGCTGCGCCAGGCGTTGGCCTGGTCGGCCAGCGAATAGCCGCGGGGGTCGCCGCCCTGCCAGCGCGGTGCCGGGACGTTGACGATGGTGTCGAGGTGGTGCGGAAACAGTCCGCGGGCAGCCAGCATGCTGGCCGGGTCGGTGTTGTCGCAGACGACCGCGTTGGCGTCGAGTTCTTTGGCGGCGACTTCGAGCTCGGGGCCTCGCAAACCGGCGAGCGTCACCTTGTGGCCAGCCTCGCTGAAACCCTCGGCAATGGTGCGACCCAATTCGGTGTCACCACCGGTGACCAGCACATCCATCGGTAGATCCTCCTCGTGTTCCGAGCTATGTTACTGGACGGTAGCCGGTTTGCGGGGATGGGGCGGAACTCGGCACAGACACGATCCGGCCACAGTCCGGGTGCGCCCTGCGCAGACCCGCCGCGCGATCGCCGCTGTGTTGAGGGCGCCGACCCGCCGCGCGCTGCTTCGCAGCGCTTGCGATCGCCGCTGTGTTGAGGGCGCCGACCCGCCGCGCGCTGCTTCGCAGCGCTTGCGATCGCCGCTAGGCTGCGAGCCATGGGGCGTACCCAGATGGTCTGCGGCGCGGTGGCGGTCATGCTGGCGACGGGACTGGCCGGCTGTAGCTCTGGGCCCGCGAGCCCGACGATCACCGTGTTCGCGGCGGCATCGCTGGAGCCGGCATTCACCGAAATCGCCGAGCAGTTCAAAACCGACAACCCCGGTGTGGCGGTGGCCTTCAACTTCGCCGGATCGTCGGACCTGGCCACCCAACTGACACAGGGGGCCCGCGCCGACGTCTTCGCCTCGGCCAACACCACCCAGATGGACAAAGTCGCGCAGGCCGGCCTGCGCGACGCCGCGGCCGTGCCGTTTGCCACCAACACGCTGGTGATCGTGACCGCACCCGGCAATCCGCACGGCGTGCGGTCCTTCGCCGATCTGGTGCTACCCGGGCTCGCCGTGGTGGTGTGCCAAGCGCCGGTTCCGTGCGGCGCGGCGACCCACAAGGTCGAAGACGCCACCGGCGTTACGGTCACCCCGGTCAGCGAGGAGCCCGACGTCACCGACGTCCTCAACAAGGTCATCACCGGCCAGGCCGACGCCGGTGTGGTGTACCGCACCGATGCGCAACACGCCGGCGACAAGGTGGCCACCATCGAGTTCCCCGAGGCTGCCGGAGCGGTCAACACCTACCCGATCGCGCTACTGCGGGAAGCGCCTTCGCCCGGGCCGGCCCGCGCGTTCGTCGATCTGGTCACCGGCGAGGCAGGGCAGAAGGTGCTGCACACGGCCGGTTTCGGTAAGCCCTGACCGGCCGTGGTGGGCCGGCCTGATGACCTGCCGGGCTGGCTCTATGGGCCCGCCGCGATCGGTGCGGTGTTCGTGGTGCTCCCGCTGGTGGGGATCGCGGCCAAAGTCGACTGGCCACATTTCTGGTCGCTGATCAGCAGTCCCTCCGCCACCGCTGCGCTGCAACTGAGCGTGCGAACCGCCGCGGCCAGCACGGTGCTGTGTGTGGTGCTCGGCGTGCCGATGGCGCTGGTCCTGGCGCGCAGCGAGGCGCGGGTGGTGCGCCTGCTACGGCCGCTGGTGCTGTTGCCGCTGGTACTGCCACCGGTGGTGGGCGGAATAGCGTTGCTGTATGCGTTCGGCCGGCTTGGATTGCTGGGACGCTACCTGGAGGCAGCCGGAATCCATATCGCGTTCACCACCACCGCAGTGGTGCTGGCGCAGACGTTCGTGTCGTTGCCGTTTCTGGTGATCGCCCTGGAGGGCGCGGCGCGAACCGCCGGTGCCGACTACGAGAGGGTGGCGGCCACGCTGGGCGCCCGGCCCAGCGCGGTGTGGTGGCGCGTCACGCTGCCGCTGTTGACGCCGGGCCTGGTCTCCGGGGCGGTTCTGGCATTCGCGCGGTCGCTCGGGGAATTCGGCGCGACTTTGACCTTTGCCGGCTCCCTTGAGGGTGTCACTCGGACGTTGCCGCTGGCGATCTATCTGCAGCGCGTGTCGGATGCCGACGCCGCGGCCGCGATGTCGCTGTTGCTGGTGGCTGTTGCCGCAGTGGTGGTGCTCGTCCTGGGTGCCCGACGATTGGGCAGCATCGGGTGAGCACCGAGGCCAGGGGGCTCACGTTGCAGGCGGTGGTGGCCGAGCGCGGCCTGGACGTGCGCGTGAACGTCGCGCCGGGCGAAGTTCTGGCGGTCTTGGGGCCCAACGGAGCCGGGAAGTCGACTCTGCTGCACGTGATCGCGGGACTGCTGCGGCCCGACGAGGGACTGGTCTGCGCAGGTGATCGGGTGCTGACCGATACCCGGGCCGGCGTACAGGTGGCCACCTGTGACCGCCGGGTGGGCCTGCTGCTGCAGGATCCGCTGCTGTTCCCGCATCTGAGTGTGGCGGCCAACGTCGCGTTCGGGTCGCAGCGCCGGCGTCGCTTCGACCTGCGCCGAGTGCATGCTCGTGCGCTCGCGGCCCCTTGGTTGCGCGCGGTCGACGCCGAAGGGCTGGCCGAGCGTCGGCCGCGCCGGCTCTCCGGAGGGCAGGCGCAGCGGGTCGCGATCGCGCGCGCTCTGGCCGCCGAACCGGAGGTGCTGTTGCTCGACGAGCCGTTGGCCGGGCTCGACGTGGGCGCGTCCTCTGTCGTGCGCGCGGTGCTGCGCGACGTGCTCAGCGCTGCCGGTCGTACCAGCGTGCTGGTCACCCACGACCTGCTCGACGTGTTTGCATTGGCCGACCGGGTGATGGTGCTGGAATCCGGTCGGATCGCCGAGATCGGCCGCACCGCAGATGTATTGGCCGCGCCGCGGAGTCGCTTCGGGGCTCAGATCGCCGGGGTCAACCTGGTCGCCGGCGTGTTCCACTCCACCGGCGTGTTGCGCACCGGGTGGGGAGACCAGTGGCACGGCACCAACGACGACGATGTGCGGGCGGGCGGGTCGGCCGTGGCGGTCAGCACACCGGCGGCGGTGGCGGTCTATCGGGAGCCGCCGCGCCACATCAGCCCCCGCAATCTGCTCGAGGTGATCGTGGCCGAACTCGTTGTGCGCGGCAGCACGGTTCAGGTGCGCGGTGTGGACCAGCCGGACGGTGCGCCGGGACTGGCGGCGGACATCACCGCGGACGCGGCGGCGGAACTGCGCCTGGCGCCGGGGGAGACGGTCTGGTTCGGGGTCAAAGCCCAGGAAGTGATGCTGCGCGCGACACACCCCGGCACGGCGTAACTTGCGTACCGATGGCAACGCGGTAGGTTTTTCTGCCATGAAGCAGGTGGACCTGACCTCCAGGGGAATTCGGGCGATGGCCGCGACCGCGGTCGCCGGTGCGTTGGCATTCGCCGTTGCGGCGCCGGTATACGCGGACCCGGCGCCGCCGCCTCCTCCCGCGCCGCCGGCCACCGCGGATGCCCCGCCGGCCGACCCGAACGCCCCGGCTCCGGCCGCAGAGCCCGGCCCGCCCGAGGTGGGCCGTGTCGACGACGTCGCGGGCGGGTTCAGCTACGTGCTGCCGGGCGGTTGGGTGCAGTCCGACACCAGTCACCTGGAGTACGGTTCGTCGCTGCTGAGCAAGAAGACCGGTGAGCCGATGTTGCCGGGGCAGCCGGCGCCGGTGGCCAACGACACCAGGATCGTGCTCGGCAAGCTCGACCAGCGGCTGTACGCCAGTGCTGAAGCCGACAACGCCAAGGCCGCCACCCGCCTCGGATCCGACATGGGCGAGTTCTTCATGCCCTACCCCGGCACCCGCGCCAACCAGGTGAACGCTCCGCTCAACGGGGGCGGTCTGACCGGTAGCGCGTCGTACTACGAGGTCAAGTTCACCGATCCGGCCAAGCCAGTCGGCCAGATTTGGAGCGGCGTGATCGGTGTGCCGGCGACCGGCGAGACCGGTCCGCCGGCCGAGCGGTGGTTCGTGGTGTGGCTGGGCACCGCCAACAACCCGGTGGACACCAACGCCGCCATCGCGCTGGCCGAATCCATCCGGCCGTTGGGCGCGCCCCCCGCCGAAGCAGCGCCTGCCCCGGTGCCGGGCATTCCGGGAATCCCAGCGCCGGCACCCGCGCCCGCGCCCGCACCGGCCCCAGCTGCGTAGTCCACGCTGATGGCCGGAAGCTATCTCGCCGCTGCGCTGTCCACGCCGACGTCGGTCAGCTGGTTGGCCTATGTCCTGATCGGGGGCATCGCCGGCTGGTTGGCGAACCGCATCATGAAGCGCGGCGGCTCGGGGATCCTGCTCAACGTCGTGATCGGCGTGATCGGCGGATTCATCGGCGGCATGCTGCTCGGCTGGCTCGGTGTCGACGTTGAGCACGGCCGCAGGTGGTTCACCTTCTTCGTGTCACTGGGCGGGGCCATCATCCTGCTGTGGGTCGTGGGACTGGCCCGCCGCAGGTAGCCGTCGCGGCAGTCCAACGCGCACCATTGGACTATGACATCGCGGTTGGCGGATGTGTCGATGTCGGGATGGCGTGTCCAACGGCCCGGCCCGATAGCCAACCGGCCACTTGAGCGAGTCCAGACCGCGGTGCCGCGACCGCAACCGTCGGAACTGCTGGTAGCCGTGCAGGCCTGCGGCGTGTGCAGGACCGACCTGCACGTCGCCGAAGGCGATCTTCCGGTGCGCCGGCCCGGTGTCATTCCCGGCCATGAGGTGGTCGGCGAAGTCGTCGAGGTCGGCGCCGACGCCGGTGACGACTTCGCGGTGGGGGACCGGGTCGGAATCGCCTGGCTGCGGCAGACCTGCGGCACGTGTAGCTACTGCCGTCGAGGCGACGAGAACCTGTGCCCGCAGTCGCGCTACACGGGTTGGGATGACGACGGCGGCTATGCCGAATTCGCCACCGTCCCAGCAGCTTTCGCGTTGCGCCTGCCCGGCGGCTACAGCGACAACGAGTTGGCGCCGCTGCTGTGCGCGGGCATCATCGGCTACCGGTCCTTGCTTCGCGCGGACCTGCCCCCGGGCGGGCGGCTGGGGATCTACGGGTTCGGGGGCAGTGCGCACATCACCGCGCAGGTCGCCCTCGCCAGCGGCGCCGAGGTACATGTGATGACCCGCGGTGAACGAGCGCGGGAACTGGCACTGGAGCTGGGCGTTGCCTCGGCCCAGGGTGCCGCCGATCCGCCACCGGTGCCGCTGGACTCCGCGATCCTGTTCGCCCCGGTCGGCGAGCTGGTGCTGCCCGTTTGCCAGGCATTGGACGCCGGCGGAACCCTGGCCATCGCCGGGATCCATCTCAGCGACATCCCGCCGCTGAACTACCAGCGCCATCTGTTCCGTGAGCGCCAGATTCGGTCGGTCACGTCCAACACACGCGCCGATGCCCACGCCTTCCTCGACTTCGCGGCAGCGCACCACATCGACGTGACGACGCCGGTGTATTCGCTGGGTGACGCCGACCGGGCGTTGATGGAACTCGGAGCGGGCCGGATCGCAGGTGCGGCTGTGCTGCTGGTCTAAAACGCGAGGTTGATGCGGCGGCTCAGGAGGACACTTGCCACACCAACGCGGCGGCCAGCGCGCCGACCCCGTTGAGTGACCAGTGCAGTGCGATGGGCGCAATCAGGCTGCCGCTGCGTCGCCGCAACCAGCTGAACACGAAGCCCGCGGCCCCGGTGGCCAGCACCGCGAGCGTCACGCCGGCCACCATGCCGAAGAACCCGCCCCCGAGAACACGGGTGAAACCGACGTTGCTGCTGGTCAGGCCAAGCGATGTCGCGACATGCCACAGTCCGAACAGCAAGGAGCCGGCCGCGGCGACCCCGCGAAACCCCCACGCTCGGTGCAGTGCCCCGTGCAGCGCGCCGCGGAACACCAACTCCTCGGGGATCACGGTCTGCAGCGGGATGACGACCATCGATGCCACCAGCGCGCCGGAGACCGTGGCGTAGTGATTGTTCAAGAACATCGGCCGGGTGACGGGCAGCATCACGCCGATCGCGATGACCGACACCACGACCACGACCGCCGCCAGTGCATAGCCGAACCCGGACTTCCAATGCGCGCGGCCCAGGCCGAGCTCGCTCCAGCTCAGGCCGTTATAGCGGACCAGGGCGATCAAGCCGATGGCGGTGGCCGGGACGGTGGCGACCGCAGCCCACGGGGTGGTGAAGTGTGCGATCACATTGGCAAGCGCCAGCACCACCACGACGACGGCGACGTCGACGAAGGCGCGGAAGTGGTTCAGCGCCGAGAGCTGCGACACCAATGGGTGCCGCCCCCAGGGCACCGCGAACTCGTGGCCAGACATTGCTGGGAATTCTACCCGCGGTCCCAGTCTGGGGGCTGTCCCTCGTTGGGCGCCTACTGCTCGCCGAACTTGGGGCCGTGGGTCTCGCACAGCACTCGCGCCGGGGCACCGGTGGCGGTGTTCTGACTGACCACCTTGCCGTTGACCGAGACCGTGCAGGTCAAGGTGCCGGGGCCGGCGCTCTGGGCGCTCAGTGAGTACGAGGCCGGACTGGCCGCGTTCGTCATCGAGCCGGTCAGCTGAATGGACCACGGCAGCGGGGTGTTGGTTGCGTGCCGCTGACCGTCCTGGCTTTGGTAGGTGATGTAGCCGGCGACCCCGGTACCGGTGAGGTCGTAGCGGACCGGCACCTTGGTGCGGTCCGGCGTGGCGCCGGCCGACCCGGCAGCGGCCAGGGCAGCCGACGCGACGAGGGCGCCGAGCAGCAACGACATCGCCTTGCGGGGCATCCGGACTGGTGCGGGGTGAGCAGTCATGGCCGTCACCTTATCTCGCCGCTGTTGGGATCTGCGCCCGATCGCCAGGTCCAGTCGGTGATCCGGCCAGCCGCGCATCAACCATCTGCTGACGCAGCACCGCGTGGCGAGCACCCAATCCAGGCACCCGGTCGAGCACGTCCATCACCAAATGGAAGCGATCCAGATTGTTGAGCATTACCATGTCGAACGGCGTTGTCGTGGTGCCCCTTTCGCGGTAGCCGCGTACATGCATCTGGTCGTGGTTCGCTCGCGAGTAGTTGAGTCGGTGGATCAGCCAGGAATAGCCGTGATAGGCGAAGATCACCGGCTTGTCGCGGGTGAACAGTGCATCGAATTCGTTGTCGGGCAACCCGTGTGGATGTTCGGTGGCCGGTTGCAGGCGCATGATGTCCACGACATTCACCACCCGTACGGCCAGCGATTTGGCGTGCTGGTTGAACATCGAGTCGACGATGTGCACGAATGCCTCGTAGCAGTTGAACATCCCGTGCCGGCCGGTCAACAGATAGCCCTCCAGCCAGCCCCGGCACGGATGCTCCGAGCCCAACCCCGAACGCGGCAACCGCTTCATTACCCTGACTGCGTGTTGCTGAAATCGGTTCGTGTGCTCGATCTGGCCGGCGGGGACGCCGACGCGGTCACCCGGTTGCTCGCCGACCTGGGAGCCGATGTGCTTAAGGTGGAGCCCCCCGGGGGCAGTCCGGCGCGCACCGCGGCTCCACTGCTGGGCGGTGTGAGTATCGCGTTCGCGTTGCACAACGCGAACAAGCGCAGCGTCATCCTGGACCCCGCGGAGGAGTGGGACCGCCGCCGCTTCGACGAGTTGGCTGGTACCGCCGACATCGTGGTGGACAGCGGCCTGCCCGGGCGCGCCGCGGACTTCGGGACCTCCTGCGGTGAGCTGGCCGACCGGTTCGCCCACCTGGTGACGATGTCGGTGACCGACTTCGGGACGAGCGGTCCGCGCGCACAGTGGCAGGCCACCGACGCGGTGCTCTACGCACTCTCGGGCGCCCTGTCCCGGTCGGGCCCCACCACCGGGACCCCGGTCCTGCCGCCGGAAGGGATCGCCTCGGCGACCGCCGCGGCACAAGCCGCCTGGGCAGTGCTGGTCGCCTACTTCAACCGGTTGCGCTGCGGAACCGGGGATTACATCGACTTCTCCCGGTTCGACGCTGTGGTCACAGTGCTCGACCCGATATTCGGCGCGCACGGCCAGGTCGCCGCGGCCCAACGCGCGTCGAGCCGGTGGCGTGGGCGGCCCCGCAACCAGGACGCCTACCCGATCTACGCGTGCCGCGACGGCTACGTCCGGCTTTGCGTCATGTCCCCGCGCCAGTGGCGCGCACTGTGGAGCTGGCTGGGGGAGCCGGCCGAATACGCCGACCCCAAGTTCGGCGTGATCGGCGAGCGGTTCGCGGTCTGGCCGCAGATCAGCGCCCTGATCCGTGCACTGTTCGCCGGCCAGGATATGGCGGATCTGGTCACGGCCGGACAGTCTCGCGGTGTCCCCATCGCCGCGGTCGGCGATCCCGCGCAGGTGCTGGCCGAGGAGCACTTCGCGGTCGCGGAGGCGGTCACCCGGACCGAGCTGGCTCCGGGGTTGCCCGCGGTGATCCCGACCGGCTACTACGTGGTCGACGACCAACGAGCGGGTTATCGGACCCCCGCCCCGGGCGCCGGAACGGCGGACGCGGGCTGGCTGGCCGAACCGTTGCCGGAACAGGCCTTCGGTGGTGTGGTTGGCGCCCGGCCGTTCGAGGATCTGCGGATCGTCGACCTGGGTGTGATCGTGGCCGGCGGCGAGGCCAGCCGGCTCTTCGGCGACCTGGGCGCCGAGATCATCAAGGTGGAGAGCGCGGCCTACCCCGACGGGCTGCGGCAGACCCGCCCCGGATCGGCGATGAGCGAGTCGTTCGCCTGGACGCACCGCAACAACTCCGGACTCGGCCTCGATCTGCGCAGCCCGGCCGGCAAGGAGATCTTCACTCGACTGGTCGGCGCCGCGGACGCGGTGTTCGCCAACTTCAAGCCGGGAACGCTTGCCGCCCTGGGCTTTTCCTACGAGACATTGCGCGAGATCAATCCGCGGATCGTCCTCGCCGAGAGCAGCGCCTTCGGTGAGTCAGGGCCGTGGAGCGACCGGATGGGGTACGGCCCACTGGTGCGTGCCACCACCGGGGTCACCGCATTGTGGACGGCCCCCGCCCCTGCCAGGGACACCGAGCGTCATCCGTTCTACGACGCGACGACCGTCTTCCCCGACCATGTGGTTGCGCGCGTCGCCGCGATCGGGGCGCTGGCGGCGCTGATCGGGAGCCGGCACACCGCCGCAGGCAGTCACGTCCACGTGTCGCAGGCCGAGACCGCCGTCAACCAACTCGACACCAGCTTTGTGGCCCGTGCTGCGGGTTCGTCGGTCCAGCCCGACACCGCGGTGGATCTGGTCTGTCCGTGCGCCGGAGACGATGAGTGGTGTGTGATCTCGATCCGCACGGACGCCGACATGCGTACTGTCGCTGCGGCTTTCGGCGATGATTCAGTGGCGGCCGAGCCGCGCTTCAGCACCGGCGCCGGTCGCGCCGCCGACCGTGCGGAACTGGCGGTGGCGTTGGGCCGCCATACCGTGGCGCACACCCCGGCCGGGGTAGCCGAACTGCTGCAGCGACGCGGCGTGGCCGCCGCGCCGATGAGCCGGCCACCCGACGTCGCCGACGACCCCCAGCTGGCCCACCGCGCAGTATTCGCGGCCATGACGCACCCGCTGATCGAGCACCCGCTGCCGGCCGAAACCGGCCCCGCGCCCTTCCGGAACATCCCGGTGGCGGCGCAGCGTCCCGCACCGCTGCCCGGTCAGGACACTCGGGAGATCTGTCGATCACTGCTCGGACTCGATGACGGCGAGACCGACCGGTTGATCGCAGACGGCGTGCTGTTCGCCGGCGGTTCAGCGAGGCTCGACGGAGGAGAGGCGAAGCTGGGACCGCCGCATGAACCCGGCGGTTCAGCGAGGCTCGACGGAGGAGAGGCGAAGCTGGGACCGCCGCATGAACCCG
>Ga0153954_1001335_pt1 | contig 13628 bp, 11 predicted proteins | sample TSFL038MetaG_FD_102277 | JGI IMG/M metagenome (GOLD analysis project Ga0153954, IMG submission 102277) | Attine ant fungus gardens microbial communities from Florida, USA - TSFL038 MetaG | ecosystem: Host-associated > Fungi > Mycelium > Unclassified | place: USA: Florida, Wekiwa Springs State... | reverse complement strand
CCTTTCCGGGTCTGAGGCGCGAGTTCTGACCAGACAGGACGGGACATCAACTATCTCGGAACGCGATTCACGCTTGGCTGCTCATCACCCTTGTTCAGGGACCAGCTCCGATCACCGATACTAATCCCGGGCTGGCGCGTTTACTTCGCATCTACTTTGCATCCACCTGGCCTCGCAATCGCGTCTGACGACGTTCGTTTGGCCGTCGATCCAAGACAGGTAGCGTCCCCGAGGCAAGCTGACTGCTGCTTTCCCCCAATGTCTCGGCCACGGGCGGATTCTGTCCCATGGACGGATCGGCAATGGGACCGTATGCGCAAGCGGCCTTGCAGAAACGGACTTTGCCCGGTCGAGAGAATCCGGTCGCGCGCACAGGAAGCATGCCAACCGACTGGAATCAGCCAGCGTCGGCCGGGATCTGGAACAACGCCATTTGCCGCGGGTTGGTGGGCAATATTCATGACGCGTCGACGACGCGCGAGCGATACCGGAGGGAATCATGAGGCGCACGATCGTGGTGCTGGGATGCGTTCTACTGGCGAGTCCCGTGCTTGCCCAATCCGTAGGCGAGAAGACCGGCGTCAACTCGATCCTGGGCATTGCCCCAACCACGGAAGACTTCGTCAAGGAAGTCGCAATCAGCGATATGTTCGAAATTGAATCAAGCAAGCTTGCCGAGCAAAAAGGTGATGCGCAAGACAAGTCCTTTGCGCAGCAGATGGTGACCGATCATACCAAGACCTCGGACGAGCTGAAGCAGTTGGTCAATAGCGGCAAGGTGAAGGCGCAGGTGCCGAGCAGCCTCGACAGCTCTCATCAAAGCAAGCTCGACAAGCTGAAGGGCGCGTCAGGCAGCGATTTCAGCTCGAATTATAACTCCTATCAAGTCAGCGCGCACAAGGACGCGGTGTCCCTGTTCGAGCGGTATTCCAAAGAGGGTGACAATGCCGACCTGAAGGATTGGGCCGGCAAAACGCTGCCTGCGCTGCAGCATCATCTCGAACTCGCCCAGGAGCTCGGCAAGGCTCCGAGCGTCGGCCAGTCCAGCAAGTAGGTTCGACCAACCGTCACGCTCAGGGATGCCGGCAATTTGCCGGCATCCTTTTCATGTGCGGCCTCCAGCCGTGCTAGGTGCCGCTGGTTAGCAACAATATGGCTAGCCGTGAGTTGGTGGCTGCCATGAGCGGAGAAAGTGCATGAGTCATGAACGAGGACAATCGGTATCGCGCCGAAATGTCCTCCACGCAGTGGGAGCCAGTGTCGCTGCGGCTTCGCTACCCGCCTCAACAGCGAAAGGAAACGAACAGATGGGCGACCAGACCTTCGATCCCACCGCGCGCTATCCGAAGCCGCCGTTCAAGAAGCAGACGCAACCATGGCCCGGCCTTGCGGGCAAGATGGAGCCACGACCGGACCACGGTGAGACTAGCTACAAGGGATCGGGCCGGCTCGCCGGCCGTAAAGCGCTCATCACCGGCGGGGATTCCGGCATGGGCAGGGCCGCAGCGATCGCCTTTGCGCGCGAGGGCGCCGATGTCGCGATCAACTATTTTCCGACCGAGGAGCCCGACGCACAAGAGGTGATAGCGCTTGTCAAGGAGGCGGGTCGCGTTGGCCTTGCGATTCCCGGCGACCTAAAGGACGAGGCGTTCTGTAAGACCCTTGTCGAGCAGGCTGTGCAAGGATTAGGCGGTCTCGACATCATCGTCAGCAATGCGGCGCGACAGCAATCGCGAGACTCGATCCTCGATGTCTCCTCCGAGGATTTTGATGCCACGATGAAGACCAACATCTACGCGCCATTCTGGATCATCAAAGCCGCCCTGCCCCATCTCAAAGCCGGCGCCTGTATCATCGGCACCGCCTCCGAACAGGCTTACGATCCCTCGCCCGAACTCTACGACTATGCGCAGACCAAGGCGGCAACCATGAATTATGTAAAGTCGCTGGCAAAACAACTTGGTCCGAAAGGAATCCGCGTCAACGCAGTCGCACCTGGCCCGATCTGGACGCCACTTCAGGTCTCGGGCGGCGCCTCGATGGAGAAACTGGAACAGTTTGGCGGCCAAACGCCGCTCGGTCGCCCCGGCCAGCCCGGAGAGCTTGCGTCGATTTATGTGCAGCTTGCTGCTGCTGATGCGAGCTACGCGACGGGACAGGTCTATGGAGCGGCAGGCGGATCGGGCAGCCTTGACCGCGGGACGCCTTTTCGCTGCATGGCCCGCAACAGCACTGTTTTGAAGGGCAAAGAGCCGACGCAACTTGGTATACGGCAGCAAAATCCGTATTGCGATATGCCCAATTTTGATCACCGCAGCTTCTGTCGGATCGTACCTTTTCAATTGCAGCCGCTGCGCCTCCGAAGCCGCTGCGACTTTCCGGGATCAGTTATTCGTTGATCGTTAAGGCGATTTGGCTTCGGCCGAGGCCGTTTCTCAGGGAAGATCCATACCGGGGTCGACTTTGCCGCCGGCGTCTTGCTCTTCTCGTCATGGTGCCGCCACAGCGGTAGCAACGGATTGCATTCCGGATAGTAGCCGGCGACGCACGGGATATCGTAGCACACCACGCGGAAACCTTCGATTTCGGTCGACCCTATCATCGACGGCGGTCGAGAGCGTGCCAGGGGCGCGGATCCCTTCGCCAATAGGAACAAACGTCGGCTATCGCTCGTTCGAGTCGTCAACCTTCCTATAATCCCCGAGGCCCTTCAATGTATCACCACGTCAAGAAGCTGATGTTCACCGTTCGCGTCGACGAACCGGACCCTCGCTTCGGCAATATGCTCCTCGAACAATTCGGGGGCGCCAATGGCGAACTGGCAGCAGCAATGCAGTACTCAATACAAGGACTGAATTGCGAAGATCCGGATCGCAAGGACCTTCTGATGGACATCGGCACCGAGGAGCTTAGCCATCTAGAGGTCGTAGGCACCCTCGCCCGCATGCACCTCAAGCCGTTGAAGTTTGATCGCCAAGCTGCCGAAGCCGATCCTTTGATCGCCATCGCAGGTGGCGGTGGCGTGAACTTGTTCAATTCCCAAGGGAACGCCTGGACCGCAGATTACCTGAAGATCACGGGTGAGCTTGACGTTGACCTGCGAAGCAACATCGCCGCTGAGGCGCGGGCGAAGATCGTCTATGAACGTTTGATCAATTTCTGTGATGATGCCGGTACCAAGGATGCGCTACAGTTCTTGATGACACGCGAAATCACCCACATGAGGGCGTTCGCGCTCGCCCTCGAAAGCATGAGCAAGCCAGCCTTCAGTATCGGCCGCATCGCGCCAACCCCGGGGCTGGTCGACCAGTTCTTCAATGACTCGACCGGTATGGGCGACCATGGCGAGATCGATACTCGTGGACCCTGGAATGAAGGCGGCGGTTGGGTCTTCACGGAATCACCGGCCATCCAGGCCGGGGAACCCGGCCCGGCTACTGCGATCGTTACGGAAAGCTCGCCGCCGGCAGACGAGAATGGCCTCGGCGACCTCTTGTTCGATGAACTACGCGATATCCTTCACGCAGAAAAGCAACTGACGAAAGCGCTGCCCAAGATGGCGGAAGCAGCGCGTTTCGACCAATTGCGCGAGCTGTTCGAGCAGCATCTCGTTGAAACCGAGACTCAGATCGAGCGGCTCAACGAGTGTTTCGAGCTCCTCGGAAAGTCCGCACACGCCAAGCCGTGCAAAGGCATGATGGGCCTCGTCGAGGAAGGCCAGGAAATCATTGCCGAGGGAGACGAAAAGGAAGACGCCGCTGCTGACCTCGCACTGATCGGCGCCGCACAACGCGTCGAACACTACGAGATTGCGGGCTACACCACGGCACGAAACCTTGCCCAGCAGCTTCGCCACAGCGCAATCGTCAGTCTGCTCTCAAAGTCGCTGGCGGAGGAGGAAAATGCTGATCAGCTCCTGAACCAGGTCGCGCGCTCGCTTATGTCGGTCGCCAAAATGCCTGCTGCGGTCGAACAGACGGCCTAACTTTGCTTGGCAGAACAGTCTTGTACTTTGGCGGAGTAAGCTTCGTAAACCGGTGGGAATCATGACCCCACCGGTTGCGAGCGGCCTTCTCGCCGATTGAGCTAGCCAATCAGTCCCCTTTGGTTCTCGCCTTCGGCTAAGTCGGGATTGCAGCGTGGTCCCGTTGGACCTCCGGCGCTTCGAAGGTTCAATCGTCGAAGAGACGGGGCTTCGCTTCTTGAAACGCGAGATGCCAGGGCTGATGTTTTTCTGATTTTCTTGTCGATCAGTGGACCTCCCCGGTGTCGGGCAGCACATCCGTCACTGCGAACAGCAGTGCCGATGTTTGGCCCTTCGTGCCGCTCTCATGCCGGCGGACAATATCTCTTTGATGTGAGCGCAAAATAAGAAACCCTTCGCAAGAAGGCGGAGGAACGACCAATCGCCGAGTGCCGTTGTCTTGCGTCCAGCTTTTCAGAAGGAGGATCACTATGGAGACGGACAGGCGCGAAACGGGATCGTTAATCGGTAGCGATAAGGTCGAAGGCACCGCCGTATATGGTGCCGACAACGAAAAGATCGGCTCGATCGAGCGCGTAATGATCGACAAGGTGAGCGGCCGGGTATCGTACGCGGTTCTCGGCTTCGGTGGCTTCTTAGGTATCGGAGACGATCACTACCCCATGCCATGGCAGTCGCTGAAGTACGACACATCTCTCGGCGGGTACCGGACCAATCTTACTGCAGACAGGCTCAAGGGCGCGCCGAAGTACGGCAACGATAACTCCTGGAATTGGGAGGATCCAACGCGGGCCAGAGCGGTGAACGACTACTATTCCGGCTTCTGACGCAAATACGGCAAGCCCAATCCAACGGGCTTGCCGTCGCGTTTGCCATGCCCGTCATTTGAGATTGATTGTCGCGCCTCAGTGCCGCGGCTTACATGTTCGGTATGAGAGAGGCGACCCGCGTGCCATCACGTCGGCCTTGAGAGTCCGCGCAGATCGCTCGAGGCGCGGACCGGCACGCTCGCGCCGTGCTCTGAGAGGATGTTCGCCTGCATTTCTATTTTCCCCTACGGTCAAGACTGCGCTTTCACGTCGTCAGTTCATCATCAGGCGTCTCAGCTGGGCCAGTCGGGGCACCACCTCGGCGCAGATACGTTCGTGTTCGGTGGGGTCGGGATCGGCTAGATAACCCTCCAGTTCGAGCAGCAGCTTGAGCGCCTCTGCCAGGTACCGCGCCAACTCCAACTCGGGTTTCATCGTGCGCCTCCGCCGCCGGCAGCCGGGAGATTGCCCCAAAAACCATGACAGGGACACCAGGGCATCAGCCTCACAATGTTCGGCCACTTCGTCCCGTTCCAATTCCTCATGGCCGCGTCAGTGCGGCTGGATTCATCTGCCGTCTGCGGCAACGGCTTCAGCTGGATCACCTTCCGGCACGGCGAGCCATACTCAGTCCCGCCCTCGCTTTCGGCCCCGGGCGTCGGCTCGAGCAGCAGCACGGTCAGCTCACTGCGTGGCAAACGAACAGCGCGGTGGACAGGGAAACTTCGCCAGCGGTCCGGAACACGCCTCCGAAGCCGGTCGCAAGTGCGCAGAACAGCCCATAGCAGAGAGCGCGGCCAACATTCTCAGGGGCGGTGGTTCGCACGCACGGTCAACAGGGAGCCGGTTCAAACTGTGGGAACTTTACGAACGAGCGTGAGAAGACAAGTCAGGCTGGCCGCAAGAGAGGCCAAAGCTAATCTCGGTTAGACACTTGGGAAGCTCGGTTAGACGCTTGGCAAGAGGGCACTGAATGGCGCGGGTCCCTTCCTTAACTTAGCTACCAGGACCGCTAGCGACGCTGAGTTCTAGGAAGACGATCCCATGAAAGTCGTTGCGACCATCCCGACAATGCAGAGGGACATTGCGACCGTTGAGAGCCAACCCAACCATAGGAGCGGACCGGTGACGACGAGTCTGCCCATGACATTAGGCCGCCGGACCAGGACCATCAGAATGATCATTACGGGTGCTGCGAGGACGCCATTCACAACCGCGCTCCAATAAAGAGCCTTGATCGGATCGATCGGGGTGAAGTTCAACCCGATGCCGCAAAGGCCGGAGAGTGCGAGCACCGCATAAAACGCCATTGCCTCTTTCGGTTTTCGCGAGAGACCTACTTTCCAGCGGCGCCCCTCCCCGATAGCGTATGCAGTCGAGCCGGCGAGCACGGGGACCGCAAGAAGTCCGGTGCCGACGATTCCCAGTGCAAAGATGAATTCTGCAAGCGGCCCAGCGATCGGTCTTAGCGCCTCTGCGGCCTGGGCGGAGCTCTGAATATCGGTCTTGCCTTGCGCGTGCAGAGTGGCAGCAGTCGTCACGATAATCGAAAGCGCGATCAAATTGGAAAACGCCATGCCAATCAGCGTATCCAAACGAATCCGACGAAATTCCTCGGGCGCGTCCGAGAGGTCCCGCTTCAATGGTTTCTTCTTTGCGTCGATCCGCTGCTCCTCGGCTTCCTGCGCCGACTGCCAGATGAAGAGATAGGGCGATATCGTTGTGCCGAGAATTGCAACGAGTGTCGTCAGGAAGGCGGCGTCCCAGCTCACGCCTGGAATGAGAAGGCCCTTGAGGGCTTCGTTCCAGGGGACCTTCACGACTGCAAGCGCGACCACATAGGAAAATAGGCTTAGAGTCAGCCACTTCAGCACGGACACGTACCTGCCGTAGTCGAAGAAGATCTGAGCCAGAACCGATATCGCGCCGAATAGCACTACATACGCGATGCCGGGCCCGCCGATAAGCAGCTTCAAGGCGTCCGCCATGGCGCCAAGATCGGCGGCGATGTTAATCGTGTTGGCGACGAACAGCAGAACCACCAAGCTCCAGATGTAGACCGGCCCGAAGTTGCGGCAGACGTTGCCCGCGATGCCATGACCGGTCACCCGTCCGATCCGTGCCGAGACTTCCTGGATCGCGGTCATGAGCGGATAGGTCAGCAGCATGGTCCAGCCGATCCCGAAGCCCAGTTGCGCCCCAGCCTGACTGTAGGTGCCAATGCCGGAAGGATCGTCGTCAGAGGCGCCCGTGATCAACCCCGGGCCCAGGGTCGAAAGGAAATTCCGCAGACGGAAGGTCCGTCGCTTCTGAACCTTCGGTTTGATCGCCGCATCCATCCGCCAGTCCTCCGCCCCGCGACTCCGAGCCGTCACCCGAGGTGCAGCGTCAACCGGTGATCCAGGTTTGTTTCAAACGTCCGAACGGGTTCCGGGTTCGATGCGCCAAGCCTTGTTGGCGATAAATCCGACACAAGACACCGATTGGCCTATGTCACGATCCTAGCTGACGATCCCCGTCGTACGTCGAAGCGGCCAGTACCTCAGTCGAAGGGCAGCGTGAGCGCCTGCAGATGCCCCGCCGCAATTGATCGCCACGGGCTGCTTCCGTCAGGTCGCATGGCCGTCTCTCTGCAACGTCTCTTTGAGAATATTCGGCGAAGGCCGGAAGGGCTCTGGCTCCGCGTCTCCCTGCCGCAGGTCGGTTCGCTAGGAACCATTCACTACAGCGTGAGTTCGTCAAAAAAGAAATCGATGAGGCAATGCGATGGGACGATCCATAGAGGAGTTGAGGCTCGAATCCGAGCGCAATCGTGCAGCGTTGGCGGCAACGGCCGATCAATTGAGAGAGCAGGTGTTCGATACCGCAGAAGACATCCGCTACAAGGCTTCTCCTCAGCACATCAAGTCCGAAGTCTCCGATTATCTCAACCTCAAGACACAGAGCTGGCTTGGCGGCCTGAAGCAACACGCCATGGACAATCCGCTCCAGGCGATTGCCGCCGGCACAGCGGTCGCCGTGCCGGTGCTGCGACTCGCGCGTGGCTTGCCGTTGCCCCTCCTGATGATGTGCGCTGGTCTTGCACTCAGCTCAAAGACCGTGCGCGGCCGTGCCTCAGAAGCGGCGGCCCCTACGTTAGGCAAGACTGGGGAGATGCTGAATGAGGTCGCCGAACGCGCGCAGGTACTCCGCGGCAACGTCAAGAACACGATCTCTTCGGCTCACAGCGAAGCCACCGACTTTAGCAACGAGGCGGAAGGTAGGGCCGCCGATCTCGCGGGCGATCTCGGAAGCCGAGCAGCCGAGATCGGCAGCACGATTACCGATAAGTTCAAGGACGGTATGGATGCCACCAAGGACACCATCGAGCGGGCCCGGTCGACTGCAAAGGACCAGGCAAGCGCCGCCAGGGATGCTGTCACGATGGCGCCGGCTAAGGCTCGTCAAGTCATCGGCGATAATGCTGCCCTGATCGGCGGCCTCGGAATCGCAATCGGCGCGATCATTGCTGCGGCTCTTCCAAGGACAGAGGCTGAACGCAAGGTCGTGGGTGGCGCGAGCGACGGCGTGAAGCACGCCGCGAAGACGGCAACGCAATCCGGCTTTGAGGCAGCGAAAGACGCAACAATGTCAGCCGCCGAAGCTGCGACGAAGAGCATAGCTGAGACAAATCTCGGCGCGCACGCCAGCCGGATGACTCAGAACCTGGCCGGCACACTTAAAGAAGCTGCCGACGACGTCGTGACGGCCGCCTTCGATCCTGAAGCCCGAACAACACCTGAAAAGAGATCGTCATGAGCGATTTGGACCTATCGAAAAGCGCAAATTCTACCCAGAATCAGCATACGCGCTCGCCACAGCGCCTGAAGGAGCAGGTGGCTGACGCCGGCGCGGAGATAAAGCAGCGCGCGGGCGATGCGCTGAGAGCATCCAGTGACGTTGCCCAGGACAAGCTGAATGAGGCGGCCGAATCCGCCAAGGACGTCGCCTCCGAAGCAGCGGATCATCTCAACGAAAAGGCGCGTGAGAAGCAGCAGTCTGGCGCTGATTTCATCGAACGCTTCGCCGGCAATATCCGCGATGCTGCCCATGCCTTCGAAAGCGACACGCCTTTTGCCGCCCGCGGCATCAACTCCGCCGCCGAATATGTCGAAGATGCCGCCGAGAAGATCCGCAACGGGAGTTTCCGTGACCTTGTCGATAGCGCCAGTGATTTCGCAAAACGACAACCCGCCGCGTTTCTCGGCATCTCCGTGCTCGCCGGATTCGCGGCTGTGCGCTTCCTTAAGGCATCCCCCGAACAGGCATCGTCCCAACGCCGCGACGCGAAAGGCGGCGAAATGTAGATACACGACCTCCCATTCAGGCAATGGCTGGGAGCAAATGTCACTTTCAATACAGGCAAGGTCATGAGCATCTACGACGATATTGCAACAGGAAAGAAAGACCTCCGCATCATCTCCACGCTACTGGGCGATGTGGCATCCCAGTTCGCCAAGCTGTTTCAAAACGAGGTGGATCTTGCCAAGGCTGAATTTGGTGAAAAAGTTCAGCAGCTCAGCGGCGCGCTCGCCTTCATTGCTGGCGGCGCCGTCCTCGTGATCCCCGCGCTGACCATGGCGCTGTTTGCGCTGTCCGCCGCCCTTATCGCGGCAGGCTGGTCTCAGCCGGTCTCCTACTTGATCTCCGCGATCCTGGCCCTCGCGATTGCTGGCGTGCTGTTTGCGATCGGCATCAATCGGTTCCGCGCCAATAGTCTCGCACCGCACGAAACAATTCGGCAGCTCGAGAAGGACAAGAACGTCGTGAAGGGAATGATGCGATGAGTGACACGCAAACCGGCTTTTTTGATAATCTGGTGTCGGCAGTCAGGGACAACCCGCTGGCAGCCGCCCTCATTGGAGGCGGCGCGTTCTGGCTGCTGGCCGGGAACGATAAATTGAAGAACGCGGCGAATTCGGCAGCGGCCGCCACTTCCTCCCTGGCAGATATCGGCGCGCGCAATGTGAGGGCGGCCGCGCCCGAACTCAAACGGACTGTGGCCCCGCCAACCGCGCCGGAAATGGATCACGAGGGATCATTCCGAGTCAGCGAGAGCTTGCACGACGTCAAAACCGCAGCTTCCGAGGTTGTGTCCGGAGCCGGCGATAAAATCCAAGACAGCTTCGAAGACGGAATGGCTTACGCGAGAGATAACATCAACACCGGACAAAGAGCCTTCGCGAAAGCGCAATCGTCGCTTGCCGACATGCTTGAAAGCCAGCCGCTCGTGCTTGGCCTGGTCGGGCTTGCGATCGGCGGAGCAGTTGCGGGCGCCTTTCGGACTACTGAGCTAGAGAACGAATGGGTCGGCGAACTCAGCGACGATGTGAAGACCGATCTAAGCACGCGGGCCTCCGCAGTGTCCAAGAGCTTGCGCGAAGCCTCTGATACGCTAAAGGCGGAATTCGCCGACACTGGTGCGGAAGCCGTCGATCGGCTGAAACAAGCCGGCATTGATGCTATGGACGCAGCGCGAGAAAAGGCGAAATCTCCCTAGCCATCACGAAGCTCAACACAGTAGCGCTCCGCAAGGGCGTCAACGCGAAGGCATCGACCACCGCCTGATGCCGGGGTCGATCAATCTGAGGAGCTCTACGAACCAGCGGAGCCACTGGCGTTTTGTTCAGCCGAAATTTCACACTGACCTATTCTGTCTCGCACACAGCTCGCCACTGAGGCCATCAGACAGGCAAACGACGCTGCGCATCAATGCCAGTTTCTGCTGAAGGCGAATCGCGAAGGCAGTTTTCCTAAAAGGCAGCTTCATCCGCTTTGTCGGCATAGCGCGCTGCTGCTGCTCACCATTCTCTGATCTATTTTGCGTTGGATATAGGCCTGCTTGCTTCGTCGCAAATGCAATTATACTGCGGTTGCGCAACTCTTCAGGTTATCCATATGACGTCGCCCGTTGGACAGGGAACGCCGGCCTTTGCGACCCGCTCTCGATAAGCGGAAATCGCGCGATTGGCGAGCATGAGCCGTCTACACTCGCCCGAGCGAAGCTGTCGCTCTATCGCGTCGAGAAGGATGTTTGCGGACAGGTCAGCCTGTCCTAATTCGCCGGACTTCTCCAAGAAGCTCCAAGCGATATCAAACGATTCTTCAAGTACGCTACTGGCAAACATGCTTATAAACGCGCTCGCTCCACCGTCGTTCCTATTGCGGGCTCCGTGACGACCCGACCCAGCAGCCGTCGCCGGCCTCAACCGGCATCTCAACGACGAATGCCTTCGAGTGAAGCACGGCGCGAAGCGTAAGCGTTCCGAATCCAGAGCAAACGTCCATGTGCGGACGCGACGGCTGCTCTGGGCGGCAAACAGTTGACGGACTCGATGGACGTCGCGGCTTGGGACACTCAAAATTGGAATGGGGTTACTGAAACAGATATCTGGCCGCCGGACGGTCTTTGGACCGTAAAAGTCAATTCTTTAGACGCTTTTGTATCGCCGACGATTACAGATATTGAACCGCTACATGTCAGGGTTCGCTTGTCCCCACTCGTCGAAGTCGTGACTATCTTTTCTCCTAGAAGATATAGCGGTCTTGCGCCTTCTGAATTCGGCGCGTTCTCCACATCCTTCGCTACATTGGAATTCTTGGCCGCGTAGGTTGCCAGGGCATTCGTGTGGTCGTCCGAAATGATTTTGAGCACGGCGCTGCGGGCTTCTGGAGAATCGCACTCGACCTTAGGCCCGCAACCGCTGAGAATAAATAGGACAGGAAAGCTGCAAACAGCTAGTGATCGCTTACGAGAAAGCGGCATCGAAATCCCGACTTCGTGTGGCGCGACTGATCTTGAGAAGAACCAGACGGACGGAGCATTGTTCCAAGCGGCAAGATTAGCCAAAGTTCTCTGGACTGCCATCGCTAATGGCTGCGTGATTGGGCTCGATGTCAGCACGTCAAGCGCAGCGGTGCTCAGGGATCCGACACCCGCCTTTGCGTAATCATCTACCGTGTTTCGGAAACCGGGTGGCTATCGAAGAGTCTGTATCCTATCTGGCGCGTTGGTACATCGAACGGAGTAACGCATGCTTGTCAAAAGCGAACCTGCTATTCTCTACTTTGGCACCTCCGTTGTCCTGATCAGCACGGTCAACGAAGACGGCTCTTACAATGTCGCGCCGATGTCATCGGCGTTCTGGCTTGGTTGGCGCTGTATCCTTGGCTTGGCTGCTGTGTCGCAGACCCCGATCAATATGGCGCGAACGAACGAGTGTGTGCTCAACTTGGCATCCGTCGACAACGTTGAGGCTGTGAATCGTTTGGCCAAAACGACGGGAACAAATCCGGTTCCGGAGGTCAAGGTGCGTCGTGGCTATCATTTTGTGCGCGACAAATTTGAAGTGGGAGGGCTAACACCACTGCGCTCCGAAACTGTTTCTGCGCCGCGTGTTCAAGAGTGTCCTGTCCAGATGGAAGCCAGGGTTGAGGCGATTCACGGTCTGGCGGATGACGATCCAAAACAGCGTGGACAACGCCAAGTCGTGGAAGTGCGTATTCTGCGAGTTCACGTCGACGACTCGCTGCTGCTGAACGGCGAGCCTAATCGGATCGATCCCAATAGATGGCGCCCCTTGATTATGAGCTTCCAGCAGTTCTATGGGCTCGAAGGAAGCCAGGTCCACGACTCACGGTTGGCAGAAATTCCTGAACATGTGTATCGCGGTCCCGATGTCGATCGCGCACGAGATGAGCCAAAGCGCTCAGGAGACCAAGAGGTCGTCCGCACTCGACAAGCCATCAACGAGAGTGCTGGCAATTAGATACGTTAAACTTTGGCGTCGCAAACAAGCACCCCCGGCATTGACCGCGCGGTTACCGCGCGGCACCGCTGCGCGACTTGAGCGAGGGACAATATCGCAGACCGGTCCAGATTAAGAGTTTCAATACCAGCGTGGTTGGTCGCGGTACACAGTAATAATGCGGCGACCGTGGCGCGACGCGCTGAAGGCGTTTCTTGGTAGGCGTGCGCCGCGTCGAAATTCGACTTTCTCGTTAAACCCCTCAGGCCGCTCGACGCATCAATGACTCGGTCATTCTGGCACACGCGCGACCAGTGTTGTCAGCAGCCGCCGTAAACTGCGATCGAAAGTAATCGACTTGAGCGGCGACCACTTCCTGGTAGTCCTTGGCGCGAAGCAGCCTATCGGTCAGCATCCAATTGGCGGCGATCTGGCGTTCTGCGCACGCCGTGAATGCGCCGATGACATCGTCGTTCGCGTTCGGCAGTCGCCGCAGAGCCTTGTCGGTTAACTCAACATAGCTCAGGCTGGCACCCGCGCAGTCTCTAAGGATTGAGTCGCCATGACACGCATGGCTTCGACGGGCTGGTCTCTGTTTTCCATGTTTGAACCTCGCTATATAAAGCTGGAATTCTGGCCACCTCTGTTTGTATTCCTTTGAACGGGATACGCGGCGGCCCGTACGCCGGGGAGCACGGGCGGTGGCAGAGCGCGTGATTCAGTGGAGAGCAATATTCGGCCGCTCTGCCGCGTTCCTACTTTTCCCGGGCTCAGGAAGCGGCCCGCGAACCAGAACGCGAGCCGCTCCGAGCGACATGGGGGATCAGGCGGGCACGTTGAAGCACGACCGCAGCCTCAAGCGGCCGAGCACCTTGCATCCGCGTAGTCGAGAGGCAACTCGTGCCCATGGTCGGGTTTCAAAGGGAGTCCGTTCAAGCCGCCTCTCAGCGCGCCGGAGGCCGAGCCGACCGCGCATTGCGGAGAAATGACCGGCGGCGCGTTGCATTCCTATTTTTCCCGAACGAATTTCGCGTAAGACGTGTTGGT
>Ga0153954_1001334_pt1 | contig 13633 bp, 12 predicted proteins | sample TSFL038MetaG_FD_102277 | JGI IMG/M metagenome (GOLD analysis project Ga0153954, IMG submission 102277) | Attine ant fungus gardens microbial communities from Florida, USA - TSFL038 MetaG | ecosystem: Host-associated > Fungi > Mycelium > Unclassified | place: USA: Florida, Wekiwa Springs State... | reverse complement strand
GCTTGTGAGCTGGGTGGTGGCATCATTCTGGTCCGGCCAGACCAAGAAGCAGGTGATGACGCTGGATTCCGGCCGCTATCGCATCCCGATCCTCGTCGGCGGCCTGCTCTTCACGCCCGGCGCCGCGCGCCTGCTCGGCCAGGAGCCGCTGTGGCAGCTCGGCAACCTCGGTGTCTACCTGGTCGCATTGATCACGCTCGCCGGAATCTCCTTTACCTGGTGGGCACGGATTCATCTGGGCCGCTTCTGGTCCAACACGATCACGCACAAGGAAGACCACAAGGTAATCGATACCGGTCCTTATGGCTTCGTGCGGCACCCGATCTATACCGGGCTGATCGTCGGCATGCTGGCGACCGGCATTGCGGTCGGAACAGTGACGGCGATGCTGGCCGCGGTGCTGATCTCGCTTGGCATGTGGCAGAAGGCGCGCATGGAGGAAGGCTTCCTCTCGACCGAGCTCGGCGCCGACGCCTATGGCTCGTATTGCCGCCGCGTGCCGATGCTGTTTCCCTTCCTGCCGCAGCGCTAGATCGACGATCTGAACTGCCTCCACCTTCGCTCGTCCGAGCTTCGGCGGACAAGTCGTCGCTTCCCGCTTCCCGATGACGAAGAAGCTTAACGCGGCTGTGGCTGCGAGGACGCCTGCGCGGACATTGTCGTGGCCGGAATGAGATGGCGCGGGATGACGATGCGCTCGCCGGGAACGAGCGGTGAGCTCTCCGACAGCTTGTTGTTGGCCTGCACCAGCGACCAGATCGGGACGCGATATGCCGCTGCGAGCTTGTCGAGCGTGTCGCCTGGACGCGCTGACAGCGGCGCGCCACTGTCCCACAATTCCAGCGGCGCCTGTGGCGGGATCACGAACCGCAGCGGCACCGGCTCGCCTTGCGACATCGCCGGCACCGTTGGTAGCTGCGTGATGATGTTGACCAGCTGGCTGTGGATATAGTCCGCCTTGTCGATGTTGATGTGCGTGACTTCCGAGTGATCCTTCATATCGAAGCTCGCATAGTGGCCGCGGAAGCCCGGCTCGGCCACGATGTCCCCGCCGCCCAGCACGCTGGTCGAGAGGAAGATGTTCATGAAGCGCTCGACGTTGAGCGGGACGTCCGGGCTCGCATGCGCGGGGTCAATGGTGACGACCAGGCTCACCGGAATGTGCTCCTCGGCTAGCCGTTCCGACGCCTTGAGTGAGCAGAGCCCGCCCATGGAATGACCGATGAAGACGATCGGGGCGCCGCCTTCGCGATAGTCGTCGATGGCGTTGTGGGCGATGAACTGGCAGAACGTGAATTCGTACACCCGGGCCCAGATGCCCGCGGCCACAAGGCGTTCAGCCAGACGATCCATGCCGGTTGAGAAGATCGGGCCGAGCGCCCCACGAAACAGATAAACCCTGGGCTTCTTGGGGGGTGCCATCTCCTCAGCCTGAGGCTGAGGCGTGCTCACGACGCTGATCGCGGGGAGCTGATTGCTTTTCGGAGCCGGGCCTGCTTGTGCCGGCTGCAAACCGATCGCGCAGGCAAGAGCGAGAAGCACCGCCCCGATCACAAACCCTGCTGTCCGCGTCGGATCGCCCATGCGCCTTCCGCTCGCCTTTACCGCAGGGACGGTATCGTCCGCCGCTCCCCTGACTGGCCGCTTTTCACCGGTGAATTGGCGGATTTTGCGGCGCGGCGCGGAGGTCTGCCCGCCCAGGCGAAGAAATTTAGTTGCGCGCGGTTGCAGCCCCGCCGCGACCGCCGGTATTGGGCTGCGCTGCGATGGCAGGCTCCCTGCTTCGGCCAAACACCACCGAATCGATCGCGCCGATCACCTTGCGTTGCATGATCTCGTTCTTGTCGATGGTGATGTGTCCGACGCCCGGCACCGACTGCACGTTGATGTTTTCCAGCTTGCCGCGGAAACCGGGGGTCTGCGTCACGGGCTCGCCGGCGCCGTTCGCAATGTAGAAATTGAGATAGCGCTCGGCCTTGCCGGAGAGCTTGGTGCGGAACACCGAGTCAAGGCCGATCGCCAGCTTGACCGGCACCCCGAGCGAGTCGAGCTTCGCGATCATGTCAGGCAGCGCGGTGGCGCCTGAGGAATGCCCGACCAGGATGATAGTCTTCAGCCGGCCGCTCTTGTAGCCAGCCGCCGCGTCATCCGCGAGCGAGGACCACGAGACGAAGTTGGCGACGGTCACCGAAATGCCCTGCGCCCGCAGCCTGGCCGCGATGTCATCGAGGCCGAGCGAAAAGATGTTGAGCACGCCGCGCAGCAGATACACATGCGTGGTGGCCGGTCCCGACGAAACCGCTGACACCGGCTTCGCCTGACTGCCGATCGGCAACATCAGCACCAGGAATAGGCAGATCGCGGCAGCACGCGACAACCGCCGGACGGTGGATGAGAACCGTTCGACCCGTTCAGTGGAGCAGCGCTGAGTCATCGGCAATCCCCCGAAGCACGAGCATCAAGACGGCAGGACCGTAGCCCCCGCATGCTCGCAGACGCAACATCGAGGCGCCGCGTGGTCCATCTTCTCGGCGACCCGTGTCTCCATTGCAACACACCAATAAATTTGGCGGCTTCATGGCCAATTTCGCTCCAAGATCCGTAGCGAGCGACTGATTGCGAATTCGTGAAGCCGACCCTATGTGCAATGCACCCGCCCGGGCGGTTCCATGGACCGCGTTCACCCCTCCTGCCGCTTCCGTCTCCCTCATGTCTTCCATTATTGCGGTCGAGAATCTCTCGAAAACCTATGAGTCCGGCTTCAAGGCGCTCAGCAGCATCAACCTCGATATCAGGCGCGGCGAGATCTTCGCGCTGCTGGGCCCCAACGGCGCCGGCAAGACCACGCTGATCAGCATCATTTGCGGCATCGCCAATCTCAGCACGGGGTCCGTCAGAGTCGACGGGCATGACATCAACGTCGACTATCGCGCGGCGCGCGCGATGATCGGCCTGGTGCCGCAGGAGCTGCACACCGACGCCTTCGAATCGGTGTGGGCGACCGTCAGCTTCAGCCGTGGCCTGTTCAACAAGCCGAAGAACCCGGCCTATATCGAGAAGGTGCTGAAAGACCTGTCGCTATGGGACAAGAAGGATTCCAAGATCCTGACGCTGTCCGGCGGCATGAAGCGCCGCGTGATGATCGCCAAGGCGCTGTCGCATGAGCCGCAGATCCTGTTCCTCGACGAGCCGACCGCCGGTGTCGACGTCGAGTTGCGCAAGGGCATGTGGGACGTGGTGCGCGAGCTGAAGGCTTCCGGCGTCACCATCATCCTCACCACGCACTACATCGAGGAAGCCGAGGAGATGGCCGACCGCATCGGCGTCATCAACAAGGGCGAAATCATCCTGGTTGAGGAGAAGGCCAAGCTGATGGACAAGCTCGGCCGCAAGCGCCTGACGGTACACCTGCAAAACAGAATCGATACGATTCCGGCCGTCCTTGCGCCATACAAGCTCGAGCTTTCTGCCGGCGGCTCCGAGTTGACCTATGACTACGACACCAAGGGCGAGCGCACCGGCATCACCAGCCTGCTGAGCGACCTTCGCGACGCCGGCATCCGCTTCAACGATCTCGAGACGACGCAGTCGTCGCTCGAGGATATCTTTGTCAGTCTGGTCAAGCGAAACTGAAATGAATCTCCGAGCCATCCGCGCGATCTATCGGTTCGAAATGGCGCGCACCTGGCGTACGCTGCTGCAAAGCATCGTCTCGCCCGTCGTCTCCACCTCACTCTATTTCGTGGTGTTCGGCGCCGCGATCGGCTCGCGCATCACGCAGGTCGAGGGCGTCAGCTACGGCACCTTCATCGTGCCCGGGCTGATCATGCTGTCAGTGCTGACACAGAGCATCACCAACGCCTCATTCGGCATCTACTTCCCGAAATTCATCGGCACCATCTATGAGATCCTCTCGGCACCGATCTCCTACCTGGAAATCGTGGTCGGCTATGTCGGCGCCGCCGCCACCAAGTCGATCATTCTCGGCCTGATTATCCTGGCGACCGCCGGCCTGTTCGTGCCGCTGCATATTCACCACCCGATCTGGATGCTCACCTTCCTGGTGCTGACCGCGGTCACCTTCAGCCTGTTCGGCTTCATCATCGGCATCTGGGCCGACGGCTTCGAGAAGCTGCAGATGATCCCGATGCTGGTGGTGACGCCGCTGACATTCCTCGGCGGCAGCTTCTATTCGGTGAACATGCTGCCGTCGGGCTGGCGCACGATCGCCCTGCTCAACCCCGTGGTCTATCTGATCTCGGGCTTCCGCTGGAGCTTCTACGAGATTGCCGACGTCAGCGTTGCCCTGAGCGTCGGCATGACCGCGACCTTTCTGGTGATCTGCACGATCGTGGTGTGGTGGATCTTCAAGACCGGCTACCGCCTGAAGCGCTGAGCCATTTTCACTGCGAGGAGCAAGGCGACGAAGCCAATCCAGGTCTCAATGGTGGCTCTGGATTGCCTCGCTGTCGCCCGCAATGACGGGCATATGAACGCGGTCCTACCTGTAGCAGTGGAAGTGACCGTAGCCGTCACGATAGCCGTGGCAATGATAGTGCCGATGAGGGACGCCGAAGATGCCCTCGACCGCGCCCACCGCGCCGCCGACGCCGGCGCCGACCGCACCGCCAACAGCGCCGCCGATGGGCCCCGCGATCCGGTTGCCCTCATGAGAACCTTCTTGCGCGCCGCGCACGATGCCCTGCGCGCGGCCGACATGCGGGATGGCCAGCATCGCAAGGGTGATGGCGGTGATCGCAACAGCGAGGCGCAACGGCAGGCCCGAAGCCAACGCCGCGGTCTTAACCTTTGTGTTCTTCATCTTGTGTCCCTGAAAGGCCGGCGACGGTCGCCCCGGCAGGAAGGTGGCAGTGTGAAACGCCCGCGCGGCCAAATGGTTGCGCATCTATGACAAATTTGAGTCGGTTCGCTGGGAGCAGAGCGTGACGAGGCTCGCTCGCGAAAATGTCAGCCTGCGGCTGGCGCCACAGGCCCGCTTCGCCTTGATTGCACCCCGAGATGCATTAACGATTGCGGCGCGGGCTACTGGAACCAAAGTCGGATTCCGTGCATATTCAATGCCGGTGGGACGGAGAGCCGTGGCGCCGCTCTAGGCCTGGAGACTGACGTAAATGCGTTCCTTCCTCGTTGCTTTCGCCGGCATGGTCCTGTTCACCAGCCACGCCGCTAACGCGAATGTCGCCATCACCGTCGACAAGAACAACCAGATGATGACCGTCGCCGTTGATGGCGTCGAACGCTATCACTGGCCGGTCTCGACCGGCATTCCCTCGCGCGAGACGCCGAGCGGCAGCTTCCGCGCCTTCCGCATGGAGGAGGATCACTTCTCCAAGGAATTCGACGACGCGCCGATGCCGCATTCGATCTTCTTCACCAAGGTCGGTCATGCGATCCACGGCACGGACTCCGAGGGCAGGCTGGGCACGCCGGCCTCGCACGGCTGCGTGCGGTTGTCGAAAGCGAATGCCACGACGCTCTACGCGCTGGTGCAGCAGCAGGGCGTGCTCAACACCACGGTAACGCTGACCGGTTCGGCTGCCGTCGCGCTGGCGCGCAATCCTCGTCGCGGCACGGCGGTCGCGCGCCGCGATGCGACCGGACAATATGAAGAGCAATACGCCACCGGTCAGCCCACCAGCCTCGCGCCGCAGGTTCGCGCCGACGACGGCTACATCTATCCCGCCGATGGCAGCTCAACTGATCAGCGCTATCCGGCGCCGCGCCGCCTCTACGACGCGCAGGCCTATCCGCAGCCCCAGCCGCAATACCGATATTACAACAATCAGGGCTATCAGCAGCCAGCGCCGCAGGGCTATTACCAGCAGCGGCAGTATTACCAGCCGCGCGGCTTCTTCGAATAATCACCATTTGAACCGCGCGTCGGCGCCAAACATGCCGGCGCGCGGTCTCGGAGCCTGGTTTCCGGGCAATGCATAGCGCCGTTGACCCCGCGCCGCGGCCGAAATAAGCCTTCCCTTCCCTATTGTCGCCACGGTGGCCCGGTCAACTCCTCGGGGGAAGGATCCATGACGCGCGAGCAGATTTCCGAATTTTGCATCAATTCGCTGGCCAGAGCGCTGCGGCTTCCAAAAGAGAAGATCGACACCGCGACGAAATTCAATCGCCTCGGATTGGATTCGGCGATGATGGTCTATGTCATGATGGAACTGGAAGAGAAACTCAGCCTCGAGCTCTCGACCGACGATTTCTACGACCATCCAACGGTGGAAGCGCTCTCACGCTATCTCGCGGACAAGCTTGCCGCACGTCCGGCGGCCTGATGTCGGACGCAAGGCAATCTCGAACGACATGGAAACCTTCTCCTCGCTCGTGACGTTGCTGGCTGGGCGGGCGGAGACGCAGCCCGCGGACCGCGCCTATCTGTTTCTGTCCGATCGCGGCGCGGAAGAGGCGGTGCTGACATTTCGCGAATTGCATGATGCAGCCCGCGCGCTCGCGACGCGGCTTGCGGAAACGACCCGTCCCGGCGACCGCGCTTTGCTGGTCTTTCCGCCCGGCCTCGAATTCATCGTCGCCTTCTTCGGATGCCTGATGGCACGCGTCATCGCGGTGCCGATGATGCTGCCGCGCCGGCAGGGCGCGCGCGACGCCAGCGCCTCCATCATCGCCAATTGCGAACCGGTGGTTGCGCTGACCAGCCCGGGCTTTGCCATTCGCGGCGATCTGCAGGAGCGTTTCTCGCGCGATGGCCTGCGCTGGATCGCGGTCGATCTTGCGTCCACGATGGCCGGCGCCGCGCCGGACCTGCCGCAGCCAGCGCCCGATGACATCGCGTTCCTGCAATACACATCGGGCTCCACGTCCGACCCCAAGGGCGTTGCCGTCAGCCACACCAATCTGCTCGCCAATCTCGAGATGATCCGCATCTCGCTCGGCAACACCAGGCAATCGACTTATGTCAATTGGGTGCCGCTCTATCACGACATGGGGCTGATCCTGAATACGCTGGAAGCGCTGTATGTCGGGGCGCTGTGCGTGCTGATGGCGCCGAATGCCTTTACCCAGCGGCCGCTCGGCTGGCTGCGGGCCATCAGCCATTATCGCGCCGAGGTCGCCTGCAGCCCTAATTTCGGCTATGACCTCTGCGTCAGCCGCTATCGCGCCGAACAGATGGACGGCATCGATCTTTCCTGCTGGAAGATCGCGCTCAATGGCGCCGAGCCGGTTCACGCCGAGACCATCGATCGCTTCATCGCGACGTTTGCGCCCCATGGCTTCGACGGCCGCGCCGCCTTTCCCGCTTATGGCATGGCGGAAGCAACCTTGCTCATCTCGGGCGGCGCGCGCGGCGCGGGCCATGTGACGAAGCCGATCAGCCGCGCCGCGCTTCAGGCACACCACATCTCGGCTCCGGCCGATGCAGCCGACACGCAGACGCTGGTCGGCTGCGGCCGCGCACTGGTTGGCGAGCAGATCGCAATCGTCGATCCCGATCAGCGCAGGCGGCTGCCGTTCAACCAGGTTGGCGAGATCTGGGTCAACGGAGCGAACGTGGCACGCGCCTATTGGCGAAACGAAGACGTCACCAAGGCCGGCCTGCATGCGCGAATTGCGAGCGAGGATGATGGCGCTGACTGGCTGCGCACCGGCGACCTCGGCTTCCTCGACGAGAGCGGCGAAGTATTCATCACCGGCCGCATCAAGGACCTCGTCATTGTCCGCGGCATCAATCACTATCCGCAAGATATCGAGCGCACGGTGCAGGCGGCGCATGCGGCGTTTCGCGCCAATTGCGGCGCGGCGTTTTCGCTCATTGACGACAGCGGCGAGGAAACGCTTGTGATCGTCCAGGAGATCGAGCGCACCGAGCGCCACCGCATCGATGCGGCCGAGATGAAGGGCCTGATCCGTGAGGCGGTCAGCGACGGGCACGAGCTGTTCGCACGTCATATCGTGCTGATCAAGCCGGGCGCATTGCCGAAGACGACCAGCGGCAAGATCCAGCGCAGCCTGACGCGCAGGCTCTGGCTTGACCAGCGCTTCGAGGATCTCGCGGCGGACGCTGATTGAACTCGTCATTCGGGGGCGTCAGCGCGAAGCCGCAATCTCGTAAAACAACTTCTGGATTCCGGGTCTGCGCCTCAGCGCAAAATAGCTTCGCTATTTTGTCGCGACGGCGCATCCCGGAATGACAGCGAGCTAAAAGTCGATCTTCGCGGCCTCGCCGAGCTTGATGCTTTCAATCACGCCATCGTTGAGCTTGCGCGCGATCGTCGATCGATAGTGGATCAGGTCGGCAAAGTTCCTGGGATCGCGCGTCAGTTCATTGTCGATGCGATAGTCGAGGAAATTGCTGTGCGGCCGGCCGGCAACGATCGATCTGAAGGACGCGTTGCAGGCCTGCCGATCGGCGGCCTCCTGACTGCCGGCCGGCGGCAGGAAGGTATGGAAGACCGGCGGCACCAGCACGACGACCGGCACGTCAGCCGGCAATTTCCTGATCCGCTCCTGCAGCATTGCCGCGAACGGAAACACGCTGCTCACCTTGCCCGTGAACGGCGTCCAGCCGTCACGCGGGGTCGTCGGCGGCTGTCGCTCGCCCGGCGGCCATACCTCCTCATAGCTCCAGAAACCGTCCGGCCTTCGCGGCTTGCGCCCGCCGAACCCGATCGCGATGCGCTGGAATGTGCGATCGAGCGTACGCCAGTTGAAGAGATGACCGGCATAGCTCAGCGTGCTGGTCCCATAGAGCCAGAACGGAAACGGATCCTGCGGCGACAGCGCATCGCTAGGCGTGCACCAGATGTCGTCGACCACGAACACCAGCGCACCGACCTGCGCGTGATGGCGCAGGAAGAAATCGAGCACCGCAAGATGCCCGTGAGGACTGGCGCCTGGCGCGACCAGTTGCACGAAACGACGGCCGGTCGCCGGAGACAATTGCGCGGGCTCGAGCAGTTGCCCGGTCGAGTTGCCGAAGATCGCGGAGTCGAATTGCGGATCGCGCGCGCGGCTGGCATCCGCCGTGAAGTCGAGCTTGTCGCTGACGCCGCTGATGCCGAGCCAGCCGAATCGCCCGCTGTCATAGGGATCGACCAGCAGCAGCAGCGCCGACAACAAGAAACCACCGATCGCCAACGTGCCGAAGCAGGCGATCAGAGAGCGGCCCCATTCGGGCGAGGTGTCAGAACTGGAAATAGACGAATTCATGGACCTCCTGCTCGCCGATCTCGAATAGCAACGCCAACAGGGCGAAACCCAGCAGGGCCGCAAGCCATGGCCGCGGCTTGCGCGTGAGAGCAGCGATAATGTCCTGGCTTGCCGGCAGCAGGCACGCCACCAGGGGGACGACCACCAGCGGTGCCAGATGCATCCCCTTCTCCAGGCTCGGCGCAATCGCAAGGCCGCGGAACACGTGCCAGGCCGCGTTGACTGTGCCGGCGCGGAAGATCACGCCGGTCAGGAGCACGAGTGTGATGGTCAACGCCCATCCAACCAGTGCCGGCAGGCGCGGACCATAGCGGCGCCACAGCGCGCAGACCACCAGTGCCACGCCGTGGATGGTACCCCACAGCACGAAGGTCCAGCTTGCGCCATGCCATAGGCCGCAGAGCGCCATGGTCAGGACCATGGCGCCGAAATACTGCACGAGCAGGAAACGTCGCGGCAGGATGCGCGCGTTCGCAAGTGGCGAGAACACATAGTCGCGCAGGAACGCCATCAAGGTCATGTGCCAGCGCTGCCAGAAATCCTGGATATTGGTCGCGCGCATCGGCGCGTCGAAATTGAACGGCAGTTGCACACCGAACAGCAGGCCGAGCCCGATCGCGATGTCGGAATAGCCCGCGAAGTCGAACAGTATCTGGAAGCTGAAGCCGAGCGCGAACCAGGCATCGCCGCCCGACACCACGCCTTGCGCGGCCTGTGCGTAGATCGGATCGAGCAACCGCGCGAGCCGGTCGCCGAGCATGATCTTCTCGAACAGCCCCATGGCGATGAAGGCGGTGCCGATGCAGAACTGACGCTGCCACCCCGGCACGTAGACCTGGCGGCCGAACTGCTCCATGACCTGCGACCAGCGCGCCAGCGGTCCAGCGATCGCTTGCGGGAAGAAAGAGATGTAGAGCGCGTAACGGTCGAGCGGGTAGACCGGCGCCTTGCCGCGGCGCAGGTCGACCAGATACATGATGTGATGGAAGGTGAAGAACGAGATGCCGAGCGGCAGCACAATGTCGAAATGCGGCATCGGCCGCTCCAGCACCACGCCGAGATTCTCGACAAAGAAGTTCGCGTATTTGAAGACGCCGAGCACGGCGAGATTTGCGACGATCGCGGCCGTAACAAATCCGGACCGCTTGCTCCTTGCATAGGCCACTGCCGCCAGCCAGTTGATCAGGATCGACAGCACGAGCAGCAGGATGAACGGCGGATTGCCATACGCATAGAACGCCAGCGACAGCAGCACGAGCGTGCCGATCCGCAACTGCGGATGAGGGTCGGCGAAGCGATACACGAAGATCGCTGCCGGCAGGAACACCAGCAGGAACGGATAATCGTTGAACAGCATCGACGTGTTTGAGCATGTCGATCGCCGACCGTCAAACCGCCGCAATCGCGCGGTTGATCCTACTCTGCAGCAGTAGCGATGATCATCCGTGCTCGAGATCGGGCATGTCGGCGCTTGCCCGTTGCACCATGCGAAGCGCGATCTTATCGCGACTCGGAACTTTCACATTCCACGCCAGGCCCAGAGCCTGCAGCGTGCGGATGAAGATAAAGCCGAGGTCGAACTCGAACCAGCGCAACCCAAACGCCGCTGAATACGGGAAGGCGTGGTGATTGTTGTGCCATCCCTCGCCCCAGGCAAGGAGCGCCATCACGCCGAGATTGCGGCTGTTGTCGTCGCGCGTCACGAACGGACGCCTGCCGAACCTGTGCATCACCGAGTTGATCGCCGACATCGTCTGCTCAACGACGAACATGCGCACGACGCCGCCCCACAGAAATCCGCTGAGCACGCCCCACAGGCTGGCGCTGACCAGACCGCCGATCAGAGCGGGAACGAGAAGCCCGAGCGCCACCCAGCTGTAATAATAGCTGTTGATCCGGACCAGCGCACGATTGGCTACTAGGTCCGGCACATAATGCGCCACGTTCGGATAATCGTGCTCGATCATCCAGGTGAGGTGCGCGTGAAGAAAGCCGCGCAGCCTCCCGATGATCGTCGAGCCGTGCAGATTGGGCGAATGCAGGTCGCCTTCATGGTCGGAAAGCTCGTGATGCCGCCGGTGCATCGCGGCCCAGGACAACATGGGGCCCCTGCCCGCCATCGAGCCCATCACGATCAAGGCGGCGCTCACCGGCAGGCTGGTCGCAAATGCGCGGTGGGTGAACAGTCGATGGTAGCCGACCGTCAACCCCATACCGGTGACCAGCCACATGCCCAGGAACAAGCCGATCTCAAGGGCGCCGATCGGCCGATAAAACAACAGGCCCAACGCCACGAGCGTGCCGACAAACGGCAAAATATCAAAAATAATGAAATGCCGGCGTTGCAGCCTGTGCAAATGCCGGCTTCGGATTACCCGATTATCGCGCATTTCTATTTCAACCCCAGGCCGCACAATACATGGCCGGACGCGCGCGGCAAGGCCGTCACGCGGCTGTGGCCTTCATCTGACCGTAAAAAACCCGTCAAATATTCCCTGCATGTATGGAGGGATTTTTTTCCGGCCCAAATCGTCGTGCCGGTCCATGATATTTCCGAGGGAGCTGAATATGAAACGGGGCTTCACCGTTCTTTCGGTCTGTGTGCTGGTCACCATCGCTTATTTCACTGCGAGCAAATGGGCGATCCATCACAAGTCACTCACCTTCCACGATCTGCTGCGCAGCGACCGCACTGTCACCATCGATGTTGCGATTCGACGCGACCGTGAAATGGAAGCGATGGGCGAGATGATCGAACTGCCGGTCGCGATCCTCAGCCATGGCAACACCGTCAAGCACACCGAATATTCGTTCCTGACCAACCTTTTTGCCGCCCGCGGCTACATGGTCGTCAGCATCCAGCATGACCTCGATACCGACGACCCGATGGTCACGAAAGTCGGCGAGGAATATGTCGGACGCCGCATGCAGTACAATCGCGGGATCGCCAACATCATGTTCGCGATCGACGAGCTGAAGAAGCTCTATCCCAATGCGGATTATCGCCATCTGACCCTGATCGGGCATTCCAACGGCGGTGATATCTCGATGTACTTCGCGAAGCTGCATCCCGACCTCGTCAAGAAGGTCGTGACGCTGGACAATCTGCGCGTGCCGTTCGTGACCGACGGCAAGGTCAAGATCCTCTCATTCCGCTCGAAGGACCCGGTGTTCAAGGCCGATCCCGGCGTCGTTCCCAACGACGACGTCTGCGAGAAGGCCGGCATCAAGGTGGTGCGCACCGAATTCCAGCACAACGATCTCAGCGACCGCGGTCCCGACAGCGTGAAAACTTCTATCCTGGCGCAGGTGCAGTCCTTCCTCGACGAGGACGAAGGCTCGACCTCACCGCTGTCGTTGCTGACGGCGGCCGCGCCCAACCAGGCGGCGACCGCCGAACCCGCCAAGGACTGATCGGCGGATGAATTAGCGGGAACTACTGCTCGCCGTCACGCAGGCGGCGGTATACCGCGCCGAGGATATTGGAATAATCGTCGGTCCAGACCCGCTGGTTCTCGTTCGGCTCGGTCTCGGTCCATTGCTCCGACGAGGCAAGCTTGCCGACATCGGCTTCCTCGCGCGCGGAGACCACGACCGAGGTCGCGAAGATGTATTCGTCGTCGCGGCCGGAATCCTCGCTGTAGCACCAGCTCTTCAGCTCATTGGCATCGGCGATGCCGACGACGACGCTGTCCAGCTCCAGGTGCCGGTTGGAGGTGTGCATTACCACTGCACCTTGCGGCGCGAGCTTCGATTTGTAGATCTTCATCGCCTCCTGGGTCGCGAGATGCACCGGGATCGCATCTGACGAATACGCATCGACGATGATGAGGTCGTAGATGCCGTCCGGTTCCTTCGCGAATGTGAGCCTCGCGTCGCCGATCACCGGCTTCAAATCCGGCTCGCAATTCTTGATGTAGCTGAAATATTTGGGGTCGCGCGCGGTATCGACCATGGTCTGGTCGATCTCGAAGAACTTCCAGGTCTCGCCCGGTTGGGCTGCGCAAGTCAGCGTGCCCGAGCCGACGCCAATCACCGCCACCCGCAGCGGCGCACCCTTGCGCTCGCGGATCGCGGTGATCGCCTGACCGATGCCGCCACTGCTGTGATAGTAGGTGATCGGCTCCGGGCGACCGGTCACCGGGGTGCCATCGTCGTTGAGATATTTCTGCGCGCCGTGGATCGTGGTGCCGTGCATCAGCACGTGGTACTGCCCGTTGGCGGTCACCACGATCTTGTGCACGCCGAAGAAGCTGCGGACGGTTTCGGTGCGGCCTTCGTCCGAGGGATAAACACGGACCAGGACCAGCGCCAAAATCACGGTCGCAAAGATCTTCCAGCGGCTGGCGTTCAGCGCCAATGCCAGCACCGCGGCAAGCAGGCCGACGCTGCCCGCGACCCAGGTCCGGTGATCTTCGAGCCAGAATGCCGCCTTGTCGGT
>Ga0153954_1001333_pt1 | contig 13643 bp, 14 predicted proteins | sample TSFL038MetaG_FD_102277 | JGI IMG/M metagenome (GOLD analysis project Ga0153954, IMG submission 102277) | Attine ant fungus gardens microbial communities from Florida, USA - TSFL038 MetaG | ecosystem: Host-associated > Fungi > Mycelium > Unclassified | place: USA: Florida, Wekiwa Springs State... | reverse complement strand
GGCGGCGACGTTGCAGAATACGCCGACTTCCTTGTTGCGCACCATCAGGCGTCGCAGCACCTGCACACAGCGCAACATCACCATGTGATCGATGCGGCCGATCAGGCCGGCGGCTTCTGCGACGCTGATGAAGTCCTCGGCGGCGAGGACCTGGTCCTTGTCGTCGCGCAGCCGCGTCACCGCCTCGTAATAGCGTACCTTGCGCTGCGGCAGCGTCACCAGCGGCTGCAGGTAGATGTCGACGCGGTTCTCGTCGACCGCGCTGCGCACCGCAGCGAGCGTTTGGGCCTGGCTGCGGGGTACAGCCGGCTCGCTCACAATGACCGGGGGCGAGGGCGGCGCAGGAGCCGCGCGCTTTTCTTCGACCGGGGCGGGCGGTGCGGCCGGGACGGGCTCGGCCTCCGGCGCGATAGCGGGCGCCGCCGTGGTGGCGGCGCCCGCCTGGATTGCCGCGATCAGGTCCTCATGACTGGCAACGTCGGAGGCGAGCTGCTTCACCAGCCCGCCGAGCTCGCCGATTTCACCGACCACCGACTGGATGCGATCGGCGCCGGCCGAATTGGCGGACGCGATCCTGCCTTCCACGGCGGAAAGCCGCCGGCCAAATTCAGCGATCTGGCGGGCGAGATCGGCGGTGCCGCGGGACAGATCGGAGATCTGGCTGCCGACGTCGGTGCGGTCGCGCAGCCGCATCGACACGGCATTGTAGAGGATCAGGAAGGTCAGCGCGGTCAGTGCCACGATGGCCGATTCGGAACCGCTGATGCCGGCGACCGAATACAGGATCAGCCCCAGTGATGCCGCGACCAGCACCATGCAGATGGCGATGAAAATCGTAGAAATTCGAATCATTTGGCGCGCGCACTCCCCCGAGCGCCGCAACATTAGCACTAATGTTGATTCGGAAGGTCGTGTTTCTTTGGTTCGACTCGAACTTGGGGAGGGGCGGTCTGCTCCCTCGCCCCGTTCTTACGGGGAGAGGGTGGGGTGAGGGGCCGCTTCCGCAAAAAACGGTGAGAATTGGACTCGTGGAGAGGCTCCTCACCCGAAAGCTTTGCTTTCGACCTCTCCCCGCATCCGCCTTCGCCAGACAAGAGGGCGGGGAGAGGTGGGATTCAAGCCACCGCCTTGATGACCTTGCCGACCTTCTCGATGATCTCACCGACCTGCGCCTCGCTGACGATCAGCGGCGGGGTCAGCGCCAGCGTGTCGCCGGCGATGCGGAGCATCAGATCGTTGTCGTGGAAGGCCGAAACCATCGCGTCATAGCCGCGTTTTCCCGCGAGGTCAGGCGAGCGCGGCGCAAGATCGATGCCGGCCACGAGACCGACCGTGCGGATGTCGACCACGTTCGGCAGGCCCTTGAGCGTCATGACCGCGTCGGCGAATTTGGGCTCCAGCGCCTTGGCGCGCTCGAACAGCTTCTCGTCGCGATAGACGTCGAGCGTGGCAAGGCCCGCAGCGCAGGCGAGCGGATGCGCCGAATAGGTATAGCCGTGGGTCAGCTCGACCATGTGCTCGGGACCGCTCATGAAAGCATCATGGATGGTGTCGCGCACGATCACGCCGCCCATCGGGGCCGCGCCGTTGGTGACACCCTTGGCGAACGTGATCATATCGGGCAGCACGCCATAGCGCTCGGCGGCGAAGCCGTGCCCAAGCCGGCCGAAGCCGGTGATCACCTCGTCGAAGATCAGAAGGATGCCGTGCTTCTGGGTGATCTCGCGCAGCTTCTTGAGATAGCCCTTCGGCGCCGGGATCACGCCGGTCGAGCCCGCCATCGGCTCGACGATCACGGCCGCAATGGTGTTGGCGCCATGCAGATTGACGAGGTTTTCCAGCTCGTCGGCGAAATGTGCGCCATATTCCGGCTCGCCCTTGGTGAAGGCCTGCTTCTCGCGGTCATAGGTCGCGGGCAGATGGTCGACGCCCGCCAGCAGCGAGCCAAAGATCTTGCGGTTGTTGACGATGCCGCCGACGGCGGTGCCGCCGAAGCCGACGCCATGATAGCCGCGGACGCGGCCGATCAGGCGGCTGCGCGCCCCTTGGCCGTTGAGCTGCTGATAGGCCAGCGCGATCTTGAGCGCGGTGTCGGCCGCTTCCGAGCCGGAGTTGCAGAAGAATACGTGGTCGAGGCCGGCGGGCGCGAGATCAGCGATGCGGCTGGCGAGCTCGAAGGCCTGCGGAATGCCGAACTGGAACGGCGGAGCGTAGTCCAGCGTTGCGGCCATCTTGGCGATCGCCTCGGAAATCTGGGGGCGGCCATGGCCGGCATTGGTGCACCACATGCCGGAGGCGGCATCGATGATCTTGCGGCCGTCCACGGTGAGGTAATGCATGTCTTTCGCGCCGGCGAGCAGCCGCGGCGCCTTCTTGAAGGCGCGGTTCGCGGTAAACGGCATCCAGTGCGCCGCAAGGTCGTTGGGGACGTTGACAGCGGGGGCGTTAGGGCTCTTGTCCAGCATGGTGGCCTCTTGAAAAGTTCAGAGTAACGTAAGGGGACTGATGCGCAACTTATCAGCTTCGCCCCATCACGGGAACGCCCATTACTTGCGATATTTCAGCCTTTTGCGGTGAATTATTGCGTGAAGCTCAGCCCAGGTCGGAGCCTGCGACGAAAAACACCTCGGCTTCGGAATCCTCGGTGTCGAGCCAGAGCAGCGGCAGCCGCGGATAGGCAGCCTCGAGATTCTCGCGGCCACGGCCGATTTCGCACAGCAATCCGCCTTCGGGCGTCAGATGCGAACCGGCTTCGTCGAGGATGCGTCGCACAAGTTCAAGTCCATCGACACCGCCGTTAAAGGCGAGCTTCGGCTCCGCGCGGCATTCCGGCGGCAGCGCGGCCATGCCCTCGGCATCGACATAGGGTGGGTTTGAGATGATGAGGTCGTAGCGCTTGTCGCCGAGCGGCTGGAACAGGTCGCCGCGATGCAGTGAAACGCGGTCCTCGATACCGTGTTCGGCGACGTTCCGTGCGGCAACCGCAAGTGCATCCTTGGAAATGTCGACGGCATCGACCAGCGCATTCGGGAAGTGCCGCGCCGCGAGGATGGCGAGGCAGCCCGAGCCGGTGCAGAGGTCGAGCACGCTTTCGACACTGGTGGGGTCCATCAGGGAAGCGCCTTCGCCGTCGTCGCCGGCGAAATGCGAGTCCAGGAGTTCGCCGATGAAGGAGCGCGGCACGATCACGCGCTCGTCCACGTAGAAGGGAAGACCTCGCATGTAGATCTTGTTGACGAGATAGGCGGCGGGCCTGCGTGTCGTGATGCGGCGGTCGATCAGATCAAGGATGTGCTTGCTTTCCGCCGCGGTGACGCGTGCGGTCGCAAACGCCTCGAACTGGTCGGGATGAAGATGCAGGGCCTCGCACACCAGGAACGCAGCTTCCGCGACGGGATCGGTGGTGCCGTGCGCAAAGCTGAGCTTGGCTTCGGTGAAACGGCTCACCGCGTAGCGCAGGAAATCGAGCAAAGTGAGCAGTTCACCGCTCGAGACCTTCGGCGATTTTGCCGGCGGCTTCTTTGCCGGCAGCTTCTTGGCAGCCTTCACGCGTTTTGCCATCATTTGGTCCAGCGCGCGGCGGCTGCGTCGTCATGGGAGCGGGCCTCGACCCAGCTGTCTCCTTTGGCGCCTTCTTCCCGCTTCCAGAACGGCGCCGACGTCTTCAGATAGTCCATCAGGAATTCGGCGGCTTCGAACGCCGCCTGCCGGTGCTGCGACGCCGTCACCACCAGCACGATGTTCTGCCCGGGTTCGATCCGGCCGAAACGATGGATGATGGTGAGCCCCTGCAGCGGCCAGCGCGATATCGCTTCGTCGGCGTGGCGCTGGATCTCGGCTTCCGCCATGCCGGAATAATGCTCAAGCGTGAGCGCCGCGATGCTGTCGCCGCCTTCAATGCCGCGGCAGATGCCGGAGAATGTCACCACCGCGCCGATGTCGGTGCGGCCCCTGGTCAGCGCGGCGCTCTCGCGTGCGGCATCGAAATCCTCTTGCTGGATACGAATGGTGGCAGGGGTGGTCATGGTTGCTTCTTTATCTGACGCGTTTTCTTCACGCGAACCGGTTCCCGCTTCGCTTGAAACCGCTATCCACCGGTCATCGGCGGGAAGAATGCGATTTCGCGCGCGCCGGCGATGGCCGCATCGGCCTTGACATGGGCATGGTCGATTGCGGCGCGGATCACCTTCGGCTTCTCGAAGGCATGCGCGTAGGATTCATCGCGCGCGGCAAGCCAGGCGATCAGATCGTCGACGGTGCGAACGCTCGCGGGCGGCTCGATCGTTTCTTCCGCCTTGCCGATGCGCTCACGGACCCATGCGAAATATTTTATCTTCATCCGCCATCCTCCTCGAGGACGTGGTGAATGCCGTGCCGGAAGTAGTCCCAGCCGGTGTAGATGGTGAAGATCGCCGAGATCCAGAGCAAAAGCAGCCCGATCTGGGTCACGACCGGTACCACCATGTCGCCGGCCTCGCCCGCCAGCAGAAAGCCGATCGCGATCAATTGGATCGTGGTCTTCCACTTCGCCAGCTTGGTGACGGGCACGCTGACGCGGAGTGCGGCGAGATATTCGCGCAGGCCCGAGACCAGGATCTCGCGGCACAGGATCACGATCGCGGCCCATAGCGACCAGCCATGGATGATGCCGTCGGCCGCGAGCATCAACAGGCAAGACGCGACCAGGAGCTTGTCGGCGATCGGGTCGAGCATGCGGCCGAAGGCCGACTGCAGGTTCCAGACCCGGGCATAGTACCCGTCGAGGTAGTCGGTAATCCCCGCCGCAATGAACACGGCGACCGCGACCCAGCGCAGCCACAGCGGGCCGTCCATGATGGACTGGGCATAGATGCAGCCGATCACGACCGGGATAGCGGCGATCCGGGCGCAGGTCAGGATATTCGGGATGGACAGCGAGCCTTTTACCTTCGTCGTCCGGGTCGTTGCAATGTTCATCCGTCTTTCCAATACCGCTGCGGGGCCGAGGTCAACCGGGTTGGCCTAGATCATCTGTCGCAGGCGACAAGCGTATGACTCCCCTTTGGCCAACCCGCCACCTCGAATCAGCCCGGCTGGGAGTGAAAAAACTCAAAGATCTTCCGTGCGCTCTCGGCGCTGACCCCCGGAACCTTGCCGAGGTCGGCGATCGAGGCCCGCTCGATCTCCTTCAGCGTGCCGAAGTGGTGCAGCAGCGCACGTTTGCGTGACGGGCCGATGCCGGGGATCTCCTGCAGGCCGGCCTCGCGGATGTCCTTGGTCCGCCGCTTGCGGTGCGAGCCGATGACGAATCGGTGCGCCTCGTCGCGCAGCCGTTGGATGAAATACAGCACGGGATCGCGCGGCTCGAGCTTGATTGCCTCGCGGTCGGGCAGGAACAGCGTCTCGCGGCCGGCATCGCGATCCGGCCCCTTGGCGACGGCCATCAGCGAGACCCGGGCCAGACCAAGGTTCTCGAAGATTTCGCGCGCTGCGTTGAGCTGGCCGCGGCCGCCGTCGATGATCACGAGGTCAGGCCATTGCGGAACCGAATCATCGGCTTTGCTTTCGGCTTTGGCCTTGTCGGCGTCCGGAGGCAACAGCAACCGCTTGAAACGCCGCTCCAGCACCTCGCGCATCATGGCGTAGTCGTCGCCGGGGGTGAGACCTTCGGACTTGATGTTGAACTTGCGGTACTGGCTTTTCACAAAGCCGTCGGGCCCGGCGACGATCATGGCGCCGACCGCATTGGTGCCCTGGATATGGCTGTTGTCGTAGACCTCGATTCGCTTCGGCGGCTGCGGGAGTTGCAGGACCGTCGCGAGGGACGCCAGAAGCCGGCCTTGGGTCGCGGTATCTGCAAGCTTGCGCCCCAACGCCTCGCGGGCATTGGTCAGCGCGTGCGCGATCAACTCCTTCTTCTCGCCGCGCTTGGGCACCGACACTTCGACCTTGTGGCCGGCCTTCACCGCCAGCGCGTCGGCGAGCAGTTCGGCCTCTTCGATCTCATGCGACAGCAGGAGCAGCCTTGGCGGCGGCTTGTCGTCGTAGAACTGCGCAAGGAACGAGGAGAGCACTTCCTCCGGCGTGAACGACTTTTCCGCGCGCGGGAAATAGGCGCGGTTGCCCCAGTTCTGGCCGGTGCGGAAGAAGAACACTTCGACACAGGAATAGCCGCCTTCCTGGTGGATGGCGAACACGTCGGCTTCCTCCACTGTGCGCGGATTGATGCCCTGCTGCGACTGGATCGCCGACAGCGCGGCCAGACGGTCGCGGTAGACCGCCGCGGTCTCGAACTCCAGTTCGTTCGAAGCCTTTTCCATCTCGGCGGCAAGCTCGCCCTTTACGGCCTGGCTGCGGCCGGAGAGAAACTCCGTTGCCTCGCGCACCAGCTCGCTGTAGCCGCCGAAATCGATCTCCTGGGTGCAGGGCCCCGCGCAGCGGCGGATCTGGTAGAGCAGGCAGGGTCGCGTGCGGCTCTCGAAGAAGCCGTCGGTGCAGGAGCGGATCATGAAGGCGCGTTGCAGCGCCGTGATGGTGCGGTTGACCGCGCCGGCGGATGCGAACGGACCGAAATACCGACCGGGACGGCTCTGCGCGCCGCGGTGTTTCAGGATTTGCGGCGCCCAATGGTCGCCGGTGATCAGGATGTAAGGGAAAGATTTGTCGTCGCGGAGCTGAACGTTGAAGCGCGGCCGAAGCTGCTTGATCAGGTTGGCTTCGAGCAGCAGCGCCTCGGTCTCGGTCGTGGTCGAGATGATCTCGACATTGGTGGTCGCAGCGATCATGCGCAGGATGCGCGCCGGCAGCGGCGCGTTGGCCCGCGCATAGGAGGAGAGGCGCTTGCGCACATTCTTGGCCTTGCCGACGTAGAGAACGTCGTTGGCCGCATTCAGCATGCGATAGACGCCGGGCGAGGTTGGCGCCAGCCGCACCGCATTCTCGATCGCGGTATGCCCGACGGCCAGCGGACCCTCGGCAACCGCTTCGAGGCTTTCCTCGGCGAGTTCCGGCAGCCGGCCCTCGTCGTCCTCCTCGGCCGATGTCGCGGGATCGATGTCGGGGGCCGAAAGTTCCTGGCGCGTCAGGTCTTGGGGCGTCAGGTCCTGGGGCGTCAGGTCCGCCTCGCTGCCAAGCTTCGCTTGCCGCGGGCCGGGCGCCTTCGGTTGTTCAGTCTTCTCGGGATCCATAGGCCTAATTTAAGCGCCGGGGTGGCTGATTTGAAGTTCCTCGGCCGTGGCGACGGCCGTAACGCACAGGCACGCGCCGGCTTGCAGCCGAGAGCGGCCGATAAGGTTTCGTTAAGAACGTTAAGCGCCCGGTAAACCCGGCTTAACAGGCCTTTAACTTAAAGCTTTCGATAAATCCTATCGAAAAAAGCTGGAGTTCGTAACCATTCGCTTCCGTCCCCAAAGGGCGCAGGCCAGCGGTCACGGCAGTTGCGTTGGAGTGTGCCATGAAAGGGTTCGCTTGGGGCGTGGGGGCACTGACGCTGGCCTCGACGTTGGCGTTGGGAATGACGCGGGCCAGTGCGGCCGATTTTGCCTATCGCGCACCCTACACCGTCAATCAGCCGCTCAACGCCTATAGCTGGGCCGGCCCCTATCTCGGCGGCAATCTCGGCTACGAATGGGGCTCTGTCGACAACAATCCGACCAAGCCATCAGGCTTCGTCGGTGGCGTCACCGCCGGTTACAACTTTCAGAACGGGCCCTGGGTGTTCGGCGTCGAGGGCGACATCGAAGTGACCGGCGCCGACGATACCTTTGCGCCCTGGAAGTTCTCCAATCCCTGGTTCGGCACCGTGCGCGGCCGCGCCGGCTACAGCTTCAACAACGTGCTGTTTTACGGCACTGCCGGTCTCGCCTTCGGCGAGCTCAGCGGCCAGACCTTTGGGCTTTCGGAATCCCACACCAATGTGGGCTGGACTGCTGGCGTTGGCGCCGAAGTCGGCCTCGCGCCGAACTGGAGCGCCAAGATCGAATATCTCTATGTGGATCTCGCCGACAGCCCATTCGCGATTACAGGGGCGTCGAACGGCTACCGGTTCGGCACCGTTCGTGCCGGCGTGAACTATCATTTCTGATAGCAACAAGAACACATAAGCCGATCATCACTCGTCGATGATCACTGGCCGATGATCACGCTTGGCCGCTGCGCGGCCGGGATTTTTTTGCACAAGGATTCACGCATAGGCGCAAGCGCGCTCATGCTGGCGAACGCTTCACGCAGTGAAGGTGCCTAGAAAGCTACGATTGAATCACCAGGTTGACCGCCTTGGGCCCTTTCCCCTTCTTGTCCGGCTCAACCTCGAAAGTGATGCGTTGTCCTTCAGTCAAATCCTTCAATCCCGCCCGTTCGACCGCGGTGATGTGCACGAACACATCGCGCCCGCCATCGTCAGGCTTGATGAAGCCGTAGCCGCGTTCTCCGTTGAAGAACTTGACGGTCCCAGTCATGGCCATCGGGTACTCCTCCCCCGTATTGCTCCACCGCAGCGCGCATCTCGCGCCGCGGCTGACCGACATCCGCTGTCTGAAGCTTGGCCACCTGGGCTGGCCGGCGTCACGTCACCGGTCGGCCTGGTTTTTTTCGGCCTTGTCACTCCGCCGCAACCATTCGCGGAAGCGGAACGTAAAGCCAGTCCGGTTTGAGCATAGTACGGTTCCCGGCCTATTGCCTATGGGTTTTCCGCGCTACTCCCTTCAAGGTTTTGGCGTATCCAGGCGAAAGCGGGCGGCGCCGCCCTGTCCGAGCGGCTTTTCCAGCTCGGGCAGGATAGCCCTGAGCTCGCCTTGCAATGTGAAGGGCGGGTTGACGATCAGGAGCCCGCTGGACGTCAGCGCCGAATCGGCCGTCTGCGGCCCGACGCTGAATTCGAGCCGCAGGCATTTGCCCGGTGGCGTCACCGAGGTTGCCAGATGCGCGACGCGCTGCGCCAGCGTCTCCGTCGCGCGCCGGCTTTTCGCCGGATACCAGAGGAGGTAGACGCCGGTCGGCCATTTCCGGTAAGCGGCGGCAAAGCCGTCGGCGAGGCGGTCGAACTCGTCCTTGGCCTCAAATGGCGGATCGATCAGCACCAGACCGCGCCGCTCGTTCGGCGGCACAAAGGCCGGCAGCGCCGTCCAGCCGTCGAGATCGACGACGCGCGCCTGCGTGTCGCGCCGCAGCGCGTCGATGAGTTGCCTGCGCGCGGAGGGCTCGAGCTCGCAGGCGGTAAGCCGATCCTGTGGGCGCAGCAAGGCGCGCGCAATCAGCGGTGAACCCGGATAGGCCGTCACCACGTTGTTCGGATTATAAGCGCGGACGATGTCGAGATAAGGTTTGACCAGCGGCAGGGCCGCTCCCGAGAACCGCGCTTGCAGAATCCGCGCAATGCCCGTGAGCCATTCGCCGCCGCGCTTGGCCTCGTCGCTTTCGAGATCGTACAGGCCGGCGCCGGCATGGGTGTCGATGACGCGGAAGGCGGCCGGCTTCTCCTGCAGATAAAGCAGAATGCGCGCCAGCACGATGTGCTTGATGACATCGGCAAAATTGCCGGCATGAAAGGCGTGGCGGTAGTTCATGCCCGTGGGTTACGACATCGGGCGGTCAAAGCAACCCTCGTCCTTGCGCGGACCCGTTGGCTCGTAATGACGGCTAGCCGCCCCTGACCGGCGGCATGGTGACCTCGTCGCGGCGGCAGGCGCGGTGGTCGATCTCGTCGCAGGCGCGGAATTGCAAATCCTTGCTGAGACAGATGCGCACCTCGCTGAGGCGGTTGCGGTTGCAGGTCACCGAGATCGCGGAAGTCGACAGGCCCGGATTGACCTTGATGAAGGCGTCCTCGATATCGGCCGGCGCGATTGTCTTGGGCTCGGAGAGCTGCAGAAACTCCTCCGGAATCTTGATGCCGGCGCGCGCTTTGCGGATGGTCTCGAAATAGGCTCGCTCGCCGAGGCCGGAGCAGGTGCCGTGCTTGTCCCACTCGTTGTAGATCAGCCCGGGCGCCGGCATCAGGTCGAGCATCGAGGTCATGATATTGCGCGCCAGGCGCGGCGAGGGCCGCTGGCAATATTCGGGAAAGCCGCGCTCATACTGCGGCCACAGCCCATGAACCACGAAGGAGAACGGCCGTGCGCCGCATTGGGCCTGCGAGCGGCGGCTGTTGCCGCGCTCCTCCGCTTCCTCGCAGAAGGACGGCGACCATGACAGCGACAGCACGTAGAAATCGAACTCGCCGGGTGCATTCTGCCGGCCGTCCTGGGCCGATGCCGGTGTGAGGGCGGCGAGGGCCGCCAAAAGCCACAGGGAAAGCGGAATCAGGATCCGCGAAACTGAACGCAAAGCGGAAAGAAACATGGCGACGCCCCCTCAACTTCAGGTGATCCAGCGTAGCAGACGCGCGGAACGTTTCAAGAACAAAAGCAAAGGCGCCCGAATCGGGCGCCTTGTTGGGTGAAGACGCGCCGGCGACGACTACGGTCCGGCGGCCTTGCAGGCCGGATTATAGGCCCAGTTGCGGTCGAGCCCGACCACGCACCATTCGACGCCCTGGTCGAATCCGGCGAAGCCGCCGTCCTCTATGATGGAATAGCGGATGGCGTGGATCGAGCCGTTGCTGAGTTGCACGCTGCCGCTGCAATAGCGGCGCGGAATATTGTCGGACTGCCAGGGCCGGAAGGCGATCTCGTGGATCTTGCTGTAGCCGACGATGGTGAGCGGCGAATTCCAGAAGGTGCTTTCCTTCTCCTGGAATTGCGAGGAGATGGTGCTGAAGGCCTTTTCGCATTCGGCGACCCGGCCGTCATAGTTCGGGCCGAACAGCCCGAAATTCAGCTCCAGCGGATTGGCGGCGAGCGCCGGCCGACCGAAAGTGAGCAGGGCGAATATGATGCCGAGTGCGGCAAGGCTGAGGCGATTCATGGAGCTAGCGAGGTCGCGCATGTACAATCCCGAAAAAGGGCGGATTGATCCCGTCCGCGCGACCGTGCCTCCTTTGCCCCGGCGCGGTCAAGTGCAGCGCGGCAACACTCACCGATCAAGTCGGCTTCGCCGTCGCGGCCGTCCTTTTCACCGCCCGCGGCGCGCCCTACAATAGGGTGAGCGAAATGGAGTCTCCGATGCGAAAGATTTGGGCCGCGGGCCTGGTTGCGATCTGCGGGATGCTGGCTGTCGCGCCGGCCCGGGCGGACTGGGTGCCTCCCGTCAGGGGCAATGACACCGGCGGTATCATCGCATGGACGGTGGCGACGCAATCGGACGCCCGGCAGATCGCCGTCGATCATTGCGCGCGCTACGGCAAGGTGGTGAAATTCCTGGCGGTCGATGCGCAGCCCGGCGGCTATATTTCCTTTGCCTGCCGCTGGGTCCCCTATGGCGCCCACGACCGGCCGCTGCGCGTCCGGTACTGATCGCCGGAGACATTAACCGTCAAGGAAACCGCCAAGGAGCGCGCAACATGATGCGAGGGCTTCTGTCGCTGGGGCTGCTGGGGTGCGCGCTGGCGTGGCCTTCGGCCGCGGGCGCCGAGCAGTTGCCGCTGCGCAAGGCCGGCCTCTGGGAGATGAAGATCGTCAAGGTCGGCTCGCAGCTGCCGGAAATGACGATGCAGCATTGCACCGATGCGACCACCGACAAGGACATGGCCAATTCGGTTTCGCCGCTCGCCAAGCAGATCTGCTCGAAGCAGGACGTGGTGAAGACCGCAACCGGCTATGTCACCGATTCCGTCTGTACGGTCGCCGGCGTTTCGATGACCTCGCATTCGGAGATTACGGGGGATTTCAATTCGGCCTACAGCGTCAGCACCAAGGCGCATGTGGACAAGGGACCCGACCAGGTCCGCGACAGCACGACCACGATCGAGGCGAAGTATCTCGGCGACTGCAAGCCCGGCCAGAAGCCCGGCGATATCGTGATGCCCGGCGGCTTCAAGCTCAACGTCAAGGACGCCGAGAAGCTGAAAAACCTGATCCCGCCCAAGGCGAATTAGCGGCGGTGGCCTCAAGTCGGCTTTCGAACTGTAGCCCGGGTGAGCGGAGCGATACCCGGGGGAGCTACGTCGATTAGTCCGATCGCTCGCCGTATCGGCCTATCGCGTCGCTGACGTTTCCTGCCCAATCCTCCGGAAGTGTCCCCTCTTTGACAAAGCGGTGGAAGGACGAATACGGCCAGTCGCGGACGCGTTCGACGAGCCTGTGCTTGATCGGGTTGAAATGAATATAATCGACGTGTCGCTCGAAATCGTTCTCGTCACGAATCGTGTGCTCCCAAAATCGACGCTGCCATAGCGCCAGATCTCCGTTTTGGGGCGCGCGCGATATCAACTCCGGCATCAATCAACGCACTACTGAAGTGCCCTTTGATTCGTCTCCATCGCCCCGAAAAGTCGGCATCATTCGGAGGCAAGGTAAATATCGCGTGGAGATGATCCGGAAGAACCACGATCGCCTCGATCGCGAACGGATGCTCGCGACGCGTTATGTGGAAAGCGCCGCGCAGCGCGGCGACATGATCGACAAGGGCCATCGAGTGCCGATCGGTGAGCGTGACCGTAAAGAAGAACGTTCCACCGGGAAGGAAATTGCGTCGATGCCGGACCATTCGCGAACTGCGTCCCGCACGTCGCTCCGCTCATGCGGGCGCAATCCCAGGCTACATGGTCCGGCGGTAGCGGGCCAGTCCCCGGGTGTCGCTTTGCTCACCCGGGCTACGATTCTTTTTCGAACCGCTTGCCTCAACGCGCGAGGCCCTCACACCGGCACGCGCACGGTGGCGCGCAGGCCGCCCAATGGGCTGTCGCCGAGCATGATGTCGCCGCCATGCGAACGGGCGATATCGCGGGCGATCGCGAGCCCGAGGCCGGTGCCGCCCTCATCCTGGTTGCGGGCATCATCGAGTCTGAGGAACGGTTTGAACACTTCCTCGCGCATCGCCGGCGCAATGCCTGGACCGTCATCGTCGACGGTGATGGTGAGATAGCGGTGATCGCGATGGCCTGAGATCGCGATCTTGTCGGCATGACGCGCGGCATTCGAAACGAGATTACCGAGGCAGCGCTTGAATGCGGCCGGTTTCACGGTGACCACCGGTAGCCCGTGGAATGCGACCGTCGCCGAATGGCCGTTGCGCTCGGCATCGCTGCGCAGCTCCTCCAGCGCCGCGGCCATGTCGGTCGGCTGCGCATTCTCGCCGGAATCGCCGCGTGCGAAAGCCAGGTAGTCCTCCAGCATGCCCGACATCTCGTCGATGTCCTTGCGCATGGCGTCGACTTCCGGGCTGTCGCCGATCAGCGCCAGCTCGAGCTTGAAGCGGGTCAGGATGGTGCGCAGATCGTGGCTGACGCCGGCGAGCATCGCGGTGCGCTGCTCGATCGAGCGCTCGACGCGCGCTTTCATCTCGAGAAACGCGTGGGCCGCGCGGCGCACCTCTCGCGCCCCGCGCGGCCGGAAATTCGGCGCCTCGCGGCCCTTGCCAAAGCTTTCGGCGGCGTCCGCAAGCCGCAGGATCGGCTTGATCTGGTTGCGCAGGAACAGCACCGCGACGATCAACAGGATCGAGGAGGTGCCGACCATCCAGAACAGGAAGATCTCGGAGTTGGACGCATAGGCGGCGCTGCGCTGCGCGAACACCCGCATCACCGCGTCATCGAGCAGGATGCGGATTTCCACGAGGTTGGACCTGCC
>Ga0153954_1001332_pt1 | contig 13647 bp, 11 predicted proteins | sample TSFL038MetaG_FD_102277 | JGI IMG/M metagenome (GOLD analysis project Ga0153954, IMG submission 102277) | Attine ant fungus gardens microbial communities from Florida, USA - TSFL038 MetaG | ecosystem: Host-associated > Fungi > Mycelium > Unclassified | place: USA: Florida, Wekiwa Springs State... | reverse complement strand
GAGACACCTGGCCGCGTGACACCGGACAGGCTAAACGATCGGGGACGGACCATAAGACCTGCGAAAGCGGGCACGTCCGGTTGAACCGAGAATCCCACGTGCTTTAGCCGTGGGAGTGTCAAGTCGAAGAATTCCGATAGGCGGCCGAGGTTGTTCTGGCTCGCCATCCCAAGGGGATGTTCGAGCTTTTCTTTTCAAATTCGCAATAGCGGGACGACTATTCTACGGGTCGGAAGCGTCTATACGAGCTCCGGGGCGGGCGTTGCGGCGATGCTGGTGACCAGGCATTGGGTCTTATTGCGGGATTGTGAGCGGAGGACGGGTGAATGAAATTGCCACCTCGCTTCTCGATCGGATGGCTGATGATCGTCGTCCTGGCCGTGTCAGTCTGCCTGGCCGCACTACGCTCGCGTTCCCAGACGAGTGCTGGCTGGGTCTATCTGACGACGTACGGGATCCTGATGCTCGCGATCGTCGGCGCCGTCTGTCGCAGGGCGTCCGAGCGGGCATGGTGGCTCGGGTTCGCGCTCTGCGGCCTGGGCTACATGAGATGGACTTTCGGGGATGTTGATGGGATACCCCGTCCGCCGACGAATACATTGCTCGATCACCTCGGACTGCATGATTTCCCAGGTTTCTGCTCGCCAGACTTTCAGGGGATTATCGGGAATTGCTTCTGGAGCCTTGTGGCCGCAACGGTCGGGGGAACGCTCGCCCACGCTCTCTTTGGCGGTTCGGTGGGTCCGTCGGCTGAGCGCGATCCCGGACCTCAGCAGGAGGTTGGGCCGGCGCGGGCGCGTTGGCGAAGGTTTGCGGCTCTGGGTCTGGTGGGTCTGGTCACGATCACGGTGTTGGTTCTGGTTGCGCCGCGGTCGGACCCGGCACTCTGGGCGGGCGCGGTGTACCTGCTGACTTGGGGTTTGCTTGGTCTTGCAGTGCTCGGGTTTGCGTGCGGCCGCGGTCAGCGACGTATGATCTGGCTTGGGGCCGCCCTCTTCGGTCTCGGCTATATGGTCCTGAACCGCGGCCCGGATCGACCTCAGGAGTATTCCTACCTGCATCCCGTCGCGGATCAGTTTCTAATCGCCCTCCGCCCGTGGCTGCCGTCGGTCGTGAGCGGGTTGCCTGCGGAGACGGCCAGAATCGGGGTCGAGAACTCGCGTGTCAAGAAGGCACTCGATCAACCCGTCCCCATGACGTTCCCCGATGCAGTCCCGCTGGAGGACCTCCTGAAATACGTCCGGACAGCGACACAGGCACCGGACGGCCACGAGATTGTGATCTACGTGGACCCCATCGGACTCGAAGCGACCGGGAAGACGATGCAGTCGCCGATTCAGATCGACATCGAAGGTCACCCTTTGAGTCTCACCTTGCGTCTCGCCCTGCGACAACTTGGCATGCACTTCGACGTCCGGGATGGGATGTTGTTTATCGCCAGCGACAGCCCGTTTTTCACCAGCGACAACCTCGAAGACGATCGTGACGTGGTCGATTACTATCTGCTCCTGGGGAATTGCGTCCTGGCTTTGCTCGCAGCAGGCCTCGGCGCCTGGCTGGTTCCCCTCGTCGCCGACCCGAGGACCCGGCAGTCGGACTGAATCGGGGAACTCATCCTGGGCATGGAAGCCCGAGCCGGTGATGGCCTCCCCTGACTATCGAGAGTCGGAAAAGTGAATGGCGTTCTCCGATCGAAGTTGTTGATCGGGTTCGTCCTAGGGAACTCATGAAATATGATAGAATTTTAGAAAATTGGATTTGGTTTTTCTGCTTGTGCGGGTAGTATCGTGAATCGGAACGAGGCGAGGAAACTCGGGATCGAAACGCCTCGAATTCCGAACCCCAAAATTTGCGACGATCGGGAAAAGTTGTGCCACGAGGCCCCGTGGCTTGCTTATTACCATGAAGACAGGACCGAATCGGGGCGAGGGCCGCGACTATGGCGACGACGCGAACGGGGGCCGTCTTACGGCAAATCGACGAATTGTTTGGGGCGGGGACGCTCGCGGGGCTGTCGGACGCCCAACTCCTGGATCGGTTCCGAACCCAGCGTGACGAAGCGGCCTTCGAGGCACTCGTGGCGCGGCATGGGGGGATGGTGCTGAGCGTTTGCCGAGGCGTGCTCCGCGATCGGAGCGATGCCGAGGATGCGTTTCAGGCGACGTTCCTGGTGCTCGTCCGCAAGGCGGATTCACTTCGCGTCGAGGGAACGCTCGGGGGTTGGTTGCACCGGGTGGCCACTCGAGTGGCGATCCAGGCGAACGCGTCGGCGGTTCGTAGGCGGGTGCGGGAGCGGAAGGTCGGAGAAGCCGCCGCCCAGGAGATGGTGTTGTGTCGGGACGAGGCCGACGAACTCAAGGCGGTTCTTCATGCCGAGATCGGGCGCTTGCCCGATCGGCTGCGCCTGCCCGTCATTCTTTGTGACCTCGAGGGGAAGACTCGGGCGCAGGCGGCGTCGGAGCTGCGCTGGTCGGAGGGGACGGTGCGAGGTCGGCTGGCGCGGGGGCGCGAGCGACTGCGGAGCCGGATGGTCCGGCACGGATTGGCGGTCACGGCGGGATCGCTGGCGGCGACCCTGGCGGAGGCCTCGGGATCGGTTCTGCCCGAAGCCTGCGCGGCGGAGACCGTTCGGATGGCTATGGGAACTCTCGGCGGTCAGGGCGTCGGCGGCTCGGTTGCGCTGCTCGTGGTGCAGGTCCTCCGTTCGATGGGCTTGGCCCGCCTGAAGGGGATCGCCGCCATGCTCGTGTCGGCGCTCGCTGTGGCTGGGGGGGCGACCGGATTCCTTGCCGTCGGCGCCCAGGAACGCCCGGCTCAGGTGCCGCCCGATTCGCCGAAGATGACGCCTCCGGCTCAAGGCAAGGTGGCGATGCCTGGCGACGGCAAGAAGGCGAGTACCGATCGGCCCCCGACATCTCCGATCTCCAAACTGGGAGATTTCCTTCGCTCGCTTCGAGGCGAGAAGGAATTTCGATACCAAGGGGTCGTTGTGGATCCTGGCGGGAAGCCGGTTGCCGGGGCCAAGATTTTCCTCATGTATGGCCCGCAACCCAACCAGCCGATGGCGACTACGGGATCTGATGGCCGCTTTCAGTTCGCGAGCCGGGGCCCGGATCAACTTAAGGATGCCCGTGTCATTGCTGAGGCCGCCGGTTTCGCTCCGGGAGCTGCGTCCGAAGGGTTTCTCCTGAGCCGGTACCCCAATACGGACCCCTCGGATGCGGGACGTGAGCTGACCGTGAGAATGATGCCCGACCAGCCGATCGAGGGCCGAGTGGTCGATCTCGAAGGGCGTCCCGTGGCCGGTGCCAAAATCCAGGTCCCCTTCCTCTTCGCTCCTCCCAAAGGGGATCTCTCCCCCTGGCTTGAGGCGATGAAAAGCCGTGAAGGCCCTGTCGATAACCTGAAATTCCGCTATTTGGGACGCGTCTCCCTACAAGATGTGCGGCCGGTTGCGGCCGTCGCGACGGATGCCCAGGGCCGGTTTACGCTGCGAGGCCTCGGCCGTGATCGTCTGGCGGATGTTCATATCGAGGGACCCGGGATTTGCACACTCGAAGTCAAGATGTTGACCCGTCCCGGCGAGCCATTCCAAGCGTTGAACCATCCACAACTTCCCGAGTTTGGCTCAACCACGTTCTACGGGGCATCCCCTCGGCTCGTCGCGACGCCGAGCCGGCCGATCGAAGGGATTGTCCGGGACAAGCAAACCGGCAAGCCGATCGCCGGGGCCATTATTCACAGCACCAAACTGGCCGATCGCGATCTCTGGAACAACCAAGTCGCCCAGACGAAGAGCGATGCCCAAGGTCGTTACCGACTCCTCGGCATGCCGCGCGGGGCCGGCAACGTCATCGTGGTCGGCACGTCGCCCGTGCAGGGATATCTGCCCGCGCAAATTGAGGTGGGGGATTCGCCCGGACTCGGGGCGATCACGCTTGATGTCGATTTGCCCAAGGGAGTCGATATTCAAGGACAGATCCGAGATCGGCAAACCGGTAAGCCGGTTTCGGCCTGGGTGGTCTACCATGCCGCCAAGGAGAATCCGAACCTGGACTCGGCCCCCGGCTTCCGGGCCAACATGTTCGGTGATGGTCCGCTTCTCCGAATCGACGCTCCTCCGGACGGTCGCTTCCGCATCGCTGGGCTGCCGGGAAAAGGCGCTCTCGTGATTCAGACGAAGGACGGAAGGTATCCGGGTGACGGCAGTTCGGACCTGCCCCGTTTTGACTTCATTCCGTCGATCCAGGGATTTTCCACCTCGGCTACTGTCATGGTGGACATTCCGGTGGGAGCGACGACGTTCTCAAGGGATATCGTCCTCGACTACGGGCGAACGCTCGACGGTACCGTTCTCGACCCCGAGGGCAAGCCGCTCAGCGAGGCCCAGGTTTATGGCCTGCAAAACCTGGGGTCGTGGGAAACTCTGAAGGACGCGGCGTTCCAGGTCGTCGCACTCCAACTCGCGACGAAGAAAGAGTCCGACAAGCAACATTCAGGTCGGACCCTTGTCTTCCTTCACGCGGCTGACAAACTCGCGGGTTCCGTCAGCCTGCGCGGTGACGAGGCCGGCCCGATTCGCGTCAAGCTCGAACCTTGGGCGACGGCCCTGGGCCAGATCGTCGATCCGGAAGGCAAGCCCCGAGCCAACGTGACGCTCCAAATTCGCGTCAAGCGTCCAAGGCTGGGCGGCGGTTCGATCGACCACGAACCCGCGCGGATCCGAACCGATGCCGCCGGCCGCTTCCGCATTGAGGGCCTGGCCCCTGCCCTGCCCTATCAGATCGACGTCCAGGCACCACCCAAACAGCGCGCCGATCGTCGAATCGCCATCGCCCCGACAGCCTCCGGTGAAACCCGAGACCTCGGGACGATCGCCATCGCCTTCCTCGGCGAGTAGAAGCAAGCAGGTCTCTGGTCTCTTTGCCGCTTCGCCGGATGACTATTCCGGAGTCGTGAGCCGCGCCCTAGGTCAAGGCAACGATACCGACACTCTTGCGGCGATGGCCGGGGCTCTCTGCGGTGCCCGCCTGGGCATCGAAGGACTTCCGGCTCACCTCATCGAGAAGCTCGAGGATGATCGCAAGGGGCGCCGCTACCTCAAAGGGTTGGCCGACAAACTCTACGACCTGTATATCCAGCGCCTCGGGCAGACGAAGAGAGGCGGCTGATACGTACTCAAAGTCGTCCTGCACCGGGAACCGCTACCGAGCGGGAGTATCACCGAATCAGCATCGCCGACCACGAGGGGCGGATGGTCGGAGGCATACCCGCCGATGGAGAGCACCAGGGGAAACAGAACCGCAATTGTGTTGGTTCGCATGGCCTTCATCATGTCTGAACGGCCGCCCCCTCTGATACGATGGCCTTATGTCCCGTTTCTCGTTACTGACTAATGGATATTGTTGTGTGACATGTGGTGAAAATTCGTGTAGACGAATTCGGATTTCATGTGACTCGCCAGGTTCAAGAGGAATTGGGCGATGGCTGAATACAAGGTGCGTATATGTATATTCATGTAAGGTTTGAGCCTTGGCTCCCTCGTCGAGAAGGAGACATCCCCGGGCAAGATCGCTGACTTCCTTAAGAAGCACTTCGCCTATGCCGACCTCTGGGCAGCCCGTAAGGCCGGGTTCGTTGAGAAGGCGGTCACTCACCCTGCTCAGGAGTTGATGAGGAGACGTCGCGCGAGGGCGGGTTCCACCGGGTAGATCTTCTCTGGAGGGATGTGTCTTTTCGCCTTGTCTGCCTGGCCTGACTGCAACAGCCCATGGACCTTCCGCACTCGCGGTGTGATATCCTCGATGAGAGTGACCCAATCCTCGACGTATTCGACAATGATGTGTCTGCTGAGGCCGATTTGGATGCTGTAGTAGGGCAAGCCTACTCCGCGCAGTGACCGCTCGGTATCCCATTGCAGGTGAACCGACGCTGCCCGAAATTGCTTTTCCCATTCTGCTGGTGAACGAAAGATCGAGGACGAGAAGGAGGTCAACACCGCGAGCGATAGGGCCTTCTCCCATCCGACTCGCGTGATCTTGATGGCCAGAACCCTCTCCTGACCGCTCTTCATGCCCCAATTGCTGCGGTGCATCAACCATAAGAAGGATGGTTTGATCCAGGTCATGCGATGGAAGGAGAACGGCGGGACGAAACGCTGCGCCGACAGAGCAGCATCGGCGATTGCTGGGGGATAGGCCTGGTAGACGGTGATGGTCTCTCGGTCAAAGTCCGCACGGATCTCATATTCCGCTGGCACCTTGGAACCCCTCCACCGCCTGATTCGCATTAAACTGGACGTAGGCCGGCCCGAGCGAGACGATGGAGGTTGCTACACCTGCCGAACGTCCCGGATGGAGTCGGCCCCCGCTGACATCCCCTCATCTGACACCCGCGCCGTGCCCGCAGTTCACCCCTTCACCTCTGCGTGGGACATCGCCGCCCACGAGCCGGTACCTTCGGCGCAATCGCTGCTCGTGAACGTCCGTCGTCCGTGCCCACGGACATCACTTCTTTCGCTTCCCCTTCGGTTCCGCTATGTAGAGGGAACAGCCGTACCACACGCAGCGTCAGGATTTCAGACGGGCGCACGCCCGCGAGCGGCGGTGCTGTTCACGATCCTGGCGAGAGCGAAGCGGCATCACCTGGAGCCATAGGCCTATCTGCGGGACGTGCTGTTGCGGCTCAGCGCGGGGGAGACGGACCTGGAGTCGCTGCTGCCGGACCGGTGGGCGGCGAGCCATCCGGAGTACGTCCTTCAGCATCGGTTGGACGAGGCGCGGCGGCGAGCGGCGCGGCAGAAGGCGCGGGGTGAGCATCGGCGAGCGAAGGCGCGGCCGAGGGCGTGAGGGACGGCGGCCCGAGGGGCGATGCCTGCCGATGAGCCGGCCCGGGCGCGGGTCGGTCCGGCGCCGCGCCGCCTGTCCGCCCGCGCCCTAGATCCTGGAGAGGCTGGCGCTTACGTTCAATCGAGCTTCGGGATCGACTCTCCGCGGATCAGATCTTCAAAAGTCTGGCGCCGCCGCACCAGATGCGGATTGCTGTCGAGGATGAGCACCTCGGCTGCCAACGGCTTGGAGTTGTAGTTCGAGCCCATCGCGAACCCGTAGGCGCCGGCGCATTCGATGATCAGAAGGTCGCCGACGCCCGCCTCGGGCAACTCGCGAGTGCAGACGACCCCCCCCTCGTCCTGGGTGAAGATGTCCCCACTCTCGCAGAGCGGGCCGCCGACCGCGACCGCACGGCGGGGACGGTCCGTCGCGCCATCAGCCGGGGCGACCGACATGGGGTGATAGGCGCCGTAGAGGATGGGGCGCGCGAGGTTGTTGAACCCGGCGTCGATCAGATAGAAGGTGTTGCCGCCCATGCGCTTGACGGCGCGGACCTCGGCGACGAGGAAGCCGCTCTCAGCGACAAGGTAGCGGCCCGGCTCGATCTCCAGGCGGAGTGGGTGTCCGGCCGCCGCCTCGAGCCGCTTGCGTGTGGAGTCCCAGAGGCGGACGTAAGCGTCGATGTCGACCCGGCCGTCAGTCGGCCGGTACGGGGTCGGCAGGCCGCCGCCGGCGCTGATGGTGTCGAGGGTGGAGGCGATCCCCCGGGCGACGCGCTCCATCGCCCCGCAGACCTGGGAGAGGTGCTCCAGGTCCGTGCCGGAGCCGATGTGCATGTGCAGCCCTGTGATCTTCAGGTTGTGCCGGGCGGCCCGGGACAGGCAGTCCTCGAGTTGATCGTGCCAGATGCCGTGCTTCGAAGACTCGCCCCCGGTGTTCGTCTTCTGGCTGTGGCCGTGGCCGAAGCCGGGATTGATCCGCAGGGTGATCGACCCGCCGGGAACCCGCTCCCCGTACTGGTCGATCATGTCGGGAGAGCCGCAGTTGACGTGGATGCCCTTCTCGGCGACCAGGTCGAGCGACTCGCGGTCGAAGATGTCGGCCGTGTACACGATCGGATGCGGATCGCCATCGGGCCGGTAGCCCGCGGCCAGAGCGCGGCCGATCTCCCCGGCACTGACGGCATCGACCAGGACGCCGTGGCGGCGAACCAGGTCGAGGATGGCGAGGTTTGAGTTCGCCTTCTGCGCGTATCGGATTGCGTCGAATGGCTTGAGGTCCCCGATTCGCTCGACGATCGTGGCGGCGTCGTAGACGTACGTGGGGGTCCCGAATCGGTCGGCGAGGTCGCGGACGGGGATCCCAGCGATGGTGGTCCGCAGGTCAAGCGGGGTGGTGGCCTTCATTCGTCGAGGTCCAGGTGTAGAGGTCCGGAGTGTTGGATCATGGGGTCTGACTGGGGGATCGGCCGGCAAGTCGTCCAGGCTGCCGGCGCCCCAGAGGATTGGCTACTGGAGCGAGTCCCCGGCGTGGAATACGGCGCTCATGGGCTTCATCAGGATCTTACCCATTGCATGGGAAGTAAGCCAAGGTCATAGAGATAGACCGGGCGTCACTGGTGGACAAGCCATCAGTATCGCCCGGTCTATCTCTATGACCTTGAGTAAGACTTGTGTCTATTTATCAGATAATGTTTGGAAGTTTGTAAGCTGTTGCGAGGAGCAAGCTCAGCTTGTTCTTCAGAGACTGTGGCTTTTCAAGTTTGCCAGTTCGTCACGTAGCCTCTGATTCTCTTCCCGCAACGTCGCGATGATATTTTGGTTCTCTATATTCTTGCTCTCAGATATGTATCGAACGTACTTAGTAATTCCTACGATGATGACCGTCCAAAAGAGTAGGTTGCCGAGAAGAACAAAGAGTTCCATGACGCCAATCTGAGGTATATAGGCGAGCATCACTGTGTCCTTCAACCCCTGATTCCAGAGTGATTTTTTCAATGATGACCTAGCATTAATGCTACCACCGAAGAGTTTAGCTTACAAGGGAAGGAGATAGGGCCGATTTCGCATGTCGCTTCCCCGTCCGGTCTGAGAAGGGCATGTTGTGGCCGCTGACGAGGATGATTCGGCCTATCCCAGCCTTCCGCTCCCATGAGTACATGACTCGGCCACCCGACTTTTCGATCGCCGCAACAGCCTCGCGCTGACTCTGAGCTAGAGCGGTTTGCGATGGGATCGCCTCCAAAATCCCGGAAGATCTGAGTGAAATCCCTGGGATTTCTGTGTGGGACGCACCATCAACCGATGCGATGTCGATGGGCGTATTGGGTGGCACTGGTGGCTTGTCCACCAGTGGACCCAGGCTGGCGCCACTGGTGCGCTGCCCCACCGGCCTCTTGACTTCCTTGGAGCCGCAGGGTCACTCTCTGGCCTGAGTGTGTTCTATCCAAGCGGTAACCGCTCCAGATCGGTGATCCACCCGAATCCATAACTTAGTTAGATTCTGCGAGCTTTCATTTTTTTGAGAGTGATTTATGGTGAAATCGTAAGCGGCTTCGGCTTCTTCGAGTGCCGGGGCCTTGAGTCGTGTCCCCCCCCCCCATGAATGCTCATGTGATCGAAGATGAGCTTATCTCGGAGATCGAGGTGCATTTTCCCTCAGCCGAAGCGGCCAAGAAGGGACCGTACACCGCGGAATTGGTCTACGAGGACCCGAAACGCGATTTGGCATTCCTCGCGGTCAAGACCGATCTCCCAGCGATCCAGGTGGCTTCTTCATACACCTTCCGCAAGGGAGAAGACGTCACCGTCATCGGCAATCCAGGCCTGGGGGAAGACGCCGTTCTCGAGAACGCCATCAGCCGAGGGTTGATGAGCACGAAAACGACCTTGGAAGGATCAAGTTTTTATCAACTCAGCATCTCGGTCAATCCCGGCAATTCGGGAGGGCCGGTGTTTGATTCGCACGGACAGGTTATCGGAGTTGTGACGCTGAAGAGTTCCAAACAAGAAGCCTTGGCCTTTTCGATCCCCGTCGAACGATCTCCGCGCGGCGATGGAGAGGCAGGCCAAGCAGCCTTCGTCCGAAGCCGGCAGGGCCAACTCGCAGCACCGGACCCGGGTCGTTTCGAGCCTTCGGAACTGGGGCTGGGGAATGAGGACTTGGATCCTCTTCCTCATCTTCGCCCTGATCGGCGTTGGCGGCCAACTCGCACTTCTCGCTGCGCTCGCCTTGTCGATCCGACGTCGATAGGCGGGCGGGGGCGGCCGAGTTGAGGAGTGATCGGCTGCAAAGCCGTTCACTTCCAGGCGACGGCCCTTGGGCTAGGGACAGAATGCTCCCTCCGTCTCTCGCTCGAAGCACTTCCCGAGCAGAACCTTTCCTGCGCCAAGCCTTTCGAGCAACTTGCAATTCTGGGCATGATCGCGACGATCTCGCTCGCGATCTTTGCCAGCAAATCGCGTGATTTAATTAGGCTTAATATGTTCCTTGCTCCCGGATCGTAACCTGCGTCTCCGTGTGGATCACGGCCTGGGTTTGAAACGAGTCGTTGCATGATATTGGCCTGATTGTCGGGACAGCCCAGGAACGCCGCTGAGGATGCGTGATCGTACATCTCTTATGGAATTCGAGCTATTTTATATAGAAAGAAAAGGCTGGTGTCTTGAAATGCATTTGGCAACGTTGTAATCTTCGATGATCGCGTCTTACCTTTCACACCGCTCAGTTGAACAGAAATGAGCACGTCGTCCCCCCCGAGGCGTGGTGCCGCTGATGCCCAGAGCGCTCCGCGTGCATCTGGGCGGTTCCTGCGTTGCGCCCTTGGAGGCCGGAACGGATTGTAGGCATGAAATTATGTCGAATGCGAAACAGCCGAGCCTGAAGTTGCTTGCCGGATTGGGGTTACGCGAGATCATGAAAGAAGTCTGCCTTGCTCCGGCCCGTCGTGCGAGCGGAACTGGGGCTTGCCGCACACGCCGAAACCCTTTTGTCCGGATTACCACTTATTGAGAGTCAGAAACGTAAAATCCTCTGATTGAATTCACCCATCGGAATTCGTTCCCGTAGGGCAGGCCTTGGCCTGCCGGGGTCGCTCGCAAGAACCTTGGCGGGCCAAGGCCTACCCTACGGGTTTCGTGCGGCGTTGACGTTGCTCTTATAACCATCAAAGCCGTTCGTTCCTATTGATTGAAGTCTCTCTTATCGTCGACTGAGGTCTGCTGAAGCCGTGTTGCCGTCTGTCCTCAGACGTCATCGTTCTGCCGATGACGTTGAGGGATTCCGTCTCGCTTTGTTGTTGAGGTTGCGTCGTAGGCTCTGTCTTCTCGGACCGCCCCGCGCTGGGGCGCGTTCACGGTCGTCGTCCATCGATTTTTTTTGATGTTTTCGATGATAGGACTTCAAGGAGATCCATGGCCATGCGTCGTGTACGATCCGCGTTTACCCTGATCGAACTTCTGGTCGTCATCGCGATTATTGCCGTCTTGATCGCGCTGCTCTTGCCCGCCGTGCAGGCGGCGCGCGAGGCGGCGAGACGGGTCCAGTGCGTTAATAACTTCAAACAGCTTGGCATCGCCATGCACAACTATCACAGTGTTGACAACGCGTTCCCGATCGGTCGGACCGGCCTCGGGTACACTTATACGCCGGCCACGGCGACTGATAATCGGCGGACCTGGGTTTTGAGTATCCTTCCCTATATAGAACAAGGCAGCGCCTTCAACTCTCTGAATTTCAAGGTGCCGTTTTACGATCCGTCGAATACCACGGTGATCCGGATGTCGATCAACTCGTTCCAGTGCCCGAGCGATCAGGCGACGATTCAAGAACCGGACACCGCTTATCCCCGAGGCAAGGGGAGTTTTGCCGCGAACTGGGGCAACCTTCACTACGGCCAAGATAACGGCACGATGCCCAACCCATGGAACGACGGGCCGCTCGGTCTTCAGGGGCTCCCTCCTGGCGCGACCTCCTTGTCGTTCACGGGGGCTCCGTTTGCGCCGAATATTTCGACGAACTTCTCGCGGTTCACGGATGGGACGAGCAATACGATTCTCATCAGCGAAGTCATTATGGGAGCCAACGGCCCGGTGAATCTCTACGACCATCGTGGTGACATCTTCAACGACGACTTCAATGGGACGATGTTTAATACGTACACCCCCCCGAACTCGAAGATCCCCGACTGGATGGGGGGAGACGCGGCCGGCCGGCCCTGGTGCACGTATGGACTGATCCCGAATGTTCCTCCCTGCACGGGGGGGGCCAACACGTTCAACGCTTCCCGAAGCCGGCATCCCGGCGGTGTCAACACGCTCTTCGCGGACGGAAGCGTGAAGTTCTGCAAGGACTCGATCAGTATCCCCATCTGGCGGGCGCTTGGGAGTCCCAGCGGCGGTGAAGTCGTGAGCGCGGACTCGTACTGATCACGAAACGCGTAGCCTCTCGATCCGCGACGATTTCCTTGCAAGCCCGGTCCGATTTCGGGTCGGGCCATCGTGGTACGTAACAATCGAAAGGGAGATTATGTCGGTAAGAACCCCGCTTCGCCTGGCGGTAATCGTAGGGTTTGTCGTGGCACCTTTGTTCCTGGGCGGTTGTTCCGAGGAAAAGCCGGCGGCACCTCCGTCACCTCCGCCGGCTGCTGGCGAAAAGCCGGCGGGTCCTCCGACGGCGTTCAGTCCTCCGGCCAAGGCCAAGACGAAATGAACGGATGAGGCTGTCGTACTCGAGTCAGGACGGTATCCCGACATCAAGAGGTCGGAGTTTTTCCCTGGGCTCATGGTTGAGCATACCGAGGTTCCGCTCGGCTCGTCACGTTCTCCTCGGCGAGAACCGGAACCGACTTGGCGAGAGTACGACGGCCTATTTTATGCAGTGAGTCCTTGGAAGAGTTAGGCAAACAGAATGGATGCCATCCTTGAGTAAATCGTCGATTGTTTTGTTTGTGGATTAGCGAAAATATTGTAGAAATTGCATGTGTATATAGTGTAGGCGTCGTCCGCTGGGTTTTCCTGGCGCTTGGTTTGCCGGCACTCACAAGGTCTTTGTTCTCGGCTATCGTGGCGAGCCAGTTCGAAACGGTCGAAATCGCGGAGACCGGGGAGACGATCCCTACGACCGCCCTCGACCAATCGCTGATGAGCCGGTCTCTCGCCCGAGGCGCGGTGCTCGCTGTCCACGTTGAGGGCGGGAAGCGGAATGGCTACGGCGTGCGGGTCGACGTGACCGGCACTGAAGGCGACCTCCGCCTCTCGGATGAGGCAAGCTACAGTGACGACAAGGATGGCTTCCTCGAAGGAGCCCGAGGAGACGGGCAGCCGATGGCCGAGCTTCCCATACCGGACCGGCTGCGATGGTTCCCGCGTTCGGTCTTGGGGGGCAGCGTCCTGGAACTCGCCAACCTCTATGCGGCATTCGCGAAGGACTTGCCCGACCTCCCAGGTGGCAACACCTGCTGTTGACAGAACCAACTCATGGAGCAACCGGCAAGTTTTTGTCCGAACCTGGCCTGCCCTACAAAAAACATGCCGGATGCTCCACTGAGTGAGAGTGGAGCATCCGGCATGTCTCCTTCCGTAGAGTAGGTATCGACCATCGAGTTTTTTTCTCGTAGGGCAGGCCTTGGCCTGCCGGGGCTGTTCGCGGGAGCCTCGGCAGGTTAAGGCCTGCCCCACAAAAACATGCCGGATGAACCACTAAGGCGGCGCTCAATAATAACTTGATCATTTCGCCAAATTCGCTGAATTCCGCCGGCTTTTCGGCCTCCCGGGAATGGTCCTAACGCTGCAATGGGTCAAGTTATTGTTGAGCAGCG
>Ga0153954_1001331_pt1 | contig 13663 bp, 12 predicted proteins | sample TSFL038MetaG_FD_102277 | JGI IMG/M metagenome (GOLD analysis project Ga0153954, IMG submission 102277) | Attine ant fungus gardens microbial communities from Florida, USA - TSFL038 MetaG | ecosystem: Host-associated > Fungi > Mycelium > Unclassified | place: USA: Florida, Wekiwa Springs State... | reverse complement strand
TGCACCTTGATCACGCGCGCGGCCGCCTCGCCCTCGGCCGGCGTCACGTCGCCCGCCAGCACGGCATCGGTGATGGCGGCCGTTGCCGGGATGACGTCGTGCAGGACGCGGATCTCGGGCGCCTCGATCAAGTCGTCACCGGCCTCGGCGACGCGTTGGTCGAGGGCAACGATGCGGTCGCGCGTGCGTGGCCGGCCGGGGCCGCCGCGATGGCCCTTGGCGAAGCGGCCATCGGTCTCGCGCAAATAAGGGGAGGAATCGTCGGACATGGCGGACTCCGGGTCTGAATGCGAACGACCGGGAATTTACGGTCACTCGGTCTTCACCTCCGATTCTGATCAATGGAAACCATCTCTTCTCCTCCCCGTCATACGGGGGAGGGTAGGGAGGGGGAGAGAGACGCGCTCGCCCTCTCCGATTTCAGATCATGATCTGGAATGATCGGGCGCTTCGATTGAGGCCTTCCCCCTCCTGTATCCTCCCCCGTGTGACGGGGGAGGAAATGAGAGAAGAAGCCTCCAGGATCGGCGCACAGCAGCAATGACGCAAAGGCGAGGCGCCTCCAATGCGCTCTTGGTGGTGGCATGATCGGTCATGGTTGAGTAAGCATCTGGAATCGCAAAGGCTGCCGCCGCTTCGGCGACGGCCGAAATGAACGTCAGCCGAAGGTCCCGCTTTCCATGTCCGATCTGCCCCCGATCGAGTTCGACTTCCCCGAGCTGCGCAAATGGGAGAAGGGCGCCGCGCCCTACATCCATGTCTTGGAGAGCGGGCAGGCGGGACCGACGGTGATGGTGGCGGCGCTGACGCACGGCAACGAGGTGTCGGGCGCGGTCGTGGTCGATGCGCTCCTGTCGAAGGGGCTCCGGCCGCGCAAGGGCACGCTGATCTTCTCCTTCAACAACATCGACGCCTATCACACCTTCGATCCGCGCACGCCGTTCAAGTCGCGCATGGTCGACGAGGATTTCAATCGCACCTGGGGCCGGCTCGACCAGCCCGCCAATTCGGCCGAGACGCGCCGCGCGCAGGTGGTGAAGCCGTTCGTCGAGCGCGCCGACTTCCTGCTCGACCTGCACTCCATGCACGATGACGGCGTGCCGCTGATGCTGGCCGGTCCCCTCGACAAGGGCGTGGCGCTGGCCAAGAAGCTCGGCGCGCCGGTCGACATCATCCGCGACGCAGGCCACGCCGCCGGCATGCGCATGCGCGACTACGGCGCCTTCGGCGATCCCAAGAGTGCGAAGAACGCGCTGCTGATCGAGACCGGCCAGCATTGGCGCGCCTCCTCGGTCACCGTCGCCAAGGACGTGACCGCGCGCTTCCTCGCGCAAACCGGCGTGGTCGAGCCGGGCGATCTTCCGTCCGACTGGAAGCAGCCTTCGCCGGCCAGGCAGCGTGTCGTCGGCGTCACGCATGCCATCGCCACCAGGACCGGCAACTTCAAGTCGGCGCGCCCGTTCGAGGGCCAGGAGATCATCGAGAAGGCCGGCACCGTGCTCGGCCACGACGATGGCGAGCCGGTGACCACACCCTACGACAACTGCGTGCTGGTGATGCCCTCGTCCAACCGGCCGCTGCGCGCCGGCGTCACTGTGGTTCGTCTGGGACGGTTGGAGCCGTAGCACACTCGCGCTCCTCCCCATTTGAATGGGGAGAAAAGCGAGACCCAATTTTCAGATCAGCCTGCGTTGTCGGCAGGCCGGCGGCGCAACGCACCGCGGATCTCGCCGAGTTTCACGACGCCGAGCAGGGCGCCCAGCGCGCCGTAGGCCAGCCCGCCCACGGCGCAGATGCCGAGCAGGGCGATCACGCCCGTCACGTCGGGATGAGCCAGCGCCGACCCCAGTGTGGTCAGCAGCCCCCAGAGCGCGGCGGCCATGCCGAGAGCCGCGAGGGCCATGCGCCAGGTCCGCGACTTCAGCCGCGGGTCGGGCAGCCAATGGCCGCGCCGCAGCAGCACGGCGCCCAGCAGCAGGGCGTTGACCCAGCCCGAGATCGACGAGGCGAGCGCGATGCCGACCTGCGCGAGCGGCGTGCCGAGCACGAACACCCCATTCAGCACGACGTTCAGGCCGATCGCGACCAGTGCGATATGGAGCGGCGTGCGCGTGTCGTGGCGGGCAAAGAAGCCGGAGGTGAGCGCCTTGATCAGCATGAAGGCCGGCAGGCCGAAGGCGTAGGCGGCGAGCGCGCCGGCGGTGCGCAGCGTGTCGTCGGGGCCGAACTTGCCATGCTCGAACAGCACGCGGATCATCGGCACGGCCAGGATCCAGAGCGCGGCCATCGAGGGCAGGCTGAACAGCAGGCCGAACTCGATGGCGCGGTTCTGGTTGGCCATTGCCGCCTGGTTCTCGCCGGCGCGCAATTGGCGCGACAGCAGCGGCAGCAGCGCCGTGCCGATGGCGATGCCGATCACGCCGAGCGGAAGCTGGGCGACGCGGTCGGCATAGTAGAGCGCCGAGATCGAGCCGGCCGGCAGCAGCGACGCCCACACGACATCGAGCAGCGTGCTGACCTGCTGCGCGCCGCCGCCGATTGCCACCGGCGTGGCGAGCCGTACCAGCCGCCGCACCTGCTCGGTGTAGCGCGGCCGCACCAGCTTCATCGCGACGCCGTCGCGCCAGCACGAGAACAGCAGCCACAGCCATTGCAGCAGGCCCGCCAGCGCCACGCCGATCGACGCGGCGTAACCCGAGTCGGGCAGCAATGGCGTCAGGCCGAGCACGCAGCCGATCAGCGTGATGTTGAGCAGCACCGGCGTGAAGGCGACCTCGGCGAAGCGGTCGATGCTGTTCAGCACGCCGCCGTAGAGCGAGGCGAGCGAGATGAACACGAGATAGGGGAAGGTGATGCGGCCGTAGGAGACGGCCTTGTCGAAGATCGCCGCGTCGTCGGTGAAGCCCGGCGCCATCACCCAGATCACCGCCGGCATGGCGAGCATCATCACCAAGGTGAACGGCATCAGGATCATCAGCAGGCAGGCATGGGCCTGGCGCGCGAAAGCGACGGCGGCGTCGCGCCCTTCGCCCTGCAGCTCCTTGGCGAACAGCGGCACGAAGGCTGCCGAGAAGGCGCCCTCGGCGAACAGGCGACGGAAGAGGTTCGGCAGCTTGAACGCCACCACGAAGGCGTCGGCGACCGGTCCGGAGCCGAGCACGGCCGACTGCACGACATCGCGCACGAAGCCCACGATCCGCGACAGCAGAGTGAAGCCGCCGACCGTGGTGATGGAACGGCCCAAACTCATCGGGGACCTGTCATTGAGACTTCATCCCGAGTGCCACATTGTTGTCACGCTCGAAGCCCATATTTGCTCTCGGTGGCGGCCGGCGATGTAATGGCCGGTCTAAACCGCTACCACGGCCGGTCCCGCACAGGGGCCGGTTTCTTATTGTGGGCTCCCACGCATATCGGCGCCACTCTGGGCAAGCCGCAGCAACGTCTCACGATCCTGCGCCGCCAGCTTCTTGTAGTCGCCGACGATCTTCTCGAGCTCCGTTGCCGGCAGCACGCTTTCGAGATCGCTGAAGCCCTGCGGTGCGCGCTGCTCGACGATGTCCAGCATGATGTCGATGCCCTTGCGCCGGTTGCTCTCGACGATGCGCGCCATCGGCGGCAGGCGGCGCTGCTCGTAGCGTTGCAGCGCCTTCGCGGGATCGTCGCCGACGCTGAGTTCCTGCGTGAGAGCTTCGCCGTCGATGATCGCCTGCGAGGCGCCATTGGAGCCGATCGGATACATGGGATGCGCGGCATCGCCCAGCAGCGTGACACGGCCGTGACTCCAGCGGGGCAGCGGATCGCGATCGACCATCGGGAACTCGAGGATGGCGTGCGCATTGCGGATCACGTCGGGCACGTTGAGCCAGCCGAAGTCCCAATCCTTGAAGCGCGGCAGGAAGTCCTCGAGGCTGCCCGGCTTGTTCCAGTCCTCGCGCGGCGGCGTGGCGTGCTCGCCCTGATAGAGATCGCAGATCCAGTTGATCAGCGCCTCGCCGCGTTCGGCATGGGCGCGGCTGATCGGGTAGCAGACGAACTTCTGGGTATGGTGACCGGCCTGTACCATGCTGGCGCCGCTGAGATACGGCTTGCCGACGGTGACGCCGCGCCACATCAGGATGCCCTGCCACTTGGGCGGCCCTTCGTGCGGATAGAACTGCGCGCGCACCGCCGAATGGATGCCGTCGGCGCCGACCAGGATGTCGGACTCGGTCTCCTCGACCGCGCGCCCGTCGCGGTCGACAAATCGCGCGAAGACTTTCTGGCCGCGTTGCTCGAAGCCCGCGATGCGATGACCGAAGCGGATGCGAGCCGCGCCCAGCATCGCTTTCGCCGCCTCGAACAGGATGACCTGCAGCTCGCCGCGATGGATCGAGAATTGCGGCCACGGCAGGCCGGCATGGCGGCCGCGCGGATCGGCCCAGATCGTCTGGCCGTGGCGGTTGGCGTAGCGCAGCTCGCGCGTCTCGATGCCGGTGGCGGCGAGCGCCGGTTCCAGCCCGAGACCCGAGAGGATGCGCACCGCGCCGGCCTGGATGTTGATGCCGACGCCGAGCGGCCGCAGTTCGCCCGCCTGCTCGCGCACCTCGACCTCGAAGCCCGCGCGATGCAGGCACATGGCGGCGGTGAGGCCGCCGATGCCGGCGCCGGCGATAGTGATCTTCATAATTTCTGTCGTCCTGAGCGCAGCGAAGGACCTAAGGGTTCGACCAAAGGCCCTGTTGCCCCATTAGATCCTTCTCGGCGTTTCGCGCGAAGCGCGAAGGCGCCTATGCGCTCAGGATGACAAGTCACGGATCGCGGCTCAGTCCGCGTTCGGTCAAGGCGGCCATGTAGGCCGACCAGCGTTGCCGGTGGGTGTCGCCGAGCTCGCGCAGATAGGACCAGCTGTAGATGCCGGTGTCGTGCTTGTCGTCGAAGACGATGCGGATGGCGTAATTGCCGACCGTCTCGATCGACACGATCTTCACGTGCCGGCGGCCTGCCACGATCCGCTTGGTCGCGGGCCCGCCATGGCCCTGCACTTCGGCCGAGGGACTCTCGACGCGCAGATACTCGGCGGCAAGACGGTGCGTCTTGCCGTCGGAGAAATCGATCTCGAGCTGGCCCTCGCTCTTGAACAGGCGCAGCTCGACCGGCCACGGTGTATCGTCGGATTCGTAGCTGCCCTGGTCGGGTACGGATTTCGGGAAGTTGGGATCGGCGTTCACGGCCACGTCCTACGGGATGTCCTTGAGCGGCCGCGCCTCGCTCACCAGCATGATCGGAATGCCGTCGCGGATCGGATAGGCGAGCCCCGCCTTGCGGCTGATCAACTCGCCGGCCGCGGCATCGTATTCCAGCGGGCCATGCGAAGCCGGACAGACGAGGATTTCGAGCAACTTGGGATCGACGCCGGCACGCCGCGGCTCGGAGGGATTCATGACGACTTTATATCACGGCACGCGCCGTTTGGCGTCGTCAGTTGGCGCGTTGCGGCGAGGAGTCCGGCGGCTGCCCGAAAGCGCCCATTTCGAGGAAGGCGATCAGGAGCTTGGCGCGCGCCGTCGTGTCGGCGGCCTCGAGCAGCGCCTGCTTCTCGGCCGGGCCGAAGGGCAGCACCATCGAAAGCGACGTCACGAGGTTCTCGTCGGCGGCCTGCTTCACCGCGTCCCAGTCGGTCGAAAGCTGGCGGCCGCGGAAGAAGGCGGTGAGCGCCGCCATCAGCCGCTCGCGATCGAGCTCGACCAGCTCGTCGGCATGATCGAGATCGGCACGATAGGGCGTGAAGAGCGAGGTGACGCGCCGGTAGCCGCCGTACGCGGGATCGAGCTCATGGCCGATTTCGAAGCGGCAGATGCCGGCGAGCGCCAGCATCAGGCGACCGTCCTCGGTCTCGCTGAAGCTGACGATGCGGCCGGCGCAACCGACCTTGTGCACGGCGGGCCGGCCGTTCTCGACCGGCATGCCGTCGCCGGCATAGCCGCCCGGCTGCTGCGGCTGCACCATGCCGATCATGCGATGACCGGCCAGCGCGTCGAAGATCATCGAGAGATAGCGCGGCTCGAAGATGTTGAGCGGCAGCTTGCCGCCGGGCAGCAGCAGCACGCCCGACAGCGGGAAGATCGGCAGCGTGTCGGGCAGCTGCTCGAAGGTCGGATCGAACGGGTTACGCCCCATCGGATTTTTACGTCACGAGACCGGAGTTACGAAAAGAGGATCGTCGACAGCCGCTTGCGGCCGTCGACCGCCAGCGGATCGGTGAAGCCCAGCGCCTCGAAGAACTTGAGCAGCTGCTGGCGCGCCGCTCCCTCGTTCCAGTTACGATCCAATTTGATCATGCCGAGGAGCTCGTCGATCGCCTCCTGGCGCTGTTCGCCCGCCCAGTAGGCGAGCGCGAGATCGAGGCGCGCCTGGAAGTCCTTGGGATCGGCGGCGGCCTTGGCCTTGAGGTCGCCCACGGGGCCGGCCGACTTGGCCTGCTCGGCGAGATCGATCGAGGCCTGCACGGCGACGATCTCGGCGTTGGTCTTGTCCTTCGGCGCGACCTTGGCGAGCGTCGCCTTGGCCTCGTCCATCTTGCCCGCCTGCACCTGGCAGCGCGCGAGACCGGCGATGGCGGCGATGTTGGCCGGATCGACTTCCATCACCTCTGCGTAGATTTGCCCCGCCAATTCAAAATCGCCCTCGGCCACCGCCTGCTTGGCGTGCTCGAGCGCGGCGGCGAGATCGTCGGCGCCGCCTTCACCCGGCGCGCCGCCCGCGGCCTGCACCAGCCGGCCGACGAATTCCTTCACCTGGCTCTCGGGGATCGCGCCCATGAAGCCGTCCACCGGGCGGCCGCCGAAGAAGGCGTAGACCGCCGGGATCGACTGGATGCGCAGCTGCTGGGCCAGCATCTGGTTCTGGTCGATGTTGATCTTGACCAGCTTCACCGCGCCCTTGGCCTCGGTGACGATCTTCTCGATCATCGGCTGCAGGGTCTTGCACGGCCCACACCACGGCGCCCAGAAGTCGACGATCACCGGCACCTTCGTCGAGGCTTCGATCACGTCCTTGGCGAACTTCGTCTGGTCGCTGTCCTTGATCAGATCGGCGGGGGCAGCCTGCGGCGCGGCGCCCTGCAGCATCGTTTCCATGGGTCCTCGAATGGGGATTTTGCGTGTCGTCCGCAATGTGGCCCCCGCCCCCGGACCATGCAAGGGGGCCCGTGAAAGGCCCTATTTCACGGCGCAAACGCTCGTCCGCCGGCCGATCCATCGATTGGAAGCGAGCAAGCCCTACCGGTCGTCGACCCTGGCGACGATGCGCAGAACCTCGGCCGGCGTGAAGACCGGCACGGAGCAGGCGCCGTTGGCGCAGGCGAAGGCGGCGGCTTCCGGCATGTCGGGATACTCGATGTCGGCGGCGGGTAGCGGGCCCTCGCGCTTGTCGAGCCATTCGATGCGGAGATAACGCGTGGGATAGGCGCGAGCGGCGGCATAGAGCGCAAGCGCTGCGGGATCGTCCTTGGCGCCGACGATGGTGACGTGCGCAGGCTCGCGCCCCATCTCGCGATCGGCGAGCAGCGCGCCCGGCACGATGAGATCGTCGTTGGCGAGCGAGATCAGGTAGCGCATTCCATGCTCGGCATCGGCGCGGATTTCGGCCTTGCCGGTGTTGCGCGCCAGGAGATTGAACAGGCGCGTCGCCGCCACGTTCTCGTCGATTTGCTTCACGGGTTTGGCCAGCACGCCTTTTGCGCCGGGCTCCGGCTGACGCACCATGTAGCCGCTCGCGGGATCGCGATGGTCGCGCGCGATCACCTCGCCCAGCTCGACGGCGATGCCGAGATAGCGGCGGCCGGCGGTGCTGCGATAGAGCGTCATCGCCGCCTCGGCCATCGCGAGCGTGTCGCCGAGATGCGTGTCGTCGTTGGCGGCGCGGCTGTGGCCGAAGCCGCCATTGGGCGCGCGACGATGGGCGAGTGTCCAGTCGAAGGCCTTGGTCGCCGCATCGAGCAGCGCCCGGTCGCCGGTGATGTCGTAGAGCTCGGCGAGGCTCGCGACCGCCCAGCCGTTCTCGCGCGCATAGGAATTGCGGTCGATCGGCGGCTGCGCGCCGGCGCGGCGTTGCGCGTCGGTCTTGGCGTAGAAGACGTTGCCGTGCTCGTCGTGGCTCACGTCGGCGTCCTGGCTGGTATAGAAGGCGCCGTCGGGGCTGCGCATGAAGTCCATCAGCCAGCGGCCAATATCCTTCGCCGCGGCGAGATCGGCGGGCTTGCCGTCGATCTCGTAGGCGAGAACGTAAGCACGCATGGCGTCGCGCTGGATGTTCAGCAGCTTCTCGTAGTGCGGCGCCGACCAGTCGACCGCCTCGGAATACTGGAACATGCCGCCCCATACCGGATCGATGATCCGGCGCGCGCCGTCGAGCGTCTTCGCGGCGACCGCGGTCCAGGTCTCGCGATCGGCGTTGCGCTGCAGAGGCCGGCCGCGCTCCAATGCCCATTCGAGCGTGTCGCCGTGGATGAAGTGCTGGGCGCGGCCGAAGCCGCCGTGTTCGCGGTCGTAGTTCTGCAGCATCATCGCTTCGATGCCGGCGCGGCGCTCGGGCGAGAGGGCGACGGTGCTGGCGTCGACCGGGACGCCGAGCTCGAGCGACGGCAGGGCCGACGGATCGCCGATGACGGCGACCAGCAGTTTCTTGAAGAGTTCGGGCGGGATGTAGCCGCGACGCTTCAGGATCTCGTTGCCGTCCTTGTCGAGCATGACCGTCGCTGGCCAGCCCCAGTTCTCGTAGCGGTAGGACAGCTCGGGATCGGCGTCCTGATCGACCCTTACGGGAATGAACTTGTCGAGGATCGTCTTCTGGATCTCGGGATCGCGATAGGTCGTGCCTTCCATGACATGGCACCAGTGGCACCACACCGCCGCCATGTGCAGCAGGATGTACTTGTGCTCGCGCGCCGCTTTGTCGAACAGCGACGGGTCCCACTTCTGCCAGGGCAGCGCCGGCGTCTCTGCCTGTGCCGGCAGAGCGAGGAGAAGCAGCAGCAGGACGAGGAGGCGCTTCATGCCTCCTCTACGCCGGCGGCTCAGCCGCGGATTTGGAACCTCATCAATTCGTGACCGAGGCGGCCGGTCAGAAACAGGCCGCACATCCTGTAGTCGCTGATCAGCGACCAGAAGGGCGCCTCGAAGGTCGCCGGCCTGTTCTTTTCTATGAAGAAGTGACCGAACCAGGCAGGGCCGTAGCCGAAGAAGGGCACGGCGAGCAGCCACCACCAATTGTGGGTCGCGATCGCTGCGACAAGGGCCGCCGTCGAGGCGAGCGTGCCGGCATAATGCACCGCGCGCGTCGACGGCCTGGCGTGCTCCCGGAGATAGAAGGGCCAGAACTCAGCGTAGGTGCGAAAGCGTGTCGCCATATGGGTAATTTAGGGTTTCTCCGGGGACGTTAGAAGATACTGTTCCGGCAGACACTTGGGGGAGTGCGGGGATGCGGGACGACGATCGCAAGGGCTATGTCGCGGACAGCGCGGCGGCCTTTGCCTCACGGCGAATCGGCAAACGGGAATTCCTGCGTCGCCTCGGCCTTTCCGGCATCGGCCTTTCGAGCTTCGGCGCCGCCATGCTGGGAGGCAACCGGCCCTTCTCCGGCGCCTTCCCGGCCGGAGCGCTCGCCCAGACCGGCCCTTCCGCCGACATGACCAAATGGCTGAAGGATGTGGGCAGCAAGTACAAGGGCACGAAGATCCGCTTCGTCTCCGAGGCGACGCCGCCCACCATGGTCGCCATGCGATTGGCGCAGGAGGAGTTCGCCGCCGCCACGGGTATCCATGTCGAGATCGAGGTCGTGCCGCTGGAGGCGGTGCTGAAGAAGGTCTCGGCCGACGCTCACAGCCAGGCTGGCCGCTACGATCTCTACTATCTCGACCAGTCCTGGTCGCCGCTTTTCGTCTCCGACACGGTCGATCCCCGCGAGCTCTACGAGTCCAAACACGACCTTGCGCTGCCGGACTTCGACTGGAGCGATTTCGCCAAGCCGCTGATCCAGGGAATCTCGACCTACCGGGACAAGCTGGTCGGCATCCCCTACGACATCCCGATCTTCATCCTGATGTATCGCAAGGATCTGTTCGACAAGCACAAGCTCAAGGTGCCGACGACCATGGCCGAGTACATGGCAACCGTGAAGGCGCTCGACGAAGCCGAACGCGGCAACGGCATCCGCGGCACCACTGGCCAGCTCAAGGCGGGACACTATTCGCTGAACTGCGACTGGACCGGCTGGCTGTGGTCCCATGGCGGCTCGGTGTTCGACAAGGACGGCCTGTTCTCCGGTGGCGACGAGGACGGCTTGCGCGGCCTCGCCTACATGCTCGAGCTCACGAAGTACATGGCGCCCGAGGCGAAGAGCTGGACCTGGGATGGCGAGGCGGAATCGCTCACCCAGGGCAAGGCGGCGATGGCGCTGTCCTGGGGCGAGATCTTCCCCGGTTTCGATGCCAAGGATTCCAAGGTGATTGGTCTGATGGAAGCGGCGCGGCCGCCGGCGGAAGCCAAGCTGCGTTCGCCGGATCAGGCCGGCTTCCAGGAGATCCCGCATATCGGCCATCAGGGCGGCTCGTCGATCGCGCTTTCGAAATATTCGAAGAACCCGGTGGCTGCCTGGATCTTCATGCAATGGGTCTGTTCCAAGGATGTCGCCGCGCGCTCCGCGGTCCTCGGCAGCGGCGGCGCCGCCGTCCGCACTTCGACCTACAAGGATCCGCGTGTCCTCGCGGCGGCCAAGGTTGGCCCGGGCACGACGCGGCACTTCCCGGCGACGGAGTGGACCATCGACAACGCCATGGGCACCGAGCCGAAGCTTCCGGCCTGGGCGGAGATCTCGAACCACATCATTCCGGACGAGCTCGGCAAGCTGCTTGCTGGTCAGCAAGCCGGCCCAGCCCAATGCATGGCGACCATCAAGGCGCGGGTCGACCAGGCCGCGGCGCCCTTTCGGAAGGGCTGAAAGCCGATGTCGGTCAAGTCGTTGCCGATCGGCAGGTTCTCGGAAAGCGTCAGGAAAAAGAGAGCGGCCGTTGTCCTCGGCGCGGCAATCGCCTTCGCGTCCGCGCCCGCAATTGAAGCGCGCGCCGACGAAGGCGGCTCCGGTTTCTGGATGCCCGGCTCCTTTGCCTTCCAGGCGGCGGTCCCGGACCCACTCGGTTTCTCCCTCGAGACGAACTACTATCACGCGACCCAGAGCTTCGATCCGTCGCGCTACATCACGCGCGGTCGCAACCAGATAACCGGCCTCTATGCGAGCTCGAACCTGCTGATCGTTACCCCGACCTACGCATTGCTCACGCCCGGTATCGGCGGTCAGCTCGAACTCAGCGCGACGCTGCAATGGGGCAACTACACGGCGGCCGATCCGGGCACGACGAACGCGGATACGATGACGGGGCTGGGCGATATTTCCCCCGCCGCAACGCAGAAATGGACGGTGGGGGCGCATAGTTTCATGGCCTACGCGGCGGCCAATATTCCGACGGGCATCTACGATGCAGGGCGGCTGGCGTCCACGGGCCTCGGTCACTGGTCGTTCGACAGTGGCGTGGGCTACACCTACTACAAGGAAAAGACGGGCCACGAATTTTCCGCAGTTCTGGGCTTCACTTTCAACCTGATGAATCCGAGCACCGCCTATCAGAGCGGCGTCGACCTGCATCTCGACCTGTCGGCCTCGCAATTTCTGACCGACAAGTTCTATGCTGGCGCCGTGGGCTATCTGTACAAACAGATCAGTGGCGATACCGGGCCGGGGGCTGTGTTCGGCGCGTTCCAATCGAGCGTGGTAGGTGTCGGACCGCAGCTCGGCTACAATCTCTCCTTGGGCGGTCACGACGCCTCGATCAGCACACGCGCGTACTACGAGGTCGCTGGCCAGAACCGGCCCGAGGGCTGGACCGCCTGGGTGACGTTCACCATCGCCCTGAGTGCGAGGCCGCCGGGCGACGGCTGACCGGCGCATCGACCCGGCCGCATCATTCCGAAAGGATTGACGATGAAAAGACGGTTCGTGCTGCTCAGCCTCCTCCTGGCCTTCGGTCCTGCGGCGGCGCGGGCCGCCGAACCAGTCGACATGCTGCTGGTGCTGGCGGTCGACGTCTCGCGCAGCGTCACCGAGGCCAAGTTCCGCCTGCAGCGCGAGGGCACGGTCGCCGCGCTTTCCGATCCAAAGGTGCTGCGCGCCATCACCTCGGGCCCGAACCGGCGCATCGCCGTCTGTGTCGTCGAATGGGCGGCGATCGGCATGGAGACGGTTGTCGTCGACTGGACGGTGATCGACGGCGCCGAGGCCGCGCACAGTTTCGGCGACAGGCTGATCGAGATGCCGCGCTCCTTCGCCGGCTCGACATCGATCAGCGGCGCCATCGATTATTCGGTCAAACAGATCGAGCACGCGCCATTCACGTCGGACCGGCACGCGATCGATATCTCCAGCGACGGCAACAACAACTCCGGCGGGTCGGTCACCGATGCGCGCGATGCCGCCGTGTCGAAGGGGGTGACGATCAACGCCCTCGTGATCCTGACGCCGGAGGGCGAGTCGTTCCGGCCGGAGCACACCAATCCCGAAGGCGGGCTGGAGAAGTATTTCCAGGACAATGTGATCGGCGGCCCGGGCTCGTTCACCGTCGTTGCCGAAAGCCACGAGTCCTTCGGCCGCGCGCTGACGAAGAAGCTGGTCCAGGAGATTGCGGGGCGCGCTACTTCGAGGCGTCCTTCTTAACCTCCTCCCCATTCAGATGGGGAGGTGGCGTCGTCTTACGACGCCGGAGGGGTCAAGACTGCGGGCTTCGCCCGCGATTCTGACCCCATCGCCCGCCTAAGAGGCGGGCACTTCCCCATTTGAATGGGGAAGCTAACCCAATGCACCGGCTTTCTTCAGTGCATCGATCTCCGACTCGCTGTGGCCGAGCTCGCGGAGGATCTCGTCGGCGTTCTCGCCGACGGCCGGCGGCCGGCCTGAGACGCGGGGCTTGGCGAAGCCGAGACGGATCGGGTTGTTCACCGTGCGCGGGACGTCGGGGTTCGTCGTCTCGGCGAAGATGCCGGCATGGATCGCCTGCTCGTCCTGCACCACATCGGCGACCCTGTCGATGACGCCGAAGGGGAGGCCGGTCTTGGAGAGGGTCTTCTCCCATTCGGCATAGGTCTTCGACGCGAAAATCGGCACGAGCTCGGCGTAGAGAGCCTGCACATGCTCCTTGCGCGCCTCGCGCGTGGCGAAGCGCGGATCGTTCAGAAGATCGGGACGGGCCATCACCTCGCAGAAGGTCGGCCACATCTTGTCGTCGCGCACGATCAGGAGCTGCAGCCAGCGATCGTCCTGGGTGCGGTAGAGATTGGCAAGCGCATTGCGCGGCTTGTGCGGCGGCTCGCGCGTCACGATCTGGCCGCCGATCGCCGCCCCCGCGAGCGTCGTGCCGTTGGCCCAGGCGCCATTGGCGTAGAGCGAGGAGCCGACCCAGCAGCCCTTGCCGGTCTGGTCGCGATGGCGCAGGCCGAGCAGGATCGCGGCGACGAGCGTCATCGCCGTCGCGCGATCGCCCTGCGCGGGCAGCGAGATGCCGGGCGGACCGCCCTCGTAGCGCGCGGCATCGAGGATGCCCGAGCGGCCGAAATACGCCGTGATGTCGAAGCCCGGT
>Ga0153954_1001330_pt1 | contig 13672 bp, 13 predicted proteins | sample TSFL038MetaG_FD_102277 | JGI IMG/M metagenome (GOLD analysis project Ga0153954, IMG submission 102277) | Attine ant fungus gardens microbial communities from Florida, USA - TSFL038 MetaG | ecosystem: Host-associated > Fungi > Mycelium > Unclassified | place: USA: Florida, Wekiwa Springs State... | reverse complement strand
CGATCGGCAGACGTCTTCAGCGCTTCCGACACTTCCACCAGGGCCATTGACAGTATATAGGCGCTCGTAGGTAAGTTGAGTGCGCGTGCTTTTTCAATCACTGCCCTGAGGTCGTTCGCGAGTTCTTTTAGATCGTCCTCCCGGGTTGCCATTTCTCGCCGGAGCCTTTGTGTGAGCACGGACAATTCCGATCTGCCCGGTGACAAATTGTTGCGGCTACTTCGCGAAAATCAAATCGACCTCAGCGTCGTCGAAGGTCTGCGGCTGGTTATCGCCTTCAACAAGATCAAGGATGTGACCGACCGGCGCATGCTCATCGAGCTCGCTGAACGACTGTGCAAATGATGGCCGGCGCGCCGTGATGTCGAGCATTAATTATACCGCTATCCTGCTGGCACCGATCAATTCGGCGCTACCGCCGACCGCGGCGAAATTGCCGATCACCTTCATCACTGATGATTTGTAGGAAGCCGCATCGCTACCGCCGGGCCGTCGGCACGCCACCGCATCACTGATGACCTGGTAGCGATGGCTGCGATGGAAGCCGTCGACCACAGTCGACAAAATGGTCTCGTCGAGCGAGAAGCCCAGGACCACGCAGCGAATGCTCTTCATGTTCGACATGAATTCCGCAAAACGCGACGAGCTGTAGGCTGACGGCAGCGGATGCTCGAAGGCGAGCTCCCCCGGCTTCGGTTTCAGTTCCGCAACCCAGTTCGTCAGGTTCGATGCGGGATTAAACCATGCGGCCTGCGCGATCCGCTTCAGATGCAGGACCGGCCAGAGATTGTCGCGCCAGAACGTCATCAGCTCGAGGCAGCGCGCCATGATCACTTCAGCGTCGTTCACGACATGGCTGCGCCCGTCGGTGAGGTATTCGACCTGCAGGTCGGCGCACATGAGTATCGGCGGATCGTCGCGGGTCGCAAACATCGGGTGGTCCGCAATCATGTGCGCATGAGCGCTGCGTTGCGCAGCGGCGACGTCGCCGTGCGATTTGACGACACATCAAGAACACCAGGCCTGTCCCAATCGCCCTCCGGGCGAATGATCATATAGGGATCACTGTCGAGCGTGATCGCATCGGCACTCGGTTCGATCTCGAGCACCATCTCGGTGTAGGAGAAATCGGAAAACGTGATCTTGCGATTGTGGCCGAGCGGCTTGGCGCCGAAATGGGCCCAGAAATCCACCAGGCGGTCCTGCGCCTGCCCGTAGATCTTTCGGAACCCCTTGCGTTTGATGTAGTCGACGCTGGCCTGCACCAGCTTGAACGAGATCCGCGTGCGCCGGTACTGATGCCGCACCGCGAGCCGCTCGACCTTGGCGAACTCGCCGAAGAAGCGGACGCGAAGGCAGCCGGCCGGCTCCTTGCCGACATAGCCAATGAAGTGCGCGGCCACGAGATCGTTGCCGTCGAACTCCTCTTCGAGCGGACAATCCTGCTCGGCGAGATAGACCGCCGAACGGATCGCGGTCACCAGCATCAGATCGTTGGGATCGCGTGCAATCCGAACCGTGATCTCGCGCGGGGATGGCTCGGCCGGCAGAGGCTTTCTAGTGCCGTGCATTTGCGAGGCTCCTTGTTGCGACATGGGTTGCCGGCACCATCAGCGGAAGGCGATTCCACGGGCGCTGGTAGCACCAGAGATCGGGCTGGAAGCTCGGCGTTCGCCGGAAGCCCAGCGCGACCATCAATTCACGTCCGGCATCGGTAGCGGGATGGGCATAGAGATCGGCCGGCGCGAAGCGCGCACCGGAGAGATGTTGCGACACATTGCCCAACCCCGCCATCGCCCTGCCCTGGCCGGCAATGGCCCACACATAGATCGCGGAAACTTCTTCGGCAGGCGTCGCAAGCATCTCCACATCGGGATGCGTAAGACTCATCGCATCGAGGATGAGCGCGTCGTGGCCGCGATTGTTGAGATAGAGAAACGCCACTGCGCCCAACAATTTTCCCTTACGGCTGAAGGTCAGGATGCTTTCGGAGTCGAACCCGAAATACCGCTGCAGCTCCGCTTCGCCGATCTGGACACCTGGCACCAGGCGGTTGGCCATGTCGGCGAGCGTCGCAAGCTCCGCGCGTATCGCCGGCCGCACCTCGACCTCCGCGCTCCTGGGAAGCGCGTCGAAATCATGCCTGACAGCCAAAGAGGCCCTTTCCATAGCCGTACCGTGCATCTATCGTTTGCTCCTGCCTGTAAGACAGCACCATAACGGGCCGGGAATTGTGGTATGCAGCAACTATTGCACCGGGGTGCTGCGCTCACGCAGCACCGAACAGATGAAGCGCTGGACGCTTCCTGGGACGACCTGAAATCGTTTCTGGCCTGTGCGAGGTCGAAGAGCTTCCGCAATGCGGCGGAAGAATTGCACGTGACCTCGACCACGCTGATGCGCCGGATTGACCGGCTCGAAGAGCGCATCGGCTGCAAGCTATTCCTGCGCGACCAGAGCGGATTGACCCTGAGCGACCAGGGCGCGGCCATGATCGGCGACGTGATGGAGATGGAGCGCCATGCCTTCAACGTCTTCCGTCGCGCCGCCCACGCGCAGAATGATACGGCCGGCACGGTGCGTGTCGCGGTCACCGAGGGCCCCGGCAATTTCTGGATCCTGCCGCGCCTGATCGACTTCCAGAAGACCTATCGCAAGATCACCGTCGACCTGCGCTGCGCCATGGAGCAGGCCGACGTCGCGCGGCTCGAAGCCGACATCGCTATCCAGCTGGAACGGCCGACCAACCCTGACCTCATCGTCACCAAGCTCGGCCGGCTGCATATCTATGCGTTCGTGTCGGAGGAATATCGCAGGCTCTACGGCATACCGACCTCTCTTGCCGAGATCAGCAATCATCGCATCATCAAGCAACATGCGCCGCAAGTCGACGACTCCGCCTACGCGCGCGTGCTCGGGCAACCGTCGCTGGAAGGCATCTGCGGCATCAAGACCAATTCCAGCATCGGCGTGCTTTATGCCGTCGAACGCGGTGCAGGAATGGGTTTCCTGCCGACGTCGTCGATTGCGCTCGGCGCGCCGCTGGTCGCGGTCGATCTCGGCGTCAATCACCACGCCGACCTCTGGCTGACCTACCACAAGGAATTCAGAAACTCCGACCGGCACAAGATCGTCATCGACTGGCTGAAGAAGATTTTCGACCCCAAGACCTATCCCTGCTTCAGGGACGAATTCATTCACCCCAACGATCTCGTCGCCCTGATGGCGCCCTCGAGGGAAAGCTTCGGCCTTACCGGATATGCGGCCGCGGGACCGCTTTAGGGGCGCCAGAGGCGCGTCATATCAGCGCGGGATACGACGTTACCACCTGAACTCGAGACCCACTGTCCCCTGATGGGACTGATACAGGCTGCGGAACTTGCCGTCGTAATTGGCATAGAGGCGCACGCTGTTGGTCAGCCCGATTGAGGCTGATGCACCGGCGTCGGCGCCGTACTGGCTCTCGGCAATGCCCTGCACGGCGATGCTCTGGTCGCCCAGGCTAACCTGGACCGAGCTTACATTCTGGGAAAAATTGTCGACGAATTTGCCGTAGCCTGAGATATCGAGAATCTTCTGGTCGACGATGAAATAGTGCCCGACCTCGGCGCCGATCATCACGCGCGAACGCTCCAGCGCGGCGCTGCTGGCATTGACGGGATCCAGGCCACCGGCCTCGCGAAACGCACCGGTCGTGCCGCGCACATACTCAAGCGCAACCTTCGGCACGATGCGGCTCTGATCGATGCTCCAATAGTAGCTGAGTTCAGTCAGCGCACCGTCCACTCCCGTGGCATAGCCGGCGCTCGCGATACCGAGACCGGTGTCTCTTCTGGAATCGACATTGCCGAGACCATGAACCACCGCGACCACCCACGTCCACGGCCCCTTGTCGAGGGAGGCATTGAAGCCGAACTGCGTGAGATCAAGCGTCGCAGACTGCAGCGCCAGCGGCACATCGATCGAGGTTCGGCTTTGATCGATGGAAAAGCCGACGTTGAGGCCCGGCACGACGCGCGCGCCGATGCCGGCGACGCCGCCCCAGGTCGTACGCTTGTCGCCGACGAAGTCGCCTTGCGCGCCGGTCCGCGCCGAAATGCCGTAGAGTTCGGTCCAGGTGCGGAAGAGCGGTGGCTCCGCCGCTTCCGAAGCGCCGCCGCCGCCGGGATTGCTACGCAGCGCGCGGCCGAATCCGTTGGTCGCCTGATCACCCAGCCGTTCGAGAAAATTGCTGCCGAGACTGGTGACCGTGCTGCCGGCCGACAGGCCGGAATTGGTGGCCGTCGGAGCCGGCGCAGGGTCCACGATTGGTGGTGGCGGAGGTGGTGGCGGCGGCGGTGGCAGCGCAGCGGCGTGGGCGGATGGCGACACAGCCGTCTGCGCGAGCAAGAGCGCTAGCGCAGCGGTCGTTGCCACGGCGCGGCCAGCGCCTCTTTGCCCTGGGCGCGTTGACCGCGATAGACCGCACATGGATGCCATTCCCAAAAAGAGCGCCTGCTCGGCAATTGATTAAAAATCAAGACGATGCCGATTTGCCTTCAGTTCGATCCTGGGTCAATCGGTCTTGGCGTGAGACAGCAGGCCTTTCGCCGTCATTGTGCCTCGACGGCCACAGCAATGAGCGCAAGATGCGGCGGTCGCCTCCGATTTCCTGAACCTCATCAGAAGCTTGCTAAGCAGCAATTTTCGTGTTGCAATCGACAGGCAATCGGATTTGGTCGTTTCGACTGTGCGTTGTGTGAACTTGAGAGCTCAGACTTCGAAATTGAGCAGGTTGCTGGGAAGCCCGTTTGTGACGTGGCACGCGTGAAGCGTGGCCGCGTCTTTTTTTTCGTCTAAAGCAGGAGACAGGTGATGCCCAAAGGTACCGTCAAGTGGTTCAACCCGACCAAGGGTTATGGGTTCATCAAGCCGACGGTCGGCGACAAGGACGTGTTCGTCCATATCTCGGCTGTCGAGCGTGCCGGGCTCAGCACGCTCAACGAAAATCAGGTCGTGGAATTCGACCTCGTGGAAAATCGGGGCAAGGCGTCTGCGGAAAACCTCAGGATTTCCTGATCTCTTTCGCGATCTGCTCAGGCAGCAGGATACGTCGCGGGCGCCCTCCCGCCCGGGATTTCCCGCTATCAATCCGCAACCGGCGCGATCAGGAAATTGCCTGAGTCGCTGCTCTTGCCTGCCTTGCAGATATCGCCTTGGAGCCGCACCTCGCCGTTTGCGAGCAGCCGCAGCGCCGCGGGATAGATGCGGTGCTCGACCTCGAGCACACGCTCGGCCAGCGTCGCAGCGGTGTCGTGGTCGCTGACGGCGACCGCGCCCTGCATCAGGATCGGCCCTGCGTCGGTCTCCGGGATCACGAAATGCACGGTCGCCCCGGAGATCTTCACGCCGGCGCGCAAGGCTTGGCCATGCGGGTCGAGCCCCGGGAAGGATGGCAGCAATGAGGGATGGATGTTGAGCATCCGCCCGTACCAGCGCCTGGTGAAATCAGGCGTGAAGAGACGCATGAACCCGCCGAGGCAGATCAGTTCGACGCCGTGCTGATCGAGCACCGATTGCAGCGCCGCCTCGAACGCTGCCCGGTCCTTGCCGAACGCCCTGCTCTCGATGACGGAGGTCGGGATGCCGCTGGCGCTGGCCTTCGCGAGGCCGGGCGCGTCGGCGCGGTTGGAGATCACCGCCACGATTTCGGCCGGGAAGTCTTCCGCGGCGGCCGCTGCAATCAGAGCGGCCATGTTCGATCCGCGCCCGGAAATCAGGATAGCGACGCGGCGCTTCATGCCCTCACCATGAGAGATCGAGATGGCCGTTATAGACGACGCGATGCTCGCCCGCGGCGGGAATCACCTCGCCGAGCAGAGCGACGGTCTCACCGCTTGCAGTAAGGACTTCGGTGACCTTCTCGACCGCATCCGGCTTGACGATGGCGATCATGCCGATGCCGCAGTTGAAGGTACGCAGCAATTCCAGCTCCGCAATGCCGCCCTGCTCCGCCAGCCATTTGAACACAGGCAGCACCGGCAATCGCGAGAGGTCGATGCCGACGCCGAGATGTTTCGGCAGAACGCGCGGGATGTTATCGGTGAAACCGCCGCCGGTGATGTGAGCCAGCCCCTTGACCGCGCCGGTATCGCGAATCGCGCGCAGACAGGATTTGACGTAGAGCCGGGTCGGCGTCAGCAGCGCCCCGCCAAGCGTCATGACCGGCGAGAATGGCGCCTGCGCTTCGAAGCCAATCCCGGAACGTTCGACAATCTTGCGCACCAGCGAAAATCCGTTGGAGTGCACGCCCGAGGATGCGAGCCCGATCACGGCATCACCGGCCGCGATGTCGGAATGAGGCAGCAGCGTGCCGCGCTCGGCCGCGCCAACCGCGAAGCCCGCGAGATCGTAGTCACCATCCTTGTACAGACCGGGCATTTCCGCGGTCTCGCCGCCGATCAGCGCGCAGCCGCATTCGCGGCACCCCTCGGCAATGCCGGCAACGATCGCAGCAGTGGCTTCCGGATCGAGCTTGCCGCAGGCGAAATAGTCGAGGAAGAACAGCGGTTCGGCGCCTTGCACGACGAGGTCGTTCACGGACATGGCGACGAGGTCGATGCCGATACCGCCATGCAGGCCGGCCTCGATCGCGATCTTCACCTTGGTTCCGACGCCGTCCGTGGCGGCGACCAGAACAGGGTCCGTGAAGCCCGCGGCCTTGAGATCGAACAGGCCACCAAACCCGCCGATCTCGGCGTCGGCGCCAGCGCGCGCGGTGGCGCGAACCATCGGCTTGATCAGGTCGACCAGCCTGTTGCCGGCGTCGATATCGACGCCCGAATCTGCATAAGTGAGCCCGTTCTTGCGTTCGGCCATGGCTGAATCCATCAATATCGGCCGCTGGTTACGTCGGATTTCGCTGCCGTGCAATGGCTCGCAACGTAAAGACGCCTGTACTATCTAGATAACAACCGGTTTAACTTGCCAAAAGGAGCCGGATTCTTGCGCCGGGAAGCGCCGTGTGAACATTCCGCACAGCATACCGAACATCATTACGCTGGCCCGCATCATCCTGGTCCCGATTATCGTCTGGGCCATTGCATCGGGTGAAATGGAGGTCGCCTTTGCCATCTTCGTGATCGCGGGGCTGAGCGACGCGATCGATGGTTTTCTCGCCAAGCGCTTCGATTTGAGAAGCGAACTGGGTGCCCTCCTTGATCCGCTCGCTGACAAGGCATTGTTGGTCTCGATCTACATCGCGCTCGGCATCTGGGGCGCGATCCCACGCTGGATCGTCATCCTTGTGGTCTCGCGCGATATCATGATCGTTGCCGCCGTGATTGTGTCATGGTTGTTCGGCAAGCCTGTCGAGATGAAGCCTCTGATGGTGTCGAAGCTGAATACCGTAGCTCAGGTTGCATTCGCAGCCCTGGTGCTGGCATCGCTCGGCTTCGGTTTCAGGCCAACGCCGTATGACTTGATCCTGATGGGCTTTGTGACGGTTTTCACCCTCGTCTCCGTTTCACTCTACCTCGTGGAATGGGTGCGGCACATGGGCACGATCGAGGCAAAGTAGAATCGCATGAACAGTCGCCGGAAGCTGACCGGCATGGAGCAGATGCTTGCCGCGCCGCGTTGAACCCCGTCAATTGGCATTCACGCTGCCGCACGCCGAGAGCCTGACGCGCGACAATTTCCTGGAAGGGCCCGCCAACGCCGCCGGCGTGGCGCTGATCGATGCCTGGCCGGAATGGCCGAACCGCGTCATGTGGCTCGCCGGCCCAGAAGGCGCCGGCAAGAGCCACCTCGCGGCGATCTGGGCCGAACAGGCTGGCGCGCGCTCGACCATGGCGCGCGCGCTGACGCCGGAGGCGGTGCCAGGCGCATTGGCGACCGGCGCGCTCGTCGTGGAGGATCTGCAGCCCAACGCATTCGACGAACGCGCGCTGTTCCACCTGCTGAACCTGGCGCGGGAAGACGGAGCTTATGTGCTGATCACGGCACGCAGCGCCCCATCCGCGCTGCAGATCGAGCTGCGCGATCTGCGCTCGCGGCTTCGTGCGGTGCCCGTGGTATCGCTGTTGCCGCCCGACGATCAGTTGTTCCGCGCCCTCATCGTCAAGTTCTGCGCCGACCGCCAGCTCACCGTCGACGAGGCGGTGGTCAGCTATCTCGCCACCCGGATCGAGCGCTCCTACGCCGCGGCGCAGCAGGCGGTCGAGCGCCTTGACGCCGAAGCCCTGAGGCAAGGCCGGCCGGTGACACGGGCGCTGGCGGCGGAATTGTGGCGAAAGCCCTGAAACGGTCGGGAACGTCGGCCTCACCGTCGCGTCAGCGCGGCCATCGGCGCATTGCACGGTTGAAGCTTAAATGGCACCGTAGCTGGATTCGAGATGGATCGATTTCTCATGGACGCAGCGCAACACATTGTAATTAAAGAGAAAGAGACTGAGGACGCACCCGTCCCGTCGATAGCGAGCAGCCCCGAGCGCTTTATCAATCGCGAGCTGTCGTGGTTGGATTTCAACCGCCGCGTGCTGGAAGAATCCGTCAATCCGCACCATCCGGCGCTGGAACGCGTGCGCTTCCTGTCGATCTCGGCCAACAACCTCGACGAATTCTTCATGGTCCGGGTTGCCGGCATCAAGGCCCAGGTGCGTGAAGGCATCACCGAGCGCAGCCCTGATGGGCTGACGCCGATGGAGCAACTGGTCCTCATCAACAAAACCGTCTCGCAGCTTGCGACCGACCAGCAGGCGATCTGGCGCGACTTGCGCAAATTCCTCGCCGAGCTCGGCATCGTGCTGATCGATGCCGGCGATGTCACCAAGAGCGAACGCGCGTGGATCGAGGATCATTTCCTACACAACATCTTTCCGCTGCTGACCCCGCTCGCGATCGATCCAGCACATCCCTTCCCGTTCATCCCGAATCTCGGGTTTACCGTCGCGCTGCATCTGTTGCGCGTCTCCGACGGCAAGCCGATGAACGCGCTGATCCGCATGCCCGGCAAGATCGATCGCTTCATCCGCGTGCCCGTTGGCAAGGATGGCGCGGTGCGCCTGATCACGCTTGAACAGGCCACCGGCCTGTTCATCGGCCGGTTGTTCCCCGGCTATACCGTGAAGGGCCAGGGCGCGTTCCGCATCATCCGCGACTCCGAAATCGAAATCGAGGAAGAGGCCGAAGACCTCGTCCGGCTGTTCGAAACCGCGCTGAAGCGTCGCCGGCGAGGATCGGTGATCCGACTCGAGATCGAAGCCAACATGCCGGAAGAGCTGCGCGCCTTCGTGCAGCACGCGCTCTCGACTGACGATGACGAGGTGCTGCTGGTCGACGGCGTGTTGGCAATGAACGAATTGTCGCAACTGACGCGGCTCGACCGGCCTGACCTGGAATTCACGCCCTATGTGCCCCGCCATCCCGAGCGTGTCCGCGATCACGGCGGCGACATCTTCGCGGCGATCCGACAGAAGGACCTGATCGTCCATCATCCCTATGAATCGTTCGACGTCGTGGTGCAGTTCCTGCAGCAGGCCGCGCGTGATCCGGACGTCGTCGCGATCAAGCAGACGCTCTATCGCACCTCGAACAACTCGCCGATCGTGCGCGCGCTCGCCGAGGCCGCCGAGGCCGGCAAGTCGGTGACGGCCCTCATCGAGCTGAAGGCGCGCTTCGACGAGGAAGCCAATATCCGCTGGGCGCGCGACCTGGAGCGCGCCGGCGTGCAGGTCGTCTACGGTTTCCTCGAATTGAAAACCCACGCCAAGCTGTCGCTGATCGTGCGGCGCGAGGGCGGCTCGCTCACCACCTATGTCCACACCGGCACCGGCAATTATCATCCGGTCACCGCGCGCATCTACACCGACCTCTCCTACTTCACGTCCGACCCGATCATCGGCCGCGACGCGGCACGGGTATTCAACTACATCACCGGTTATGCAGAGCCGATCGACATCGAGAAGATGGCGGTCTCGCCGCTGACGCTGCGCAAGCGCATGATCGAGCACATCCATGGCGAGAGCAACTATGCCCGCAGCGGCAAGCCGGCCGCGATCTGGATGAAGATGAACTCGCTGGTCGACCCTGATATCATCGACGCGCTGTATGAAGCGTCGCAAGCCGGCGTGCCGATCGAGCTCGTGGTGCGCGGCATCTGTTGCCTGCGGCCTGGCCTGCCCGGTTTGTCGGAGAACATCCGCGTCAAATCGGTGATCGGACGGTTCCTCGAACACGGCCGAATCTACTGCTTTGGTATGGGCCAGGGCCTGCCGAGCGCCAAAGCTGCTGTGTATATCTCGTCTGCGGACATGATGCCGCGCAATCTCGACCGCCGGGTGGAGGTGCTGTGCCCATTGCAAAATCCCACGGTACATCAGCAGGTTCTCGAACAAATCATGGTTGCCAACCTGAAGGACACCGAGCAGAGCTGGCAATTGTTGCCCGACGGATCGTCAACGCGTATGAAGGCCGCGAAAGGCGAAGAGCCATTCAACCTTCACAATTACTTCATGACGAATCCGAGTCTCTCTGGCCGTGGAAAGTCGCTCAAAGAATCTTCGCCGCGCCGCCTCACGCGCCGTAATGAACGCCAATCCACCTAGGGACACTGCCCGGTGAAACGTCCGGGCAGGCGGTCCCCCAGCGTCGCGGTCATCGACATCGGTTCGAACTCGGTTCGTCTGGTCGTCTATCAATCGCTGTCGCGAAGTCTCGTCACCATCTTCAACGAGAAGACGCTGTGCGGCCTCGGACGCGAGGTGCAAACTACAGGTTTGCTCGCGCCCGACGCGGTCGACAAGGCACTGACGTCGCTGAAGCGGTTTCACGCGCTGTGCAAGATCCAGAAGGTCGGCCGCATCTACGCGATCGCGACCGCCGCGGCGCGCGACGCCAGCAACGGCGCCGACTTCATCGCGAAAGCCGAGCGCATCTGCGGCACCGAGATCGAGATCCTGTCCGGACCACGCGAAGCGAAACTGTCCGCGCTCGGCGTCGTCTCCGGCATCCACAAGCCGGACGGCATCGTCGGCGATCTCGGCGGCGGCTCGCTCGAACTGATCGACGTGCGCGGCCACCAGGTTCGCAGCGGAGTCACCCTGCCGCTCGGCAGTCTCGCGCTGCAGGACCTCTCGCATAAATCGCTCAAGCGCGCCGAACGCATCGTCAAGGAGGAGCTGTCGGGCGTCGCACAGCTGAAGGCTGGTCGCGGCCGTACCTTCTATGCGGTCGGCGGCACGTGGCGCGCGCTGGCGCGCATCCACATCATCCAGAGCGGCTATCCGCTGCGCGTCATGCACGGCTATTCGATTCCGGCCGCAGAGGCGCTCGATTTCGTGCAGCGCCTGCGACGGCTCGCCGCGACCAACATGCTCGCCAACATCGAGGCGGTCGCCGACGCACGGCGCCCGCTGCTGACTTATGCGGCGTTGGTGCTCGAATACATCATCCGCGTCGCCAGGCCGAAGACCATCGTGTTTTCGACCTTTGGCGTGCGCGAGGGCCTGTTGTTCTCGACGCTGCCGGAACCCGAGCGCGCCAAGGATGGCCTGCTTTGCGCCGCCCAAACCCTGAACGAATTGCTGTCGCGCTCGGCGAAGCACGCGCAGGAACTGATCGAATGGACCGATCGTCTGGCGCGGGTCGTGCACCTGCGTGAGACCGAAGAGGATCGCCGTCTGCGCCATACGGCGTGCTTGTTGTCCGACATCGGCTGGCGCGTGCATCCCGACCATCGCGGCGAGCAGACGCTCGACATCATCGTCAACGGCAATTTCGGCTCGATCACCCATCAGGGCCGCGCCTTCGTCGCGCTGTCGGTCTTCTTCCGCTACGCCGGTCTGAGCGAAGAGAATGAGCCGCCGCCTGTGATCCAGCAGCAGGTGACGGCCGCCCAGTTCGAACGCGCTCGCATGCTGGGCGCGGCGTTCCGCGTCGCGCACCTGATTTCGGCGGCGCGCCCGGGCGTGCTGCCGGCCACGCACTTCCGTACTGAAGGTCGCAAGCTGATGCTGGTGTTCGAGCACCAGATGGTCGACCTCGTTGCCGACCGTGTCGGCAGCCGCTTCAAGCAACTGGCAAGGCTGGTTGGTCGCTCCGGCTCGATCGTCAGGCGCTAGCTTTTTCAAAGGGTGCACGTCGACCTTCCCGCGGCGCTGACGCGCCCGAGTGATGCATCGTTTGTGTCCCTCGAAGGTAAGAGGGCGCAGGGAATGCCGGATGCCTGGCGCACCCGCAGCCTCGTGTGTAAGCAAAAAACACACGAGTTAGTCGCCACAGGTTCGCCGAAACAATCCGGCATTCCCTGCGCGATGGTGTTACGGCTTGCTTCGTACTCTCCCCGGTGTGCCGGGCTTTTTAGCCACCGTCGCCGGCGTAATGCGACGCGACACCGCTTGCGCGATGCGCGGGCATCATCGCCAACTTGACCTCAGCGTCGGGAGGCCAGGACCACACGACTTCGCCGTCCGCGAGAACGCCGTTCGTCGTTCGGCATTCTCACGTCCATCGCATCCCGCGTTCAACGTCCGTGACGATCGCGAAGCGCCCCTCTTTCGAGCGCGGGACGGCGTGACGATCGTGTTGATTTGGGCCTTTCACCAAGCGATTTATTTTCGCCGCCAGGACTGGACCACCCAAATCAGCTTGAAAAGGCTCGGGAAATTAACGGTTTGGCGCGCACGTCATTCCGGGGCAGCCCGAAAGGGCTGAGCCCGGAATCCATAGCCACAAACCAGTGCTGTCTATTAGAGAGATCGTCGACGAGCGCGCTTAACAATTAGCGCCTGTGGTTATGGATTCCGGGCTCGCACGTTCCGCGCGCCCCGGAATGACGAGCAGAGTGTAGGGTAGGCTACTAAGCGAAGCGAGCCCACCAGTTGCATCGCTCTTTTCGGTGGTGGCAAGCGGATGGGCGGAATACGCTTCCACCTTCGCTACGTCGGCTCGGCGGCGTGGCTGAGGCTGCGCCGCCGCCAGATTGCACCCACGATCAGCACAACGATGCCGCCGAGTAATGCGAAAGCAAGCTCGCACATATCGACACCGACAAACAGCGGCGCAACACCTAACCATGCGAGCAGCGCGTCGATCTCTCCGCCGAACGCAGCGCCGCAAAGACTCTCCAGCTTCGGCTGCATGGCGGGATCCGTGGCCATCACCTCACCCGCGATCCAGCCCAGCAGCGCCGAGCCCGCCCAAACCAGGATCGGCAGAAGATTGAGCAGCGCCAGGATCAGCGCCGCGCCGGCGATGATCAGCGGAATACTGCTCGCTAGTCCGAAAACCAGAAGCGGCACGCTTCCGTTGGCCGCGGCGGCGACCGCGATGACGTTGTCGAGACTCATCACGATGTCTGCGACCGCCACGATCCGGACCACCGACCACAGATGCGCTCCGGCCTTGACGCTGTCCTCGTCGTGCTCTTCAGGGACCAGCAGCTTGGCCGCAATCACGATCAGCGCCAGTCCGCAGGCGAATTTGAGATAGGGCACACTCATCACGCTGGAGACGACGCCGGTAAAGATGATGCGCAGCAGCACCGCTGCGGCGGCGCCAAGCACCATGCCCCATAGCCGCTGCCGCGGTTGCAGCCCCCGGCACGCCAACGCGACCACGAGGGCGTTGTCACCCGAGAGCAGCACGTTGATCCAGATGATCTTCGAGAGATTCAGCCAGAACTCCGGATGAT
>Ga0153954_1001329_pt1 | contig 13679 bp, 13 predicted proteins | sample TSFL038MetaG_FD_102277 | JGI IMG/M metagenome (GOLD analysis project Ga0153954, IMG submission 102277) | Attine ant fungus gardens microbial communities from Florida, USA - TSFL038 MetaG | ecosystem: Host-associated > Fungi > Mycelium > Unclassified | place: USA: Florida, Wekiwa Springs State... | reverse complement strand
GTAATCGCTCTGCGCGGCACGCACCACTTCGTCCACGATCATGCCGCGCTCCTTCGCAACGACCGGCGCGGAGACGACATTGACGTCGCCGAGCATCGGCCGCAACAGGCCCGACAGCACCGCTGAGGTCAGCGCCTTGATCTTCATCTCGGCGACATGTCCCTCATAGGTGATCTGGACCTTGAGGATGCCGGTTTCGGTCAGCTGTCCGGCGAAGGAGCCGAGCTTTTCCGCAAGCTCGATGAAGGGCTTCAGCTTCGGCGCCTCTTCGGCCGTGATCGAGGGGAAGTTGATCGCGTTGGAGATCGCGCCGGAGAGCAGATAGTCCGACATCTGCTCGGCGATCTGCAGCGCCACGTTCTCCTGCGCCTCCGTGGTAGCAGCGCCGAGATGCGGCGTGCAGATCACGTTGGGATGGCCGAACAGGATGTTCTTGGTCGCCGGCTCCTCGCTGAACACGTCGAAGGCGGCGCCGGCGACGTGCTTGGAATTGAGCGCCTCGACCAGCGCCTGCTCGTCGACCAGGCCGCCGCGGGCGCAATTGATGATGCGCACGCCCTTCTTCATCTTGGCGAGCGCCGCGGCGTCGATGATGTTCCTGGTCTTGTCGGTGAGCGGTGTGTGCAGCGTGATGAAATCGGCGCGCCTGAACAGCTCGTCGAGATCAACCTTTTCCACGCCGATATCCTTGGCGCGTTCCGGCGACAGGAACGGGTCATAGGCGACGACCTTCATGCGCAGGCCCAGCGCGCGGTCCGCGGCGATCGAACCGATATTGCCGCAGCCGATGACGCCGAGCACCTTGCCGGTGATCTCGACACCCATGAAGCGGTTCTTCTCCCACTTGCCGGCCTGGGTCGAGGCGTCGGCCTGCGGTATCTCGCGCGCCAGCGCCAGCATCAAAGTGATCGCGTGCTCGGCCGTCGTGATCGAATTGCCGAACGGCGTGTTCATCACGATGATGCCCCTGGCCGTGGCCGCGGGAATCTCGACATTGTCCACGCCGATGCCGGCGCGGCCGATCACCTTCAACCGCTCGGCCTTGTCGATGATCTTGGCTGTCGCCTTGGTCGCGGAGCGAATCGCAAGGCCATCATAGTTGCCGATGATTTCGGCGAGCTTGTCCTTGTCCTTGCCGAGATTGGGCTGGAAGTCGACTTCGACGCCGCGATCCTTGAAGATCTGGACGGCGGCCGGTGAAAGCGCATCGGAAATGAGAACTTTGGGTTTGGTCATCGGGATGTTTCCTGAGAAAGGGGATTGCCACGCACTGCTCAAACCCTCTCCCCTTGTGGGAGAGGGTGGCGAAATCGAAGCCAACGGGTGGGCGCAACGCGCCGCCCGACGACAGACTGAGCGAGATTGAGCCAGGGTGAGGCGTAGTACAGCTAAGGGCTAAGACCCCTCACCCGCTTCGCGGCTCCGCCGCTCAGCACCCTCTCCCACAAGGGGAGAGGGGAAAGAAGCCTCACGCCGCCTTCGGCAACGCTGCCTTGGTCTCGGCGAATGCCCAGTCGATCCACTGCGTCAGCAGCTCGACGTCCTTTGCATCCACCGTGGCGCCGCACCAGATCCGCAGGCCCGCCGGCGCATCGCGGTAATGCGCGAAGTCGTAGCCGGCGCCTTCCTTCTCGACCAGCGCCACCAGCTTCTTGCAGAAATCGGCCTGCGCATCCGCAGAAAGCGACGTGATCCCGGGATCGACGATCTTCAAGCACACCGACGTGTTCGAACGGATCGCGGGATCGCGCGCGAGGAAATCGATCCACGGCGTCCTCGCCTTCCAGTCCGCGAGCACCTTTGTGTTGGCGTCGGCCCGCGCCATCAGCGCCTTCAATCCGCCGATCGACTTGCCCCAGTTCAGTGCGTCAAGATAATCCTCGACGCACAGCATCGACGGCGTGTTGATGGTCTCGCCGACGAAGATGCCTTCGTTGAGCTTGCCGCCCTTGGTCATGCGGAAGATCTTCGGCAGCGGCCACGCCGGCTTGTAGGTCTCGAGCCGTTCGACTGCGCGCGGTGACAGCACCAGCATGCCATGCGCGGCCTCGCCGCCGAGCGCTTTCTGCCAGGAGAAGGTCACGACATCGAGCTTGGCCCAATCGAGCGGCTGCGCGAAAGCGGCCGATGTCGCGTCGCAGATGGTCAGGCCCTCGCGATCCGCCTTGATCCAGTTGGCGTTCGCCACGCGCACGCCTGACGTCGTGCCGTTCCAGGTGAAAACGATGTCGGTATTGGAATCGACCTTGGAGAGATCGGGGATCTCACCATAGCCCGCATTGAGCTTGGTGACATCCTTGAGCTTCAATTCCTTGATGATGTCGCTGACCCAGCCCTCGCCGAACGATTCCCAGGCGAGCGTGGTCACCGGCCGCGCACCGAGCAGCGACCACAGCGCCATTTCCACCGCGCCTGTATCCGAGGCCGGCACGATGCCGATGCGATAGTCCGCGGGCACTTCGAGCACTTCGCGCGTCAGGTCGATCGCAAGCTTGAGCTTGGCCTTACCGACCTTGGCACGGTGCGAGCGGCCGAGCGCTGCATCCTTGAGATTTTGAGGGTTCCAGCCGGGGCGCTTGGCACAGGGGCCGGACGAAAAATGCGGCACGTTAGGCCGCGAAGCGGGCTTCGCTGCAGTCATAACCTATCCTTCCAGATAGCTAGCCTCCCGTTGGGGGGAGGTGTCCCGCCGCTGCAGATAGGGTAATCACCCGCTTTCGTCAAGAAACTTCGCAGACCTCGCGTGTGATTGATCGCTGATCGCGCCAGCGCTCGCGCATTATTCCGGCGCGGCGCCGACCGGCGGGCCACCGGGCGGACGGTGCAGAAATGTCAGCGACGCGTAGGCGCCGACCCAGGAGCCGATCGCGGCGAACGCAACGTAGATCCAATTCTCGGTGTAGCTGATCACCGCGAAGGACGAGAGCAGATACCAGATGCTGCTCCATGTCGCCGCCGGCACGCGCTTTCGTTGCACCACCGCCGATGTGAACATGACGTATACGGCATCGGTCGCGGCAGTTGCGAGCATGACCGCGATCGCCGTGAGAGGATTGATGCCCGACATCTATTTCTCCCTGCTGTTGGATCATCAGCAGCTTCGGCTTCAGAAGCGGATCATCATCCCGACGTGGCTGCGCTGAAATCCCAACCGTTCGTAAAAGCGCTGCGCATCGACTCGGGTGTGGTGCGTGAGCAGTTCGACCAGCTTGCAGCCTTTCGTGCGCGCCTCCGTAACCGCCCATCGCACCAGCTGCTCGCCGATGCTCTGGCTGCGGCGATGCGAGGCGACGCGCACGTCCTCGATCAACCCGCGAAACGCGCCCTGCGAGCTCAATCCCGACAGCATGCAGAGCTGCAGGCAGCCGACGATCTGTCCCTCCTGCTCCGCGACGACGAGCTGAATGCCGGGGTCGCGGTCCACCCTCTCGAACGCCGTGAAATAGGCCTCGGGCAACGGCTCCTCGATCCGCTCGCGGGCGCCGCCGAGATGATCGTCAGCCAGCATGGCCACGATCGCGCTGACATCGGCGCGGCGCGCGCGGCGGATGGTGATGGTCGAGGTGGTCGTCGTCATTGCATCATTCCCTAGATGTCAGCGCACGGGCGCAAGACCGAGAGCCTGCTCGGTCTCGCCGATCCAGCGCCGTACTGCGTGCTGGCGTTCGAGATCAAATCCTCCCTCGTGAGCCAGCCGCGTATAGGCGAGCAGCGAGACGTCGGCGAGCGAGACCGCGTCGCCTACCAGGAAGCGCGTCTGCGCGAGATGCTTGTCCATCCGATCAAGCGCGGCATAGCCGCGCCTGACCTTCTCCGGATCCAGCTCGGAAGCGGCCTTGCCGAGATAGAACATCTGGAAGCGGCACACCGCGACATAGGGCTCGTGGCTGTATTGCTCCCAGAACAACCACTCATCCATCTTGGCCGCAGCAAATGCATCAGCCGGAATGAGGTCGCTGCCGCGCGCGAGATAGCGGATGATGGCATTGGATTCGGCAAGCCTGCGGCCATCGTCGAGTTCGATCAGCGGCACCTGGCCGGCGCTGTTGAGCGCCAGGAATTGCGGCGTGCGGGTCTGGCGTGCGGCGGAGTCGATCGCGATCCAGTCGTAGGCCAGTGCAAGCTTGTCACATACCCATTTCACCTTCAGGCAATTGCCTGACGTGATGTCGCCATAGACTTTCATCACTCCCCCTGCTGTGTCGCGGGAGAGAGCAACAGGCGCAGGCGATGCTGTCAACGGGTCCAATGGAAGCGTTCGGTCAGAACTTGTAGCCGAGGCCCGCGCGTACCGTGTTGATGTTGGTGTCGATGATGGAGGTGTAGCGAATGTATTCATATTCGCCGCGCAGGAATAGGCCACCGACCAGGTTGACGTCGACGCCAATACCGGCGGAATAGCCGTAGATCAGGTGATTGTGCAGGGCTTCGGTGTTGCTCAGGGTGGCTACCCCGCCCGGCCGGACGCTCGCCGGCCCGGGTATCTGGTCGTCCACGACGGTGACGGTGCGCGTGATGTCTGCGTTGCCAAGCGCGAACGCGCCGAACACGTAAGGCAGGAAGCAACCGAATGCATAGCCGGCGCGACCACGGAGCGTCGCCATGTCCGAAATCGAGATCGAGGCCGACGAAATCGCGGCGACGTCATGGAAGTAGGTATCGCTCAACGGCTTGGGACTCACGAGTTCCTGGCTCGCAGTCCCCGTGCCGCCAAAGCTGCCATGCAGCCAGCTTATCTCGGCGCCGAGGACGACATCCTCCCATTGCCAGTTGTAGCCCGTGAAAGCGCCAAATCCGGAAGTGCGAGCTGACTGCTTGCCGAGACCGAGATTCCACTGCGAGACACCCATCTCGGCCTCGATGCTCGTGTTCGCCAGCAAGGACGCCATCATCGTTCGCGTCGCGCCGTTGAAATTCTCGTCGGAGGCGCCGTAGCCGCCCTGCCCGCCGATATAGAAACCTTCCCAGTTTGTGGTGCGGGGGAGGATCGGCCCGTCGGTGAAACTGCCGCGAAGAACCGGAAGGTCCGCAGCCTGCGCAGCGGAGACCACGCCGCAGAACACAGCCGCGACAAAAAACTTACGCATGCGCAACGCTCCAATCGAACTCTTAAACTCTGCCAGCATCATCCCCCGTTAACCTTAACCAATCGTGTTCGCGGACCGCATTACAGACAAAATCCGGACAAGATCGATCGGCGTCGACACTGCAAAGCAAAACGGCGCGGGAGATATCCCGCGCCGTCGGCAGTGCTCAAGAGAGTGAGAGAGGCTCGATCAGCCCTTCGTGACCAGCGGCGGCGCGTAGACCGGCTGCGGGTTGTCGAAATTCCAGCGCACGCCGAGTTTCAGGTCGTGCGAGGTGATGTCGCGGAACTTGAAGACATGTCCGCCGGCCGAACCATCGAACGCGGAGTCGACTCCGGTCACGCCGTCACCGAGGTTGAGGTAGCTGTAACCGAGTTCGATCGTCGTATTCGGTGTAACCTTGTAACCAATGCCCGCGTGCAGCGCCCAGGCAAAATTCCACTTGGAGCCGTTGGCAGCGGAAACGAGGCCCGGTCCAACTCCACCGCCGGTCAGATAGCTCAAGCCCGTGTCGGTGAAGTTTGCGATCGAGACCTGTGCAGCGCCGACGCCGGCACCGATGTAAGGCGTAACGCACCACCATGTCCCGAGGTCGACATAGCCGTTGACGAGAGCGACCCACTCGGACTTGCTGGCGTTGTAGGTGTCGGCGCCGTATCCGACAGCGCCTGCGTTTGGAAAGCTGACGAGATCAAGTCCGTGGAAGTTTGTCTTGCCGCGATATTGTCCGGTGACGTCCATACGGAACCAGTTGTTGAACTGATAACCGACGCCGATGTCGAAGATACCGCCAGTATCGAATCCGGTGGTCTGGTTCAGCGAAAGCAGCGGCGCATAGAGAGCGTCATTGGTGTTTCTCACGTTCTTGACGCGCTGATTGCTGAAGCCGATATCGCCGCGCAGATACCAGCCGCCGAAATCCGCCACCGGTGGCGGCGCATAGGGCGGTGGCGCGATGGGCATGTCGGCGGCGAACGCCGCGGTGGACAACAGTGATGCCGCTCCTGCAGCAATCAAAAACTTAACGCAACGCATTGGCTCCGTCCTCTTGGCCGGTGAGGCCACAACAAAAGCCCCACATCGAAAACTCACGATTGGACGATGCCATCAAATGCTTAAGCGGCACTTAACCCTAATTTTTAAGGTTGATATTTGCTGACGAGCGTCACCGCACAGCGACAAGCGCATCGCAATTCCTAACGATGTGTTGATGGTGGCGAATAGCGAATGGTGAGAAGCGAATAGCTGCTGAAGCGATTTGGCGAATAGTTTTCCGACCGCTTCTATTGGCTATTCGCTATTCGCCATTCACCTGCATCTTCGGCAGGAACACTGCGAGCAGCCCAAGCGCCGGCAGATACGAGCAGATCTGATAAACGAAGCCGATCGACGTATAGTCGGCGAGCTTGCCGAGTGCAGCCGCGCCGAGACCACCGATCCCGAACGCGACGCCGAAGAACACGCCGGAGATCATGCCGAAGCGATGCGGCACCAGTTCCTGCGCGAACACGATGATCGAGGATGTCGTCGACGAAATCACGAGACCGATGATGACGGACAGCACGGCGCTGCCGTAAAGCCCTGCATAGGGAAGCGCCAGCGTGAACGGCAGCGCGCCGAGCACGGAAATCCAGATCACGATTCTGCGGCCGAAGCGGTCGCCGAGCGGTCCGCCGAAGAATGCGCCGACCGCATTCGCCGCAAGGAAAATGAAGAGATAGATCTGCGCGGCCTGCGTCGAGACGCCGAACCTGTCGATCAGGTAGAAGATATAATAGCTCGAGAGGCTGGCGACATAGAGCTGCTTTGAGAACAGCAGCGCGACCAGCACCGCCAGCGCGACCTTCATCCGTCCCGCGCTCGGTGCATCAGGATGCGCATGGATCGGCGCCTGTTTCTTGCTGGTGATCTGCGGCTTGTACCACATGCCGATCCGCCACAGAATGACGATGGCGAGAAATGCGATCGAGGAGAACCAGGCGATCGAGGGTTGGCCAAACGGCACGACGATCAGTGCCGCAAGCACCGGCCCCATCGAAGTGCCGAAGCTGCCGCCAAGTTGAAACACGGATTGCGCAAAGCCGTAGCGTCCGCCCGATGCAAGCCGCGCGATTCGCGCCGATTCAGGATGAAACACCGCCGATCCGAGGCCGACCATCGCAGCCGCGATCAGGATGGACGGATAGCTTGCAGCGACACTCAGGAGCAGGAGACCGACGAACGTCGCCGCCATGCCAACAGAAAGCGAGAACGGCTGTGCCTTTTTGTCGGTGACGTGGCCGACCACCGGCTGCAGCAGCGAGGCGGTGAACTGGAACGCCAGTGTGATCATGCCGATCTGCGTGAAGTTCAGCGCGTAGGCATCCTTCAGGATCGGATAAACGGAGGCGATCAACGACTGCATGGTGTCGTTGAGAAAGTGCGAGAAGCTGATGCCGGCGAGCACGATATAGGCCGGACCGGCGACGCGCGCGGCCGCGCTCGGCGCGACATCCGCCGGCACGACGACAGGCTCCGCGAGCACTTCCTCGGAGACAACAACTGGCTTGTTCAATGGATCGATCCCGGCAGGAGTCTCGACATTCAGCCTGCTCTACCTATGACGGCAATGCGCTGCAGACCACACTTATTAGCTGATAGCTGCGATGCGTTGCGCTTGATTCGCGAGCCCGGTTTTCGGGCTCGTTCGCGCAAAGTTGGAAGCATTCCTGGGATCAGGCTCAGGCGGCCGCGGCCTGGCCGAGTGCGGAGACGATGTTGTCGACGACTTCCTCGACCAGGATACGATCGTCGCCCTCGCCCATGACGCGGATCACGGGCTCGGTTCCGGACGAGCGGACCAGCAGCCGGCCATGACCGTTGAGGCGCTGCTCGCCGTCGACAATAGCAGACTTCACCTCGGCATCGTCGAGCGGCTTGCCGCTGCGGTAGCGAACGTTCTTCAGGATCTGCGGCAGCGGATCGAAGCGGCGGCAGACCTCCGATACCGGACGGCGCAGCTTCTGCACCACCGCAAGCACCTGCAGCGCCGCAACGAAGCCGTCGCCGGTGGTGGCATAGTCGGACAGGATGATGTGGCCGGACTGCTCGCCGCCGAGATTGTAGCCGCCGCTCAGCATCTGCTCGAGCACGTAGCGGTCACCGACCGGCGTGCGCACGAGATCGAGGCCCAACCCCTTGACGAAACGCTCGAGCCCAAGGTTCGACATCACGGTGGCGACGATGCCCGGCTGCTTGAGCCTGCCGTCTTCCTTCCAGCTCTGCGCGATCACCGCGAGCAGCTGATCGCCGTCGACAATGTGGCCGCGCTCATCGACGAGGATGACGCGGTCGGCGTCGCCGTCGAGCGCGATGCCAATGTCGGCGCGCATCTCACGCACCTTGCGGCACAGCGCCTCCGGCGCGGTCGAACCGCATTCCTTGTTGATGTTGAAACCGTCCGGATCGACGCCGATCGAGATCACGTCGGCTCCCAGTTCCCACAACGCTTCCGGCACCACCCTGTAGGCAGCGCCGTTTGCGCAGTCGACCACCACGCGCAAGCCGTCGAGCGAGAGGTCGCGCGGCAGCGTTCGCTTGGCGAATTCGATGTACCGGTCATGGACGCCATCGATACGGCGGGCGCGGCCCAGGCTCGCGCTCTGCGCCAGCCGCTTGTCCAGGGATTCGTCCAGCAACTGCTCGATCTGCTTCTCGACGTCGTCGGAGAGCTTGAAGCCCTGCGGACCGAACAGCTTGATGCCGTTGTCCTCGAACAGGTTGTGGGAGGCGGAGATCATCACGCCGAGATCGGCGCGCATCGACTTGGTCAGCATCGCGACCGCCGGCGTCGGCATCGGGCCGACCAGCAGTACGTCCATGCCGACCGAGGTGAAACCGGCGACCATGGCATATTCGATCATGTAGCCGGAGAGACGGGTGTCCTTGCCGATCACGACGCGATGGCGATGATCGCCGCGCTGAAACACCAAGCCAGCCGCCTGCCCGACCTTGAGCGCGAGCTCCGGCGTGATCAGACCGTTGGCGCGGCCACGAATCCCGTCCGTCCCGAAATAATTGCGGCTCATATAACCCCCAGCAGAGCCCCGGTTTCCCCATGACCCAAACCGGGCAAACGCCGGCTCCCGGCGCGTCCGCCCTTATAATGCCCTCAGCACTAAAATGGCTTCAAGAAATATGATGAATCGTTACCGGGGGAGAAGTTCCACCGCCGTCAAAGTAACCTATTGTTAACCCAAGTTATTTTCGCTGTTCGCCGAACAGTGCGGCGAAACTCGCTGGCGTTGATCCGGAAAAGTCCGCGCGGGTTTTCCGCGCAAAATGAGTTGCCGGTGTTCTTTTGGGTCCGGCGCCTGTAAAATGCACGCAGCGAAGAGAGCCAAGCACCGAGACACTAGTCCGAGCGCTTGGCGCGGCTATCGCCCTTGGTGGGCGCCGGCTGGATCACGCTCACGGGATCGGAGCCCGGAAAGGTCTCCTTCAATCCCTCCTCCAACGCCTCGTCGAGCTGGCGCTTTTCGTCACCTTCGGCGGTTTCGGGCTTGGTCCGCGGTCCAGTCATTGACGCCCTCCAGCAGAAGGATTTGGCTGATCTTCCAACCATGGTAGATGAGCCCAGAGTTGCCAAAAACAAGAAGGGCCGGGCCGGAACGTTCATGAAACATATCACCTGCATCGAGGATCTGCGCCAACTGCACAAGCGGCGCGTGCCCAAGGCTTTCTTCGACTATGCCGACCGCGGCTCTTATGCCGAGGAAACGCTGCGTGCCAACAGCGAGGACCTGCGAGAGATCAAGCTGCGTCAGCGCATCCTGGTTGACGTTTCCAAGCGCGACCTGTCGACCACGATCCTCGGCGAGCCCGCCGCGATGCCGCTGATCCTGGCGCCGGTCGGGCTTCTCGGCATGCAGCATGGCGACGGCGAGATTCACGCGTGCCGCGCCGCGCAGGCCGCCGGCATTCCCTTCACGCAGAGCACGATGTCGATCTGCTCGATCGAGGACATCGCCGCCAATGTCGAAAAGCCATTCTGGTTTCAGCTTTACGTGATGAAGGACCGCGGCTTCATCAAATCCCTGATCGAGCGCGCGATCGCAGCCAAGTGCAGCGCGCTCGTGCTCACCGTCGACCTCCAGGTCATCGGCCAGCGCCATCAGGACATCAAGAACGGCATGACAGTGCCACCGGAATGGTCGGTGTCGAAGTTCGTCGATTTCGCGACCAAGCCGGCCTGGGTCTCCGGCGTGCTGCGCGGCAAGCGCCGCACCTTCGGCAATCTGGTCGGCCATCTCAAGGGCACAGACGATATCACCGCGTTGTCGACCTGGATCGGAACGCAGTTCGACACTTCACTGAACTGGAAGGACGTCGACTGGATCCGCAGCATCTGGCCGGGCAAGCTGGTGCTCAAGGGCATTCTCGACGTCGAGGACGCCGAGATCGCGGCGAAGAGCGGCGCGCAGGCGCTGGTGGTCTCCAACCACGGCGGGCGGCAGCTCGATGGTGCGCCGTCCTCGATCGAGGTGTTGCCGGAGATCGTCGATGCCGTTGGCTCGAAGATCGAGGTCCTGTTCGATGGCGGCATCCGCTCCGGCCAGGACGTGATGCGCGCGCTCGCGCTCGGCGCCAAGTCCTGCATGATCGGCCGCGCCTACGCCTATGGGCTGGGCGCCGGCGGCGAGGCCGGTGTCGCGAAGGCGATCGACATCATCCGCAACGAGCTCAACACCACCATGGGCCTGTGCGGCGTCAACACGATTGACGAGATCAGCGACGAGGTCATCGCGGTGTAGACGCTAACAATCAGCGTCATTCCGGGGCGGTCCGACAGGACCGAACCCGGAATCTCGAGATTGTCTGGTGCGCAATTGCGCACCATGGTTCGATACCTCGCATCACCCCGGAATGACGTTTATGTCTCCGCGAGCGGCCGCATAAACATCACATCGGCGGGGTGACGCCGTCGCGGCCAACGTTGACGCGATTGGCTTCGAGCGTACCGTCGTCTTTCTTGGCCGCGCCGAAGATGATGAGCTTGGCGCCCGGCTTCACTTCGGATTTGTCGCTGGCGACGAAGGTAACGATCGGCGTGTCCGGCGGCACCACGACCTTCTTCTCACCGTCCTTGTACTTAACCGTGATGTTTTGCCCGTCAGTCCCCTTCACGGTTTGGGCAACGGTCGCATTGGTCATGGTCGAATTGGCACGCGCATCCCAGGGACGAAAACCTTCGGCGGCGCCGCGCTGGTTCTCCGGGAAGATGTGCACGGCGATTGCCTTCTGCGTACCATCGGGCTCGGGCATGCCCGTTACCCCGATATAGGAGCCTTCCTTGATCTCCGACAGCGAGGTCTTGACCACGGCGAACACGGCAACGTTGTCGGTCATGCGCACCTTCACGTCGGTGCCTTCCCGCGTCTTGATGTCCAGCAAGTTGCCGTCGACGCTTTCGATTGTGCCGCGGATACGCACCACCGACGCCTGCTGCGCGGACGCCGACGAAGCAAGAAAGGTGACGGCGGCAAGCGATGCCACAACGACGCGTGGCAGTAACGAAGAAAATTTTGGCATGATCTGTCCCTCCAGGGCCGATTGCGGCACAAAACCGCCAACCCCGGAGGGAACGCGCTATTCCTTCACAGCGCAATCACGAAAGCGAAAGAAAGCCTTCGCGAGAAGCGTCACATCGGCGGGGTCAGGCCGTCGAGGCCGACACCGACGCGGTCGACGTCGTATGAGCCGTCCGACTCCTTCTTCATGAAAGCGATCACCTTGGCGCCAGCCTTGAGCTCGGACTTGTCGCCGGGAACGTAGGTTACGACCGGCGTGTCCGGCGACACCAGAACCTTCTTCTCGCCTTCCTTGTATTTGACCAGCAGCGTATGGCCGTCATTGCCGACAACGCTCTCGGCCACCGTCGCATTGGTCATGCTCGAATTGGGGCGCAAATCCCACGGACGCGAGCCCTCGCCAGTGCCGCGCATGCTCTCGGGGAAAACATGCACCTCGACCGCCTTTGGGGTGCCGTCCGGTCCGGGCACCGTGGTGGTACCGATGAACGAACCGACCTTGATGTCAGACAGTGAAATCTTGGTGATCCCGGCCACGCGCATGTCACTGGCCATATGCAGCTTCATGTCCTCGCCACTGCGCGACTTCACGTTGAGCGTGTCGCCATCGACCGACTCGATCGTACCCCGAACGCGCGTAGAGACCGGCGCCTTCTGGGCAAATGCGTATAGGGACGTGGCGCTGACCATCGCAACGGCAAGCAACGGGCGGATGAGGCTGGAACGGCGAAACGGCATGAAGGATCTCCAATCGAGGTGGCGCTGATGTAGCAAGAGACCCCGCCGGTTTCACCGTATTCCGATCTCAAGAGCGCGCGATCAGGCAAGAACGGCCACCGCTTTTGCATTCGATCGTGCGCAACTTGTTGATTCGGCGCATGATCTTTTTCGCCAAGCCGCTCGCACCTTGGCGGATCATGCGATTGTGAGATCGGCCTCCACCAGCGCGCGCAATTCCGCGGTCACGGAAGGACGCTGGCCGAACCACAATTCGAAGCCACGCACGGCCTGGTGCAGCAGCATGCCGAGCCCGTCGGCAGTCCTGAACCCGCGCAATCGCGCCGCCGAAAGCAGCGCGGTTTCCAACGGCACATAGACGAGATCGGCGACCACCGAATCGGCCGGCAGGCGGTCAACCCCGACTTCGAGCGAGGGTTGGCCGTTCATGCCGAGCGAGGTGGTGTTGACCAGAAGCTTGACGCGCGGCAGGACGTCGTCGATCGCGTCCCAGCCGACGGGATGAACGGCGGCGCCGAACTGCGTGGCCAGCGCCCGCGCCCGCTCGACGGTTCGGTTGGCAACATGCACGTGCTTGATGCCGCGCTCGATCAATCCGAACACCACGGCGCGCGAGGACCCGCCGGCGCCGAGCACCAGCGCTTCGTCGACGCCGTCCCAACCCGGCGCACAGGCGTCCAGATTGTTGATGAAGCCTTCGATGTCGGTGTTGGTCGAACGCAGTTCGCCTTCTTCGTACCACAGCGTGTTGGCGGCGCCGACCGCGCTCGCGCGCGCATCGGGCTTCGACAGCGCCAGCGCACGCTCCTTGTGCGGAATGGTGACATTGGCGCCAGCAAAGCCATGGACGGACAGGCGCAGCACGAAATCGGCGAAATCTTCCGGCGGCACCGCCTCGATCACATAGCCGCCTTCGATGCCGAGCGTACGCAGCCAGTAGTGATGGATCAGCGGCGAACGCGAGTGCGCGGCCGGCCATCCGATCAGGCATGCGACGCGGGCTTTTGGAATAGCGGTCATCTCAGTCACATCAGGCAAGCAGCGGTCGCTGTCAATGTTATCGATTCAGGGTTGCCGCGGTCATTGCACTCAAGCCCAGTGCGGCAGCCGCCGCGAACCAGATCGCGGTGAGGCTGATCCGCCCATAGGCGAAAGCACCGAGCACGCAGCCCGCCACCAAGGCGGCCCACAATAGCAGGTTCGGCAGCCAGGCCCAACGCGCACCGCCGGTCACCGCCTTGGCCATGAGCTGGCCCAGTCGAACCAGCGCGCCGGTCACATAGGT
>Ga0153954_1001328_pt1 | contig 13680 bp, 15 predicted proteins | sample TSFL038MetaG_FD_102277 | JGI IMG/M metagenome (GOLD analysis project Ga0153954, IMG submission 102277) | Attine ant fungus gardens microbial communities from Florida, USA - TSFL038 MetaG | ecosystem: Host-associated > Fungi > Mycelium > Unclassified | place: USA: Florida, Wekiwa Springs State... | reverse complement strand
CAGAACGAGGAATTCGGTGGCCGGCAGCACCGCATCCAGTGCATCGGTTCCTACGACGCGTGCGCAATCCGGATGCGGAGCCGGGCGGGCCCGCACCCCTGTCACCGTCATCCCGAACCGTGTGGCGTGCGCCGCCACCGCCCCGCCGAGGGTACCGAGGCCGACGATCGTGAGCGGCCGGCCGGCCAATACATTGCCCCATATTGGACGCCACGCGCCCTGACGCTGTTGCGTCACCATTTGCGGCACGCGATTTGCCAGCATGAGCAGGGCCATCAGCCCAAACTCGCCCGACTTTGCGGCATGCGCACCGCGGTTATTCAGCAGCGCGGTGCCCGGCGGCAGCCAATCATACGGAGCGAGTGAGTCGAGGCCAGCATTCGTTGCGAACATCAGCTTCAGTCGCGGAGCGTGCAACGGCAGTAGACCCCGGATGACACCTGCGTCCACGACGAGTGCTTCGGCGGTGAGCATCGCCTCAGCGAAGTCTTCCGCGGTTTGACCGATGCTGATTTTGTGACCCGTTCCGACAGGACCGGCGCGGTCGGCGGCGGCGGCCCACATGGCTTCAGAGAACGAGAACAGGGTCTCGCCTGGGGGATTCTGCAGATGGATGCGCATCCGGGCAAGGTGGCACACTCTTCGCGCCACCGTCATCTACCAAGCTTAGGTTCGAGCGCTTGGTTGACGAACCGCTATTCCATGCGCTTCGCGAATTGCGTGTGGTGCGGCGGGGCAGGGGGCGGGGCGCGCCCCCTGCGTCGTGCGTTAGCGCTTGCTGAACTGGAAGCTGCGGCGGGCCTTGGCCTTGCCATACTTCTTACGTTCGACCGCTCGCGAATCGCGGGTGAGGAAGCCAGCGACCTTCAGGATGCCGCGGAGTTCCGGCTCGTAGTAGGTGAGCGCGCGGCTGATACCGTGGCGCACCGCGCCGGCCTGACCTGACAATCCGCCGCCCGTCACCGTGCAAAAGACGTCAAACTGGTTGTAACGGTCAGACACCAGGAATGGCTGCGTGATCAACATGCGCAGCACCGGCCGGGCGAAGTATTGCACGACCTTCTTGTCATTCACGGTGATCTCCCCCTTGCCGGGCTTGATCCAAACGCGTGCAACTGATTCCTTGCGGCGTCCGGTCGCATAGGAGCGACCGAGCGCATCGCGCTTCGGTTCGCGCTTCTCACCATCGGTGGAGGTGGCCTGGGGAACCTGGCCGGTAGCGGTGGCTTCGGCGGCTGATGCCGCCTGGCGAGCGGCCAGTGCTTCCTTGAGGTCGGCGAGAGTGCCGGTCTGCGATCCTGACATACGCCTAGGCCCTCTTGTTCTTAGGATTGAGCGCCGCAACGTCCAGCGGCTTTGGCTGCTGACCCTCGTGCGGATGAGTCGTCCCGCCATAGATATGAAGATGCTTCATCTGCCGACGCTGCAGAGGCCCGCGCGTGATCATGCGCTCAACCGCCTTTTCGAGCACGCGCTCTGGATGGCGTGATTCGAGGCGCTGCCGGATGGAGCGGCCCTTGATGCCGCCGGCATACCCGGTGTGGTAGTAAAATACCGACTGATCCAGCTTGTCGCCGGTAACCTTGATCCTGGCAGCGTTGATCACCACGACATTATCACCACAATCGACGTGGGGCGTGAATTGCGGTTTGTGCTTGCCGCGCAGGTGGTTGGCGATGACCACGGCCAGCCGGCCGAGGACCACACCCTCGGCATCGATCAGCACCCAGTTCTTCTTGACCTCCGCCGGTTTGATGGAGGGCGTACTCTTGAGCATTGGAACATCCACTCGCTTGGAAGGCGCGTCTTATGGGAGAGCAGTGCGTATGGGTCAAGCATTTCTTGGTATGGTAATATGATACCACAGATGGATTCTGCGCCTTATATCTAAGTGACCCGGTCGTTTCCGAGGTACGATCGATCGGGAAGCGGTGGCTTTCATGAGCGACCAACCGGCCGCCCTTGTATGTGGTCCCAAGCATTTCGTCGCTGACAAGGAAAATAAGCTTGACCAAACGCCCCATTATGGGCTATATATCCTCCCATCATGGCGAAGCGTTCGCGAGCAACGACGTCGGAGCAGGTTGATCGTTTGCGCCTGCGTCGTCCCTCGCCTGGCTTGGCTGGTTGTTGATTTCACCCTCTTTTGGAGACTCATCTCTTTCGTCGAGGGCTGTCGAGAGGCAGTCTGCTGTCATGGGCGACCGAGGTAGGACGCAGTAGCGGCCAGGTCCCGGCTGCCCATCATCGGCTGTTGATACGACAACTCGAATGCCTGGCAGCCGGTGACTTCGATCGATTGATGATTCTGATGCCGCCGGGCTCGGCCAAATCGACTTACGCTTCAATCCTGTTTCCGACCTGGTGGTTTACCCAGCATCCCCAATCGTCGGTTATCGTGGCCTCCCATTCCCTGGGACTGGCGTCTTATTTCAGCCGGCGCGTTCAGGCACTCGTGGCTTCGAAAACGCATCATCTTGGTTACGGCATCTCACGCACAAATCGTGCGACCGACGCATGGACGACGACGCTTGGTGGAGAATTTCTGGCCGTTGGCACCCGAGCAGCCATCGCGGGGCGGCGTGCCGATCTTATTGTCATGGACGATCCGGTCGGATCCCAGGCTGACGCGGAGAGTATCGTTCAGCGGGACTACCTTTGGGATTGGTACCGCTCGGATCTGATCACCCGGCTGCGTCCGGGCGGCAGAATCGTTGTGATCATGACACGGTGGCACCCAGACGACCTGGGCGGACGCATCCTGGAGCGAGTCGGAACTGAGTGGCGCATTGTCCGGCTGCCAGCTCTTGCGGAAGATGACGATCCGCTGGGACGGTCTGAGGGAGAGCCGCTGTGGCCAGAATGGGAGAGCCGTGACGCACTACTGCGAAAGCGCACACTTCTGGGCGAACGTGCCTGGTCGGCCTTGTTCCAGCAGTCACCACAACCGATCGGCGGAAAGCTGTTTCAGGTAGACCAGATAGCGATTATCGATCCAGTCGCGGCGCAAAGCCCGGCCACCGTGGTTCGGGCGTGGGATCTGGCGGCGACGGGCGCCAACGGCAAGAACGACCCCGACTGGACCGTTGGCGTGAAGTTCGGGCGTTTACCCAACGATCGTTACATAATCCTGGACGTTGTCCGGACACGTGGTTCACCGCGAGAAGTCGAGGAACTGATTGTCATGACCGCCAAGCGCGACGGCGTGAATGTTACGGTTGCCATACCTGAGGATCCTGGTCAGGCTGGAAAAAGTCAAAGCTCGTATTTGACACGGCAATTGTCGGGCTTTGTCGTCGTGGCAAGCCGGGAGACCGGCTCCAAGACGACGAGAGCTATGCCGCTCGCATCTCAGGTGGAGGCGGGAAACGTCCTCGCACTGCGCGGGCTCTGGAACCATGAATTGATTGAGGAACTAAGAGATTTTCCGCTCGGCCGCAAGGATGATCAGGTCGACGCCCTTGCCAGGGCCTTCGTCACTCTATGCGACCGGCCTCGTCCCATCAGGTCGATGGCAGTACCAATCTTTCAGCGATAGCGGGATGACTTAAGCCGTATGTTTGATACTTTGTGCGACTTGATCCCTCGGGACCCGGATTATCCGGATCGCGTTCATTCTCTCAACGTGTTGAACCGGGTCTTGGACGGAACGTTGTATGATGTGCTCCCCTATCATTTCCATGAGGAACGAACCGAAGGCGGCCAATACATTCCGATTCGCCAAAGGCGTCCGAGTGTCCGCTATCCTCTCTGTAGGATCGTTGTTGAGGACAGTGTATCCCTGCTGTTCAGCGAGGGCCATTTCCCCTCCATCGATTGTCCTGATAATCGCGTGCGCCAGTTATTCGCAAACATCGTCAAGGAAACGCGACTGAACATGACGATGACCGATGCGGCCATGCGGGGTGCTGTCGGGTCTGTTGCCTTGCTGCTACGCATCCTTAAGGGTCGAATCTTCATATCTGTACTTGAGACGACCTATCTGCGGCCGACCTGGGACCCGTTCGCACCTGATCGGCTTCTCCAGGTGGATGAGCGATACAAAGTATCGGGTGCCGATCTTGTCGCAATGGGATACGACATCGCCGATCCGAGCGAGCGGTTCTGGTTTGCGCGGCGATGGACTGTGGATCAGGAAATTTGGTTCCAGCCGTCGCCGGTGGCGGCTACAAATCCATTGGTCGCCGATTTTGACAGGAGTGTTCGGCACAATCTGGGCGTCGTTCCGATTGTTTGGATCAAGAACCTTCCAGGTCGCCCGCAGACCGGCGATGATAATGATGGTGCCGCCACATTTGCCGCCGCGGTTCACACGCAGGTGGAGATCGACTACCAGCTCAGCCAGGTTGGACGCGGTCTCAAATACAGTAGCGATCCTACCCTCGTGCTGAAGGACCCCGGTCTGCCGGACGGCGAGATTGTCAAGGGTGCGGGAAATGCGCTGATCGTCTCGGAGAAAGGCGACGCCCGTCTACTGGAGATTGGTGGTACTGCGAGCACGGCGGTCATCGAGTATGTGCGGAATCTGCGAGAGCTTGCTCTAGAGAGCATTCATGGCAATCGGGCAAGTCCAGATCGCATCTCAGCTGCCCAATCAGGGCGGGCGTTGGAGTTGATGAACCAAGGCCTTATCTGGCTGTCAGACAATCTTCGTATCAACTACGGAGAAGGGGCGTTGCTGCAACTCGCCCGGCTGATCGTACTGGCATCTCAGACTTATCGTATTTCTGTGCTGGGCGAAGAAATCGAGCCCATCGACCCAGCAGCTCCGCTCAGTCTGAAGTGGCCACGCTGGTATCCAACGACGGCCGACGACCGTCAAAAGGATGCCCAGTCCATCGTGGCACTTGTCTCAGCCGGCTGCATGAGTCGGGAGGCAGCGATCAAGGCTGTCGCGGGAACATACGACATTGAATTTCTGGAAAGTGAGGCTGATTCTATTATGAACGACTTTGCGACGGCGGACACCGCCGATGAGTGAGGCGGACCTGCCATCGGCGCAGTCACCCGAAGAACCTCTATCGCAAGCATTGAAGTCAGCGGCGGAATACGAAGCAGAAATATCCCAATTGCGGACCGAATATGATTCGCGGCTTATTCTTGCGAGGATGCAAACGGAAGCTGTAAGGGCAGGCATAATCGATCTCGACGGGTTGCAACTGGCGGATCTTTCGGCCGTAACGCTTCGGCCCGATGACAAGCTCATAGGTGCGAAGGAGGCCGTCGAGAACCTGCGTCGATCCAAGCCATGGCTGTTTGGGGTGACGTTGTCATCGTCCAGTTCGGCTACTTCACCTCCGTCACACGCCGCTCGGCCCAAGTCGGCTCTCGAAATGACCGAGGACGAGTATATCGCCGCTCGGGCCGCCCTGATCAACCGCCGTTTTTGAAACAAACATCCCTTCATTAAATCGATATCAGGACAATAGATGCCCATCCAGAATTTTCCAGCGTCTCTGCAGCCGATCATCCAGCAAGGGTTTCTCGAGCGCGAGTTTCAGCAGGCGCTCCAGTCGAAACTAGCCTACCGAGCGTGCGCCGATAGAGTCGATATTGCCGCCGGAATTGGAGAAACTCTCACAAAGACCAGGGCTGGCCTGAAACCATCGGTGACCACTCCAATGGCACCTTCTACCAATACGAATCTCGACAACGGTTTGACCCCGACAAGCTGGGGCGTCGAGCAGTATACTGTAACGATGAACCTGTATGCTGCGACCACGGACCTGAACATGGTTACCGAACGGGTCAGCATCGCTTCACAATTCCTGCAGAACGCCTATGTGAATGGGGAGCAGGCCGGCCGAAGTCTTGACGAACTGGCGCGGAATGCGCTGTTCGCTGCCTATCTTGGAGGAAATACGCGCGTCATTACGACGCTGACGACGGCGGGGCCGGTTATCGCGGTCGACGACGTTCGGGGTTTTCAGACCTGCTTTGTCAATGGCGTTCAGCAACCGGTGAGTTCGACCAATCCGATGGTCGTCACGATTGGGGCAAACACCTATAACCTGATCGGTGTGATCGCCGATGTGTCCAGCGTTTCCAAGGCGCCAAACGGCGTATCTGGTACGCTGACGCTATCCGGAAACGTATCGGTATCAGACGGAACCGTCGGCAACAGCGTCGTCGCGGCCGTTGCAGCCTCGATCTCCCGTCCCTCTCAGAGAACCAACACCGGTCAATTGCTGGCGTCCGACACATTGACCATGTCCTGTCTGCTGGATTCCGTTGCGAAGCTACGGATGAACGCTGTCCCGGACATCGACGGAGCGTACAACTGTTATCTTGATCCGGTCTCCTCCCGGCAGCTGTTCGCTGACCCTGATTTCAAGCAGCTCTTCCAGGGTGCGACATCATCGAACCAGGTGTTCAGAAACGGAGTTACCAACGACTTCCTCGGCTTGCGCTTCGTCCCCACGACCGAGGCCTTCGTCCAGCCACATCCGACGCTGGCAGGTCTGATGGTACGGCGTCCGGTGATTTGCGGCCGCGGTGCACTTATCGAAGGCGATTTCGCCGGTATGGGGTCCACGGATGTAGCGCCGGCGGACTCGATCATCTCGATGGTCGACGGCATCGCGATGGTTACGCGAGAGGCGATTGATCGTCTACAGCAAATCATTGCTCAATCGTGGTATTGGATCGGTGGCTATTGCGCCCCGTCTGATACAACGACCAATCCGACGACTGTCCCGACGGCGACGAATGCCGTATACAAGCGGGCTGTTGTTATCGAGCATGTCGGTTAGCCGGGGCAGGATCTTCTCTCATGCCGACTGGCTCTGTAAGTCCGTTCCGGAGTAGTGGAACAGTAGGTCTTGCCGCAGGCGCTTTGTCTTCAGACGTACGCCTCACGGGCGGCGGAGACACGATTGTAGTGACGAATTCATCGAGTTCCGTCGCATTCGTACGTTTCGGTTCCGATGGCACTGTCGTGGCGTCAGTCGCGGATATGCCGGTATTGGGTAGCAGCAAGGTGATCTTGTCGATCAATAGCCTGATCACCCACGCAGCCGCGATTATCCCCTCCGGGTCCGGAACGATCTATTTCAGTCGCGGCGACGGATCGGTGGCATGACTGCGCTTGCGGACGCCGAAAAGGTGGATGTGCGCCGATACTGCGGGTATCCTGCGTACGGCGCCGCCTCTGAGGGCGCGCAGTCCTGGCGCTTCTTTCAGGCGTACGGCACTCTCGAGTACCGGGTCGCTAATCTCTCGGATACAGAGGCTGGGGTCGTGCGCCAATATCTGGCGACGCTATCCTTTCTGGAGCAGGCAATCCCCACTGCGGCTGAGAATCTCGACACCGACGAGGCATCGGTGTGGACACGGAATAAAACGGAGATAGATGATCGATTGAAGATTTTCGACGAGTGGCGCCGGCGTTTGTGTGGGTTCCTCGGCGTGCCTGCTGGCCCATCCCTGCCGTCCGGCAGCCTCACCTTGACGGTATAGAAGGTGCGGGGCGACCAGCTTCAGGATCGGCTCCACTATGCATGCGGCGTTGCCGCACGATATGTGGGCTCCCAGGCGGATGTATACCGACCGCAAGGTCCATACAATCCGCTTGCTACGACAAACCGGCTTCTTCGCCTGTCGGCCATTTTCCGACCATTGGGCGGTAGCACGCTTGCGCCGGTAGATTATGGCACATCAAGATGGCAAGGCCTATTCGATACGTCGCATACCCGGCCTGGCGACTTCCTGGTCGAGGGCGATCGAACCTTCTTCATCGCGGCGCAGCAGCCAATGCTGCCGACGCTCTGCGTCCAGACAAACCGGATCATCTCAATAGTGCGGCCCGCGATCCAAAATAGCGTGGGCGCTAATTCATATGGCGGATATTCGGCGGGTGCAGCCTCAATCTTGATGTCCGAATGGCCCGCGAGCGTCCTAGGCATCACTGGAAAGGGAGAACCAGCCGCGGGTCTTCCGACCGATCAAACGGTGCCCTACGTTGAAGTATTGCTGCCCTATGTTCAGCCGATTGTCCTATCACCTGGAGACATCATTGGGGACGACCTAGGACGCTCCATCGTCATAGGTGCAACGGAGCTCACTGAACTCGGGTGGCGTATCACTGCCAGATTGGCGACGACCTGATGCCCGACATCTCAGACGTTGAACAGGCCGTCGTGGAAGCTTTGACAGAGATTCTATATCCGGCGGGAACTTTAAACGGGAGCGTTATTGGAACAGATTGCCGAATTTACCGCGGATGGCCCAATTCGGCGACGTTGAATTCTGATTTAAGTGCCGGAGTGATCAACGTCACAGTTGTCAGTGATAACGAGCATGGACACGTCACCACACGATATATGGATGAGTGGGATATCATCTCCGTCACGCCAGGCCTTCTTGCGACGACAGCTGGCAGTTCGATTGTCATCTCCGGCGCTCCACTGCCGGGGGTGGTCGTGGGTGCACTCGTGGACGGCGTTCCCTTTGTCTATCGGGTCGCCGATGGCGACACGGCCGCTCAGGTCGCGGCCAATTTGGCGCAACTCATAGAGGCTCAGCGACCCGTTACGCTGAGCGGCGCGACCGTCATGATACCGGGAGCGTATAGATTGAGCGCGCGGGTGGTCGCCGATGCAAACGGCAGGTACGAGGCAAGGCGGCAGGAAAAGGATATCCGCGTCATTCTGTGGTGCCCATCTCCGGCGACCCGCGATTCGATCGCCACCACGATCGACCTTGCGATATCACAAGTTCCATTCCTTCGGACAGATGATGGTTCTTCCGCTCGCATTCGATATAAAAACAGCGCCACCTATGATCAATCGCAGAATGCACTGCTTTATCGGAGAGACCTTGAGTATACTATTGAATACCCGACAATTGTCTCACTGGATCTTCCCTCGATGATCTTTGGCGGAGCTGGCATGAACGAACACACAACGTTCGGCTAGAGCCGTTTCCGTTCGCATCGGATCACGGTAACGGCTCCAGCTCGTTGTTTTCGCGAGCATCTTCACCCGACCCGATGATTCCATTGGGTTGGGATCTGCGCTGGAATTTGGGAAAGCGGAAACATCCACAACGGAAGAAGACCTCCCGCGTAAACATTCGTTCAACCGATTTTTTGCCGTAACGCAGGATTAGAATGCCCATCATTCAGCAGGGTAGTGTCAATACTACATCCTTGATTGTACCCGACCTATATGTTCAGATCGTCCCGCCACAAAATCTTGTTCTTAACGGTGTCCCGACAAATGTCCTTGGGGTCGTTGGGACTGCATCCTGGGGGCCGGTCAATCAACCATCGATTGTGTCCACCATGGCAGACTACGCTCGGATGTTCGGCTCGCTCAATGCCCGCAAGTTCGACATGGGCACCCAGGTGGCAACAGCCGTACAGCAGGGCGCGCAGAATTTCAGGTGTATCCGCGTAACGGACGGGACCGACACTGCGGCCACCGTCTCTGTGCCGGGCACGAACGCCAGCTTTAGCGCGATCTACACAGGGTCCCTCGGTAATTCAGTTGCTGTGACGCTTGGTCCGGGCACAAAGCCTGCAACGTGGCAGTTGGCGGTCTCGGCGCCCGGCCTTCTGCCGGAAGTTTTTGACGGTCTGAGCGGTAATGGCGCGGCATTCTGGACTTGCGTTGCGACCGCGTTATCCGCTGGGACCGGACCTCAACGAGGCCCATCCCAGCTGGTCACGCTGAATGCAGGCGGCACGACAGCTTCTCCGACGTCGTTTTCGTTGGCTCTTGGGTCTACCACGCCAGGCTCGGACGGCGCGGCCTCCATCACAGTCGCAAATCTGATTGGTCAGGACGGGACAACGCGGACCGGTATGTATGCCTGTAGAGGGCAGGGATGCGGTCTGGTGGTCCTGGCGGATGTCGATGACCCAACCACCTGGACAACTCAAGCGCAGTTTGGATTGCAGGAGGGGGCATACATGATTCTGACCACCCCCGCCGGAGACACGATCTCGAATGCGATTCAATCTATCCATAGTTCCGGCCTGGATAGCTATTCAGCGAAACTGATGTTCGGCGACTGGCTGTGGTGGGCGGACAACGTGAACGGGATTACGCGCCTGGTTTCTCCCCAGGGATTTGCCGCGGGACGGCTCGCCAATCTATCCCCGGAACAATCCAGTCTTAACAAGCAGATTTACGGCGTCGTCGGAAGCCAACGATCAGGAACTCCGACCGCCGGCTGGAGTAGCGGTTACGCATCCGCTGAGTTGGCCGCGTTGCTTGGTGCCGGCGTCGATGTGATCTGTAATCCCCAGCCGGCCGGCGCCTTTTGGGGTGTTCGAGGCGGCTTGAACACGTCGAGCAATCCCGTCATAAACGGCGATAACTACACACGTTTGACAAATTACATTGCTGCCACGCTGGCGGCCGGAATGGGCCAGTACGTGGGCCAGGTCATCAATCAGAACCTTTTCCGACAGATCCGCGCGACGCAGCTTGCATTTCTCAACAACATGCTTGGTCAAGGCCTCCTGGGAAGCGTGGATGGGACGATGCCCTTTACGGTCATCTGCGACACCTCGAACAATCCGCTCTCGCGCACCAGCCTCGGCTACGTTCAGTCAGATGCCCAGGTTCAGTATCAGTCCATTAATGAACGGTTCATTGTGAACGTTGAGGGCGGGCAGAGTGTACAGGTCTCGGTGCAGACCCTCCCCAGTGGCCAGATTAGTTAAGGAATTGCTCGATGGCATTGACCACTTTCTCGATTGGCCGTGATACCCAGCTTGTTATCATGGGGCCCACCGGGCGCGTTGACATCAGTCACGTGATCGGGTTTGAGAGTCGACAGATTACGACACCGGTGCGGGTGTCCAGGATCGATGGAACGCAGTTGGGCACTGAACTGCCGAAAGGCTGGGAGGGAACGTTCGAAGTAGAGCGCGGAAATTCGGTGTTGGATGACTTTATTGCCGTCCTGGAGCAGAATTACTATAGCGGACTACCAATTCAGACCGGCACGATGTACCAGTACATCACTGAATCCGATGGATCGGTGTCGACTTACCAGTTCGTTGGTGTTGTGTTCAAGTTCGCAAGCGCCGGCATGTGGAAGGGCGACACGAGCGTCAAGCAAAAACTTGAGTTCTTTGCAACCCAGAGGCAGCGCATCTGATGCGCCCGTCCGATGAAATATTGCGGTCCACCAATGAGGTGGCCACGATTACTGACGACATGGGCCGTACGCTTACTGTCAAGCGACCTACCGCGCTCCACACGCTTCGGCTCTTCAAGGCTGCCGGGCCGGAATTGGCTCAAAATGAGCCCTGGCTTGCGATCGCATCGTTGGCGTGTTCGGTGCAATCCATCGACGATGTGCCGGTTCCCATGCCAACAAACGAGCAACAGATCGAGGCAATCGTCCAGAAGTTGGGTGATCAAGGGTTGGAGGCGATTGGCAGGCTGCTTGAACAAGGCGACACTGGCCTAGCTGGGGTCGACCATTTGGGAAACTTGCCAGGCACCCCGTCTTGATAGACTGCCTTTACCTCGTGAAGAACGGGGTGCCATATGATGTTGCGCTCTCGTTGCCAGAGGATGAGAGAATAGCCTATGTCATCGTTCTTGGGACACTCTCCGGCCATGTCTTCAATTGGTCAACATTCCGTTGGAATGACGTGTAGGTACCTTTGTCGGTGTTTGCCGAGGCCGTACCAACGTGATTGTGTCAGTTTTTCGTAAGAGTCGCGTAGTGCGGCAGCAGCGAGAGCGAATCGCGCGGCTCCTGCATCTTCCGCACGTCTCTCGCTTCGGTACGCACCCAGTTGCTCCGTTGGCCGTGCGGAAGCGGCTCAAGCACGGTGTGGATGCTCCTCTGACAGCTGCGCACAGGAGTACATCGGCAGATGAGGGCGCGGTCAGCAAAGCGGTGACCGGCGCGCGGCACGTCTGGCATATCGCTGGGCACCAAGGGCCGAAGCGTTCGTTTCCCTCGTCGACTGAGAATCGCGGTCGTCACCACCCGCTGCCAAGATCAATACGAAATGCTAATAGAAGATCGGGCCTAGACGGATGGATAAACCGAAAGAGTGATGTATCAATTCAAACCAAAGCCCACGACCTGAATTTACCCCGTTCCGGTAGCAGTAGCGTGTCACTCAGGCCGATCGAAATCAGATCCGTGACGCGTCACGCGGTCCCGTATCCTCGGAGAACACAGGTTGTAGCGAGATCCTTTGCTCCAGTACCGGTGTCGCAAGACGAGCGCGAGGCGCAGCAGACGGATCGGGTGTTGCAACGGATAGCGGGCGAGATGGGCACCAGGGCAGTAAGCAACGATGCCGCCGTCCATACCGGGCCCGGAACGGAGGCGGGATGGAAGAATACGACGGCTGAGATCGAGGCCGATCCGACCTCGAAGGGACTGGACCAGTCAAACGGTAAGCCAAGCTCGAGGTCGGGTGTAATTCATCTTGACAGTGCGTCGCTTGGCCGTTGGACGGTCGAGCATCTGGCGTGGACGTTGTCCAGGGAATCAACTGGGATGACAGGAATCGATCCTCGGATCTCGGCGCCCCGGTCGAGGCTGTCTCCGTTTTAGGTCGGCCGTTGATTGATCGAGATAGGAAAAGCAGCTTGTATTCGTCCGATGTCATCGTGGGTCCGATCCGGCTCGCCGGCTTCGAAATTCCTAACTGTGTCTACTTTGGTGGCTCACAGCGGATGGCAATACACCGTCTTGCCGGTGGGCAGAGGATGCTGGAACCGCTTGGACCAGAGGATAGTGATATCTGGTTCAGCGGGGTCTTCACGGGATCTGATGCCGAGACGAGGGCGAGAGCATTCGACTCCCTACGTACCGCCGGCGTCACGGTGCAGCTAACGTGGCAGTCCTTTCAATATGATGTGATTCTTCGTACGTTTCGAGCATCATACCGAAATTCTTGGTGGATTTCATATACTGCTGGACTCATAGTTGTACGCAATGTTGGGACTGCATATGCCAATACAACCACGCCTGCGTCCGAGATTCAGGCAGACATTCTCTCCGCAATGACGGCTCTGCAGGGAACGGCGATCGATCTGAGCTCACTCTCCAACCTGGCCGTCATCACCGGTGCGCTGGTATATGGATCGGAAACGAACCTCGCGGTTGCAAACCTTCTTACGCAAGCTGCCAAGGCAGTTGCTGAGCAAATAGCAACAGTCGGAGACCAGTTACTGATTTATACCGAAATCGTATCGGACGACCAACAGTCTGTTGCCGCGGTGGCGGTCCAGTTGAGCATGGCTCATTCTTTAGCGTCATTGGCAGCAGCACAGGCATATATCTCCCGCGCGCTCCAGTCCATCCGAGGGAATACCTGAAGTGAAAACGATCACAGTCTCTGGATCCAACCTGTTTCAAGTCGCGGCGAGGGAGCTAGGTGATGCAATGCAATGGATAGCCATCGCGCGATACAACAGGATTGCCGATCCGATGATTTCCGAGTTGACGACCTTGATGATCCCAGGCGCCTCGCCGCAATTCAGCGATGGCCTGGGGCCACAATAGATCCGCGGCCGTCGTAATGATTGTTGGACTCTATTTTGACGGCAAGAAGATCGAGGGGCTGATCCGAGCTTCGATTACCTGTAACAACTATTTCGCTTGCGATTGCTTTTCGGTCACTGTCGCAGCCAGCGCAAGTGCAGATGAGAGCCTCGATCATCTAATGAATTTGGCAAGCGGGTCGATCGAATT